>Ga0207684_10005601_pt1 | contig 11557 bp, 10 predicted proteins | sample KBSK5501metaG_FD_184342 | JGI IMG/M metagenome (GOLD analysis project Ga0207684, IMG submission 184342) | Corn, switchgrass and miscanthus rhizosphere microbial communities from Kellogg Biological Station, Michigan, USA - KBS K5-50-1 metaG... | ecosystem: Host-associated > Plants > Roots >... | reverse complement strand
TTCTGCAAAGTGACCTCGAGGTTGCGGTTCTTGGAAAGATCGTTGCTGATTTTTTCGATGTTAGTAAGGGAATGCGAAAGTGAGCCGTCTGGAGCGGTCAAGTCGGAAAGGTGTTCCCCAAAAGCTTTGAACTGGGCGAGGGCCAGATTCAGACTCGAGTTCTCATCGGTGATATGATTGATATTTTCCGCGGTCTGTTCGAGACCCTTCATGGTGGTAGTTGCTTCCGCGGCCACCGGTTTGATGATTTCAAGCATTTTAGACGCAGCTTCACTGAAATCCGGAGTGCGTTCGCCTGGGAAGATGTCACCATCGCGAGCTCGCCCGGATGCCTCCGTTCCTCGAGTGATGTCCATCGCCATGTCACCAAGCAATCCGAGCTGCATCAGCCGGACGTGGGCATCGCGATAAACGACTGCATTCTTGTCCACCTGCACGTCGACGCGCGCTTGGTAGACGAACCCGTCGGACGGGGTCGGGGTCGCATTCGGCTCGGACGGATGTATGGCCGCAGCCGCTTCCTGCGCGCGCTTATCTTCTTCTCTTGAAACCGGCGAATAGAGTTTCTGGACTTGCCCGATCTTCCGCCCGGCCAGCATAACCGCGGCGCCTTGCTTAATGCCCGCGGCGTTGTCGACATAAATTCTGTAGGTCACGAGTGGGCGAAAAAGTCCCGGCGCCCCAAGAAGGATGAGCACGCCGACGATCACCGCGATCGTGCCCATGACCAGCAGGCCAGTCATGAATTCATTTCTTTGCAATTGCATCTTCGCTGTCTTTCAGAATGGGGCCTTCGGTGCTTCCGCTCAAGAACTGCTGTACCACGGGGTTCTTTGATTTCTTGAATCGCTCCAGCTCGGCATCTTCAATGATTTTGCCTTGATAAAGCATAGCCATTCGCGTGCCGATACGAAAAGCGCTCTCCATTTCGTGGGTGACGATAATGGATGTCACTTTCGATTTTTCGGTAAGGCTGATGATCAGTTCGTCGATGACGGAAGCCATTACCGGATCGAGACCAGCCACCGGCTCGTCGAAAAGCATGAGCTCAGGCTCGAGCACGAGCGCCCGTGCCAGGCTGACTCGTTTTTTCATGCCGCCGCTAAGCTCTGACGGGAGCCGATCCTTTGCATCCTTCATGCCGACCAGTTCCAGCTTTCCATCGACAATGTTGTCGATCTCTTCGCGCGATTTATCGGTTAGTTCTTCGAGTGGTAGTGCGACGTTATCTCGCACGGTGCGTGAACTGAGCAGGGCCGAGTATTGATAAACCATCCCGATCTTTCGGCGCACCTGCTGCAACTTGCGCGGACTTAGTCGCGTAATTTCAAATTGTTTGAAGAAAATGGAGCCCGAATTCGGCCGCAAAATTCCCAGGATCAGGCGCAAGATCGTACTCTTACCACTACCACTTTGGCCCATGATGACGAGGCGATCCTCCGGCCGGACTTTGAGCGACAATCCATCGAGCACCTTTTTTTCCTCGAACTGCATTGTCACGTCGCGCAACTCGACCACGTTTGAGTTCGCCGCGCTCACGTGGGGAAGAAAATGGTGTAAATCATGTTGTAGAGGGTATCGAATCCGATCACGGTGGTAATGGCAGTGACAACACTCGAGGTTGTTGATGTTCCAACACCGGCCGCGCCGCCTTTCACGGTCAGACCCCGGTAGCAAGCGATAGTGGCAATTAGAAAACCGAACATGAGACTTTTGAGAACGCCGGTGATGATGTCGCGAATGAGCAAGGCGTCACGAACGAGATCGAGAAAATAGATGAAGGCGATATTGAAATAGAGGCGTGAAACCAGACTGCTGGCGAAGATGGCGGCGATATTGGAAACGGTGGAGAGGCAGGGCATGAGAAGAAACAGTGCCAGAACGCGCGGCGCGACGAGGAAGCGTAATGGCCCAATCCCCATTGCCTCGATAGCTTCCACTTCTTCCGAAACCGTCATGGTGCCGAGTTCGGCTGTGAAAGCGGCACCGATCCGTGCCGCCAGCATGATGCCGGTGATCAATGGACCCAGCTCCCGCGTAAATCCGATTGCGACCAAGCCCGGGATGAGTCGCTCCGTGCCGAAGCGTTGTAGCTGATAGCCGGTTAGCAATGCCATGGTTAGGCCTAGAAAAAACGAAACCAGCCCGACCAGCGGGACTGAATCGACACCGGCACGTTCGGTGTGACGAAAAAAACTGCTGGCGCGGAAAGGAACGCGCCCCTGGCGGATGCGATCGATGGTTTCGTCGAAAGTTTGAGCAACAAACCAAAACATGCTTCCGACCTCAGCCAGGAAGTTGCGGCCGAGCTGGCCGATTTCCTGGACGATGACGAGCGGATTAGCCGGCAGCAGCGACTCGCCGGTCGACTCGGTCTCGGGTGCATTAGCCATATTTTTCGGAAGGTCCTCCAGTTCGGGGTTGGGAAAAGAGGAAAGTTTGAAGCGGAAAGGTTACCAGGTTGAATCGTTGAATCGTTACAACGGCGAATCGAGCGGGTATTCTAATATTCGACTTGTTAAGCAGACGACTTCCGTGTGGCGAAAAGGGTCGTGAAACCCTTTGCACCCGGATTGGCGATGAAGCTCTCGACCGTGTCATTAGATAACGATCGGAGATGGCGATGGAACGGATAGGCCAGTGAGAACTGCCGATTCATCAACCAGTTGATAAGCACCACCGGGGCTCGCCCGGCGCATTCTTGCGCCCGCGGATTGAACTCACAGAAGATCGTAAGATCGTGGGATGCGGAGATCGTCTCGGCCAAACCGGACAAAACGTTTAGTTCCCAACCTTCGACGTCGATTTTGATCACATCAACGTGATCGATTCCTTTTTGCTTTAGGAATTGATCTCCCATGACCACTTTGGCATCAACGGAGCGCATAGTTTCGCCCTCGCGATAGACGAGATGGCTGGCTGGGTACTTCTCGGCAAAGCAAGCGACCGCGTGATTGCTGCCGGCGATGAAAAGAGGGAACTCGCCATTGGCGGAGGAGAGACCAAGATTGTAAACGCTGACTTGTTCCAGACTGGCCACGTTCTGCTTCAGTAGCGGAAAAATCAGCGGATTCGGTTCGAAAGCATGAACTTTTCCGGTTGGACCAGCCATTCGGGCAAAAAACCGTGTCGTATAACCGACATTTGCCCCGACGTCGATAATGGTTTGGCCCGGCCGAAGCAAAGGGCGCATCAGATCAAGCTCCTCAGCCTCGTAGCGGCCAGTCAGAATTCGCAGACGATCCGGTAAATAATCGCCGCGAGCAGTCCGAAATCCAGTTAACCGTTCCGCCCACGGGAGTGTCATTTCGAGCAGCGGTTTCGCTAATCGGCGGCCCAAGCGGCGCAGAATTGAATTCATTAGTGATGGCGTTTACAAACTGCGCAGCAAATCCTGGACTGAATTAAGGTCGATAATCATATTCTCGTTTTCGGTCGCCCGAATGGACGAACTTGCGGTGACCCGGGGCCGAGCCTCAAGAAAACGGTAACGAACTCCGGATGAAGCAGCGAGGCGAAGATAATAATCTCTGTAGCCAGCGCGGGTACTGATTTCGACGAGCAAAGCGCCGGGTTGGCAAAATACGGTGTTGGCCAGGGCAGCGCCGTGGGGAGCAAGGATAACTTCGGCATCCGCAAACATCGCGACTTGTTCCGGCCAGGAACAGGATTCCAGCTCAACGGCCGTGAAACCGGCATCACGCAAAATTCTTTCCAGCTCAGGTTCATTCATCACGCGCCTAACCGCGGCCCGTTTGCGCGAAATATAGAGCCTGCGCGCGAGACCCCTTTCCCGCCGGGGTAGCGAGTCTCGAACGGCCCGCAGAGTCCTAATCTTCCAGGGGGCGATCACTTTCGAAAAATGATCCATTGAAGGAATTATCGCTTCCTCGATTTGGAAACGATCGCGAGCGTCGACATAGAAAATCTTCTCGGGTGGAACCCCGAGCGCCTGAAATGAGCTTTCTTCATAGTGAGCGCGCGATCCGTTAAGGAGCAGATGTGCAAAAGATTCAAAGCCGTCTGACGATCGAATCAGGCAAAGGCGCGGCAGCAGATCGATTAGCCAATGATAATAATTTCCCGGTGCTTCCGCGGTCACCGCGATGGCGGTTCGACCGCTCAACGGGCGCGGCTTTGGCAAACGCAACTGCGAGAAGATGGGATGATTTTTAACTCCCCAAACTTCGGGCGACAAATCGGCGAGGAGATAATTGTCGCCAGTGAGAACCGATCCGCCGTAGCGCCCCCAGAAATCGATGTTCTTCAACTCAAAAATCCAGGCGGCCTCGGACAGCGCCTCGTCTTCTTTCGAATCTACCCAGGGATGGGGGAGGGACTGGACGGGCTCCGCGGAATAAATCTGACGTGCCGCCGCCAGTGACGCGCCGGCATGGTTGATTGTCGATCTGGCAATCACCGGAGGCCTTCGCAAAAGAGCGACCCCAGCGCGTTTCAGATTTCGCAACGGAAGCACGGCGCGCTTGAGTGGACGCAGGCGCCATTTATGCCTCCGGACGAAATTTCTTAGCTGCATCGTGTAGAAGAAGCGGTTAGACCAGGTAAAGGGTTACTCATTTGGAGCATGAAAATAATTTCGGGCCGCTTTGTCATTTGCGCACTGGCGGCGGTGGCTGCATTAGCTGAAGCGCAAGAGCAGAGCAACACTGAGCCTCCGGTACATGCAACAACTAAAGCGGAACCGAATGCGATGAAGAAAAGTAAATTCGGCCTGGTCATTCATGGTGGCGCGGGAACGATGGAGCGCGGCAAAATGACGCCGGAGCGGGAGCAGGAGTATCGCGCCGGGCTAGAACGTTCGCTCAAGGCGGGTCTGGAAGTCTTGCAGCGAGGCGGCTCAAGTTTGGATGCGACGGAAGCAGCCGTTCGTGTGCTGGAAGACGATCCACATTTCAACGCGGGCAAAGGCGCGGTCTTCACCAGTGCGGGGACAAACGAACTAGACGCCGCGATAATGGACGGTCAGACACTTAAGGCCGGAGCTGTGGCCAGCGTGAAGCGGATTAAGAATCCAATCAGTCTTGCCCGGTTGGTGATGGAAAAATCACCGCACGTGATGCTCGACTGCGCGGGCGCGGAGGCCTTCGCCAAAGAGCAGGGAATCGAGCTGGTCGATCAGAAATACTTTTTTACACAGGAGCGCTGGGACGCGTTGCAAAAAATCAAGGAGGCTGAGAAACATGGCGGCGCCGGCGGTAAAAAGTTTATTATTTCCGAGCAAGATCGACATGGAACGGTGGGCGCTGTGGCCCTGGACGGAAATGGCAATTTAGCGGCGGCCACTTCCACCGGTGGAATGACAAACAAGCGGCCCGGAAGAATTGGTGATTCTCCCGTCGTTGGCGCCGGCACCTATGCTAACAACGCGACGTGCGCCGTCTCGGGGACGGGTGATGGCGAGTACTTTATTAGAGCAACGGTGGCGCACGATGTTTCAGCTTTAATGGAATATCGGGGGATGTCTCTGCAAGACGCGGCCCAATCAGCTCTCGACAAAGCCGCGAAACTTGGTGGAACAGGCGGGCTGATTGCAATCGATAAGAATGGCAACATCGCTTTGCCTTTTAACACTTCGGGCATGTATCGCGGCTACGTCGACGCCAGCGGCAAAATCGTCGTCGATATTTACAGGTAAATCGGGCGATTTAGCTTTGCCTGCTTGCCAGCGTGATTGGCACAAGCGGGACGCTTATGTTACTTCAAGCAGGCGCTTCCCTCGGCGAGCGCTTCTCCAACTTCATCATGCTGCCGCCCTTTTCTATCGTCATCCCCGCATTTAATGAAGCGGCGCGCATCGGCGAGACGATCCGCGCGACACTGGATTATCTTTCACGCACCAGCCCCGAAAGTGAACTGATCGTAATAAACGACGGGTCGACTGACGCCACGCCGACAATCGCGCGGGAAGGTTTAAAGCCCTCGGCAATTCAAACGCAGTTCCTCGAGAATTTTCCGAATCGAGGAAAAGGTGCGGCTGTGCGGCGTGGACTCTTAACCGCGCAGAAGCCGATCGGTTTGTTTTTCGACGCCGATCTGTCTACACCGCTCGAGGAGATCCCCAAGCTGATCGAGCCCATCGCGAAAGGCGAGGTGGATGTGGCCTTTGGGTCGCGCGCACTCGACCGGAGATTGATTGGGCATCACCAGCCGTGGCGACGAGAGCAGGCCGGTCGTGTTTTTAATTTGATTGTGCGCGTCGCCACGGGACTTCCTTTCTGGGACACGCAATGTGGATTTAAAGCATTTCGTCTCGACGTTTGCCGCCCGATTTTGGAGAAGGCGCGAGTTATCGGGTTCGCGTTTGACGTCGAGCTGCTTTATTTAGCGCACCGCGCCGGACTGCGCCTACGGGAGATTCCGGTGCGGTGGAATCATCATGAAGGAAGCAAAATTCGTTTCGTTCATGACAGCCTGCGTATGCTGCGTGAAATTGTGACATTGCGGACAGAGGTAGGGGCGATTTCCCAAATGGCGGATGGGCAGATAAACGAACCGCGCAAATTGTAGGGCGGCGATCTTCGCCGCCATCTTTTGTTAGCGGTGCTCTATGCGCTCCGAAAATTATGCGACGGTCAGAGACCGCCGCTACAGAATTCACCGCGTTCGCACTATCTGTCATTTCGACCGAAAGTCTTGCCCTGAGCGGAGTCGAATGGGTGGAGAATACGGCGCGCGGGGACGCCGCTGGATGGACTGCATTGCCCGTTTGGGAAAACGGGCGAGCGTTCGGGAGAACGCGAGTCAAATCTCTCAGTCTTCCAAAATCAATAATGAGAGATGTCTCGGCTTCGCTCGACATGACAAACGGCTTGATCGACATTTCGCAGAGATCGCCGCTACATCCGGTAGGGCTGTAGGCAAAGCGGCGCGCAATCTTGTAATCGCGCGCCGGCTGCTGAATCAGTTGAACACTACTGCCTAACGATCTCGGCGTTCTCGATCATGGCAATGCCGCCACGTTCTGCGATCTTGCCCTTAACGGTGATCGTCTTCCCGGCATATTCGGCCAGCTGATCGTTCATTGGCTTGTGGTCGCCGACGATAAGGTAAGTTTTGCCTTGGCTGGCAATGCCGACGGGTCCGCCTTCCTTGATGCACTTGCTGGCGCAGGCGGCGTGTTTATCGCCGCTCGCGTTGTGATCGACATAGCACATCAGGTCGACGACCTCACCAGTCACGGTTTTGCCGGCCGCTGCGTCCAAGCTGTCCTTGCCGTGCTCATGCTGTTGCGCGAGAGCCAGCGGCGAGAAAGCCAGGGCCGCACTAAATGTGACGGCAACTGCTACTTTTAAAACAGTGGGTCCTTGTGAATTAAACATGAACGAATGTGGGTCGATTTAAGTTTCGGTCAATTCGGCCGGCCTTTTCATCCCGAGCCGAGATTGCGACCAGGCCGAAGCGTTGATCTGACAATCGGAGCGAACGGCGCGGGCGCCGTTTCGGCTAGCGCAGGAACAAATAATGATTACTTGGCGAGTCGGTCCACTTTATAGATGGCTACAGATCCTTGCGCGTATACTTTTGACAGGTGAGGGGCAGTATTCGGATCAAAGCCGAGCAAGTGCTGTTCTTCAGGCCCGATGAACAAGAAATCAGTCCCCAGTTCGCGAAGAGCGCTGAGTTCAGTGTGAGTGAATTTAGGTGCAGTCAGAACAGAACGGACCCGAGCCATTATGGACGGGTAGTTTGGGGTAAGGCTAAAGTGACCAACCACCGACGAGGCGCTGGTGTATTTACAGATACGCCCAGAAACCGGCGGCAACGCGAGAACCGCATTTTCTTCGGGGACCGTTTTGTTAAGCCACTCAAGTGCTGCGATTTCGTCGTCTGTAGCATAGATCGGAAAGGGTCCAAACGCGGTAATGGATCGTTGAGAGTGATAGGCCACGATTCCGATGTTGCCGATTATCACCAGAAGCGCCACCAGGGAAATGAATAAGGTGCGGGAGCGGTCTTGAAGTTGCAGGCGTAGCGAGAAGGCCAACACCACAAGCGGCCCAAAGAGCGGAATTCCGAGCTGCGGGCTGAACCCAAACCGCGGTATCATCGTTCCGATATAGGAAAGACAGAAAATCGAAACGAACCAGATACAAAGAAAACGCTCAGCTGAAGAGAGTGGATTTTTTTTTAGTTGGAGGATTCGATAAATGGCGAGAATCGCAATGACGCCATATGCAAATATTCCGATATAGGGAGGCGGCCATACGCTGATGTTATGGCCCTGGCGCGACCAATACTTAAAAACGGGGTGCAGTCTAAAAAGCCAGATCGAATAGACCAGAACTGGCGAGATGATGACGAGCGGGATCGCACGCAATAGGATCGTGCGCCGATCGAAGTGGCGTATGGCTTCGATGCCAATAAAAGCGCCAATGCCAACAAATAGAGAGATTAGATCGTACGGTCTAATGAAGCCGTTGAGAAAAAAAACGGTTCCAGAGGCAATATACCAGTGTGGCGAGTAATCTTTTTCGGCCAACAGAAACGTCGCAAATCCAATGAGCATGAGACCGTGCGGGAGGGAAAAGTGTGGATTGAGCATAAGCTGCTGGAGCGGCAAAACGCCGGCCAAGAGATCCAGCGAGAAGTTGTTCATAACCTCGCGGGATATGTAACCGAGTGCCCTCGCGACTGCGAAAAATATTCCGAACCCGCCCGCGAAAATGAAGACACATAAAGCGAGGCTCCGTTTTAGAAAATTCGGCAAGACAATAAGGGTGAGAAATGCGAATCCGAACGTTAACGAACAGACGCCGGCAAAACGCCATAATTGATACACGCCATTCTCCGAAACATGGAAAAACCGCATCGCTTGCCCAACGATCAGAAACTCAATGTTAAAGAATACGTCACTATTGGGTATGGCAGTGAGGCGATTATTGAAGATGAGCTTTCCGTCATACGCTTGGCGTATAAACGAAAAGTACATGTCGTGATCGTGAGTATACGCCAGCTGACCGAGAAACTTTGACTGGGGTGGTTTGTCGCGATCGGCAATGCAATAGGGAATGTAGCTTTCGACAAAAGCCACGACGGCTATGAATAGAGCGGCAACAAAAAGCTTGATCCGTTCATTTTTCATCGCAGAAGTTCGCTACTAGAACCTGTTCCATTTTGAGCGCGTTTTGCGTCCTGTTGAACAGAACGCCACGCGCTTGCGGATGCTTATTCTATGGGAGCTGAGTCCCCTCGGCGATTTATTTCGCCTTCTCGATCAACTCCGCAAACTGGGTGAAGAAGTATGATGCGTCGTGTGGTCCGGGTGCTGCCTCGGGATGATATTGCACGCTGAAAATAGGCAAATTCTTGTGCCGCATACCTTCGATCGTTCCGTCGTTTAGATTGAGATGAGTTATCTCAACTTCTCGGGGCAGGGAGGCCGGATCGACAGCGAACCCGTGATTTTGCGACGTGATAGCAATTTTGCCGGTGCGCAAATCCTTGACCGGCTGGTTCGCCCCGCGATGGCCGAATTTCAGTTTGAATGTCGAGCCACCAAAAGCGAAGCCGAGCACTTGATGCCCGAGACAGATGCCAAAGATCGGTTTCTTTCCCATTAAATCGCGCACAGATTCATGCGCGTAGGGCACCGCAGATGGATCCCCGGGACCATTGGAGAGAAAGATTCCGTCGGGATTGAGCGCGAGAACTTCCTCGGCAGTCGCCGACGCGGGAACAACCGTCACGCCAAAGCCTTTCTGCCGAAGCAGGCGCAAAATGTTTTGTTTAATTCCATAGTCATAGGCCGCGACGCGGAACCGGATTGGCGGAAGCGGCGGCTGGCTGCGTGTGGCTTCGCGTCCATTTACGATCGTCCATGGTTTGCTTAGCTCGTCGTTGGGGTCCCACTGATAAACTTCGGGTGTGGAAACTTCACGAACATAATCCATCCCGATGACACCCTCGCCGGTAATCGCGTACCGGATCGCTTCTTCGCGTGAAATTTCCTCAGTCGTTAGGCACGCCTTCATCGCACCGCGCGTACGCAAATGCCGGGTTAACGCGCGCGTGTCAATATTCTGGACGCCGGGGACATCCCATTTGCGCAGGTATTCATCGAGTGACATCTCTGATCGCCAATTACTTGCGATTTCGCTTAATTCTTCGATGACAAACCCGCGCACATGTGGTGAGGCGCTTTCCTGGTCGAGTGAATTCGTTCCGTAGTTGCCGATCAATGGGTAGGTCATCGCGACGATTTGCCCGCGATAAGAAGGGTCGGTCAGGACTTCCTGGTACCCTGTCATGGAGGTGTTGAAGCAAATTTCGCCGACGCGGGTGCCGACGGCGCCAAAAGATTCACCTTCAAAGAATCGACCGTCTTCAAGGGCGAGAAGTGCTTTCATACCGTTCAACGCCCAACGCTCAACGCTCAACGCCCAACGCTCAACTAAAAATCGATCTGCGCTGCGAAGGGTAGGGGCGCCGCGCTGCGGCGTCCGCGGACAGCGCAGCGCGCTGTCCCTACCAAAAAAGAGGCCTGGATCGACAACTCAATCCAGGCCTTACGCAAAGTATTACCCCGCTGGTGCCGTTTAGGCGAATGTCCCGTTCCCTTTTGGGTAACGGACGGATAACCGTCGCCGCAGCGTCTGACTTCCAATTAAGGCATGTCATTTTCTCCGTGCGACCAAGCCTCCTTTGTTAATCAACTATCGGTTCGGGAATCCTACCTGTAATCTCGAACATCGCAGGGTAAATTTGTCGAGAGCCGTTGATTGAGAGTTGAGAGGTAAGCACTGGTTTCCTGCCCAACCCTCAATGAACGGCTCTTCGTCTCAAAGAACTATTCACGCAATTCCGCACCAAGCTCACGCTGCAATCGCTCGCGAATCTTGGCGTGGACTGCGGTCACTTCTTCATGCGTCAGTGTGCGACTTCTATCACGGTATGTCAATCTGTATGCGAGCGACTTGCGGCCGGCGCCGACACCGCTCTCTTCCTTTCCGATAAACAGATCGAATAATTGCACGCTTTCCAACAACGGTTCCTTCGTTTCGTCAATGACGCGGACAATTTGTTCGTGCGCGATCGTTTCCGGCACGATCATGGCGATGTCCCAAGCGATCGCGGGAAACCGCTCGATTTCGTGGAAGACTGGATGGCGGGCGTGTGCGGCCAAAACTGGATCGACATTTAGCTCCGCTACGAGCACAGCGCCGGGAGCATCGACCGCCGCGGCACCAGAAAAGGCGAGTTGACCGGCGATGCCAATGGTGGAATCTCGCAACCGAATCTCAGTCGCTAAAGCAAGCTCCGGGCGCTCGACCCGTTGAAAGGATAATCCGTCGCCCACAACCCATTCGATTGTACCTTTGAGATCAATAAAATCGAGCTGACGCTTCTCGCCGGATCGCCAATGCGGGGTTCCGGTCAAACTTCCCCACAGCAGAATGCCCAGGCGTCGTTCTTCTTTTCCGCTGCCTGGAAGAAAAACGCGGCCCAGCTCAAAAATGGCCACTCTTTCGGCACCGGCCCGTACATTGCGCTCGAGAACTCCCAGAAGGCCGGCAATCAGACTGGGAGTTCTCGAGCG
>Ga0207684_10005600_pt1 | contig 11559 bp, 14 predicted proteins | sample KBSK5501metaG_FD_184342 | JGI IMG/M metagenome (GOLD analysis project Ga0207684, IMG submission 184342) | Corn, switchgrass and miscanthus rhizosphere microbial communities from Kellogg Biological Station, Michigan, USA - KBS K5-50-1 metaG... | ecosystem: Host-associated > Plants > Roots >... | reverse complement strand
GACCTGGGTGACGCCTTCCTGGACAGCATCGACGAGACGATGGTCTGCAATAACCTTGTCCGTCGACTCGAACGGCTCGGCTACCACGTCAGCATCGAGAAGAAAGCGGCGTAACCACCTCTGTCTCTGCTCCACCGCCGCGCGCGACGGGCTCGGAGTTTTCATGGCAGCGAAGCGTCACCACCCATTCACGCCGAGCGTAGCGAAGCGTCACCACCCGTTCACGCCGAGCCTAGCGAAGCGGAGTCGAGGCGTCACCATGCGGCCTCGCATTCGGGCGCCCATCGGCATGCTCGTCCTGTGCGGTGCGGCCGCCCTTCGTGCGCTCCGACCGCGACGGCAAGAGGGAATCTGCGGTAGAGGTGAGCGCTATGGAGGTCATCATCTTGATCGGCTTGCAGGCCTCGGGGAAGAGCACCTTCCATCGCCAGCATTTTGCCGCTACACATGCGTACGTCAGCCGAGATCAGTTTCGCAATAGCCGTGACCCCAAGCGGCGCCAGCGGGAGCTGATCGCGCAGGCGCTGGCCAGCGGGCAAAGCGTGGTAGTGGACAACACCAGCCCGCGCGCAGCGGATCGCGCTCCGGTGATCCAGCAAGCGCGCGAGCAGGGTGCAGAGGTGGTCGGTTACTTCTTCGAGCCGGACATCCGCGCGTCCGTCGCTCGAAACCGAAGCCGGCAAGGGATGGAGCGCGTGCCGGATGTGGCAATCTTCTCGACGGCGAAGCGCCTGCAGCGTCCGTCTCTCGCGGAGGGCTTTGATCGCCTCTTTCGCGTGCGGGCGAGCGGAGATTCGCGGTTCGAGGTGGTCCCACTGGAAACGGTCTCTCAGTCGCCGGATCCCGGCACCGCAGAGGACGGTCCGACGCTCGAGCGGACCCACTCGAGATAAGGAGCGTGTCCAGCCGCCACGTCCAGGCGCAGGATCTCGGGGCACTCGTAGGGATGCAGGGCAACGATCCGCTGCCGTATTGACTCGAACAGGGAGTCCCGCGTCTTCAAGATCATCAGCGCCTCCGAGTCGACGGTCAGCTTCCCCTGCCAGGAATAGATGGAGCGCAGACCGGGCACCACGTTCGCGCATGCCGCAAGCCTTTCCTGCACCAGGCGCGTGCCGATTTCCGCGCCCTTCTCAGCGCCGGGCACCGTCACCAGAACTAGGATCACGTCGGTCATCGCGCTCGCTCCCCGTCTCGTTGATTTGCGTGTGGCAAAGACCGCACATCTCGAGGTGAACGAGGTAGTCGTCGCGGCGAACGGGATCGCGATCCTGCCCCGGGCCATCCAGCTTTCCACCCTTTTCCCAGGGAGCAACCCGCGCGACCGAGCGGATCAGGTTGACCAGATCCCATCGCTCCTCAGGAGTGGTGGTCGCCTCATAGGAGGGCATCGGACCTGGAGCAATCCGTCGGTGGAGAGGGTCACCAGCCTCGCGTAACCCACCTTCAGCTGGGGATAGAAATCCCGAATATCGGATCGCATCGAACCCTCCGGATGAATTTGTCCGGAGATAACCCCGCGCGAGCGCGGGTGCGAGCGGTTTGTATCGGGGGAGATGAGATCAGTCTGAAACAAAACCGCTGGGCGCGCGTTGACCCAAAAATCGGCGGCGGCGCTCGGCGGCTGCTGCACCCGACCGCTCAGCTAGTCGTCGCGATCGTCTTTCCACTTTCGATGGCCGCGACCGTGGTCATCCTCTTCGTCGTCGTCGTTATCGCCTCGATGATTCGGACGGAGATGCTCGTCGACGTTCAGCAGCTGTCGTGAGAATGCGTCGTAGTCGAGTTTCAGCCTGCCCCGCGCGTCTGCTCGCAGGACATCGAACCGCAGCTTCCAGACTCGGTTGCCGGCGAGGTGCGCCTGCCTGATCTGATACTGATATCCGCGGCTGCCGGCGTAGTTCGAGCCGAGCTGCACCGCTTCCTCGTAGCTCATCATGTGCGGTGCGGGCGGCAGTGGCGGAGGGGGAGGCGGTGGGGAGACAAGGTGAACGGCACAGGACACTGAAAGGCAGGCAAAGAATGAAATGAACCGCAGGTTCCTCATCCGTTCCACCTCGGATTGAGCAGATCACAGCCGACCGCTGATGCTCGAATCGTAGGACGGTGGGTACTGCAATTCACCCCGACAACGGCACAGTTGCGATTACACGCAGCCGTCTTTGTGCGCCATCGACGTGGCGCGCAAGCCGCGGCGACGGAGTAGTCAGCTCATTGGCGCTTAGTCGGGATCGTCATCCTGGTCGTGATCGTTGCAGTCGCGGTCGCCACTGACGCCCTCGTCGGTCTCGCCGACGCAGACCTTGCCGCCGCCGCCGGTGCCGCCGACGCAGAAATTCGTATTGTCGAACTCAGCGAATAACCCTCGCCCTCCGGTCTGGCGGGCAATGGTGGCCAGAGCATCGAAGTTGTTCTGGTTGGGATCGCTCACGCAGGCACCGGTGCAACCATCCGCGTAGCCGACCAGCACGCGTCCGCATCGATCGATGGTGATGTCGTTGAAGTCGAGCAAGTTGCGGCACTGGTTGCTTCCGCCGCCGTTCCAGATGCAACTGCGCTGCACTGGATCATTCGGCGTTGCGTCCACGGTGGTCCAGTGGTTGCCACCATCGTAGGTGAAGGCGATGTAGAGGTGCCAAACACCAGCGAAGTCGGCAGACTGAGTGTCGCCCGGTGTGCGCGTACCGAGGAAGGCGAAAGCAGCGCGGTTGTCGTCGCCGGCGATCACTTCGGGGAACTCGGCGTTCTGGATCCCGAACGGTGTGCCCACGTCCTTCGACTTCGTCCAGTGATTGCCGCGGTCGCGTGAGACGGCGATCTTGGCGTGGCCGTCGCTGTTCACATAGCCGAGATAGATGGTGTTGTTCGCGCCGCCCGCGACCGAGGGATCGCCGCCGTTGCGGTTGGTGTTGCTATCGGGGACCGTCTTCACAATCCAGCTCGTCCCATTATTGGTGGAGACGGCCACGCCGACTCGGTCCACATTGTTGGCATCCTTGCAATCATGGTTTGGGACGTAGGCAGTGCCGTCCGGCGCGACCCGAATGTGCCCGTGCAGGCCGCCGCACGCGCCAACGGTCACTGGCACCTCCGGAGGGACGCCCCCGGTGCTCAAGAACGTGTAGATGGGAATGCCCGGGCCGAAGGTGAGACCGCCGTTGTCGCTCCGGGCGCAAAAGGCCGTCGCGATGTCCTGCGAGCAGTAGTAGATCGCATGAGGGAAGGACTGGGTCGGCGGCGCCGGGAATGCATAAGGCCCTCCGCCGATCGTCTGGTGGTCCACTCCCGCGGGAACGCCACATCCCTGCGAAGGAAACCAGGTGTCGCCGTCGCTGGGAGGGTCAGTGAAGGATGTCTCGCTGCAGGCGCCATCCAGCTGCGAGGCGAAGGTGCGCTGGGTCCCGCGGTTCAAGCTGTCGGTAAAGAGGATGGGGTCCAAGCTCACGCGGGAGAACGGCGAGCGCTTGTCTTCCCAGAATGCGGTGGCGGGTGTCACCGCGTCGTCGAAGGTCACGCGCAGGGTGTGGTTGCCCGCCTCGATGAAAACCTTCCCGGTGTTCCAGTCGACGCCGATGGAGGGCTCGCCAGCGCCGTGCTGTCCTGCGGTCGCTCCGGGCGTGCACGGACCCAAGCACTGAGGGGGGATGTTGTCGGGCGCGGGGTAGTTCACGAATGCAATGGCGCCCGGTGGCGGTGGTGGCGGAACGGGCGGACGCGGCGACAACGTGAGGGTCGCCACTGCGTGCGCGGCCGTAGGCAGCGGCGCGGTGGAAGCGACGGAGCGGATGTGCCAGACGCCATCCTTCGGATCGGTGATCACCAGATTTTCGAAGTTGGGACCCGTCGCAGTGGTGTCCGGCGAGCCGGGGCCGTGCTTTGCACCACTTGGGCTGAAGGCAAAGAGGTCGAGGTCGGTCGGGACCGAGCTGGTCCACGAGTAATGGATGGAGAGCGTCCCGGTATTGTTCTGGTAGAAGGTCGCCGCAGGCGCCGGGAGAACTACGTTGAGGTCAAAATTGTCGCACGGGCCGGGTGGACAGTTTGCTTCGATGACGCTGATGTCGACCACCGTCACGCCCAAGACCGGCGCGAAGTCCCAGGACACCGTTCCCCCGCCGCTGATGCTGCCAGAGGGCGGCGTCGCGGCTCGCATGCGTTTGCCGGGGACGATCACCAAGACGGCAAGAAGGATTACCCCGAAAAGAATCAACCTTTGTCGTCGATCGGAAACCGAACTGACTCGTGTCATCGCGATACCCCCTGCGCGGTTGGACCGCATTACGCTGAGAACGGCCTCGCGAAGGGTGCTCACTCGGGAAGGCAGCGGCAAGGCGCGGGGGCGCACGTTTCGCCCAATGAGGTCCTCACGCTTTGTTCGGGAGGAAACAGGCGGCTGGACGGATGGACGAGAAATTTGATGCCGCGTTCCGACTGGCTGTAGGTGATTCCGCGGACGTCTGTGCGCTTGCGCGCCCTAGCGAGCTGGAGCGGAGTGCGCGGCTGACCCGAAGCGCTGAGTGGCGTATCCGACGATCAAGCCCACCGCTGCACCGGGAACGATGATCTCCACGTAATACGGGTTGCCAGCCAGCACCACCAGGTATGCCAACCCGGCACCGACGGCGAGACCGAACACGATGCCCAGCGGCATCGAGTGCACCTTGCGCGCAAAGAAGCCGATCAGCGCTCCGCTGAGCAAGCCCTTGACGGTTGAACCGGCGACGATCGCCAGAATCTGCGGGCGCGTCTCCGGCGCCGAAATCAGCGCGGTGAGACCGTCGAAGACCCCCAGTACCGTCCCCAGAATCACGCCCAAAAGTATCTTGTTCATCGCATCTCCTCCGCTGCGCGAATCCCTCTGCCCATTCCATTCAACGGCGCGGGCAATTCCTTTAATGCCGGCCGAAGAGCAGCAGCGCGACCCTCATCAACAGGTATGCCGCGACCAGGGCGATCGCGGTGCGATGCTTGGAGGCGAAACGCTGCGCTCGCTCCAGCGCCGTCTCCGCGTGCGCCTGGACGCGGGAATGAGAGAGGAACCGCGCGACGTCCGTAGAGAGCTCGGCGACGGTTGCGTAGCGGTCGCGCGGCTCTGGCGCGAGAGCCTTGCGGCAAATCGCTTGCAACGGGCGAGCGATGGGCTGATTCCACGAGCGCGACGCGACGCTGGCCGCGCCATTTTCGCGGTGCTCGGTCTGGGCCGCCTCCGGCGCTTCCCCGGTGAGAAGGACTCGAAGAAGCGCGCCGAGAGCGTAGACGTCCGCGCGCTGATCGAGCTGGTCATGCTCGCCGCGGGCCTGCTCGGGCGCCATGTAACCCGGTGTACCGAGAACCACGCCGTCAGCCGTGACCTCGGGCCGCAGCGAGATGGGAGGAGCACCTTGCATCGAGCGAGCGGCGGACCCGGCTCGCAGCCTGGCCACGCCCCAATCCAGGATCAGCACCTCGCCGAACGATCCCACCATCACGTTCTCCGGCTTGAGGTCGCGATGGATGATTCCGTGAGCATGGGCGAAGGCGATCGTGTCGCAGATCCGTTCGAACAATCGGAGCGTCTCCGCGACTGACTCGAGTCGCCGGGCGTATTCATCCAGCCGACTGCCGCGAACGCGCTTCATCGCGTAGAACACGCGACCGTCGCGAAGCCGGCCGGCGTCGTGGACCGGGATAATTCCCGGATGCTCGAGCCGGGCGAGGATGCGGGCCTCGGTGAGCAGGCGCGAGTCCGCGCTGGCGTCGCCGTCGAAGGCCTTCGTCACCTTGAGCGCGACCTCCCGTTCGAGCTCGCGATCGTAAGCGAGATAGACCGTTCCCATTCCACCCGCCCCCAGCCGATCGACGATCTCGTATCGGGTCCCGCTGAGGTCAGGCCAATCCGCGATCCGGCGCAAGTGGTCGAGCGTGGAATCGGACAGCGCGCTCATCTCGGATCGACTCCCAGCAGATCCCGTGCCTCCTCTCGAAACTCCTCTTCGCTGCCACACAACTCTGCCAGCCGCTCCAGGACCACGCGACGAAACTCGCGCCGGGCGAACGCCAGATGGTTGGTGACCTGGGAGGTCGGAATGCCGAACGCCTTGGCGAGATCGGCGTAGGTCAGCTTTTCATGCGCCCCGTGCGCGTCGAGGTCGTAGCGCTCGAAGATCGCGAATTGCATGGCCTTGCCGGCCGCGTTGGCCTCGGCTCGGAAAGCCTCCACCGCGACGCCGAAGAGGCTGCGAACCCACTCCCGATGGAAGTAGGCCTCCATGTCCAGGCTTTGCGCCGTCCCGTGTCGCTGCAGCTCCTCCTCCGCGCTCTCCAGCGAGAAGGAGACCTTCTGTGCATCGCCTCCGCGCTTCAGACGCAGCGCCGCCTTGAGCTCGTTGGCGACCAACCGATCCAGGCAGGTCCGCAGGAAGGTCCGGAACCTGGCCTGGGCAGGATCGTATCGATCGATCAACCGCTGGATCGAATGCGGGAGGAAGAAGCTCTGCGTCAAGTCCTGGGCATCGTCGACCGAGGCATGCCAGCGCACCCGCAGGTACTTGTACACGGGCTTCCAGTAGGCAGCGAGCAGCGCCTCCAGCGCCCGCGCGCGCACCGTGGAATCCGGGCTCCGCGACCGGATCACCAGAGAGTGGCGCGTGGTCGGAAACGCGTCTCGCGGCCTCGCGGCGTCGTTGATCATCGTCGCTCCCCTACTCACTTCTCCGCTGCCAGCTCGCAAACGGACTCGTAGGCTTTGCGGACTCGATGCGCGTATTCAAGCAACAGCGGCAGGTGCTCCAGGCGCAGCGCTTGAGCACCATCGCATAGAGCAGTGCGCGGTTCCGGGTGGAAATCGACTAGAGCCATGGAGGCTCCGGAGATGAAGCCCTGCCCAATCACGTGGAGGATGTCGAACAACTGATCGGGTGCGCGGTCCAGGCGACCGACGGAATGGGAGGGATCGACGCAGACCGGCAATCGCGTTTGCCGGCGCACCACCGGCACGTGGGCGAAGTCGACCAGATTGCGATGGGGATCGCCCAGGTGGGTCTTCACCCCGCGCAAGCAGAAGATGATCTTGGGATTGCCCTCGCTGGCGATGTACTCGCAGGCGTTGAGCGATTCCTCCAGGGTGATCCCCATCCCGCGTTTGAAGAGCACCGGGAAAGTCTGCTGCTGACCGAGCTGCTTGAGCAGCTCGAAGTTCTGCGCGTTTCGCGTGCCGACCTGGAGCATCACGCCGGTGGCGTTTCCGCTCGCTTCCAGCGCGGAGCGGATCTCCTCGATGTGGCGCGCGTGGGTGGCCTCCATGGCGATGATCTTGATCCCGTACTTGCCGGCCAGCTCGAATGTCCAGGGTAAGCAGTCCCGCCCGAGCCCCTGGAAGTCGTAGGGGCTGGTGCGCGGTTTGTACGCTCCCATTCGCGTGGTGGTGATGCCGTGCCCCTGGAGCGCGGACATCATCTTCCCCACGTTTTCCCGCGTGTCCACCGCGCACAGCCCGGCGAAGATGTGAACCTGCCGCTCGTTGAAGCGGACGCCGTTGTACTCGAATCCGGGCGTCTCGTGATTTCCGTGCCGGCCGATCAACCGGTAGCGCGTCGAAACCCGGACTACGCTGCGCACTCCGGGGAGATCTGCGAACAGCTTCTCCGGGATGGTCTGGATGATTTCCGGCGGGGCCAGCAAGTGAATCTCGGTCACCGTCTCCGTCGCGCCCTTGTAGGTGTGCTTGCGGGGCGTGACCTTGGGATGGCGGGCAACGACTTCCAGGATGGTGTTGACCGCCTCGGGCGGCGCTTCGGGATCGAGGGTGATGATCATGCGTGAGCCGTTTTACCCTGAAGTTCCTCCGGGCGGAGAGCTGGAACCCCATCCTCGCTGCTCGCCCTGCACCTGCCTGAGCGTCCGCGCCTCCTCCAGCGCCTGCTCGAGCTGCCGTTCGTCGAGGCTCGAAATCCGCTCCAGCTCATGGTGCAGCCGCTCGATCGTCATCCGCACGTTGTCGCGGTTGAGGGAGAGGATCTGCCTCCAGAGCGCCGTCGGGCTGAGCGCGACGCGGGTCGCGTCGCGGAAGGCTGGGCCCGCGCATTCGGTGCCCGGCGCGGTCCGGGTCAAGGCGATGGAGAGCAGGTAGACGAGGTGGCTCACCGCCGCGACCTGGCGATCGTGCTCCTCGGGCGTGAGCTGGAGAACGCGCATCCGCAGCAGGTGACCCAGCTCCTGGAGATCCCGCAGCGCCGATGGATCGGTTCTCGAGCTTGGGGTGAGGACGAGCGGCGCGCCTTCGAACAGATCTGCCCTCGCTGACTCGATTCCACGGCCTTCGTTACCGCACATCGGATGCATCCCGAGGAAACGAAGCGAAGGCGGCAGGAGTCGTTCGATTGCCAGGGCGATGGGAGCCTTCACGCTCCCGACTTCCGTGAGCAGGCAGCCGCTCTGCAAAAAGGGAATCGTCTTTTCGGCGGTGGGCGTGATCTCCTGTGGCGGAACGCAGAGGATGACCAGGTCGGCGGCTGACAGGTCTCGCGGATCCCGGGTGCCCTTGTCGATCGCGCCGCGAGCGCCCGCTGCGGTAAGCGCCGCCGGATCCAGATCGAGCCCGATCACCCGCACGCCGAGAGCCCGCAGCGCGAGGCCGAGCGAGCCGCCCATCAGACCGACTCCGACGATTCCGCATTCGGTCAACCCCACGTTTGCCTCAACCTTTGCGGTCCACAGTCAGATCCCTCCGCAGCACCGCCGCGCCCCGGAGGTAGAGGTGCGTCAGCTGGTCGCTTCGCTTGTTGGTGTTCACCAGGATCAGCACGCGCACACAGCGCTCCGGAGCATCCGGAACTTCCATCTCCTGGCTGCACATCAGCGGCACGTTCACGTAGCCCATTTCGCGCGCCGCCCGGGCGGGAAAAGTGGCATTGAGATCGGCCGTGGCGGTGAAGTGGATCGCCGCGATGTCTTCGATCGCGATCTGGTTGACGGACACCAGCCGACGGAGCAACTCACGGGTGGTTTCGAGGATGCTCGTCTCAGTGTTGTCCTCGGCGGTGGTGGCGCCGCGAATGCCCCTGCATCGCACGTCCATTATCGCGGCCAACCTTACCCCGGGCGCGGCTTCTCCGCATTCCCGCTCGCCCCGAGCGTAAGGCGAGCACATGCGAGCCTGAAGTCGAGGGGCCGCCCTCGACTCCGCCCGGGCTGAACGGCAACTCCCTCGGCCCAACGGCGCGTCGGCTGAACGGCGAGGACAAAACCGATTAGTGTGCGGGATAGCCCAGGAGGGCACGTTGCGAGCATCGAGAGGCTCAGACCAGTTCCGAATGCCAGCCGAGTGGGAGCTGCACGATGCATGTTGGCTGGCCTGGCCCTGCGCCGAGGATCTCTGGGGCGACGATTTGGCGGAGGCGCGGGAATCGTTCACGGCGCTCTGTCACGCGATAGCGTTCGCTCCGAGCGGTGGCAGGAGCGAGGGGCTCCACATTCTCGTCCCGGACGCGCGGCGCGAAGATCAGGCTCGCAAAGCGCTCGGTGAGGTGAGCGCGCGGTTCTTCCAGATTCCCTTCGGAGACATCTGGCTGCGCGACATCGCGCCGCTGTTCGTGGAAAACCGAGTTGGAGAGCTGGTGGCGGCCCTGTTCCGGTTCAATGGCTGGGGAGGCAAATACGTCCTGCCGCACGATGATCAGGTTGCCGCACACATCGCCGAAGCAGCTGGCGCCAGGACGGTGCAGTTCGACTGGGTTCTCGAAGGCGGGGCGATCGAAGTGGACGGCCAGGGAACCTGCTTGACCACCCGCCAGTGCTTGCTGAACCCGAACCGAAACCCGCACCTGGATCGCGACGCCGTCGAGCGGAAGCTGGCGGAGGCGCTTGGCACGCGGAGGGTCCTCTGGCTCGAGCGGGGACTGGTGAATGACCACACCGATGGGCACGTGGATACCCTCGCGCGCTTCGTGGCACCGGGCACGGCGGTGTGCATGGAGCCCAGCGACCGCGATGATCCCAACCGTGAAGCACTCCAGGCCATCGTCGCGGATCTGGAGCGCTTTACGGACGCGGAGGGGCGCCGGCTCGAGGTGCGGCTGATCCCGTCGCCGGGACGCGTTCTGGGGCGCTCCGGAGACGCGCTCCCAGCGAGCTACGTGAACTTCTACATCGCCAACCATTCTGTTGCAGTGCCCACCTATGGCGTTCCCGCCGACGGCCCGGCGGTAGCGGCCATTGCCCAGCTTTTTCCCGGTCGCCGAACGGTTGGTATCGCGGCGCGCGCGCTCCTGGCCGGAGGCGGTGCCTTTCATTGCATCACGCAGCAACAGCCCGCGCGATCGATTAGATCCCCGGCCGGGTGACAGATGGGAAACGACTCAACCCTTGCCGTTGCCGCCATTCAATCGAGCTTCACCGACGACGTGCCGACGAACGTGGCGCGAGTGTCCGAGCTGGTCCGCGAGGCAGCCGGGAAGGGAGCACAGGTGGTGCTGCCGTCCGAGCTGTTCGAGGGCCACTATTTCTGCCGCGAGCAGGACGCTCGCAACTTCCGGCGGGCCCGACCTGCGCAAGACCATCCCACCCTGCGGCACTTCCAGCAGCTCGCGCGGGAGCTGGGAGTGGTGATTCCCATCTCCTTTTTCGAGCGGGCCGGACAAGCCCACTACAACAGCGTGGCGATCGCCGACGCGGACGGTTCGCTGCTCGGCATCTACCGCAAGAGCCACATTCCGGACGGCCCTGGCTACCAGGAGAAGTTCTACTTCCGTTCCGGCGATACCGGATTCAAGGTCTGGCCCACGCGCTTCGGCACCATCGGGGTTGGCATCTGCTGGGATCAGTGGTTCCCCGAGTGCGCGCGGGCCATGGTGTTGATGGGAGCGGACCTTCTGCTCTATCCCACCGCGATCGGCTCCGAGCCGCAGGAGCCGAACCTCGACACCAGAGACCTGTGGCAGCGGGCGATGATCGGGCACGCCGTCTCGAATGCAGTCCCGGTCGTGGCCGCCAATCGGGTAGGAACGGAAGGCGGGCAGACCTACTACGGGTCCTCGTTCATCGCCAACCATCGCGGAGAAAAAATTGCCGAGCTCGGCAGGACGGAAGTCGGCGTGGTCACCGCAGCGCTGGACCTGGACCAGGTCCGACGCGATCGGGCTTCCTTTGGCTTCTTTCGCGATCGCCGTCCCGAGCTGTATCAAGCTCTGCTCACCCCGGACGGACAGAGCCCGATCACGGCAAGTCCTGCCCGGCATCGCCGGCGCTCGGCCAAGCGCACCCGAGCGCGCAGCCGATAATAAACCCCGGTCGCCCCGAGCGTAAGGCGAGCGCACGCGAGCCTGTAGTCGAGGGGTGGCCCTCGACTCCGCTTCGCTACGCTCGGGCTGAACGGTAGGGGCCGCCCTCGACTCCGCTTCGCTACGCTCGGGCTGAACGGTAGGGGCCGCCCTCGACTCCGCTTCGCTACGCTCGGGCTTTTAGGAATGGAGATGTCAAGAGCAGGCTCCGCCCTTTCACCGCGACCGTTTTGAGATCGGGCGGCTGGTTGGTGCCTTGGCAGAGCATCGGTGTCGCCGCCCCAGAGCTGCGCCTCGTGGGCGG
>Ga0207684_10005599_pt1 | contig 11561 bp, 10 predicted proteins | sample KBSK5501metaG_FD_184342 | JGI IMG/M metagenome (GOLD analysis project Ga0207684, IMG submission 184342) | Corn, switchgrass and miscanthus rhizosphere microbial communities from Kellogg Biological Station, Michigan, USA - KBS K5-50-1 metaG... | ecosystem: Host-associated > Plants > Roots >... | reverse complement strand
GAAAAGTCAGTTTAAGCAGCTCTCGGAAGCTGATCTTCGAGCGTATAGCGATGAAGCAAGTTTTCAAAAGGGCTACGACTACTATCTTCACCACGCGATCGTCGAGCCAACCCTGAGTGAATCAGTGCTCAGGGCGTTCTGCCACGGCTCGGGCTTGAGCCCCTACCGCGTCATGGCAACCTTGCTGCCAGCAGGTGATAAGAGTGCTCACAAGGTGGTTTCCGCTGGCTGTAGTTGCCCACGAGGCGGCTTTTGCAAGCACCAGGTGGCCTTGCTGCTCACCTGGATCCATCAGCCGGAACGCTTTGTGGTACGTTCGAGGCTTGTGGGCCGGTTGGGCGAGAAGAGTCGCGAAGAGTTACTGGCCCTGCTGGAACAACTGGTGCAGCGGCAGCCTGACATAGAACCCCTGATCGAGTTGCTGATGGAACTGCCGCTGGCAACCACAACGCAAGAGAGGAGCAGGCCGGGCAAGGGGCGAGAACGCACACTTAATCCCTCCACCGTTCGGAGCCAGGTAGCCTCGGCTTTCTATAATGCAGGAGAAGGATGGGGCGCTGCCAGCCGTGTTGCTGCTGAGTTAGAGCAGTTGTATGACATAGGCAAGAACTTTGCCGAGGCAGGCGAATGGGCCAACGCGCAAGTCGTGTATGCTACGGTTGCCGAGGAAACTGTCATGCAATACGGGGAGGTACACGATGAGGGACAGGTCAGTTGGGTTCTGAGTAAATGCACCGCCGGCCTGGTAAAGTGCCTGGAAGCACAATCGGCCCTTCCGCAAGATGAACAACTGGACACTGAAGAACGCGAAGAACTACTGACCGCGCTGTTCGACCTCTGGAAATTTGGCTACAATTATGGCGGAATCGAGGTGGATGTTGCCGGAGCGATGGCGGAGAGTGTAACTGAGTATGAGCGAAAGATGGTTGAGAGCAGGCTGCGGGAAGAGATGAAGTCGGGACAGGACTTTTCGAGCCAATGGCATAACCGCAGCATCATTCATTTTCTGGCGACACTCAAACAGGCAGAGCGCTTCAGCGATGAAGATTTGCTTGAGGAGTATCGTAAAGCCGGTCTGTACAAGGAACTGGCGGAGAAATTACTGCAGCTTGACCGCGAAAACGAAGCGCTGGGCGTTGCTCAGGCAACATTGACCGAATCCAGGGACGTGACCTGGTTCGCAGAACAATTGCTGAAGTCAGGCGAGGCGTGGCGAGAACAGGCTCTGGGATTTGTTGAAACAAGACTTGAAGAGGTCGAACAGTCTCTCCGGGGAAAGCGACAGGATTTCACAGGCGAACGTACCGTGGACACCTATCGGGGCTGGTTAGGCGAAAAGTACAGTATCTATGGCAGGCCGCAGCAAGCCTTGAAGATAGAGCTTGCTCGCTTCCAGATCAGCCCGGATACTACTACCTATCGTGCCGTTCGTTCCGCAGCGCAGATAGCCGGTCAGCCGGAAGATGCGTGGTCTGACCTGCAGCCACAGTTGATCCAGACGTTAGAGCAACAAAGCCGCTGGGGGGCACTCGTCAGTATCTACCTGGATGAGGGAGAGGTCGGCCACGCCCTGTCTGCTCTCGCGGAGATGGAACGTGGGTCAGGAAAATCACTCCCTGGATATGGACACAGCTATTATTCAGCCCCAGGTGATTACCGGATTCAGGTAGCAAAAGCTGCCGAGGAAGATTATCCTGGGGAAGCGATTCGACTCTATAAGAGTGGGATACAAAAACTCATTGACGGGCGCGGACGCGAAAATTACAAGCAAGCGACAGGTTTCTTGATGCGCGTCAGAATGCTGTATCAGAAGCAAGGGCAAGAACCGGAGTGGCATGCGTATATAAGCAGCCTGAGAAACGAGAACAAGGGTCTGCGTGCTTTAAGGGAAGAACTGGACAAAAGAGGTTTGTAGCAGGGCAATTGAAGCTTTGTCTGTTGAGTACAAACATCAGGAGGAGCGGCAACGCTATCAAAAGTATGTCAAGAAAATCAAAACAATCCAAACAAAAGATGAAGTTAACCCCCGGTTTGTCGCAAGCCGACAAACTGTTCGATCTTATTGGGCATCAGATCTTTCAAGGGAATTATGCTGAGGCAGTTATCAACTGCGAACGCCTGTTGAACTACCTCCCACGGCATGCTCCGCTGCGCGTTGATGTGCTGGCTCAACTGGGAACCGCACAGGCTATGCTCCAGAATTTCCCGCAAAGCTATGAAGCTTTTACCGAAGCGCTTGCTTTAGAGCCGAAGAATGCCGAGCTCTGGTACAACCGGAGTACGGCGAGCCGCTTCGTTTCGCGCTTTGGTCAAGCTCTACAGGATATTGAGCGTGCGATCGAATTGAATACGAGAAGTGAGCTGACTGAGAAGTTCGAGAAGGAATTGCAGTTCGGTCGGAAGATGGCGGAAGAATCGAGAAAACTGCGCGGGCCGCACTTCACGCTGGATCAACTGGTCGAGCAAGAAAATCTCTTTCAGCAGGGTCTAACATTCATGGAGGCTGAGAGGTGGGAAGAAGCTGGGCAGGCTTTTCAGGCATCTATTGCCATGAGTGATTGCTTGCCGCAGCCCTGGGGCAACCTGGGGATATGCTTGATGATGCAGGCACGCTTCGACGAGGCCGAGGCGGCTTTGAAACGCGCGCTTGAGATCGACCCGAAGTACACCATCGCAAAAAATAACCTGGCAGCGCTGCCCGAATTCCGGCGAACAGGCCCGTCGGCTATGGTCGCGCTGACGGAACCTTTTAAGCACAGCAGGCTTAAGCAATCTATCACTTTTATCAAGGAGTAACAATAGAAGAATGACGAATCGGAAAAAGAAAACCACGACACAGCTGGGCAAGCAGCCCCCTCGTTACCGCTTCTTTCTCAATCCCTATGAGGACATGCGGTTTACGAGGTGCCCGCAGTGCGACAACAAGATGCACCAGCGGAAGCTGCCATTGGTGATCCATGTCGATCCAATGCAGGTGCTCTCTCTCAACAAGACATGTCGCTACTGCCCCCACTGTGATCTGCTCATTGCACACCAGGACGACGTGGAACACTTTCTTGCCTCCTTTTTCACCGAGCAAAAGCCAGAAGTCGTTGGCAACGATTACCTGGTGCTTGGAACACTGGACAGGCCAGCATGGAAGCGCGGAACACAGCAACAAATGACCTGGCAGGAGATGCTCGAGGCACTGCATGATTTCAAGGAAGTCGTCACGTACAAGCTGACGGGCGGTTGGGTGAGAGAAGAGACGAAGCTTTCCGCAAAAAAGTGAGGTGTTTTTTATGAAAGAAGACAATACCTACAATTACGATGCAAAAGTGCGAGCTATTCAAGCCTACAATCAGCCCATCCTCGATGGTTTTCGCGCTTGGCTTGAGCAATCGGGCCTGGCTGAGAAAACAATCAAGAACCACGTTGACAACATCGACTTTTTTACCGATTACCTTGTGTATTATGAACCGCTGGAAAAACTTGATGAGGCAGATGGCAGCGATGTCTGGATGTTTTTAACGGATTGGTTTCCTCGCAAAGCCTTGTGGGCCTCCGTCACCAGTGTAAAGTCCTATTTAGCTTCATTCAAGAAATTCTTCCAGTGGATGGGAGAGACAGGTCGCGTCTCTCCCGAAACAGTCGCTGACGTACTTGATACCCTGAAAGAAGGGCGGGTCGAATTTCTCGAAGCAGTTGATGAGTAATGGATGTTCGGCGCATCTCAAAATAAATCGAGCGAGTGATGCCTGTATGGAGGTATTGCTAGAGCTTGTACGATCGCTCAAACTGGTTACTCCTCAGGCTGCCGGTGTAAGATAATGACTGAGTACGACACATGCACAGGAGAAGCGTATGCACCAGACCGACATCCTCGTCATCGGCGGCGGAATCACCGGTACTGCGACCGCCTGCTATCTCGCCCAATATGGTCGCCAGGTGATTCTGCTGGAGCAAAGCGAGCTTGCCGCAGAAGCTTCCGGGCTGAACGCTGGCACCATCTGGGCAACTGGCTGGGGTCACACGCCTGATCTCTCCTCCACTCTCAGCATGGGCAGCCTGGAGGTTTTCAAAACCCTGCAGCTTGACCTCGGCTATGACCTTGAGTTCAGGCAGAGCGGCTCGCTCCAGGCAATCCAGACAGAAGAAGAGTATGCCTTTGCCCAGCAAGAAGTGCAGGAACTCCTTGCCAGGGGACAGCAGGTGGAACTGCTGGACGGCTGCGACGCGCGCAGTATCGAGCCTGCACTCGGCCCGCGCATCTTGGGCTGCCTGTACTATCCTCATGGAGGCAACGCGCATCCAGTCAAGACGGTCCTGGCTCTTGCTTCCCTCGCGCAGCGACATGGTGCCACCATTCTCACGCACCACGAGGTGACTGGCCTCGCACACCTCGATGATGGCACCTATCATATTGACACACCTCCCACAACCTTCAGAGCCAGCACGCTCGTGTTGGCAGCCGGCCCGTGGTGCCGCTCACTGGGTGCTATGCTCGGCCTCTCCATTCCCGTGTACGCCGTGCGCGGCCAGATGTGGGCCACAGCTCCCGTGCCGCCCAGCATATTTCACAGCATCGGTGCGCTCGAGTCGCACCTCTACTGGCATACCCATCCCTACAGCGACGAGCAAACACCGCTCGAACTCACTCATCACCAGGGCCAGCGACTCACCCGCCACCTCTACGGACGGCAGACCCGCGATGGTGAGATCATCATTGGTGGCGACAGGCAACTGGACGCGCCCAAAACTCCCGACCGGGGCGGCATCGAGACCAACCGCGCTCATACGCTTGAACTCTTCCCATTCCTGCAAGACCTCCCCATCACTCGCACCTGGGCCGGCTGGATGCCCTTTACACGCGATCTGCACCCCCTCATCGGCAAAATCCCCTACCTCGACAATCTCTACCTGCTCACGGGCCTGAGTTCCTCAGGCTTCGAGAAAGGCCTCATGTCTGGTAAACTGCTCGCTGAGTCGATCAACAATGGAGCAGCGGTCCCCATCCTCTCCCAAGCTGACCCTGCGCGACAGGTGAGCATGCGATCAATTTGAAAGTGGTAGCTAGCACGCTTTCTTGATCAGAGGGCCAGGAAGTTGACAGCGTGCTCAAGAAGAGAATGTCATGACCGTACTGAGAAGAAGAAACAAGTATGGTTTGGCCAAATATGTATGACTGCTTTGTCAAGCTGAATTTGACAGAGTGGGAAAAAGCTGCGACACTGAGGAAAAAGAGGTTGAACTCAGCGTCCATGTCCATTAGGGCCTGGCGCACAACATCGCGACCATGCAAGAGTTCTGTGACCAGGTGCAGCGGTGGCAGACAGCTCGTAATCAGTCAGGAACCACCGCACATTGGTAGTTCACTACCGCCGATGCGCGCATCAAACTGGCACGGTTATATCCTCTCTACACGAAGGCGATCGGGACGGCATCCTAATATGGAGTCACGACATTTTTTCCTCCCTATTTTCCCCGGCACGCGCAAGAGGAAATACATGCATGATTGGTAAAGGTTGACTCCCAATTATTGTAATATTTCGCGATACCAAACGATAGTTAAGATGAGTACCCAAACAACTTGAGGGAAATAATGCAAGCAAACAGGCATATGGCACAGGTAGAGCAGGAAATGGCTCTCCTGTACAGGAAATACGCACCGGGTCTGCTTACCTATGTCCGTATGCGCGTTCCATCACCAGAAGATGCGGAAGATCTGGTGGTGGAAGTTTTCGTGGCGGCTCTCGAGCATGCAAAATTTGCCGCTCTCTCGGAGAAAGCGAAGCAGTTGTGGCTCTGGCGAGTTACTCGTAACAAAGTGATCGATGCCTACCGGCGTGCGAAAACTCGTCAGAACGTGACCCTCGATCACGTCGCTGAAAGTCTTTTTGAAGATGAGCTGTTCAGCCCTGAATATAGCGCCTTGCGGCAAGAAGATTACATGGATTTGTATGCGCATCTCCAAAGCTTGCCCGTGATTCACCAGGAGATTTTACGCTTGCGCTTTGGCCAGGATTTATCCTGTAGTGAGATCGCGACCGCGTTAGGAAAGCAGGAAAATGCGGTGCGTGTCACTCTTTCTCGCAGTTTAAATCTTTTGCGGAAAATCTATCAACGCAGAGGGGAGGAGCAGGAACATGACCTATCAGGATGAGTTCTTCACACCTGAAGAAGTAGACACGCAAATTGAACGTGCGAGCCAACTCAAGGAAGGCGATCGAACAGATGCCGAGGTAATAGCATATCTGCGCAGCTTTTACCAGACGGATACCCGGCAGCAGCAGGAGATGCTAGATCGTGTCTGGAACCGCATTGCACATGCAACTCCTTCTGAACGCTATGAACAAGAGCATGAGAAAGAGATAGATATGCAAGATCAGCAATCGCAAAACAGCAGTATGGGCCGCTTGCGCCCACAAGGTCCGCAGCGCCCACGGCGCACTTCGCTAGTACAGCTACTCGGTACGCTGGCAGCGGCTGTCTTCCTGGTAGCCCTGGTTGGCAGTATGGCACTTGTTTTCTACGCGGTTCGTCATACGAATGGAGGCACTGCCTCCCCTCAACCGACACCAACTCTGACATCAACGCCAAAAACTGCTCCTGCACCATTGAAAGTCACTTCTGTCGGGATGTCGGTCACGCCCCGATCAATCGCGGGCATCACCTGCGGTACGAACTTAACCGTGACCTATACGGCTCTCTTCCAGGTCAGGCCGAATAGCGTCGGCGGGACTGTGCAATTTGAGTATACGGTCAACAATGGACGCGGACAAACCCCGGCCAGCATCTCCTTCAATCCAGGAGAGACCACGAAATCATACACATTCAAGTGGAGTGGCGTGTTGCCTATCGACCATACGTACCCAGAACCTGGCGCTGTCCAGGTGACCAGCCCCAATCAACTGACTTCTCCACTGGTTGGCCCAGTGGGGCAGTGCACGATTGCGAAGCTCCGGGTCACGAAAATTGATATGGCGGTGAGCCCCACATCCATTCAAGGAGTGTCCTGTGGTACTTCGATAGTTGTGAACTATACGGCCACCATTCATGTTGCGGCCAATAGCCCTGGTGGAACCGTCCAGTTCATTTATACGGTGAACAATGGGCGTGGACAAACCCCGGCCAGCATCTCCTTCAGCCCTGGACAGACTATTCGAACCTATACATTTACCTGGAGCGGCGCGTTGCCTGCCGACCATACATATCCTGGACCAGGTGGTATCCAGGTGACCAATCCCAATCAACTGACTTCTCCATTGGTTGCGCCAACGGGTATGTGCAGTTCTGCTGGATAGTCAGAGCGACCTTCGCAGCAAACCCCGCCACGGAGAGTGTACATCTCCCGGCAGTGACGATGGCGGGAAAAAGCCGAGAAGACCATACCGGCATAGGAGACGAACAGTGGACACAAAACCATTTAGAATACTCGCCGTAGCGGGCAGTCTGCGGCAGGGTTCCTTCAATCAAGGGCTGCTGCGCGCCGCAAAGGAGGTTGCGCCCGAGTGGGTCGAGGTGCAGTTCTTCGACATCGGCCAGTTGCCTTTCTTCAACGAGGACGTCGAGGCCACCGGGGACCCTGAGCCAGTCCGCCGGTTCAAGGATGCCATTGCCACGTCAAACGCCGTCTTGATCGCCACCCCTGAGTACAACGGTATGGTACCGGGGGTGCTCGCCAACGCCATCGACTGGGCCTCGCGACCAACAGGTCGAAGTGTTCTCCGTAACAAACCGGTGGCATTGATGGGTGCGGTCCTGGGCAAATCGGGCTCAGCAAATGCACAGGCTGCCTTGCGTGGGGTGCTCGGTCGCATCGGTGCCGTGGTGGTACCCGACCCACAGGTGCTGGTGCCACAGGCCTCTAGACTATTCGACGAGCACGTGGATCTTCGTGACAAGCGCACGCGCGAGGAGATCCGCCAGCTGGTCGAGGCAGTGGCCCACTGGTGCCGACGCGTCCAGCCCGAAGAGCCTGTCAGCTCACAGTCAGGGACTGCTCCGTAGGCTACCTTGCCAGTTTATGGTTGACGCTACTGATCAGTTCAGAAGGAATACTCCATGGCTCCTAAAGCCCGGAAAAACAGCGAGAGACAGACAACCCCTTTGCCAATTTGTCTCTCCACGAGTTTGTGCTCATGACCACATTTCGCATGCTCAGATCACCTGCTTGGCCACGGCACGTCCAGCAACGCGGCCAGAGAAGAGACATCCACCCAAAAACGTCCCTTCAAGCGCCCGGTAGCCGTGCACACCACCACCGCCAAAACCGGAAACTTCGCCAGCAGCATACAGACCGGGTAGTGGTTGACCATCGGTCCGCAGGACACGACCCGAGAGATCCGTTTCCACTCCTCCCAGGGTTTTGCGCGTCAGGATCGAGAGCCGCACTGCGATTAATGGTCCAGCAGCAGTGTCGAGAAGACGGTGCGGCTTGGCGACACGAATCAGCTTATCACCGATATAGGCTCGTGCCCCACGAATAGCCGTGATCTGGGCATCTTTCCCGAACGAGTTGGTGATCTGACGATCGCGGGCCACGATGACTCGCTCAAGCTCTGCCAGGTCGATCAGTTCCTCACCGGTCAGGGCATTCATGCCCTGCACCAGTTCTGGCAGCGACTGGCGCACAAGAAAGTCCACCCCGCGTTTCATAAATGCCTCAACCGGTCCCGGCGCGCCAGGAAGCGCTCGACTCAGCGTCTTCCAGATACTGCGACCCGTGAGATCAGGGTTCTGCTCGGACCCCGAAAGGGCAAACTCCCGTTCGATGATGCGCTGATTGAGCAGGAACCACGAATAGTCATACCCGGTGGAGAGAATATGCTGGAGAGCCCCCAGCGTGTCAAAGCCGGGGAAAAGAGGTATCGGCAGACGCTGACCACGCGCGTCCAGCCATAACGGCGATGGGCCGCTCAAAATGCGGATGGCATGGTTGCTCCAGATCGGCGCGAAGTTGCGAATGCCCTCCGGATAATGCCACATCCGATCAGCGTTGATGAGGTGTCCACCGCTGGAGGCGATCACCTCCAACATGCGCCCATCGACATGGTCGGGGACACCCGAAATCAACTGTTTCGGTGGTTCACCCAGGCGTTTAGGCCAGTTGTGGCGCACCAGTTCATGATTGCCGCCAATACCACCGGAGGTGACTATCACCGCCTGGGCTTTGAAAGTGAACTCGCCCACGACCACCCGAGAACTCGGCATGCCACGCTCGACGGAGCTCGGTTCCAGCACTTCCCCACGGACGCCTTCAACCACGCCGTTGGTCATCATGAGTTCGGTCACGCGATGCCTGAAACGCAACGTGACCATTCCCCGCTGCACGCCCTCACGCACACGGCGAACAAACGGCTCTACCACCCCAGGACCTGTTCCCCACGTGACATGAAAGCGGGGAACCGAATTGCCATGCCCGGTCGCAAGATAACCACCACGCTCCGCCCATTGCACCACAGGGAAGAAGCGAACGCCTTGCCCATGCAGCCAGGCATATTTCTCGCCCGCGGCAAAATCGACATAGGCTTCTGCCCAGCGGCGAGGCCACAGGTCTTCTGCCCGGTCAAATCCAGCGCTGCCAAGCCAGTCTTGCAACGCCAGATCATGGGAATCGCGAATACGCAGCCGCCGCTGCACCGGCGAGTCGACCAGGAACAGGCCCCCAAAAGACCAGAACGCCTGCCCGCCGAGCGACGCCTCTGGCTCCTGATCGAGCACGATCACACGTCGGCCTGTATCAATGAGTTCTGCAGCAGCCACCAGGCCGGCCAGACCCGCGCCGACAATAATGACGTCAGTATCAGTACTCAACATTTCTTCCTGATAAACTTAAACTATGGACGATTTGACAGTATGATAGCATATGCAGACGAGCAAGAGAAACTGTTCGGAAGAGGGGTGTTGCTCTGGCTTGGTCGTACATCAAGATGAGCATGGCCCCCTGTATTGGCTACTTAATACATCCGTTTACGAAAACAAAGAGATTGGCATGAGTTACTAACCCTGTCGAGACGATTTAAGGTCAACACTCATCAACCGTCAGCCTACAGATCAGGCAGCGGTAGACTGTGTATGCCACAGGTGAGGAAGAGTTCACCTCCGTGAAACAGATCGTGCTCGATGACGTGCCAGATAATCCACTGGCGCGAGACTGGGCCATCTCGTCGTTGAAAGGTCTGGTCGAGGTCGGCGGATGTCCAGCGTGCCAGGCACTGTTGGATCAGGCTCCAGATGGCCTCCAGCCCGGCAACCAGTTCGGTAGCGTTCTGCTGGATGGGATCGTAGTCATCCCACTTGCACATCGGCATAAGATCGGCAGGTCCTTCGCCCATGACGGCATGGAACCAAACGACACGCGCTGCGATGATGTGTGCAGCGAGCAGGCCAATCGAGCGCAGTTTGGGCGCGGAGCGCAGATCCAGTTGCTTAGAGGTGAGCGGCGCAATCGCGTTGGTGAGGTGGCCCTGGTATGTTTCCCAGCCCAGGTAGAAACGTGTCAGAGAGGTGTCCGTTGTGGTCATTGTCTCACTCCTTCAAAGCAAGAAGCAAAGCGGTAGCGGGCCTTATTGTAGCAAGCACACAGCATGGCAAACGAAAAGAAAGCAGCAATTGCCATGGTGTACCTACATCTAGATGGTTCTCATTGCAGAGGCCATGCTCCGAAGAGTCCATCCTGTAACCCTCAATCTCTACAATGGGCCAACCTATACTCGCCATCCGCCTCTCAGACTGGTTAGCAGAATAAGCTGCCTTCCTGGACAGGCCTAGCGTTCTACTGCCGGGATGTATTCCATCTGCCGGGCGGTCTGGTGTGCCAGGTCTTCGCCCTGCAACCGTGCCACCAGATGCAGCGCCATGTCGATTCCGGCACTAATGCCGGCGGATGTCACGATTTTGCCTTCATCAACGAAACGCGCGTCCTCCAGCACAGTGACACCGGGGAGTTCGTGGCGCAGGCGCTCGATGCTGCCCCAGTGTGTCGTGACCTGATGGCCTTGCAGCAGGCCGGCTCTGCCCAGCAGGAAGGCACCCGTGCAGACGGAGGTGGTGAGTTCCGTCTGGGCGTCCTGGGCACGAATCCAGTCGATCAGCCGTGGATTATCAACTTCGCGGCGCGTACCCCAGCCGCCGGGCACGAGCAGCAAGTTGATCGGTGGATGGTCGTCGATTGTGTAGTCCGGCTGCACCTTCAGACCACCGGCAGCACGAACCAGCCCGGCGCGCTCGGCCAGGGTGAAGACGGTGAAAGGCGGAGCACCGCCCGACGCAGCGCCGATCTCGGCGGCGACCGAGAAGACCTCAAAGGGACCGCAAAAGTCGAGCACTTCCACGTCGTCAAAGAGCAAGATGCCAATATTCATGTAGCATTTCTCCATTCATTCGATAGTATAAAAGCGATAGAAGAGGTCATGTTTTTATTTCACTTTGTTCCAGGCCTCCATCCCACCGGCCACATTCGCCACCGTTGTGAAACCCTGTCGTTGGAGGAGCGCACTGGCGATCATACTGCGCTGACCACTGGCACATATTACTGCCAGGGGTCGGGTCCGGTCAAGTGTATGCACCCGCTGCTCGAC
>Ga0207684_10005596_pt1 | contig 11565 bp, 9 predicted proteins | sample KBSK5501metaG_FD_184342 | JGI IMG/M metagenome (GOLD analysis project Ga0207684, IMG submission 184342) | Corn, switchgrass and miscanthus rhizosphere microbial communities from Kellogg Biological Station, Michigan, USA - KBS K5-50-1 metaG... | ecosystem: Host-associated > Plants > Roots >... | reverse complement strand
TGTAGGCAACTGATATCTGGACAAAGGAAGGGCCAGGAGCCGAAGGACTTGATGCAGACCCACACAGACAGGCGTAGTCCTTCACAAGTCAAAGTGGGCCACCGAGAAGGAGCCGAGCAAGGCAAAGTACAAGTCTTGACTCGGTTTTTTCATTGTGCTGGCTACTTGGGACATCTGTTTAGAAAATGAGCTTGTTGAGAACAATTATCCCAACCGCCTTGAGCAAATCGTAGCGGACAACAGAAATATCTATGGATCAGGGAACGACTTTATTTACCGTCTACAGTTTTGTGGGCATGGAATTAAGTTGTCCCCTACGCATAGTGATGGGCTTTTTCTTAGGCTGATACGCATGTACGCTTACCCGGCCTCTACTTCTCTCCTTTTTGTAGGGCGGCTGCCTCTATAACACTGTAGGCTTTTGAGAGGAGAGTGGCAATATTCTGGTTTCCAATAGCGAAAGGCGCGTTTCCTAGTCTTTTCAGAATGGCTTTGTCGATCTCAGGGACACCGGGCTTGACGGCAAAGGTGTCTAATGCTTCGCCTGCCTGCCAGAATGTGTCGAGGCGTTCTTCGAGCAGTGCGCTATTCTCGGCCCCGGTTGAGGATTCGCTTGTCGAGGGAGAAGCGCTTTCCGCCGGCAGTGTTGCGGCACGTTTTTCCCGAAGCACCTCGATGATCTGCTCCTTTGTTCGACCGCGCAGCTTGAAAATCAGGAATGGGTCTTCATCAAAACGCTCGGCCAGCAGGTAATAGACGGCGGCAATATGCTTGCAAGGGTTAGCCCAGTCGGGGCAAGAACAGCTGGTTTCAAGTTCTTTCAAGGCGGTCGGGAACAATGAGAGCTTTACTGCCCCAAAGGCTTCCTCTATATTCTTGGGCATCTCGCCAGCTAGCAATTTTGCGGCAAAGATGGCCTGTGAAGCCATTGCTTCGGTGACGTTCTCCCAATCCTGATCTGAGAGGGTCTTGAAGCGGATCTCGACTTTGTAAGGTTTAGGTTGTGAGCCTTGCACCTTAGCTTGGACCATGCCCGGTTCGACATCTATCGAGATTACCTGTCCCTGGCGGGCGTAGGAGCGACCGCGAGTCAGGCGCGTTCCCATGTTGAAGGACTCTAAAACTGCGATCCAGCGTTTGGACCACCAGGTTTCGCCGATCTGCCCGTGTTCCTTTTTCGTCTTGATCCCGCCCTGAACTCTTATCGGGTGGCTGGGTTCGTAGTAACCCCAATCATCGTAGTCGTCTCTCCATCTTCCCATAGATCATTCTCCTACTGCCTCGCGGCTCAGAGCGAACAGCTCCTTTAGCTCATCCGTTGACATCTCGGTGAGCCAGTTTTCTCCACTGCCAACGATACTTTCAGCAAGGCCCTTCTTCTTTTCGATCATCATATCGATGCGTTCTTCCAATGTTCCGACGCAGAGGAACTTGTGTACCTGGACATTCCTCTTTTGCCCAATGCGAAATGCTCTGTCGGTAGCCTGGTTCTCCACTGCCGGGTTCCACCAGCGGTCGAAATGGAACACGTGGTTGGCTGCCGTCAGATTGAGGCCAACGCCACCAGCCTTAAGCGAGAGGATGAAGATCGGCGGGCCACGGCGCTCCTGCTGAAAACGCTGTATCATCATATCGCGCTGCTTCTTAGGGATGCCACCGTGCAGAAAGAGCACCTCGCACCCCAGCGTTTCCTGGAGATAATGGCGTAACAGCGTCCCCATTTCCGCAAACTGGGTGAAAATCAGCGCCTTGTCTCCTGCTGCCAGGACTTCTTCAAGCATTTCCTGCAGGCGAGCCAGCTTACCAGAGCGGTCAGGCAAACTACTGCCATCAGCGACGAACTGTGCCGGATGGTTACATATCTGCTTGAGCTTCAACAGTGTTGAGAGCACCAATCCTCTGCGCTGGATGCCCTCGGATTCTTCGATCTGCTCCAGCATCTCCTTGACCACAGCTTCGTAGAGCGATGCCTGCTCCTGGGTCAGGTTGCAGAACACCTTCATCTCCATCTTCTCGGGCAGGTCTGCGATGATGGCCTTATCAGTTTTCAAACGGCGCAGGACGAAGGGCTGGATCAAGCGTTTGAGCGTTTCCGCACGATCTTTCTCGCGATAACGCTCGATAGGGATGGCAAACTTTTTGCGGAACTCGGTGGCAGAACCCAGATACCCTGGATTCAGAAATTCCATGATCGACCACAGTTCGGAGAGCCGATTTTCTACTGGTGTACCGGTCAACGCGATCTTGTACCTGGCGTTGAGCTTTTTTATAGCCTGGGTCTGCTTGGCCGCCTCGTTTTTGATATTCTGCGCCTCGTCTACCACAACATACTCCCAGTCAATGGGGGCAAGGTGCTCCTTGTCGCGCAATGCAAGCGAATAGGTGGTGATGACCACGTCATGCCGTTTCGCCTCTTCCGCAAATGCCTCGCCAGCGAGCCGCTCGTGGCCGTGGTGAATCATGACTCTGAGTGATGGTGCGAAACGTGTGAGTTCCTTGTGCCAGTTACCGACGATGGACATCGGGCATATGAGAAGCGCCGGACCACGCTCGCTATTGCCATTTTGACCAGCGCGATCATGCAACAGCAGTGTGATCAGTTCAATGGTTTTGCCAAGACCCATGTCGTCTGCCAGACAAGCGCCGAAGCCAAACTGCTTCAGAAATGCTAGCCAGGAAACTCCTTTGACTTGATATGGACGGAGTTTGCCATGGAAAGTTGGGGGCGTCTCGATAGTGGACAGCTTGACGCCCTCAGTAAGTTTAGCCAACAGATCCTTGATCCATCCCTCGCCCTCGATATCCATTACGGGAAGGCCCACTTCGGAGGCTTCCTGTCCTAATCCGATGCGCAGAGCTTCACCGAGCGCCATGTTTCCGTTACCCTGCTTTTTCTTGAAAAAGGCGATGGCAGCCTCAATTTCCTCTGGACGCAATTCAACCCATTGACCGCGTACCTGTATAAGAGGAACTTTCAGGTTGACTAATTTCTCAAATTCGCTGATAGTGAGCGTCGTATCTCCAACGGCGATCGTCCAATCGTAGGCGACAATACCCTTTAGACCGAGTAGACCAGAGCTTTCCTGTGCACCTGCTTTCGGCTTTACCTTCAATTTGACGCCGAGACGCGCCGTCCGTTTTGACCACCATGGCGGCACGAGCACGCCAAATCCACTCTGTTCCAGCAGCGGGGCGGACTCGCGCAGGAAGGCGTAGGCCTGCTCGGTGTTCAGGCTTAATTCCATAGGGCGGGCTGTTTTTAAGCTTTCCTCGATCGCAGGGAACAGGCGGGTAGCCTTGCCAAGGTCGGCCAGCAGTCGTTCCTGCGGATTCTCAAACTTGCGCTTGAGAAAGGTCAGGGTGCTCGAACGCTCTTTCCAGACCCTTTCCGACGGAACCAGCAGGCTGCGATCATCGTTGGCCTGGAGCAGAAAATTGATGTGCCAGTCTGAACTATGCTCATCCTCTGAAGGCGCATCGAGCCGGAAGCAGGTACGGAATGGCGCATCCTGGTCCACGGGCCGAATCTGAGTGAGCCAGGAGCGCATTCCAGTGGAAAAACTTTTCAGGTCTTCAGCCGATGCAGTGAGTTTCGGGTCATCGGAAGAAAGCGCTTGCAGCCATTGTTCGGGGAGAGGCACATTCCTGGTGGTGCGATTCCGACGAGCAGGGATGAGCGTTATTGACGAGAGGCTCTCCCGAACAAAGGCATCGGTGACTGCATTGAGAAAATTCAGTACGCTCTCGTGCGGCACTGAGGTCTTTTTTTCGCCGGGCGGCAGAAATGCCAGGCAGACGGACGGCATCACCGTTGACAATAGATGCATGCGCTCCTCGTCGTCTCCGGCAAGCACTACCTCCCAGGCTGCTCGATAAACGATGGCTCCATTCTGCCGGGTTTCCTGCATAGTCGGCACAAAACACTGCCGGGTAATCAGTTCAAATGAGAACTTTGCTACTTCTGACCAGAAACGCAGCGAACTACCAAACGCTATTCCATGAGGAAGATCATTGGGCAGCGAGAGGAGGAAATCCAGTGCGGTATGCGCGTCAAGTGTGAGGGTAAGGATATTCCATTGCTCAAATCCTGCTGTACTGAGGTCTTCGTTCTCCTTCTCTATAATGAGTTCTGGAGAAGGCAGCGGACCTTTCGATGTTGATGGTATGCGTATGCTCAGGGTGCCTGAACCGGTGCTTTTCACCAGTAAACTGCCTGAAAGTTGGCCCACTGGCTCCAACAATGCTTCACGAGCAAGTGCAAAAGGATGCTGGCGGGTATGCTGTTTCGTGCGCCGAGAGCTGGCAGCAGTTGCTGCCAGTTCGGATGATTCTGCCCAGATATGAAGTTTTGTGTTATCCCAAATTGTATGTAAGACGATCAAGTTTGTTCCTTTTCCCAGGTGATTATCGCGAAGTTTAAACCTGGGGAGACAGAGATATATATGCAGAGATCACGCGGTACATCATGCTGTCAAATAAGACATCTGGAAAGATGAGTGCCCTTGTGTCACTCTTATCATACCACATAGCTGCGCTTGAAGAAAGCGAGTCACGAACTCTCGCCTGCGGCTTGCTCGGCAAGCGCCAGCGCACCCAGCACTCCCACCTGGCTGCCCAGACCTGGAGGCACGATATAGGTGTCAATCTGCCGGAGAATAGCCGGTGCCTGGATGTACCCGTTGAGGAGAGCTTGCACTCCCTGCCGAATCCGTGGGAACAGGTGGCTCTGGCTCATGACCCCGCCACCCAGGATGATGCGTTGCGGAGACAGCGTGCAGATGAAGGTCACGCAGGCCAGCGACAGGTAGTGCGCTTCCAGAGCCCAGACCGGGTGATCAGAGGGCAGGGACTCGGCTGGCACGCCCCAGCGCGCTTTCAGAGCAGGCCCACTCGCCAGCCCCTCCAGACAGTCTTCGTGGTAGGGGCAGATGCCCGGGAAAGGGTCGGCCTGCCGGTCGTGCGGCAGGCGAATATGGCCCATCTCGGGATGCAGCAGGCCATGCATCAGCCGACCGTTGCTGAGGCCGCCACCGCCGATCCCGGTGCCTACAGTCAGGTAGATGAACGTGGTCAGGCCCTGCGCAGCACCCCAGCGCCCCTCGCCAAGCGCGGCGGCGTTGACATCGGTGTCGAAGCCGACGGGCACACCGAGTGCCCGCCCAATGGTCCCAGCTATGTCCGTGTGCGCCCAGCCCGGCTTGGGAGTCGAGGTGATGAAGCCATAGTCTGGCGCCTGGCGATCGGTTGAGATCGGTCCAAACGACCCGATGCCGATAGCCGCCAGCGGGGTGGTGAGTTGCTGCTGCTGGAAGAACGCGATGATCCGCGCGAGCGTCTCGCCGGGCGCCGTGGTGGGAAAGTGTATCTGGGCCCTTAGATCTGCCGGACCCATGCCGACCGCGCAGACGATCTTAGTGCCTCCCGCTTCGATGCCTCCATACAACATACGCGCTGCCTATATCCTTTCTCCGTCGCTGATCGAGGTCTCATGTAGAGAGTCCAGAGCCCGGACCGTGCTTTGCGTTGCGATACTGATTGAGGTCTTGGTGCGCAGGTCCGGCTGCAAACTCAGTCTACCATATTATCGCTCACTGGGTGCCGGGTCCGCTATTCCTGTACAGAGTTGCAGAGGCCTGCTAGTCCTACAGTTGTAGATGAGTACGTCTCCTCTGCCCTCCCCTTTCCGAGAGGATGATCAGGCTTTTGCCTTGCTACCTTGGTCGCGTATTGCCTGGCGCGTAGTGATCTCCTTGGGGATGCATCACATGTTTCCCTGCTTTCTCCTTCCCGAGGATTTTGGTAGGGAAACATGTGATGCCCCCAGAACGCGGAAACAAGGACCATCAACGATGAACTCCCACCATTGAAACGCGTCCCGCACTCGCGAACCTTTTGTGGCTCTCGCTCGTAACAGGAAACAGCACACTACTGAAAGGAGCCCGCAAAGCCGCGTCCTATGCAAGAGAGAAGCGACGAACAGTTGATGACAGCAGTTCAGGCAGGCGATCAGGTGGCATTAGCCACGCTGATCACCCGCCACCACGCCCCACTGCTCGGCTATCTCTATCGTCTCGTCGGCGGTGATCGGCAGCTTTCGGAAGATCTGGTTCAAGAAACTTTGCTGCATGTGCTGCAGCAGCGCACGTACCAAGCTGCTCGCCCCTTCAAGCCCTGGCTCTACACGATTGCCACCAATCTGGCACGCGACTATTTCAAGTCAGCCGCAGTGCGAAAGTCGTGGCGAGAGGGTGATGAAGAGGAAGCGCTGCTCCACCTGTACGATAGCGAGGCTTCCCCGGAAGAACGCGCCCTGGCGGCGGAGCAGGGCAGCGAGGTACGGGCAGCGCTCGCTCAGCTTCGTGAGGAATATCGCGTCGTGGTAGTGCTTCGCTTTTATCAAGGCTTCAGCTTACAAGAAATCGCTGAGACGCTTCACATCCCGCTGGGGACAGTCAAATCGCGGCTCTCGGTGGGCGTTCACCGCTTGCGCAACGTGCTGGTTCCAGTACAGAAAGGAGTGGACTAGATGCTCCATCCTCAATCCTCCTGGCCATTTGAGCGACCAGAGCAGTTGGCAGATATGCTGCGCGAGCAGGGAGCTACGCCAGAAGAGTGTGCCGATTTGCTCCCCGCCTTGCGTCGCCTCTCCGAGTGGCAGGCACCACAGCCGGACCCCGCAGACACCCGGCGCCTGCTCGCCCGGCTGGCACCTGCGTTGCCTGCGCTCTCACCCGTGCGCCAGGCCATCCGCGAGCACCGGCAGCATCGCATATTCTGGCTGCTGGCAACGGCCCGCGCGCAGGTCAGTCTCTTTGGCCTGGGCTTTTGGCTGGTGAGCGCGCTCGTCACCCTGGTCGGTGCGGGAATTGTATCGAGCAATGTGCTGGTCGATGCAGGAGTGGCATCGAGCAATGTGCTGCTCGTCCAGGAAGTGATATTGCGCGCCAGCGGGCCGCTGCTGGCTTTCCTGGGAACCATCGTCGCCTTTCGAGGCAGAGAAGCGCGGGTGCTGGAATTAGAACTGGTCTGCCTGCCCTCCCCGCTGCAACTGGCCATCACCCGGCTGGTGATTGTGCTGGGCTATGACGTTGGCCTGAGCCTCGCACTGGCGCTGGTGCTCTGGGCGGGCGGCACCGGGGATGTGCTGGCGCTGACGCTCTCCTGGCTCATGCCCCTGCTCCTGGTCGCGGGACTGGCCCTGCTGCTCTCGTTGCGCCTCTCGGTCCAGGCAGCCGCCTCCCTGGCCTATGTGAGCTGGCTGGTCCTCGGCATCGTCTCCCCTCTCCAGGCGCTCCTGTTCGCGCCCGAGCTTTTGGTGCTGCCGGGCTGCATTGGCCTGGTGTTGCTGGCAATCGCGCTGCTGCGCCTCCACACCGGCATGCACCGCCAGCTTCCCTATGCATAAGGTTTGCGCACAGAGGCCACCGTTCGCGAACCTTTTTGGGGGCTGGCTCGTAAGAGGTGACGTGCAGCTTGTGCTGCACCTGCAAACTCGAATACACAAAAGGAGATTACCATGAGTATTACTGCGCTGGCCAGTACTGGCCAGCAAAACCGGTCTATCGACAAGAGCCCTCGCCTGTTTCTGAGCGTGATGACCTGGGAGTTCCGTCGCTTCCGAGCTTCCCGCCTCTTCTGGTTTCAAGCTCTCGGCCTCTTCGGTTTCTTGCTCCTCATGACGTGGACCCTGCACGCGCCAGGGAATATTGGTGGCGAGAATGTGAATAGCGGCGTGTTGTTCAGCGGCTTCGTGGCCGGAACCAGCGCGGGAGGACTTCTTCGTACCCTGCCAACCATTCTGGTGGTGCTGGCGCTCCTTCTGCCCTTTGTCACGGCTGATGGCGTGACGCGGGACCTGAACCGGCGCACCCACGAATTGCTGATGACGACCGCACTGCCGAGCTGGGCCTATGTCTGGGGACGCTACCTGGCGGGCCTGGTGATGAGCCTGGGACTGGCGCTGCTTTTGCTGGCCTCCATCCTGGGGATGGGCTGGCTGCTGCATCTGACCGTCACCGACTATCCGGCGCCAGAGATCGGTACCGTGCTGCTCCTCTGGGTTGGCATGGTGGTATCGGCGACGATCCTGGTCAGCAGCTTCGGCTTCGCCCTGAGCACTTTGCTCCCGCGCCTCTCCACACTCGTCAAGGTCGTGATCATGGTGGCATGGATCGTGGGGGCACTGGTAATCCCCCTCGGATTGGGAGGCGATACCTCTACTCCCCCTGCCTGGTACGTCAATTGGGACCCGACCAGCGGGATAACCGCGCATGGGCTCCTTCCTTCGTATGCTATTAACCTCGGCCCCTCAATCACGAGCGAGGCGCAACTTCAGCAATTCATTCTCACCGTTGAGAACAAGATGCCTGACCTGGCGGGCTGGTTCGCGCCACATCTGCTACTGGCCGGGCTCAGCCTGGTGCTCGTGCTGATCGCGGCCCTCGCCTTCAAGCGCTCCCACGAAACGCTCAGCTAATATGCTCGTACATGAGCACTCAAAAAAGAAAGCGAGAACAGAGATGGAATTGACGATAGAACGCCTGAGCAAGCGCTATGGGCAACACTGGGCGCTGCGTGAGCTGTCGCTGCGCTGCGAGCCTGGCATGCTGGGGCTGGTTGGACCCAACGGTGCGGGCAAGACGACCTTGATGCGGATGATCGCGACCTTGCTGGAACCCACCGAGGGGACTATTCGCTGGAACGGGCAGGATATCCGCACCCATGGCCAGGCGCTGCGGCAGGTGCTGGGCTATCTGCCCCAGGATTTTGGCATCTATCCAGAGTTCACGGGACGCCAGTTCCTGTGCTACCTGGCCGCGATGAAAGGGCTGCCCGGATCGCTGGTGAATCGGCGCGTCGATGAGGTGCTCTCGATTGTCAATCTGGAGCAGGAGGCCGATCGCAAGCTGCCCACCTATTCCGGCGGCATGAAGCAGCGCATCGGCATCGCGCAGGCGCTCTTGAACGACCCCGAACTCTTGATTGTCGATGAGCCAACCGCAGGACTCGACCCCGCCGAGCGCGTGCGCTTTCGCACATTGCTCGCCAGCCTGACCAGCAACCGCATCATTCTGCTGAGTACTCATATCGTCAGCGATGTGGAGGCCGTGGCCAGCCGCTTGATCATTTTGCAGCAGGGGCGCGTGCTGAGCGATACAACGCCGGAGGCGTTGCTGGCACGCAGTGCAGGATCGGTCTGGAGTGTGACCACCGATCAGATCACCGCCATGCAGTTGCAGGCCAGCTATCAAGTCAGCACGATGGTCAACCAGATGAACGGCATCACGCTACGTATCGTCAGCCCCACGTGCCCGCACGAGGCTGCCGTCGAAGTTTCCCCCAGCCTGGAGGAAGCCTATCTGCTGACGACAGGCTGGCAAGCCGTTCGAGTCTGACAGGAGTGCGTATTCCATCGCCATCCGATTCGGCGAATCATACTGCGCGCTTTTCGGATAGCGATGGATGCGCACTGCAGAAGGAGAACTGTGATGATTCATACCGTCCATTACGAGCCGCAAAGCCAGCGCCAGCGATTTGAGCCACGAGAACAGCAGGGGAACGACCTGGAGCGGAGGCAGGTCGATCTGCTCCTTTCCCTGCATCTGCGCCTGAATCTAGGAGTGCCTCGGCGCCGGACCTCGCGATCCATCGTTGCGCGCGTGACCACGATTTTCGCGGCGTTTATGGGGGCGTTTGCCCTGGCTCTGAGTCCATATTGGACCCAGGCCCACGGTATCCAGACGCCTCCGATGCTCGATGCACTTTTCGGTCTGGCAGGGCATCTCGTCCTCGCTGGAGCGCTGCTTGGAGTGGGAGCCGTCCTGCTGGGTGGCATCCCATTGGTGATTTCCGCCTGGCGAACGAGCCCGCGCAGCCGCTTCCTTTTCCTTCTCCCGATCCTCGCGAGTCTGCCAATCATCGCCTGCTGCCTGCTCAGCGCGTTCATCATGCTTCTGAGCAACCAGCCTCCTCCATTCTTTCCCATCTTACCTGTCCTCCTCTTCTACGGTGGAACTATTGTCAGCACCAGCGCGATCAACCGCGCTATTCGTCAAGCAAGGATTGCTGACACCTGGCTCCGTTTCGCCAATCAACTCAGTCGGTTGGTGGTATTGGGGATGGTTCTGATGCTCATTGGGGTCGTCCTCTGGGGGGTCGCCCTGGCCCTGGCTGTGCCCGGTGGGGTTGCCATGCTCGTCTACAGGCTGCCCCTTGCCTTTGGCATGCTCCTCGCCGTAATGGTTGCGCTGTGGGCCTCGATCTTCCAGGTGCAGCCTCCCGCTTCTCAGCCACGCCCACACGACGTTTCACCCTCCGAGCTTGATTCGTCTGGGGAGCCGTGGGGGGACAGAGGCTGATCTCGCCTTCCACGTGTGCTCGCAGCCTGGGCGAGGAAGGTTCACCCAAGATCTTGCCCGGCTTTCGGCAGGCAGGCCGTTCGAGTCTCACAGGAAGGAAACGCCTGCCCAGGGAGATCGGCAGATCAAACCGCCGATCTCCTCCGGTGGTATATCGTGCCGGAAGCCAGGCTGTTTCCCCGGCTTCGATCCCGGCAAGGAGAAGCCAGGGAAACAGCCTGGTCCCCTTTGGAAACAGGCGGAGAGATTGTCCCTCTTCACCTTTCACAAAATCTACAGATGCTTCTTTTTCGAAAAGAACACAAGGACACCAAAGGAACTTCTATGGCTTTTTCCCCTGAAGAGATATGGACGACGGCGCTCAACCACTTGAGCCAACAGATCAGGCCGCATTTCGTCCGACTAGAAGCTCATCAGCGAGCTTTGGCCTACCTCCAGGGATTGATGAGTGATGTCTCACGAAAAAACGCATGGCAAGTGGCGGAAGAAATGGGAGAGGCCATGCCGTATGCGATCCAACACCTGCTGGATCGAGCGAAATGGGATTGCGACGGGCTAAGAGATGAATTGCATGCCTATGTCCGGGAAGCGCTCTCCACTCCAGATGCTGTCTTGGTGATTGATGAGACTGGCTTTCTCAAAAAAGGAGACAAATCGGTGGGAGTCCAACGACAATACAGTGGCACGGCTGGCCGGATTGAAAATTGTCAGGGAGGAGAGAGATAGCCGCTTATTGAACAACGAATGAATTACCCTCCTACGAATTGACCGATCCTCTATACTTGAGGAGAGAGTTCACCTGATCGTGTGCAAGATCTACTGAACGACGGGCTACTATCCCCTGAAGCGAGAACACTCCATGGACAAGAGAAAGGACCAATCATGCTTGCCAAGAAAGTACGTTTGCACGACCTGCCTGACGAAGAACAAGTGTTGACTCCAACCTATGGTCAGCGTTTGCTGCGTAAGTCGTTACCCCGCTATGAGCTCCCTGAAAGCGAGATGTCACCCCAGACTGCCTACAACGTCGTTCACGATGAACTGATACTTGATGGGAATGCGCGCTTGAATCTGGCGACGTTTGTCACGACCTGGATGGAGCCAGAAGCGCGCCTATTGATGGCTGAAACGTTCGATAAGAACATGATCGACAAGGACGAATATCCCCAGACCACCGAGCTTGAGCTGCGGTCAAAAAAGGATTTAG
>Ga0207684_10005595_pt1 | contig 11565 bp, 11 predicted proteins | sample KBSK5501metaG_FD_184342 | JGI IMG/M metagenome (GOLD analysis project Ga0207684, IMG submission 184342) | Corn, switchgrass and miscanthus rhizosphere microbial communities from Kellogg Biological Station, Michigan, USA - KBS K5-50-1 metaG... | ecosystem: Host-associated > Plants > Roots >... | reverse complement strand
CCGCTTGGCGCGATCAATCGCGAGCTGCTCAGCCACATCGACATTCTCACAGCCGCCGTACCAGCGCTTGCCTGGATAACCTTCGGCATACTTGTTCGTGAGCACACTGCCTTGGGCTTCCATAACTGCGCGGCTGGTGAAATTCTCCGATGCGATCAGCTCGATATTTTCGCGCTGACGTCTTTCCTCCGCGCTGATCGCATCGAAGATTTCCGGATCTACCCGGCGCAACGCTTCCCCGTAGATCCATGAGCCCGATCCCGCTGCTCCGCTTTGCGTTTGATGAGGCAGACCACCCATTAGGTATGACGAAGCGCCGCCAGTGCGCGCTGCCCCCGGCGGAACGAGTTCACTCTCTTCTATGAAGGCAAGCACGCTCGGTAAAGCGTTTTTAATCGTCCGGGCGCACACCTCGTAAACGTCGCGGCCCAAACCGATGGGATCCGGCACATCGCGCCAGACGGTCGTGCCCGGCTCTTCGAATTCCCGCAATAGATAAGATTTTTCAGCGCCGTGGGGGAAGAGCAGGTGAATCGTCTCCAAGTGGGCGCCGGTCATGGCAAAAATGTGGGTGGCGCGTTCGACCAGCGTGTTCGTGAGCGGCTGGCTCCGCAGATGACTAATGTCGACACCTTCATCATCTGCGCAAACCTGGACGGCGTACAGGCTAGGCGGTTGCCCGCGAACCGCGTGAACGCCGGCCGATGCCACCTCGATATCTTTTCGGTTGCCGATCAATCGCCGAAACAAACCTTCGGCAATCGGGCTGCGGCAAATATTACCTGTACAGACAAATAGGACGCTTTTCACAGTGGCGCGGCGCGCGAGCGTACGCAAAACAACCTATAGGATCGAAGCGGCTCAAGTCAATCGGCCGCTCCCTGTGCGAGCTAGATGGCGGCGCGGGACACCGGAAATCGACACCCAAGAGCAAACGGCGACGCGAAACCGGACGCCGATCTTTTTGCCGGATGGCTCTTTTCCCGCAGCTAAAGTCGCGCATGAGTTTGCGCGCCGTTCGATCAATCTTCCTCGCAATTTACGTGATCCCGTGGAATCGAAGATCGCGGAGTTCGTGGCGATACGAAGCGGCTAGGCGCCGGCGGCAGTTGATCGCTAGAGCGCCCGGAAAACTTGGGAAGCAAAATGGATTCCAGAGTCTCGGCGGCCCGTTCAGGCTAGGTCTATCATGGGATACTGACGGCATATTTCCGTGATGTCGCGCAGACTTCCCACATGCTGGATTTACTGACGAAGCGCGAAGAGATCCAAAAGCAGGCGACCGAACAACTCGGCGAACGCTTCAAAAGATACGACATCAATGTTGTGGCGGTGTTAATCGGGCGTCCGGAATCGCGGGAAGTTGCCGAGGGGAAAGCAGATCCGATCGAAACGCTCTTCGATCAATTGCGGATGCGCCGGCTGGCCGATGAACAGCGTGCCACGTTCATTAAGCAGGAGGAAGCGGCGCAACAGCAGGTGATGCTGAATCAAGCTCAGGCCAAAGCGCAACGGCAAACGGAACTGACAAGGCGAAGCGCGAGCGAAGGAATTGATCGGAAGGGGCGAATCGTCCCGCATTGCGCAAGTTGGTTTGGCTGAAGCGGCGGTTAACTTGCAAAAAGTTGGCGCTTATCGAGATCCTCGCCTCTACGCATTGAATGTGTTCGCCGACCAATTTTCCAAGAGCGTTTAACCTCTGGTGCCAAACCGGCTGTTCATTAGCGGCGGAGGTGGCAAGCCGGGAGAAGGTCAACCTGGAGGAAGTGTTCTTGAAACATTGCTCAGCTTGATTCTCAGCGAAAAGGCCGGCACTAACATCCAGGAGAGCGAGAAAACGGCCAAGCCGCTGGAAGAGTTCATTCGACAGTTCACTGCGACCCCGCAAGCTGATGGCGGTCAGCAAACAAGGAAATCGAGTGCAACACCAGAAACTCCTTCGGCCGCGCCGAGCGGCAAAAGATCCACATCCGGTTAGAAGGCGACGTTGTCGCAAAATGGCCGCTGGCGAGAACGCCTTGATTCCTTTTGACCTTTTGGCGGTTTGGAGATAGCCGCTCGCTGAGGATCGAAGAGTCCGTGGCGAAGCGGAACGCCTAGCCACTCTCCCGGGACCTGCTTACAATGCGCGCGTGCGCTTGCGTTGGAAACGACTTCGTTACCGGCTCGAATGGATTGGCCTCGTCCTGGCGTCCAAGCTGGTCCCGTTGCTCTCGCGCAAGGCTTGCTTTTACCTCGCCGGTTTTCTCGGCTCATTCATGGCAATTTTTGACCGCCATGGCCGCAAAGTCGCGCTCAGTAATCTGCAAGCTGCTTTCGGTGATCAGTACTCACCTCGGCAGCAGTGCAGAATTGTGCGCGAGTCGTTTCACTATTTTGCGCGGACAATGGTCGACCTTTGCTGGAGCCCGCGTCTGACGCGGCAAAATTTCTCGCGTTATATCGAGCTGGAAAATTTCGAGGAAACCGCACGCGGAACAGGTCCGGAACGTAGCGTGATGATCGCCTGCTATCACTACGGTAATTTTGAGTGGTTGAGCCTGGCCTGCGGTTTTCTCGATCTGACCGGCACGATCATCTCGCAGGAGTTCAAAAATTCCCTACTTGATCCAATCTTCAAAAGAATTCGCGAGCAATCCGGACACGAATTGATTCCGCGCGAACGCGGCATTGTGCGGCTTTATAAAGTGTTACGGCGCAAAGGGCGGACTGCGCTACTCGTCGATCTCACCGTTCCAGCCAGCCAAGGGGCGGTGGCGATTGATTGTTTCGGCTTAAAAACCAGCGTAACGGCCGCCCATGCCTGGCTGCACCAGCGCACCGGCACACCGATTATTCCGGCGCACTGCGAACCGCTGCCGGGGGGCCGTTATCGCGTGGTTTTTCACCCAAAGATCGCTCACCAAGAGGCGATGACCCTTCGGCAGATCGCGCAGGCTTGCTGGAATTCCTTCGAGCCATATGTGCGAAAAAACCCGGCACCATGGCTCTGGATGTATAAGCACTGGCGTTATCGCCCGAGAAATGCCGATCGACCTTATCCGTTCTATGCACACCTTTCCAAAGGGTTCGACCAAATTTTGTATGACTCGGGCAGCAATAATCGAAAAATCGATTATTAATTCGTAGTCACGTAGAGGGGCTGCGCTACCCGGAGTGGTTGCTTCTGCCGCCGAATGGAGATATTGGTTGTAACGGCGTTTGCCTACGCGCTATGTCGCCCGAGCCTGGGCCATAGGTTGACAAAGACCTTTCCCGCTCTCCAATTACAAGCTATGCGAATTGTTTCGAAATTAACTTTACTGGCCGGTGCCGGATTAATTTCGCTGCTCACTGGTTGTGGAACCGGGCGAATGGTATCCGGCGGAGCATATCACGTGACAGCTTATCGTCCGCACGATCCCTCAGCGGTGCGGGTGAAAGTTTCGCTCGACAAGCAAAATATCTATGTGATGGAAGGTGATCGTTGCCTTATGGCGGTGGCCTGTTCCGTAGGCATTCCGGCGAAGCCGACACCCCGCGGTACCTTCACCATCTATTCCAAGCAGGAGCAAAAGCGCTCCGGCTCGTACGGATTTAGCGTGCAAGGCGATCGGGTGGTCCCGTCTACCGGTGGCGGAGCAGGACGCTACATCGGCTATCCGATGGGCTATTGGTGTGAGTTTGCGCCTGCCTATGGATTTCATCAGGGCTTTGTCCATCCGGTCCCGCGGACGCATGGCTGCATTCGACTGCACGGCGAGGCCGCGCCGAAGTTTTTTGCGTTGGTTAAAATTGGAACGCCCGTGAACATCGCCCCGACGCAACCGGAGGATGGGACCATCGGACCGAAAGTGCAACGCGTCGACGATTCGCGCGCGCCCGATCCCGATCCACACATAATGGTTACATCGGCGGCATTTCAAAAACCGAGTGGTCCACTGCTCGAATAATCTGAGGCGGCCAATGGCCGCATAATTTTGTGAGTACAAATCTCATCTCCAGCGGCACGACGGCGCGCGAGAAAGTAAATTTGCGCACGCCGGAGGTGATGACGGCGGTGCAACAACAGGTTGAGTCGCACTACCGCAGCGACATCGTCGACAAAATTCGGCGCGCCGGCGGAATCATTTCTGTCGGCGACACGACCGTGCGGTTAGCGAAGCAGTTTGGCTTTTGCTATGGGGTCGAGCGTGCGATCGATTTGGCCTACGCTGCGCGCAAAGTTTTCAAAGACCGCCGGCTCTTCATTGTCGGCGAAATCATTCACAACCCTGAGGTAAACGAGCAGATTTCGTCGTTAGGCATCAAAAACTTGACGGGAAAGAATAAGCAGGCCGATATCTCTGACCTCGGGCCGGAAGATGTGGTCATCGTGCCGGCCTTCGGCACGGAATTGTCGATCCAGCAGGAAATCAAGGAGCGCGGCTGCCAAATTGTAGACACAACGTGCGGCGACGTAATGAGCGTCTGGAAACGTGTCCGCAAATATGCCAGCGAGTCAGCCACTTCCATCATTCACGGCAAAGCCGAGCATGAAGAAACCAAAGCGACCAGCTCGCGCGCGTTGGGAGACGGAAAAGGTCATTACCTTGTCGTCCTGACCCTGGCCGACACCGATTACGTCTGCAAATATATCCGCAACGGCGGTGATAAGCAGGCTTTCCTGGAAAAATTCCGCGGCGCGTATTCTCCGGGCTTCGATCCGGACGTCCATTTACAAACTGTCGGCGTGGCTAATCAAACCACAATGTTGCGCGGCGAAACGGAAGAGGTGCAGCGCAGAATCCGGCAATCGATTGTCGATCGCGACGGACCGGAGCTTGGTGCAAAAAATTTCCGCTTTTTCGACACCATCTGCGGCGCGACGCAGGAACGCCAGGACGCACTCCGCGAGCTGCTCAACGTGAAGATGGACCTTCTACTGGTGGTCGGCGGTTACAACAGTTCCAACACGTCGCATCTGGCTGAGATGGGCGAGGAAAAATTGCCGACTTACTTTGTCTTAAACGCCTCCCGTTTGCTCTCAGAAAAGCAAATCAAGCACTATGACCTGCACGAGAAACAGGAAGTTTTCGCGCAGAATTGGTTGCCGCAAGGCGCCGTTGTTATTGGAATTACAGCGGGCGCGTCTTGTCCAAACAATCTAATCGAGGAAACTTTGCTTCGGCTCTTTGAGCTGCGAGGTATTTCGCGACAGGAGCTCGACGCCGCAGCCTAATTCGGATCCGAATTAAGGTATCGGTTTTACATTGATTCCAGCGCGCGCGGAGCACCGTAGGCACGGCATGTTTTATAGAAAAGCGGACCACATGGCCATTAGCATAGGGGCGACACCTTTTTCTCGTCGCCAAGACAACATGCCACTCCTCTGGAGCTTGGTTCTTATGATTCGTTACACTATAAACATGACGCACCTACGGTGCTGTTAGTTGAACAACTCCATAGCTCCTGTGCGCTTGCGTGGGTGACAACCGGCGGTTGCTTCGATTTAAGTCGGCCACGCTTGCCGAACAGACGAAATATCCATCTTGGCGCTGCGAGCCATACGAATCTTTTTCGCACAGTGCTACCTGATGAAAGCGCGGAAAGGTTCGCGATTGGCCGTTATCTTTGGGCTGTTCAAAGCGACGTTTAATGAATGGCTGGAGGACAAAGCGCCACAGCTGGCTGCGGCGCTCGCATACTACACTGTTTTCTCCCTCGCCCCGCTCATTCTCCTGTTGCTGACAATCGTCGGCGTCGTCTTTCGGCATGATCCAGCCGGTGCCTGGGACAAAATCACGCAGCAGATGAGCTATTTTCTTGATCGCAGCGCTCTCGAAGTGGTGCGGCAGATCGCGCAGCAGGCGTCTCAGCCCACCAAAAGCGTCTGGGCGAGTATTATCGGTATTGCCCTGGCGCTCGTCGGCGCGAGCGGTGTCTTCGGTCAGCTCCAGGATGCTTTGAACACAATCTGGGGTGTGAAGGCAAAACCGGGTGCGGGAATTTGGACGTTTCTTCGGGCCCGCTTTCTCTCCTTCGCCATGGTTGCAGGCGTTTGTTTTTTGCTCCTTGTGTCGCTCGCGATCGAAAGCCTCCTTCAGGCGGTCTTTCACGATCTGCAGACAAGCTTTCCTGGCGGCGGTTTTGTCGCCCTGAGCGCGTATTTAATATTTGATTTCTTGGTTGTAGCGGTTCTCTTCGCGATGATTTTTCGCTTCCTTCCGGACGCGAAGATCCGATGGCGCGATGTTTGGATCGGCGCGGGGCTGACCGCGGCTTTCTTCCTGATTGGCAAATGGGCGCTCGGCCTGTATCTCGGAAGCGGTGCCGCCGGCTCGGCCTACGGCGCAGCTAGTTCCCTGATCACCTTACTCCTTTGGGTTTACTACTCCGCGCAAATTCTTCTTTTCGGCGCAGAATTCACACAGGTATACACCAATCGGTTCGGCTCGCGAGTCGAGCCGGATGAATACGCCGTTCGCATCGAACACAAGGAGATCGAAAAGCCACGCCGCTAAAAGAGAGCCGTTCTTTCGTTCCTCGCGGACTTACACCTGTATTGCAAACATTTCATCCAGCGTTGCAACACTGGGCTATCGTTGGGGGGCCTTCCTCCCAAGGCTGTGAGTAACTATGCCGCCTGAAAACCTGCCATTCACGCGTGCCAGCTAAACGTGAGGGAAGCGGATATTGAGCTTGTAACAAACGAACAGGATCAAAATGGCGCCCAATATCGAGAAGATCAGACCGGCAGGATGAAATCGTGGATCCCGCGGCGGCGCAAACATGTGCGTGACGGCGCCACCAATGATGGAGCCGATGATGCCGAGCACGGTTGTCCAGAAGATCGTCAGGTGGATGTGCATGACCGATTTCGCGATCAGACCGGCAACGAAGCCGATTAGTATGTACCAGATGAGGTGAAACATGTAACTCCTTTGTTTGGTCGATTAATAGGGCTACGAAAATGGGACCGTCGCGAGATGTATCATTTCTGGTTTGGCCGTCGCCAACCCCGCTTAGAAAACGCGCAAACAACGTCTGAAACGCGAAATAAGTGTTGTTATGCGAGCAATTTGGAAAGGCAGTATCAGCTTTGGATTAGTCAATATCCCGATCGCCCTTTACCCGGCGACCAAACGAGAAGAACTCAGGTTCCGGCTCCTTCGGGCTACGGACCTTAGTCCCGTTAGCTACAAGCGTGTCGCGGAAAAGGATGGGCGAGAGGTGCCGTGGGACCAAATTGTTAAAGGTTACGAGTACGAGAAGGGCAAGTACGTCGTGCTGAAATACGAGGATTTTCAACGCGTTGACTTGGAGGCTACCCAAACCGTCGACATTCAGGATTTCGTGGAAGTGGATGACATCGATCCCATCTACTTTTACAAGCCGTACTATCTCGAACCGCAAAAAGGCGGCGATAAAGCTTACGTGCTTTTACGTGAGGCCCTTGAAGACAGTAAAAAAGTTGGGATCGCAAAAGTTGTCATTAAGACACAACAATATCTCGCTGGTGTGAAACCCGAAGATAGCGTGCTGATCCTGGAACTAATGCATTTCGCTGAAGAGCTCGCCGATCCTCAAAAGCTCCATATCCCGAAAAAACTGGAGCCGGGTAAGCGCGAGTTGGACATGGCCAAAGCTCTCGTCGGTAGCATGACCTCCAAATGGAATCCGAAAAAATACCACGACGATTATCGTGAAGCATTGATGGAGGTAATCGAAGAAAAGGTGGAAGCCGGCGGAAAAGAGATCGAGGAGAAGCCGAAGAAGGCACCCAAGCCGACCAAGGTCATCGATCTGGTTTCGGTGTTGCAGAAGAGTCTCGAGCAATCTGGAGCGAAGAAGAAATCGAGAGGCAAGCGCGCCGCGCACGGCAATCATCGGAACAAGAAGGCGGCATGAAAGGAATGACGAATGAAGAGAATGACGAAGCACGAATGACGAATGACGAACGAAGAATGAATGCTCGTCATTCGGATTTTGTCATTCCTTCGACATTCGACATTCGATATTCTTCATTTAATGCGATTTGCCGCTGGTGACAGCGGCCTCTACAGTCTGCGCCATGCTCGAGTATGATCTATATCTGCCCTTGCATTATAATGATGGCCGGCCGATCGACCCGCAAAAGCTGAAGAACTTGAAAAGGCGGCTGGTCAACGAGTTTGGCGGACTGACCCACTTCCGCCAGGAAAACGAAGGCTTGTGGAAAATTGGCGAGCACACGTTTCGTGACAGAATCGAGATTGTGCGTGTCTTGGCCAATGATGAGGTCTCCGCACAGGCATATTTCGCGCGGCTTAAGTCTGATCTGACGAAAGATTGGGGGCAGCAGGATTTTCTAATCGTCAGCCGGCAGGTGACGGCCGTGTAAATTCGTTTACACAATCCGGTCAGGGGGATTGTAGGTCGGCCATTCCTGGCCGCCATCCTTTCTACAGCTCCGCGATTGGCTTGACAGAGAAAGCCAGGTGGGTTCAGCCTTTTCGTCATGAACTCTCTAAATCGCTATGCGGACCCGGTTTATTGCCTGATGCGACTAATTGTTGGCTTGATGTTTGCCTGTCATGGCCTCCAGTTGGTTTTCGGGATGTTTGGTGGAATGCCGGGTTCAGACAAATTGATCCTGCAGGTCGGTGGCTGGATTCAGCTTGTCGGTGGATTCTTGATTGCGTTTGGTCTACTGACACGGCTATCAGCATTCATCTGCAGTGGTACGATGGCCGTGGCTTATTTCATGTTTCATGTTGCCTCCGCGCCAGACGCGATGGCGAAATTCTTTCCTATCATCAATCAGGGCGAAAAAGCGGTGTTTTACTGCTGTTTTTTCTTTTTTGTTTTCTTCTACGGCCCCGGCCGCTGGAGCATCGACGCGCTGTGGTGCCGAAAATCGACCGAGACAACGGCCACGGTGCCGACTCCGACTTAGGGCAGGTTTTGTCATTTCGAGTCCGGCAGCTGCCGGAAGGAATCTCTTACCGTTAAATTTTTTCCCCATGAAACGCATCATCATCGCTTTCCTTGCGGTTTCTCTCACGCAACCGATTTACGCCCAGGAGTGGGCGAAAGATCGGCTGATCAAATCGCCGCGTCATGGTGAGTGGGTTGATTTCAAATCGGGCGATCGCACGATCAAAGCATTCGTGGTTTACCCCGAGCGAAAAGACAAAGCGCCGGTGGTATTAGTCGTTCACGAAATATTTGGCGTAACCGACTGGGTTAGGGGCGTCTGCGATCAGCTGGCGGAGAGCGGCGTCATCGCGATCGTGCCTGATCTTTTGTCTGGGCAGACTTTTTCCGATGCCGATGGCGCGCGAAAAGCCATCTCAGCCCTGCCGAAGGACCAAGTGAAAGCCGATCTCGATGCTGCATCTAATTACGCGCTTGAGAAAATTCCTTCTGCCAATGGAACACTCGCGGTCTGTGGCTTTTGCTGGGGCGGGGGATGGGCCTTCGGTTACGCCGCTGTCAATCCAAAGTTAAAAGCAGCTTATTCATTTTACGGCATTGCCGTCGATGATCCAACAGACGCGGCCAAGATCCCATGTCCAGTTTACGGCTTTTATGCGGAGAACGACGAGCGAGTCGACGCCACTATTCCGAAAGCGGAAGAATTAATGAAAGCCGCCGGCAAAAAATATGAGCCGGTGATTTATAAAGGCGCGGGTCACGGATTCATGCGCGAAGGCGAAGCCCCGAACGCAAATGAAGCAAACAAGAAAGCGCGCGACGACGCCTGGGCGCGCTGGAAAATGTTGCTTAAGCAGCTGCCGTAAGTGGTAGGGACGGCGCACTGCGCTGTGCGCGGTCGGCGCAGCGCGGCGTCCCACCTTATTTGTGGGAGATGTGATTTTTCTCATCGTCCACGGTTATATTAGTTCGGCACCATGAGAGTCCTTAAGTTCGGTGGGTCTTCGCTTGCCACAACCGATTGCATCCGAGATGTCGGCACGATTATCCTCAAGGCAGCGCGCCGAGGGCCGCTCATTATAGTAGTCTCCGCATTTCAGGACGTGACCAATCAGCTTCTCGACTCTGCGCGACTGGCAGAAAAAGGTGATGGACGTTACGAAATCGCGTGGAAAAAAATCGTGACGCGCCATCACTCGGTAATTAACAATCTCCTCGGCAGACGAGGCAGTATCCGAATCCGATCGCAAATCGATACGCTGCTCCGGGATTTGCATGACGCGCTGCACGGTGTCCAGCTGTTGGGTCACGGTCCTCCACGGGCCCTGGACCTAATTGCCAGTTTTGGCGAACGCCTGTGTGCAGCAATTGTCGCCGCGCATCTTGCGCGGTTTCATCCCGCTCGATTCGTGGACGCGCGGCAATTCGTCATCACGGACGATCAGTTCACAAGCGCGAGTGTGATCTTCGGCAAAACGAATCGCGCGGTGCGACGCTACTTTAGCCAACTCTTCCGGTCGCATCGGCCCCGGCCGATACCCGTTGTAACCGGATTTATTGGATCGACCAGCGACGGGCAAACCACCACAATCGGTCGCAACGGATCTGATTACACCGCCGCCATTTTAGGTGCCGCGCTTGGCGCCTCCGTGATTGAGATCTGGACCGACGTGGATGGCGTTTTGAGCGCGGATCCCAAGGCGGTCGGGCCAGCGTTTGTCCTGCCGCGGATCACGTACGAAGAAGCGATGGAGTTGTCCTACTTCGGCGCGAAGGTCCTTCACTCCGCCGCAATTGCTCCAGCCGTTGCCAGGCGAATTCCGCTTCTTATCAAAAATACCTTCCGTCCGGAGGCACCGGGCACGCTCATTTCGGGTGATCGCCGAGACGGCGATCAACTTGCGAAAGGTATCACGTCGATCGCGGGGCTGACACTCCTCACTCTTCGCGGTCTGAACATGGTTGGAGTTCCCGGAATAGCCGAGCGATTATTTCGTGCGCTGGCGTCTCGAGGCGTCAATGTCATTCTAATCTCCCAAGCCTCCTCCGAGCACACGATTTGTTTCGCCGTCCGCGAAGCCGACACCGCTTCAGCGATTGCAGCGGTTCGGCATGAGTTTCGATTTGAATTCCAGCATCGTTTCACATCGCTCGATGAAAAACCAAACCAAGCTATCATTGCAATTGTCGGCGACGAGATGAAAGGGCACCCGGGAGTCTCCGGCAAAGTGTTCGGAGCACTTGGGCGACACAACATTAATATTAGCGCAATCGCGCAGGGCGCGTCAGAGCGCAATATCTCTTGTGTCATTGATGTGGCGCAGCAAACACGCGCCTTGAACGTTATCCATCAGACGTTCTTTGAAATTCGCAAACGCCTCGCGCTCATCGTGGTTGGTGTCGGAAATATCGGTGGAACCCTGCTGCGACAACTGCACGAGCAACACGCGCATCTTCTTACCCGCGGATTCGATGTCACCGTGATCGGCGTGGCTAACAGCAAACGGTTCGTGCTCGACGTCGATGGCATTAATCTCGCACGCTGGCGCGAGAAGTTGTCTGTCTCGCGACGACGCATGGACCCGCAGCGCTTGGCCACTGAAATTGCAAAACTGGAATTAACTGACGCGGCGATAGTCGATTGCACCGCCGATGACTCGATTGTGAATGCATATCCAGACTTCGCCA
>Ga0207684_10005594_pt1 | contig 11566 bp, 9 predicted proteins | sample KBSK5501metaG_FD_184342 | JGI IMG/M metagenome (GOLD analysis project Ga0207684, IMG submission 184342) | Corn, switchgrass and miscanthus rhizosphere microbial communities from Kellogg Biological Station, Michigan, USA - KBS K5-50-1 metaG... | ecosystem: Host-associated > Plants > Roots >... | reverse complement strand
CACGCGTCCCATTCGAAGCCCAGCGCGTGCGAGGCCAACATTCATGCTGAGGAGACGACGGGCACTTCGGCCAGCACCGGAGTGCGCATCGTGTTTCAGGCGGCCGAACACTCAGCTCAGTTCAAACCCCAGAAGGCGCATTTGTGATCGGTCGCGAAACCGGTGCTCGTCGCCGGCGTCGGCGGATGCAGCGATTGGAACTGGTCGCTCATGCTCGCGTAGGGTGGCCATGCCGGTGCTCCGGACGAGTTGGGATCACCGCTACGCGCGAACTGCGTCCAGTACCCCACCATCGTGTTGGAGAGCTGCGCTTGCGCCGGAGTGAGCCCGGGGCTCAGCACCGGGGTCTCGAGGACGCTGAAGATGTATTGGAGCTCTGAGGCGTGGTAGGCGCCCGTCGGGAAGCTGACCGGTGGGAAGAAGAGCATCGGAGCGTTCGGATCGTTGAACTCGTACTGATACGTCGGTACGTACTGTGACAACAGCCGCGACGACAGTCGCGCGTTGCACGCGAAGACCACGTCCGTCCCGACGGCGCCGAGCGCGGCGCTCGGGCTCGGATAGGCGGCGAGCGGATACACCGTCGCGATCACGGCCGCGACCGGCACCGGCACGCCGAGTGTCGCGGCGATCGCCGGAATGTAGCCGGCGGCCGTGAGCGGCGTGCCCGTCGTGGCTTCCGTCTGCGCGACGAACAATCGCCACTCGTCGTGGTTCGAGCCCTCGATCACCGGCACGCGGTTGAACTGTCCGGTGGTGAACGCGGAGCGCACCGTCAGAGGAAGCACGAAGCCGTCGAGGTTCGGCACCATCGTGGCCGCGGTCTGATGAGCGAGGATTGCCGCGACGGACAGACTTCGGAGGCACGCGGCGGACTGATCGACGCAGCCCGCGCTCGCCGCGAAGGCTGTGCCAGCTGCCTCGGCCGCCGAGAGCGAGGGTTGCACGAGCGAGTAGGCGCCGCTCTCGACGATTGCTTTGTGGAAGAGGCCGGCCGCCAGCGGAGAGGCCAGTTGCGACTGAACGCTGAGGCCGCCGGCGGACTCACCGAATATCGTCACGTTGTCGGGGTCCCCGCCGAAGGCCCGGATGTTGCGCTGCACCCAGCGGAGCGCCGCCTGCTGGTCCATAAGGCCGTAGTTGCCCGATGCGGCGGTCGGGGACTCGGCCGCGAGCGCCGGATGGGCGAGGAAACCGAGCTCGCCGATCCGGTAGTTGATCGTGACGACGACGACATCTTCCGCCACCAACTTGGCGGGATCGTAGCCGTCGCTCTCGCCGACGACGAGCCCTCCACCGTGGATCCAGAACATCACGGGAAGGAGGTGGGGTTGTCCCTCGTTCGTCTTGTTGGGAGTGAAGACGTTCAGGAACAAGCAGTCCTCGGTGGTGCTCGCAAGTCCGTAGGGGCTGGCGACCTGCGGGCAGTGAGGGCCGAAGGCCGTTGCGTCCAGGACGCCTGTCCACCGGTCGTGTTCTTGCGGGGGGCGCCAACGAAGATCACCAACAGGCGCCTCTGCGTACGGGACGCCGCGGAACACCTGCATGCTGCCCGTGGCGACACCCCTGACCGGGCCGTTGTCCGTGGCGACCACCGGCGATTTCGACGCCGCCGATTCCGCGCCGGGAACGCCGGCGGCCACCGACCACGCGATCACCGCTGCGACGGTGCTACGTCGAATCCAGCCTGTCTGCATGATCGTCCCTCCCAGCATCGACTTTGCAGCCGTGCGGCGGAAACTACGCGGACGCAGTCGCGCGGTCAAGCAGGCCGGCGAAAGTGCTTCGGAGGCGGACACTGCCGACGTTGCGATGCTCGACCTATGGGTGTCACGTCCGGACGCGATTCGTGACACGTTCCCGGGATGATCAGGGAACTCCGTGGAGGACGCGGGTGGCCGACCGCGTGGCCGATGATGAAATCTTTAGGCGCTCGTCGTCTCAGGCTCCGGCCGCGGCCGCGCGACCGGCAAGCGAATGGCGAAGGTGGCGCCGCGGCCGGGCGTGCTGGCCACCGAGATGCGGCCGCCCTGGCGCTCGACGAGCGCGCGGCAGATCGCGAGCCCGAGCCCAACGCCCGGCGCGCCGGCCGCCCGAGGACCGCTGCCACGATGGAAGCGCTCGAAGATCAGCGGAATCTCTTCCGGCATGACGCCGGGTCCGGTGTCGGAGACCTCCACGATGGCGTCGCGGCCATCCACATCGACGTTGACGGAGACGCGTCCGCCGGTGCCGCAGAACTTCACGGCGTTGTGCAGGACGTTGCTGACCGCGACGCTGACGACGGCGGGTGACGCCGTCACCGACACGGTCGAACGGGGCTCCAGCACCATCGTGACGTGCGAGCGCCGGGCCTCATCCTCGAGCCGCTGCATCGCTTTCTCGACGATCGGCGCCAGCAGCGCGGGCTCCGTCGCCGCCTCCCGACCTTCGCCGCTGTCCAGGCGGGCCAGGCTCAGCAGCTCCTCGGTCAGCCACGACAGCCGCTCGACCTCCTCCAGGCACGAGCGGAGCGATTCCTCGTACTCGGCGATGTTCCGCGGTCGACGCAGCGTCACCTCGAGCTCCGCGCGCAGGCGGGAGAGCGGGGACATCAGCTCGTGCGAGGCGTCGGCGGTGAAATGCCGCTGCATCTCGAAGGTTTTCTCGATGCGCCCGAGCATGTCGTTGAGCGTGTCCACCAGGCGCCCGATCTCATCGGATGTCCCCGGATGGGGGAGCCGCTCGGCCAGGCTCGCTTCGCCGATGCGTCGCGCCCGGGTCACGATGTGATCGATGGGCACGAGCGCGCGGCGCGCCAGCAGGGCGCCGGTCGCGGCCACCGCTGCCAGGATCGCGGCCGCGATGCTGAGAAAGAGCCAGCGCGCAGCGTGCATGATGGCCCGGGCGTCGTCCAGCGAGCCCGCGACCTGCACCGCATAGTGTCCCGCACCGATCCGCAGCGGCACGGAGATCATGCGGATCGGCTCGTCACCGAAGTTCTCGACGGTCTCGTAAATGGTGTGCTCGCGGCGGAGGCTCTGTCGGGCTCGCTCCGACAGCGGGAGCCGCGCCGTCCCGAGCGTCGCGCTGCGCGCCAGCGGTTCGCCGTCAGCGGTGACGATTTGAACAAACTTGTCCAGCCGTTCGAAGGAGGGCCCCGCGGTTCCGGGCGGAGCTTCGTGGATGCGCAACGGCTCGGCGGGGGCATGTTCGATCGCCACAATCTCCCGATGGGCTAGCGCCAGCAACCCGGAATCGACCTGATGGCGGACGAGGCGGGCGAGGGCCCAGTCGGAGATGAACGCCGCGATGGCCAGGATGAGCGCGACCCACACGAGATGCCAGAGGGAGAGCCTGGTCTTGAAGTCGAGATGCATCAACGCGGCGGTCCCAGGCGGTAGCCGCGACCCCAGGCGGTATGGATCAGCGGCTCGTGAGGTGGCCGATCGATCTTCTTTCGCAGATGGCTCACGTGCACGTCGACGAGATTATTGACGTCATCATCGTCTCGCCAGAGCTGCTCGCCGAGCGTGACGCGCGTGAGAACTTCCCCCGGGTGGCGCATGAGCAGCTCGAGGATTGCATACTCCTTCGGAGTGAGATTGACGCGGACGCCGCCGCGGGTCACGACCTGGCTCACGGGGTCCAGGGAAAGGTCGTTGATCGTGAGAACGACCGGTCGTGTCAGTGCCGAGCGCCGGAGCAGCGCGTGCAACCGCGCGACCAGCTCGGAGAAGGCAAAGGGCTTGGTGAGGTAGTCGTCGGCGCCGACGTTGAGCCCCATCACGCGGTCGTCGAGGCCCTGTCGCGCCGTGAGCATGAGGATCGGCGTCGAAACGCCGCGCGCGCGCAGATCGCGGCAGAATGCGACGCCGTCCTTCCCGGGCAAGAGCCAGTCCAGGACGATCGCCGCGTAGTCGGATGTGGCCGCCATCTCGTCGCCTTCTTCGCCCGAATAGGCGACATCGACCGAGAAGCCGGCCTCGTGCAATCCCTTGCTCACGAGCCGAGCAGCTTTGCGATCGTCCTCGACGAGGAGCACTCTCATCGCTGTTTCTCGACTCTACCGCAGATGGCCATCGCAACAACCGCCTTCGCGCGCAATTCTGAAGAAAAAATTCAGAATTTCTACACGGGTCCTTCAGAACTCGCTCCGTAGACTGGGCGCCACCTGACGTTCACGATCGTGCCCGGTCTGGAGAGAGGACTCGTGATTCTCGTGCTGAGGATTGTCATCGTACTGACTTTCGCCCTCGTGGTGTCGAGTGCCTGCAATCATTCGGCGGATCCGCAGCCAAGCGTAGCGGAGGAGCGGCCCGGCGCCGCCGCGTCGGTGTCGACGCAGTCGCAGGCGATGCCGCTGGTCGTCGTGCCGCCCGATTCACCGCGCTTCAAGCAGCTGCGCATCGAGGCGGTGCGGGAGCAACTCTTTCCGACGGACGAAGTCACGGCGCCGGCGAAGGTCATGATCAATCCGAACCGGATCTCGCGGGTGCTGCCGCCGGTTCAGGGGCGCGTGCTGGCCGTGTTCGTGAAGCTCGGCGATACCGTCGCGGATGGGCAGCCGCTCGTCAACCTGAACAGTCCCGACGCCGACGCGGCCATCTCCACCTATCTCCAAGCGGACGCGACGTTGCGCCAGGCGAAGGTGACGGTGGTCAAGACCGAGACCGATCTCGAGCGCTCGCGCAAGCTTCTCCAGTACCAGGCGATCTCGGAGAAGGACGTCCTGGCCGCGCAGAACGACGTCGCGACCGCTCGCGCCGCGCTGGAAACCGCCGAGGCGGCGCGCGCACAGGCGCTGCGCAAGCTGACGTTGCTCGGCCTCTCGCCGACCGATTTGCAGCAGCCTTTCGTCGTCCGCGCGCCGATCGCCGGTGTCGTGACGGACATCAGCGTGACGCCCGGCGACTACCGCGCCGCCGTCTCGTCGGCCGCGGACGTCACGACCCCGCTCATGTCGATCGCCGACTTGAGCACGGTGTGGGTGTCTTCGGACGTGCCGGAGCCGTTCATGCGGCTGATCCATATCGGGGAAGCGGTCGAGATCACCTTCGTCGCGTATCCGGGCGAGATGTTCACCGGCCGGGTTGCGCGTGTGGGAACCGCACTCGATCCGCAGACTCGGACGCTGAAGGTCCTGGTGGATCTGGCGAACCCCGCGCGACGGTTCGTTCCGGAGATGTTCGGCAGCATGCGTCATGCCGGCCCGCCGCGGCGGTTTCCCGTCGTTCCGGCCGCGGCCATCGTGCAGGAGTACGGGCGCTCGCAGGTCTTCGTCGAACGCGGGCCCGGTCAGTTCGAGCGTCGAGTCGTCACGACCGGCGTACGGACGCCCGAGCTGGTGGCGATCGCCAGTGGGCTGGATGCCAACAGCCGCATCATCGTCGATGGCGCGATTCTCCTGAGAGGCCAGTAGTCTCGTGCTGGCCCGCGTGCTCGAGTTCGCACTTGTGCATCGCGCCGTCGTCATCCTCGCCGTGCTGGCGATGGCGGCCGCCGGGGCGTGGTCGTATACCCAGCTCAATCTCGAGGCGTATCCCGACATTTCAGATCCCGGCGTCGTCGTCATCACCCTCTATCCTGGATTCGCCGCCGAAGAAGTCGAGAAGCAGGTCACGGTCCCGATCGAGCGGGCGCTGAACAACACCCCGAACGTCATCGCGCGGCGCTCTCGCACGATCTTCGGGCTCTCGGTCGTCGAGCTGACGTTCACCGATACGACGAACGATTACTTCGCACGCCAGGTCGTGCTGGAGAAGCTCCGTGACGCCGATCTTCCCGAGGGCGTCACGCCCACCCTCGGCCCGCTGATCGGCGGGATCAGCGAGTTCTACCGCTACGTCCTGGCCGGTCCCGGCTACGACGCCATGCAGCTCCGCGAGATGCAGGACTGGGTGGTCACCCCGCGGCTGCTGCAGGTGCCCGGCGTGGCCGACGTCACGCCGTTCGGCGGGCTCGTCCGTCAGTACGAGATCCAGGTGAATCCCCGCGCCCTCGACAAGTACAACCTCAGCGTGAGGCAGATCGCCGACGCCGTGAAGAACAACAACCGAAACGCCGGCGGCGCGCTGCTTCGGATGGGGCAACAGTCACTCGCCATCCGCGGATCGGGACTCATCCAGAACAGTGATGACATCGGCAATATCGTCCTCGATTCGCAGAAGAACGTCCCCGTCTTCGTACGCGATATCGGCAAGCTCGCGGTCGGCAATCTCCCCCAGACCGGGATCTTCGCGGTGAACCGCGATCCACTTGGCCCGGGCAGCGTGGAGGCGATCGTGCTCATGCGTCGCGGCGAAAATCCCAGCGACGTCCTGAGCAGCATCCACGACGCCGTCGACGAGATCAATACGACACGTCTGCCGCGCGGCGTGCAGATCGTGCCGATTCACGACAAGACGGAGCTCGTCCAGAGCACGCTGCATACCGTCTCCCGCGTGCTGATCGAAGGCTTCGTCATCGTGGTCACCGTGCTCCTGGTATTTCTCGTCAGCCTCCGTGCCGCCCTGTTGACGGCGCTGACGATTCCGTTGTCGCTGCTGTTCGCGTTCTTCTGCATGCACCTTTCCGGCGTCTCCATGAGCCTGCTCAGCATCGGCGCCCTCGATTTCGGCATTCTGGTGGACGCCACCATCGTCATGGTGGAGCGCATCATCCGGGCGCTGGAGCACCAACCCCAACGGCTGGATCGTGCCGCCCTGACCGCTCAGGTGCGCGATGCCGCGCTGGCCGTCCAGCGGCCAATCCTGTTCTCCCTGCTGATCATCATCGCGGCGTATATCCCGCTGCTGACGCTCGAGCGCGTGGAGAGGCGTCTGTTCACGCCGATGGCCCTGACGGTGTGCTTCGCGCTGCTCGGCTCGTTGCTGCTCTGCCTCACCCTCGTTCCCGTGCTGGCAAGCTTTGTGTTTCGCGGAAGGCGCCGGATCAAGGAGCACCGACTGCTCGATCTCCTCACGGGGCGGTACGAAGCGATCATCCACACCAGCGTGCGCTACGCGTGGCTGACGGTCCTCGTCGCGGCGTGCGTCGTGTCCGGGGCGCTGTTCCTCGGCACCCGTCTGGGGACCGAGTTCTTGCCGGCGCTCGACGAGGGCGTGATCTGGATTCGAGCCAACCTTCCGTCGGGCATCTCACTCGAAAAGTCGAGCGAGATCGGCCGCGCGATCAGGCTCGCGGTGCTGGAATCTCCAGAGGTCCGGCTCGTGATGTCGCAGACCGGCCGCAACGATTCAGGGACCGATCCATTCGGTCCCAATCGTAACGAGCTGCTGGTCGACCTGTATCCCTACAAGACGTGGAAGTCGGGAAGGACGAAGGCGGAGCTGGTGGACGAGCTGCGGCGCCGGCTTCAGAACACGATTCCGGAAGTCGTGCTCAACTTCACCCAGCCGATCATCGATTCGGCGACGGAGATCGCCACCGGATCCTCGGCGGACCTCGCCGTCATCATCAGTGGACCTGATCTCAGCGAGCTGCGCGGGCTGGCCGCTCAGACGCTGCGCATGCTCCGCACGGTGCGAGGCGCGGTCGACACGTCGATCGAACAGGAACGCGATCAGGCCCAGCTGCGCATTGCCATCAACCGCTTCCAGGTGGCCCGCTACGGCATCAACGTGAGCGACGTCCAGGACGTCGTCGCCCTCGCCATCGGCGGCAGCCCGGTCACCAGCGTGTTCGAAGGTGACCGGCACTTCGACGTCGTGGCCCGTTTCGTGGCCGACGCGCGAGCGGACCCCGCCACGATCGGAAATCTCTTGATCCCGGTCCGGGACGGCGCCCGCGTTCCGTTGTCGCAGCTGGCGGATCTCAAGGTGGTCGACGGCGCCAGCATCGTCGCGCGGCGTGAGAACGAGCGACAGATCACCGTGCGCACGAACATCCGCGGGCGGGATCAGGGCGGATTCGTGGCCGAAGCCCAGTCGCGACTGGCGCAAGAAGTCTCGCTGCCTCCCGGGTACCGGGTCACGTGGGGAGGTCAGTTCGAGAACTTCGAGCGCGCCCGCCATCGGCTGGCCTTCGTCATTCCCGTGACGATCGGCATCATCTTCGTGCTCCTGTTCATCACATTCGGGTCGGGCCTCGATGCGCTCCTCGTTCTGCTCAACGTACCGTTCTCGCTCGCCGGAGGCCTGATCCTGCTCTACCTGAGAGGCCTCCACCTGAGCGTCTCCGCGGCCGTGGGCTTCATTTCGCTGTTCGGCGTCGCCGTGATGAGCGGCCTGCTCTACATCGCGGAGATCAACGCTCGGCGGCGTCGGCCCGACGTCTCGCTGCTCGACGCTGTCGTCCAGGGCGCCCGGGTGCAGTTTCGGCCGCGGCTGATCCTCATCGTCGTCGCCGCCCTGGGAATGCTCCCGGCCGCGCTGGCCCGCGGCATCGGGTCCGACATTCAGCGGCCCCTGGCCACCGTTGTCATCGGCGGTCTGTTTTCAACCCTCTTCCTGACCCTGTTCGCGCTTCCCGCCGTGTATTGGTTGACGGACCGGTTCCGTCCGGCGGTCCGCCGCGTGTCGGAGGCACCATGACGTCGCGCAATATTTCGCGAACACCCGTGATCATCGCGTTGCTGACCATGCTGACGCTCGTCTCCGGCTGCGCCGTGGGTCCGAACTTTCGTAGGCCGGCCGCGCCGGCGATCGACGGCTACACACGCTCGCCGCTCACGACGACCACCGCGTCGCCCGGCGTCGCGGGAGGTGAAGCGCAACGCTTCGTGGCCGGGCAAGACATTCCGGACGCCTGGTGGACGCTGTTTCAGTCGCCCGCCTTGAACGCGCTGATCGAGCGAGCCCTTGCCGCCAGTCCCACCCTCGTCGCGGCGCAGCAGACGCTGCGCCAGGGGATCGAGCTCATCGCCGCGCAGCGCGGGAGCTTCTTTCCGACGGTCCAGGGAAACTTCTCGCCAAGCTATCAGCGGGTCTCGCGGACGCTGTCCCCGCCGTTGAGTAACCCGGATCAGTTCACATACAGCCTCTATACCGCTCAGATCACGGTCGGCTTCACGCCCGACGTGTTCGGCGGCACCCGGCGGCAGGTGGAGGCACTGATCGGACAGGCCGAGGCCCAGCGCTTCCAGCGAGAGGCGGCCTACGTGACGTTGACGTCCAACGTGGTCGGAGCGGCCATCCAGGAGGCCGCGCTGCGGGCGCAGATCGCGGCGACGCAGGAGATCATCTCGATCAGCAGCGCGTCACTCGAGATCGTGCGGCATCAGTTTCGGCTCGGGGCCGTGGCCGGCCTCGAGCTCGCGGCACAGGAAGCGGCGCTCGCGCAGGTGCAACAGACCTTGCCGGGGCTGCGCAAGCAGCTCGAGCAAAACCGAAGTCTGTTGATGGTCCTCACGGGCCGGTTTCCCAGCGACGATTCAACGGAGCAATTCGAGCTCACATCGCTCCATCTGCCCACCGACCTGCCCGTGAGCGTGCCGTCCAGGCTCGTCCAGCAGCGTCCCGACGTGCGCGCCGCGGAAGCTCAGATGCACGCGGCCAGCGCCCAGATCGGCGTCGCGGTCGCGAGCCGGCTCCCGCAGCTCACGATCACCGGCGCCTACGGCGGAATGTCGACGTCGTTCACGCAGATGTTCGCCAGTGGGAATCCGTTCTGGACCGTCGCCGCCAACGTCGCGCAGAGCATCTTCGACGGCGGGACCTTGTTTCATCGGCAGCGGGCCGCCGAGGCGGCCTTCGAGCTGGCGGCGGCGCAATACCGAAGCACCGTCCTGACCGGATTCCAGAACGTGGCGGACGCGCTGTACGCGCTGCAGGCGGATGGCGACAGCCTGAACGCGGCGGTCGCCGCCGAACGGGCGTCCAGGCGAACGCTCGACATCACGCTCAAGCAGCAGGAGCTCGGAGCCGTCAGCTACCTGGCTCTCCTCAGCGCCCGGCAGGCGTACCAGCAGGCGCTGATCACGCGTGTGCAGGTCCAGGCCAGTCGGTTCGCCGACACGGCGGCGCTGTTCCAGGCGCTCGGCGGCGGCTGGTGGAACCGCTCGGCCGCGCCGCCGCGGACCGCGGACTGACCGATGACGACCCGCGTCCGCTATCTGGCCCTGGTCCTCGTCATCGTCGTGGCCTCGGTGGTGAGTGGCTGCGCCACGGATGTCGTCATGCGCAATCCGCGCACCGGTGAGACGGCGACGTGCCGGGCAAGTCTTGCGGGATTCAATCCGTGGTCGCAGCAGGAGGCCTGTATCGGGGACCACATCGCCGGCGGGTGGGTGAGGACCGAGTGAATCCATCGCCTCGGTCGAGACGTCGCCGCCGTCATCGCAGCCAGCCTCTCGGAACCGATCGAGCGCCATGCCGGCAGCATCCATCTGGTGACCGGGCCCGCGGCGGTGACGTTCGCGCACGTTGGCGAGGTGTTGTCGCGCGTGCTCGAGCGGACCGTACACTACGTCGATCTGACCGACGAACAGCTGAAGGCGGGACTGTTGGCGAGCGGTCAGCGCGATTGGCAGGCGACGGCCCTCGTCGAGCTGAACATCTACGCCAGGCGAGGCCACTCGTCGGTGGTGACCGATACCATCGAGCGCATCACCGGCCGCGCAGCGAGCACGCTGCCGCAGTGGGTTCACGATCACGACGCGGCCTTTCGCTCGTGACATCGGACGTAGCGGCCGACTGAATCTCGACGGCGCTTGACCGCCCGCGCGCGCCGGTGTAATACGTAACCATAAGGTTACCAGTGTGAAGCCCGACCGTGCCCCCAAGCTCGACGTCTTCCGGGTCATCGCCGACCCGACGCGACGGGCGATCCTCGATCGACTGCGTGCGGGGCCGGCGGCGGTGAACGAGCTGGCCTCCGACTTTGAGCACAGCCGGCCCGCGATTTCCAAGCACCTTCGCGTGCTGAAGCGGGGGCGATTGGTCACCGAGCAAAAGATCGGGCGCGAGCGGCTCTATACGCTACGGCCGGCGGAGCTGCAAAAGGCGGCGTCGTGGCTCGAAGGCCATCGGGCGTCCTGGTCGCGCAATCTCACCAGCCTGAAACGTTACCTGGAGGAAACATGACAGCCAGATCGAAAACCGCGCGAGCGGTCGCGGACGTTGCCGAGGGCGTGGTCTTCGCGCGGGTGGACATCGCGGTGCCGCCGGAGCGCGTGTTTCGTGCGCTGACCACCGCGGAGCTCACGAAATGGTGGGGCGCGGACGACGTGTACCGCACGACCAGGTTCACGCTCGACCCGCACCCCGGCGGGCACTGGCGTACCGACGGCGTGGGGGCCGACGGCACGAGCTTTCACGTCGAGGGCGAGGTGCTCGAAATCGATCCGCCCCGACGCCTCGTGCAGACGTGGCAGCCGTCGTGGGACGAGGGCGCGCCGACGACGATCACGTACTCCCTGGAGCCGATCGATGGCGGCACACGCCTCACGATCCGACACTCCGGCTTCGCGGGTCGGCCGCAGTCGTGCGAGGGACACGGGCAGGGCTGGGAACGCGTCCTCGGCTGGCTGCAGGCATACCTCGCTCCCGCGAGTGAAGGGCGGGTGTTTCTGTGCCGTCTACTACCGCCCCGTTCCACGTTCATGCACGACATGACCGCGGAGGAGCGCGCGATCATGCAGGCGCAC
>Ga0207684_10005593_pt1 | contig 11567 bp, 12 predicted proteins | sample KBSK5501metaG_FD_184342 | JGI IMG/M metagenome (GOLD analysis project Ga0207684, IMG submission 184342) | Corn, switchgrass and miscanthus rhizosphere microbial communities from Kellogg Biological Station, Michigan, USA - KBS K5-50-1 metaG... | ecosystem: Host-associated > Plants > Roots >... | reverse complement strand
TCCAGGTTTCCGCGGTTGTCGGCACGACCCTCTTCATCATTAATCAGCTCGATGTGGTGCTGAGTGGCCACGTAACGCCGCTCGTGGTGCTCAAGGTCGTGCTGACGTACCTGGTTCCGTTCCTAGTGTCTATGTACTCGGCCTTGGACATCAATCGGCTGCGCACGATCCCAGCGATACCAGGCAAGGACCCAGCGGCGCCGCCGGGGGCGGCAGCGTAGCGCGTGGCAGGGTCGAGCTCGCCCCAAGATGAGCGCATGCTGGATGACGCAGCGTCACTCCCCGGCTTCGCCGCTCTACCCGAATCGGTGTGAGCGGCGTCGCATGGGCGCTTAGCGCTCTGTTCCTGAGGCTGCCGCCCAGCGCGGCGCTGGGCGGCGCCGGACGAGTTGGGCCTGGCGGCCAGATCTCGTCGCTGGGCGTGCGGATAGCCTCCATGGGAGAGCGATGGGGATTGTTGCGCATTTCTCATGACTGCGCGGATGTCGGACTAGCGCTCTGGCCCTGGCCCCAGGCCGAGCTGGGCGTGGGTCGCCCCCATGCAGCGGTTCATGACAACCGTCAGCCCCGCCGCTTCCGCCAGGCGCTGGGCCTCGTCGGACTCGATGCCCACCTGGAGCCAGAGCACTTTGGCGCCGACAGCGATAGCCTGCCGTGCGATCTCAGGCGCTTCCTCCGCGGGGCGGAAGACATCCACCACATCCACCGGCACGTCGATCTCCGCCAGCGAGCGGAAGACCCGCTCGCCGAAAAGCTCGCCGCCGCGCGGGTTCACGGGCAGAATGCGGTATCCCTGGCTCTGCAGGTAGCGTGGGATCACATGGGCGGCCTTGGTCGGGTCCGCCGATGCGCCGACGACGGCGATGGTTTTGGTTGTGGCATAGATGCCCAACAGCCGTTCGCGCAGTGCCGTATCCAGCATAAAATCGCCTCCTGACCTCCCGCGCGCGCAGTCGGCCTGGCGCGGGTTAGCCGGCCTCGCCCGAGGCAGCAGAGGTGGCGGCGGGTTGCTCCTGCTTTTGCTCGACGATCTCGCCCTCGATGAAGAGCTGGACGTCATCGCTGACGACCCACTTGCCGTCGAGCATCGCGCTGAACGTCATGCCGAAGTCCTTGCGATTGATCTTGCCCTCAGCGCTGTAGCCGATGCGATGGCCCATCATCGGGTCGTTGAATTCGCCGTAGACCACCCCCGCCAGCGTGACCGGCTTGGTATTGCCCTTGATGGTGAGGTCGCCGGTCAGGTTGTAGCGATCGCCACCGAGCGCCTCGATCTTGGTGCTCTTGAAGGTGATCGTCGGGTAGTTCGCGATGTCGAGGAAGTTGGAGGATCGCAGGTCGTTGTCGCGTTGCTCGTTGTGGGTCCGGATGCTCGCCGTCTGGATGGTGACTTCGACGGTCGCCGCTTCTGGGTGGTCGGGGTCGATATTCCCCGTGACGCTGATCTCGGTGAAGTGGCCGCGCACCGTCATCATGCCCAGGTGCTTGGCGGCGAACTCGACTTGCGTGTGGAAAGGATCGGCCTGCCAGGTCATACGCGTGCTCCTTTTCGCTTCACGAAACGACTGCCTATGGAAGACGACATCCATTGATGGACCGCCCGTCGGTCCCGCCATGAACGAGACATCTCCTGCGTGTCGGCTGCGCCTTGCCGCCCTAGCGTAGTGTAGCGTGGCGGGCACGGCGCCTGCTACGAGACAGGCGCCTGCTCCGCGGCGGCCCGGAGCGCCCTCGTCGCCTCGGTGTTGGCCGCGCCGAGCGTCAGCCGGATAGTATTACCCCAGGGATCCTGGATGGCGACGACGCCGTCGCGCTCAGCGGCGTCTTGGCCCGCCGCACGCACGCGGGCGACCACCGCGGCGCGCGCCTCCTCGCTCGGCATCTCGATGGTGAAGAAGCGCAGGCCCGCGAATCCAGCCGGCGCCGGCCCGGAGCCGCCACTATGCCAGGTGTTCATGCCAATGTGATGGTGATAGCCACCGGCGGAGACGAACAGCGCGGTCGGCATGCGCGCCATGACCTCGAAGCCGAGGATGCCGGTGTAGAACGCCTCTGCCTGCGCGATGTCGCCGACCTGGAGGTGCATGTGCCCCAGGCGCGTGCCAGCCGCCATCCCCGTCCACGGCTCGCCAGCCTGCTCCGCCTCACGCAGCACGCCGGCGATGTCGACGGGGTCCACTGCCATCTGGATGGCGCCGTTGACCCAGCGCCACTCGCTGCGCGGCCGGTCGCGATAGATTTCGATGCCGTTGCCATCCGGGTCCGAGAGATACAGCGCCTCACTCACGAGGTGGTCACCCTGGCCCGGCAGCGGGAAGCCCAGCGCGACCCAGTGCCGCAGCCAGCGACCCAGGTCGGCGCGGGTGGGCACGAGGATGGCGAAGTGATAGAGGCCGGTGTAGCCGCGGCGATCGTGGGGCCAGGGCCTGGCGCCAGGCTCCTCCGTAAGGAGCAGCAGCGGCGCGGCGCCAGCGCCGAGCGTCGCCGTGTGCTCGGCGCGGTCCAGCACGGTGAAGCCAAGGGCATCGCGGTAATAGGTCACTGAACGGTCGAGATCGGCGACGGCAAGGGCGACGAGGCCCATCTGTGTCGCCGGATCAATGGCTGTGGTCGGGGACGACGCCTCGCGCGTGTCCTGCCGCTGTAGCTGCGGATTCATGTCGTTGTGCCTCCAAGCTGGAACTGCCGCACGTGGGCCGGCCGATTGCTGGCGCAGGTACGCCAGCCGGCGACGGCCGCGCGGTGCCTCAGGCAATCGGGACGATGACCAACCGCCCGATGACGACGAGAATCGCGAGCAGGAGCAGCACGACATTCAACGGAAGGCGCGTTGCCTCGCCGCGCGACATATGGTAGATGATAGCGAATACCTGAACGAGCACCAGGCCAATCGCCGCGGCCACTGTCAGCCAGGGCAGAATGTTCGTCAGCAAAGGCAAGATGATGCCGATGGCGCCCAATACTTCGGCGACGCCAATGAAGCGCACGAGCATCTCCGGGGTGCTGCGCACCCAGGCCATCCGCTTGCCCAGCGCGTCCACCGGCTGGCTCGCCTTCATGCCGCCGGCCGGCAAATACGCCAGCGCCAGCAGGCCCTGGGCAACCCACAAGACCGCATTCATTAGAATGATACTCCCTCTGTCGGTGCTGCCAGATGTCAGAGTGTCAGGTCACAGTTGTTGCCTACTTGACACCTGTCGACTAGAATACTAGTGTTAGATAGTGCCGCGCCGCAATCCGCAAATCGCCTCTTTTGTTGCCTAACCAACACTGGGCCTAAAGTGTCGATCAGCGGCGCCGCCAGCGCCCGGACGCGGGGAATCGCGACACGTCACGGCGTCCAGGGGCCGGGAGCGAGGAGACATCACGATGAACGAAGCCGATCCGCGCGTCAAACGCACGCGCAGGCTATTGCAGGACGCGTTCATGGCGCTGCTGGCCGAGAGGAGCTTCCAGGCCATCAGCGTGCAGGATATCGCGGAGCGGGCGACGCTGAACCGGGCGACCTTCTATGCCCACTTCGAGGACAAGTACGCGTTGATGGATTACCTGGTGGTGGACTCGTTCCGCGAGGCGCTGGGGCGCTATCTGCCGCCTGAGGCCTCCTTCTCGCCGCGTAATCTCCACCTGCTGGTGATGGCGGTCTGTGAATTCCTGGCCCAGTTCCAGGGCCATTGTGCGCCCGCCGACCGCGATCTCCATCCGCGCTTCGAGGCCAGGGTGCAACAAGAGGTGCGCACAGTGCTCCTGGGTTGGCTGCGCCAGGCGCCGGTGGCGCAGGATGCACCGGTGACTATGCGGGAGACGGCGGCCTCCGTCATCAGCTGGGCCATCTTCGGCACCGGCATCGAGTGGGCGCGTGGCGAGCGCACCACGCCCGCCGATGAGTGGGCGCGCCAGGTGCTCGCCGTGATCGTCGGCGGCGTGTCACGCGTGGTGACTGACCCTTCCCTGGCCGGCACGGCGGGCAACGGGCGAGGGGGGTAGGAGCCCGATCACTCGGGCCGGCACGCAGCGCCGACGCCGACCTCACTTCACGCGTCGCGCATCTCGCGCAGCACGGCCATCGCCGCGTTGCGCCCGTTGATCGCGATGACACTGCCACCGGGATGCGTGCAGGCGCCACACAGAAACACGCCGTCCATCGGTGTGCGATAGGCCAGCCGCTGGTCCCACATGTAGGGCGGCAGGCACTCCCCTTGAAAGATGTGGCCGCCGGTTAGCCCGACCGCCCGCTCGATATCGGGCGGGCCGAGCACCTCGACGTCCAGGATGGCATCGGGGAAGTTGCTCACATACCGCCCGATAGAGGCGATGGTCAGCTGTGTGACCTCCTCGTGGCGCCCATCCCAATCCCCGCTGGCAAACGCATATGGCACATACTGCGCGAAGACGCTCATCGTGTGCTGGCCGGCCGGCGCGACTGTGGGATCGTGGACCGTCTGGAAGTACTGCTCCGTCCAGAGTCGCTCCGGCAATTCTCCGCGCCGCGCGGCGGCGAAGCCATCGCGCCACTCCTGCTTCGAGAGGGGCGTGTTGATCTGGCCGGCGTGGTGCGGCTGATCGGTACCAGGCCGCGCCGTGAAATTCGGCAGCTCGCGCAGCAGCATATTGAGCTTCACCGTGCACCCCGTGATGGGGATGGCGTCTACCTGCGCCCGCCAGTCCTGATCGGCCTGCGCGCCGAGCAAGCGCGCCGTCACCTGTGGATCGGCGTTGCTCACGACGACCGGCGCGCGCAGCGTCGTGCCGTCGGCCAGCCGCACGCCCTCGCCGGGCAGAATGGCCTCCACCGGCACGCCCGCCGCGACCACGGCGCCGAGCTCACGCGCGATATCGCACAGAATAAATGATACCCGCCCCATTCCGCCGTGCACATAGCCCCACACGCCGACATAGCCGTCCAGCCGGCCCCCAGAGTGATGGAAGTGGATAGAGGCGGTGCCAGCGTCGAAGGGCGAGGCGTTGGTGCCAATGACCCCCTGGCCGAGGTAGGCAAGCTGCAGCCGCTCGTCTTCCAGGTAGCGCTCGACGAGCTCAGCCATGCTCCACTCGAAGAGCAGCCCGCGCAGCGCGTCGTCGCCGCCGATGCGGGCTTCGAGCTGCGCGCGGGTGGGCGGCTCGCCGATCCACAGGTCGCGCTCGCCGGCGGGGCGCACGGCCTCGCGCAGACGTGCCATGAGGTCCTGCATCGCGCGCCAGCCCGCCACGGAGCGCGGCGCAAAACGCCGTATCTCCTCCGCGCACCGCTCCTCGTCCTCCCACAGCTGCACGCTATTGCCGTCGTCGAAAGGGACGAACAGGCCGTTGGTTGCCGGCGTCCAGGCAAAGCCATGCTCGCGCAGCTTCAGCTCATCCACCACCAGGGGATGGAGCAGACCGACGAGGTAGGCGCAGGGGGATATCTTGACGCCGCCCCAGAGCTCTTCGAGCGTGCAGGCGCCGCCGATGCGCTCGCGCGCCTCCAGCACGAGCACGCGCTTGCCGGCGCGGGCGAGATAGGCCGCGCACGTCAGGCCGTTGTGGCCGGCGCCGACGACGATGGCGTCCCATGGCCGCGTGGCCAGCTCGTGCAGCGGCGCCGGCAGGCCGATCTTGCCGAGCACGGCGTCGGCGGGCGGCATCGCGGCATCACGCAAGGTCAAAGGGTACCTCCATCTCGTTCGGCCGCCTGCCGGCTGACCTGCGCCTGCTCGACGGGCGGGACGTCATCCTAGCGATCTGACGGCATAATGCGGCTTGTGCGGCCATTATACGTCCGTGTCTTCGATCTGTCCCTGGTTTCACCTCCCCCAATCGTGCCTCTCTGCGTATCCTTCCCTTGCGCTCGTCGCGTTCTCCCACCATCGGCTCGTCACTCGTTTGCCACAAAATTGCCACGCTCTTGTCGCATCGCAGTCGTCAGATCGCCATAGGACGCCCGTATCCTTGCTACAGGCCAGCGCGCTGGGCGCCGGCTGTGTGGCGGGCCGGGCTTCAGGGGACCCGTTGGATACTGTCAAGGAGACACTTAGGATGAAACGATGGGCGATCGTGCTCGTGCTCTGTCCAGTGCTAGTAGTGGCCCTTGCCGCCTGCGGAGCGGCGAGCAGTGCTGGTCCTAACGACGTGCATATGAGCGGCGATAGCTTTGCCAAGCAAACCGTGACCATCGCGAAGGGCGATCGCATTACGCTGATCGCCGATGGCTTCGTACCGCATGTCATCCACAACGGCACCTCAAGCCATTCGCAGCGGGAGCCCGGAGCGCCTGACGTCAACAATCTGCGCATCGACGGCGGTAGCTCGGCCATGATTGGCCCGTTCACCACTGCGGGAACCTTTACCTTTTACTGCAGCCTCCACCCGGGAATGGAGCTCAGCGTCACCGTCCGTGAGTGACAGGTGAAGCGGGATCAGAGGTCGTGGGCGAGCCGCGCAATTTGAACCCCGGCCGCCGAGTCATCTGGTGTCCACACTTTGGTCGCTGATCCTCGGCGATGAGCCGCCGACCGTGTTCTAGCCGCTGCGCTCGCCGGTCGGCGAGCGCACGCGCCAGTGGCGAGCAAAGTCAGCATTGACTTTCGAACGATCCCTAATTAGACTGTAGTCAGGGCTGAATATCGTCTCGGACGTCTGTCGTTCCCAATGTCGCTGGAAAGTCGCCTGCCGAGACAGGCGCGCAGCGGCTGTGAGCGTACCCATGCACAAAGAACTGCACATCCTTGGCCTCTTGCAGTCGGGCCCGCTGACGGGCTACGACCTCCACCGCATCGTCGTAGCGCATGGCGAGTTGTTTACCGATCTCAAAAAGGGCAACGTCTACTATCTCCTCGAGCGGCTGGCGGCGCGCGGATCCCTCCAGGTGACAGCGGAAGCCGGCGCGCGTGGGCCGCGCCGCGAGCGCCTCATCTATACGCTCACCGACCAGGGGCGACAGCGCTTTCATCAGCTCTTGCGCGAAGTCGTGCGAACCTATGAGGTAGCGCATTCTGGGGTCGAGGTGGGCATGTTCTTTCTTCCCTATCTCGAGCCGCAGGATGCCATCCACCTATTACAGGAGCGACGCGAGGCCGTGCTCGCCCACCGCGCCCTGATCGAGCGAGAGGTGGGCGGCCGTGCCCATCTGCATCAGCAACTGGCGCAGGAACACCTGTTGTGTCTGATGGACGCCGAATTGGTCTGGACTGAGCGTGCGCTCCAACGCCTGGAAGGCCAGCTCGCGCCGCCGGCTATCACGGAGGTGCGCTGCCCTGGCACGCCAGAAGGTGAGGACAAGTGATCTGCCTTACTGGCGCTTCAACGACGAGACACGCCGCGGAGTAACGGCCAACCGGCAGGTGAAGGAGGGAGACAGGTATGACCAGCAGCGCTGCGTGGCCGGTGATCGCCGGCTCGTATGAGGTGGGCGATCCGCAGGCGCCCGTCGCCGTGTGCGCGCTCACCTCGGAGGACCTGATCGCGCCGCTCGCGCGCCTGCCAGGCGTGGCCATCGCCGGCAAAGTGTACACGGCGAATCTCGGCATCGAGCGCATTGTGGTTAATATCACGGCGAACCCGGCGATTCGCTTCTTTCTGATCTGTGGCAAGGACTCGCCGCTCTTTCATCCTGGGCAGTCTCTTGTCGCGCTCGCCGAGCGCGGCGTAGACGAGCAACGCCGCATCGTCGGGGCCGTTGGCTACGACCCGGTATTGCCGACACTGGCGCTAGAGCGCATCACCCAGTTCCGCCGGCAGGTCGAGGTGCTCGATTGGACCGGCGAAGCGGATCTTCAGACGCTCGCAGAAGGTATTGGCGGCCTGTTAGGGCGCAATCCGGGGCGCTTTGCTGCGGGGGAGGAGGCAACCGAAATGGCATCACTGGAAGAGCAGTTTATCCCTATTCGGCCAGGAGGACAGCGCGAGCCGCTGCAGTATGATCCGAAGGGCTACTTCGTGATTACGGTTGATCGGGAGGAAGAGCAGATCCTACTCCGCCATTATCTGCCCGATCATACACCGGCGCATGAGATGCGGGGACGGATGGCAGGATCGATGCTGTTGGGGCTGTTGCGCGAGGGGCTGGTTACGCAGCTTAGCCATGCCGGCTACCTCGGCGAAGAATTGGCCAAGGCGCAGGCAGCCTTGCATCTCGGGCTGCGCTACGACCAGGATCGCCCGCTACGGCCACGCGAGGTTCCCAACCAGAACCCGAGTGAGGCGCCGGCAAGTCAGGAGTCCCACGCCCCCGACGCCCCCGACGCCCCCGACGCCACGCCGGCAGCGGCGCCTGCGCCAGCCATGCCGCGCATGTCCCAAATTGCCCCGCCGATCACGGCTGCGCAGCTGCAAGCAACCGCGCCGGCCACGACGGTGGATGTGGCGCTTGCCGTCAACGAGCTGCTGGCGCCGGATCTCCTCCGTGGCATCGTGCTCGATCCCGATGAAGCCGAGCCGTTTGGCACGTATCGACGCACACCACAGCCGCTCCAAATCCACTGGACGCCTGCGACGAAGATCGTGATGGGCGGGGCAGCGGACCTCCAGACCGGCGCGTTGGTGCGAGCACGCGGACCACTCGGTGACGATCATGTGCTCGAAGCGCAGCAGCTTGTGATCCTCACGCGCGTGGCGCGCATCATCGAGGCTTGATGGGTCGGGTTGTCGGCTGGCAGATGATACTCATGCGTTGCGCGAGCTGAGCGTCTTGATCGGGGGCGCGGTCAGGCCATCGGCACTGGTCTGCCAGTCGTCGAGTGCGTCCTGCTGCGGCATCCAGGGCGGCAGCTCCAGGAGGAGGTAGTGCGCCAGCCCGGCCACATGCGATTCATACAGGCGACGCAGCGCATCCAGCTCCACCTGGACGTTGCTCACGTCTCCCGTCAGTCCCATTTGCACGAGAGCGTCGTGCAAGCGTCGCCGGTCCGCCGGCGGCAGTCGCTCCGCGAGGTCGAGCTTCGCCGGCGCGACGAAAAAGACCTGTGCGAGGTCAGCGGCCGCATGGCGCGCTATGGCGAATGTATAGGCCGCCTGTTCGGTCAGATCCTCATCCACTGCCGATAGGTTCTCGCAGGCGAGCACCAGGGCGCACGCGTCCATAATCATCGTGAGTGCCGCTACCCACGATTGCTCTTCGTGCTGCGAACGGTAGTAGGCGAGCACCGGGTAGGAGAGGTGGCTCTCGAGCAGCTCGGCCGACCAACGCTCCCACTCGGTAAGGATGACCGTGAGGCGTCGCGAGCGGAGATTCGGCGGGTGGCGGAGGAGCAGGGCGCCGGCAGTTGGTGGGGAGCCGGCGTGCGCGTCGAGCAGCGAGATACGCACTTCGCGCCGTGAGAAGGCCTGATAGAGCACCGGCACGTAGCCGATGACCAGCGCCAGCAGCATGAAGCCAGTGCCAACCTCCACGACAGCTAGCACCTCTGCCGCCCCCGTCATTGGCACGACATCGCCCAGGCCCAGCGTGAGCAGCGTCGTGCCGCTGAAGTACAGGTCGGTGCCGAAGGTTACGGGCCTGCCGTCGGCCGCGAGCGGCGAGCCGAGGCCCCATTCCAGCAGGCCGAAGCCGACGATCAACAACGCCGCCCACATGACGAGCAGCAGCAAGAGAGCGAGTGGACCATACATCGCCAGTACGTTTTCTCGCCGCGCACTGAGCCGAATCCGCGTGGCAAGGGACGACCAGGCCATCCATGTCGATCTGAAGTAGATGCGGGTCAGCCGAAACCGCCGCGGAATGCGGCGTGGGAGCACCACCGTCTCGAACACGTCCCACAGTGCCCCCGCGATCAACAGCACAGCGGCGACGGCGGCGAGGATGTGAAGGAATGGCATGCTGATCCTCCCGTCGTGGGCAGCAGCGGGCACCTCGGCACTCCCAAACACGGCTGCGAGCGGCGGCGTAGCGCCACTCGCGATGCGTCCCACCGCCGGGCGTGCAGTCAATCGCAAGCCCTGGGCCGCGCTGTCACCGCTCCAGCGCGGCACGGTCCCAGCTGGCCAGCTGCGCCCCAGCCTCGTACGTACTCTGGGCAAATTCGAGCAGCATGGCATCCGGGTCGGCGGCGGTGCGTACCGCCTCGTAGGGCAAAATAAATTCGCCGAGCTCGCGATTATACGTCGCGGCGGCTGGCCGAATCGCGGCGTCGGCGAAGCCGGCCGGCTCAGGTGCCATATAAGAATAATACGCCGGCTCCTGGACGGAGCTTCCCGGTGTGCCAGGCCAGAAGCCGCAGCTGCTCACCTCGTGCGAATACGCTTCGCGGGTGACACGGTCGGCTCCGGGCCGCTCTGGCGCGCGTCGGCCCGAAAATCGGGTTACCGCGAGGTCGAAGGAGCCCCAGAAGAAGTGCACCGGGCTGCATTTGCCGATGAAGCGAGCGCGAAACTGCTTCAGCACACGGTCTGATTGCACGAGAATGCGCCAGCAGCGCGTCGCGTACTCCGCATCGTAAAAGCAATGCTCGTAGTCCTCATCGCAGCGAATCGGATTGGGCACTTCCTGCGGCACCGGGTTGATCGTCACCGGCATGCCGAGCGCGTCGAGCATGGACATAAACTCTGCATAGAAGTCTGCGACCGCGCGCGGAGAGAGCGCCATCGTCCTGGTCATGTTGTCGCTCGTGCGGACCCAGAGCGTGTGGTCGAGAAAGTCAAAGGTGACAGCGAAGGTGCGTGTGCCATATGGGATCGGTGACGTCGTCAGGCCGCGCGGTGTCACATAGAGTGTGACAGCCCACCAGTGATTGACTGGCGGGCTGAGCGCGAGCCGCACCTTGCCGACGATCTGCGTCCACATGTGCAGCGTCTGGTAGGTGCCCTGCCACGCCGCGAGCGGCAAGGCCGGCCATGTCTCGTTGGCGGCGTCGCCCGGCTCGTTGTGCCGTCGCACCTCCGCCTCCGCGTTGTCGTTCTTAATGCTCATTGTAGCACCTCCATGTGTGTGAGCACTGCACTGATTGGGCGTACGCTCGCAGCGTCTGCTGGCGAGGCCGCACCTGGTACAGCGGCCCCCATGCGCTAGGTCGAGCCGCGGCGGTCGGCCGCGATCGAGGCAAGCGCCGCGCGCAGCGTCGCCTCGTCGTAGCCTTCGGTCAGGAGCTCGCCATTGAGGAAGAGCGTCGGCGTCCCCTGGACGCCGCTCGCGAGTCCACTCTTCACATCCCCCTCGATCCGCCGCGAATGGGAATGCCCCGTCAGCTCGCGCTCAAACTGCTCCATATCGAGTGTGAGGTCTTGCGCATACCGCAGCAGGTCTGCCTCCTCGAGCGCGTGCTGGTGAGCAAAGAGCACATCGTGCATCTCCCAGAACTTCCCCTGCGCGCCCGCCGCCTCGGCGGCCTCCGCGGCCTGCTGAGCATGCGGATGGATGCTGGTGAGCGGAAAGTGCCGGAACACGAAGCGAAGCTCGTCTGGCTCCCCCGCGAGCAGCTTTTGTACGACGCGATACGCCGCGCGGGTATACGGGCATTCGTAGTCGCCGTACATCACGAGTGCGGCGAGTGCGTCGTCTGCGCCTCGGGCGCGATCGCCGGCATGAATGGGTACCTGCAAGTCGGCCACTGGCGGCCTCCGTCTAAAGAATCCGCATCGCTCGCTCGCTCGCGCTA
>Ga0207684_10005592_pt1 | contig 11570 bp, 9 predicted proteins | sample KBSK5501metaG_FD_184342 | JGI IMG/M metagenome (GOLD analysis project Ga0207684, IMG submission 184342) | Corn, switchgrass and miscanthus rhizosphere microbial communities from Kellogg Biological Station, Michigan, USA - KBS K5-50-1 metaG... | ecosystem: Host-associated > Plants > Roots >... | reverse complement strand
GAGTAGCGGCGGAGGAGCTACCCCTGCATCAGCGAAGAGACCTTCGGGATAGTTGCCACGAAAGATCGGTTCGAGAAACCAGCGATTGTTCATTTTATCTGCCCACTCTACCGCACGCAGCGTCTCGGGAAGGTCATTTGCCGCATAGACGGGTGTAAGATTCAACGTGATCCCCAGCTGCGCGTGCTGACGGGTGTGCGCACGTAGGCGGGGGAGTGCCAGCCCGTGTGCGAGCAACAGGTGATGAGCTGCGATGTAGGCCGACTGCATATCGCGTATACCAGGGGCATGTTCGCCGGTACCGTATCCAAGGTAGGCAGAGCACCACGGCTCGTTCAGCGTGACCCACCGGTCGACGCGGTCTCCTAGCCGTCGCGCGGCTACCTCAGCGTAGTCTGCAAAAGCGAATGCTGTCTCTCGATTGAGCCAGCCACCTTTCTCGTGCAGCGCCAATGGGAGGTCCCAATGATACAGGGTCACGAAGGGAGTAATACCTTGTGCCAAGAGAGCATCCACTAAACGATCATAAAAATCCAGGCCTCGCTCGTTGACGCTTCCCTTTCCCTGGGGAAGAACGCGCGGCCACGCGATGGAGAAGCGATATGCATTCAGGCCTAGTTCGACCATCAGCGCTATATCCTCCGGCACACGGTGGTAGTGGTCGGCTGCAACGTCTCCGTTCTGTCCTTGATGTACCTTGCCAGGAATGGACGCGAACTGATCCCAGATGGATGGGCCGCGCCCGTCCTCGTGTGCTGCACCCTCAATTTGATAGGATGCAGTTGCCGCGCCCCACAGAAAATCTGTGGGGTAGACCTGAGAGTCAACCATTGTGCTTGATTTCGCGTCATCGATTATGCTCATTTATCCTCCTTAGACGGACGCCGGTTTGTTATGGTACTCCTTGTGTTCTCCAGGCTCGCTTTCCCCCTGGGGGAGAAAGCATGAGCCGTTTCCGCCTGATCAGTTTTGTTTTCTGCTCCGTAGAGGAAGCAGTTGACCCAGTGTCCTCCACCCAGTTCCGTACGTGGCGGAAACTGCTGGCTGCATACAGGCATAGCATGTGGGCAACGGGGATGAAAGCGACAGCCGCCGGGCGGGTTGATCAAACTTGGTAGCTCCACACTCCCGCTCGTGGGCAGTGCTGGTTGTATCCATCCCTTGCCATTGCCCTGCTGGTCGGATGATCCGAAGCGATCGGGGTCTGGTGCTGCGGAGAGCAAGAGTTGGGTATAGGGATGTTTTGATCGCTGGATCACCTCTTCACTGGGGCCGCCCTCAACCATCTGACCAGCATACATCACCAGCGTCTCCTCGGCAAAGTAGCGGGCGCTGGCGAGGTCGTGCGTAATGAACAGCAGCGCCAGGTCCTCTTCCTCTTTGAGACGCGATAACAGGTTCAGCACATCCAGTCGGATTGATACATCCAGCATGGAGACAGGCTCGTCAGCCAGGAGGACAGAAGGCTTTGCCGCCAGTGCCCGGGCAATTGCGACCCGCTGACGTTGACCGCCACTGAGCTGGTGAGGAAACTTGTGTATGAACTGCTCAGCCGGAGTCAGGTTCACTCGTTCGAGCAGCGATGTGATGAGCCGCGTCTCCTCAGCAGCACTGTGGGCATGCCCGTGAATGCGCAAAGGGCGGCTGAGATGATGGCGCACAGTATGTGTTGGATTCAGGGACGAGAAAGGGTCCTGGAAGACCATTTGTACGTGGCGGCGGTAGGCTCGCAGGGCAGTTCCTCCCCTGGCTTTGACCGTTTCCTCACGATAGCGAATGGTGCCTGCTGTGGGTGTGTAGAGCCTTGCCAATAAACGCGCTACCGTTGTCTTGCCGCTCCCGCTCTCTCCTACTAAGGCTGTAGCGCGACCGGGGCGCAGAGCCAGCGAAGCATCTTCGACGGCATGCACCACTTGCGGAGGGCTAAAGGGCTTGACTTTGTGTAAAGGAAACACCTTACGCAGGTGCACTGCTTCCAGGACGGGTTCTGTAGCGGTTGACGTGGCGGTGTTAGTTGACATGTTCAGACTCCAGTCTCTTGGGTGGACCTTCGGGATTCAGTTCGGCGTCATAGAGGTGGCAAGCAACGCAGGTTACTTGTTCCCCAACAGACAAAGGGTCCACCAGGGGCACCCCTCTATACACCTTTTCACGCGTCACAGGAAGCAGGGCCGGCACGATGGTATGACAGGCTGTGAAAGCGAATGCACAGCGCGGATGAAACGCACAGCCTGGTGGTACTGATCGTAGATCGGGTGGTGAACCTGGAATGCCCGTCAGTCTGCTCTGCGGACCGCGCAGGCTTGGAAATGAGTTCAACAGCCCATAGGTGTATGGGTGCCGAGGGTGACGCAACAGATCTTTGCTGGTCCCTATCTCGGCGATACGGCCCGCGTACATGATAGCAATCGTATCTGCGATTTCTAGCAGAAGCGAAAGATCATGGGTAATGAAAATCACAGAGAAGCCGAAATCGTTGCGTAATCTCATAATCTGCGCGAGGATATCGCGCTGCACCACCACATCGAGCGCGGTGGTCGGCTCATCCATGATAATGATCTCCGGGTCAAGCGCGAGCGCGATGGCGATAATCGCCCGCTGGCGCATGCCGCCAGAGAGTTCATGCGGGTAGCTATGCAGCCGATCTGACGCAATACCGACCAACTGCAACAATTCCACCGCGCGCGAACGTGCTCTCGCGGCGGTCATAAGCGGGTTATGAGCGTGCAGCACATCGGTGATTTGCGTTCCGATATCCAGGACTGGGTTCAGCGCGTTCATCGCGCTTTGGAAGACAATAGAGAGATCGCGCCAGCGGAAAGCTCGTAACTGGTCCGGGTTTAGGGCAAGGACATCCACCACCGCATCATCTTTGGAGCCGCCAGGGCTCCCGAGCTTCGCCTGCCGATTGACAGGTAATGTCCCTGCGCTGGGGGCGGCTCTATGGGGGTGGTACAGCACTTGCCCCTGGGTTACGACTGCGGGCGGCTGGAGCAAGCGCGCGATGGCATAGGCGAGGGTTGATTTCCCGCTGCCGCTCTCGCCGGCCAGCCCGAAGATTTGGCCCCGTTCGATGGTGAAGCTCACATCATTGACAGCATGCACTGTGCCTCTTGTTGAATCATAGTCCACGCTGAGATGGTTGATCTCTAGCAGCGTGTTGGTGCGTACCTCTGTGACCATCATGCCACCACCTTTTTCGTCCTGGTTGCCTTACGTTCCCGGCGCAAACGCGGGTTTGCCAACTCGTCGATGCCAAAGTTGATGAACGCCAATCCCGCTCCCAGCAGCGCCACGCAGCAACCAGGGGCCAGGAACCACCACCACGCTCCCAGGAGCAGCGCCTCATTGTTTTGTGCCCAGTAGAATATGGTCCCCCAACTGACGGAGGTGACGTCACCTAGACCCAAGAATTCCAGTCCTACCTGGGCCAGGATCGCGTAGATCACGGTGCCGACGAGGCCCGCTGCCACAATCGCAATCTCGTTGGGGAGAATCTCAACGAAGATGATGCGCAAGGGGGTCTCCCCAGTGGCACGGGCCGCTTCCACAAACTCACGCCGGCGCATCGAGAGGGTCTGGGCACGCAGCACGCGTGCGCCCCACGCCCAGCCTGTGAAGGTAACAATGATGGCGATAGGCAGTGGTCCCCGGAAGGGCAAGTAGGCCGCCAGGATAATGGCCAAAGGCATCGCAGGGATGACGAGAAAGACGTTGATGATGAGCGAGATCACATCATCGATCCAGCCGCCAAAGTAGCCAGCGATCAGGCCGACGATGACCGAGATGGTCGTCGCCAGAAGCCCCGTACAAAAGCCGAGCAACAGCGAGATGCGCGTGCCAACGACTACCTGGGCAAAGACATCTTGCCCGGTCTGGGTGGTACCGAGCCAATGGCTGGCCGAAGGAGCTTGAAGCACGTCAGAGCTGAAAGCAGTAGGGTCCTGGCGGAAGATGAAGGGTCCCAGGATTGCCACCAGGGCGAAGAAAGCAACTATACCCAGGCCGAAGGCAACTTTGGGGTTAGCAGCAAGCCAGCTCCATCCTATACGCCAGCGGCTTTCCCCTTGTAACACCTGTTGGGTGTTGCCAGCTAGAGTGCTTGCGGAGATGTCATCCTTTGAGAGTATCAATTGCGGTGTTACCTGTGCGGCACCCGCGCTTGGTTTCCTTTGATTCAGTTGCATATGTTAGCTCCTTTCCTGTCGCACGCGAGGATCTAGAGCGACGTAGATCAGGTCGGCCAGGAAATTGGCTCCCAGCACCGCCACAGCAATTATCAGGAAGAGGCCTTGCAGCAGGGCGTAGTCGGAGTTCTGGACTGCTTGCATCAAGGCAAAGCCAATGCCTGGATAGGAGAAGACAATCTCGGTGAGCAATGCGCCTCCGACGATGAAGCCCAGAGAGAGTGCAAAGCCAGTAATATTAGGTAGGATGGCGTTGCGCGCTGCGTAGGCGAGCATCACCCGTCGCTCAGAAAGCCCCTTGGCCTGGGCCATCAGCACGTAGTCTTCGCTGAGGGTGGTCATCATCGCATTACGCATGCCGAGCAGCCACCCGGCGATAGAGCTGACGACGATGGTAAAGGCGGGCAAGAGAGCATGCTGGATAGTACTCAACAGGAAAGCAGGAGTCAAGCCTGGCTCGAGCGCCAAGTCGTACCCGCCACTCAGTGGGAACCAGTTGAGGACAAAGCCAAAGAGATAGAGCATGATGAGTGCGAGCCAAAAGTACGGGATGGCGGAGAGGAAGGTAAGGGCTGGTGGCAGCAAAGCATCCAGTCGCGAACCGCGTCTCCAGGCAACGATGATTCCCAACAATGTACCGCACACAAAACTGATAACGACGGCAGTTCCCATGAGCGCGAGCGTCCAGGGTAAGTCTTGCCCGATGACGGTCGCGACAGGGGTGGGAAAATAGGTGATTGAGATGCCCAGGTTTCCGTGAGCAAGGTTACCGAGGTACTCGATGTACTGCCTCCACATGCTTGCGTGGCTGATGCCGAAAGCAATCTCCATCGCGTGCTCTGCCCGTGGGTCGATGCGCCCCTGAAGTCGAGCTATAAGCACCTGGGCAGGGTTGCCAGGGATAAGCCGCGGGATGAGAAAATTGAGGGTGATCGAGGCCCATAGCGCGACCAGGTAAAAGCCAATACGGCGTAGCAGGTGGCGCATGCAATCCTCCTTCTCTTTTGTGTTGATGGTCTGCTGTATGGGTGACCGTGTATGAAGATCACCCATACGTACTACGTGTTTTCCGACTGACTGTGCCGAATAGGCAGCGACTCGTATGCGGGGAGGGGCGATGCAAGCATCCCCACCACCCGTCCGCACCTCCCCCGCCCCTACGCGGCTCGGCGGGGCTGTTATGCCTGATGCAGGTTCAGAACGACGATCTCTTCGTCTGGCGCCGCGTACGGCGCGGGCACCGCATACGGATGCTGCTCATCGGGCCAGCCAACGAAGCGGGCCGTGCTGTATTCGTACCAGGTGGCGCCGTAGATGAGGGGGATGGTAGGCAGTTGCTGAACCATGATCTTCTGGATGCCAGCAAGTGCTTCTTGCTGTATCGACGGGTCAGGTGAGCTTGCATACTGCTGAAGGAGCCTATCGGTCGTAGGATCGCTCCAGCGCTCCCAATTCGACGTTGCCTGTTGGCCGATGGGCGCGGTGTTGGTGCTGCCAAGCATCGAGTAGTACAGGTAGTAGGGTGTTGGGCCGGTACTTGTCCAGGAGATGGCCGTATCAAAGGAGCCCATCTGCAAGGAGCTGTAGTAAGAATTGTAGGAAATGACGTTCACCTTTACATCCATACCAATCGCCCGCAAATTGCTCGCCATGATCTGACTGTCGGTCACCCAGTCGGTCCAGCCTGATACGACATTGATGTTGAAGGCCAGTCGATTGCCATTTTTGTCGATGTAGATACCGTCGCTGCCTTTCTTGAAGCCTGCACCCTCCAGCAGTGAGGTGGCCCTGGCGGTATCGAGCGAGAAGGAGGCATTAGCAAGGTTGGATGACAGGAAGCTCTGGTTCGCCGGCAAGACTAAAGCTGTGGGGTGAGACGGCGGTTCGTACCCGTTTTCCCCAATACGGTAGAGCTTGCCACGGTCAACGGCTGCGCTGATGGCTTGACGCACCGCGAGCAGGTTAAAGGGGCGCTTCGCAAGGTTCAGATAGAGTGTTACAACGTTGTTTGGCGGGAACCAGTAATGATTATGCGCCGGGTCACGGTTCGCAAACGTTTTATTGACGTCTGGGGTAAACAGACCGGTCCAGTCTACCGAGCCTTGTGAGAGCAGCAGGTCAGCGCTCGTATTTGAGTTGAAGGCGGGGTAACGTATTTCGTTAATAGACGGCTTACCGGGCTGCCAGAAATGAGGATTGCGTCCAAAAACGTAGAGCTGTGGCGTGAAAGACTTGAACACAAAGGGTCCTGTGCCGACGGGGTTAGGGTTCGTGTACGTGACCGGGTTGCTCACGCTGGACCACAGATGCTGCGGAAGGATGTACGTCTGCCCGCCCAGGTACCACAGGATCGGCACCGATGGCTGCTTCAGTGTCACGACGACCGTGTGATCATCGGGGGCCGACACACCTGTGATCACAGTCCAGAGGGCACTGTAATCAACGGCAGGGTGCTGGTGAACCATCTGCAGTGTGAAGACAACATCAGCGCTGGTGAAGGGCTTGCCATCAGACCACTGAACGCCCTGACGCAGCTTGAAGGTGATGCTGGTGGCATCGTTTGAGAACTGGTAGCTCGACGCGAGCCAGGGTTTCACACTCCCATCTTCGCGGTTGAAGAAGAGCAAGGTCTCATAGATCAAGCCTTGTGTGCCGCTCAAGACGGAACCGTTGGCAAAGACGTTAAAGTTGCGGGTGAATTCTCCATTAGGGCCAGGTACAATTGTGAGTGTCCCTCCCTGATTGGGGGTACTGCTGTTCGAGGTGCTGCCACAGGCAGCCAGAAGCGTGACAAGGACGAGGAGTAGTGAGAGCAGAGCAAAAACTCTGCCACGGCCATATCGATCTCCAGGAGAGGACGTTGAGCGCGGTGTCATAGGAAACCTCCTAGCAATGAACTGAACGAAACGTGCGGTGCTCCACGAGAGCAGCCAGCATGCAACAAAACGCTGTAAATATGAAACTACAAGCTTCTATCTTCGACACAAATATTGCAGTCAATAGAACAACACTACAACCTGATATCAGTACTATTACCTATGAGCAGCGAGGGCGATGCAAGCATCCCCACCACCCATCCGCACCGCTCCCGCCCCTACGGGTCGCAAATCCGTATAAGACAGGATGCCCACAGGAAACCTACCGTTCCGCCAATGTTGGGACTGGGAGAGGAGCGCTACAAGATGCACGCATTACGAGATTGGTTGCCAATTGAAGGCGCATAGGCTCATTCGATGCGGGGGAAACAGACGTTTGAGCAGAACCCGGATACCGCCAATGATTCACCGGATGAGGCGACTCCAGCAAGGACAAGAGCATTTCGATGGCACGCTGCCCCATTCCATAGAATGGCTGTCGAACGGTGCTGAGGGTTGGCCGCGTATGGGCAGACAGAGGAATATCATCGAATCCAATGAGAGAGAGATCCTCTGGCATCCGTAAACCGTACTCCTCGGCAATATCCATCACACCATAGGCCATCAAGTCGTTGGCTGCGAAAATGGCAGTGGGTCGATCTTCCAAAGCGAGGAGCTTGCTGGCGCAGCAACGCCCCCCCGAAGGCATAAAGTCCCCTTCTATTACGAGTCCTGGATCAGGGGTTATGCCGGCCTCGCGCAGTGCTTCACAGTAGCCCTGATAGCGTTCAGACGAGACAAGAAACTTCGGCGGTCCTTGAATGTGCGCAATGCGCCGGTGGCCCAGTTTAAGTAGATAGCGCGTGGCAGCGTAGCCACCCATACGGTTGTTGGCACCCACCCACGGAATGCTCGTCGGCTTAGCCTGGTCGTCGATCATCACGATGGGAATCCCCTGCTCATGCAACCTTGTGAGATGCTGGGCCGATTGGCCGGGAAACACCGCGAGCAAGCCCGCAGCGAACCTGGTAGCCAGGATGCGGTCAATGACATCACGCTGTTCCTTTTCGGTACGATCTTGCTCGCGCGTGATGCTATAGAGAAGAAGCTCATAAGAGGATTGTTCTACAACTTCAGAAATACCACGCATAATCTCTGGGATCAAGGGCCATGTCAACGAGGGAATCAGGATACCGATCACCCGGCTGCGCCCACCAGCCAGCCTGGACGCGGTGATGCTGGGCACGAATGCCTGCTCTTCCATGAGGCGCAAGATGCGCTCACGTGTGGCAGGGCCCACGTCTGGCTTCTGGTTCAATACTCGCGAGACCGTGGCTTTGGAGACACCGGCTAATCGAGCGATGTCTCGTATCGTAATTTTCTCAACCATGACTATTCCTTCTTGCTTGTGATCTTGGCCGTGATGTGTGTTACCACATGGGCAAGTTGCGAGAATGGTTGCGTAATCGTTATCGGTACCGGTTACAATAACTGTTCCTAGCATACCAGCTTTTTGTTCAAGTTTACCTGGAAAGCGCCTACCAGGTAGAAGACAAGCGTCTCATGGCTGTGAGGATAAGTCCTTCTATAGAGGTCGAGCGGACTTCTCTGTTGCTTGAGCGCACCTCTGTCCTGCAACGAGAGAGAAGGTTGCTGATGGGGGTCCCGCCCTTCACTTTCCGTTTATGACGATGCGTATGACGTTTTCATGACGCACCCTGGTCATACTATCATCAACAGGGAACCAGTGAAACACAAGTGAGGCATGCCATGCAAACAGCAAGAAACACTGAACAATTGATGCATTTTCTCGTTACTGGAGTCATCGCAGGCATAACCGGTGGGGTCCTGATGATGATATTTAACATGCTCAGCGCCACAACCTACCTGCATTTGGGCTTCTTCACTCCGATGTACGCCATCGCGGTACCGCTCATCGGAGAGCAACCGTTGATGACCTCCGTGAAGGATGGCGCCTTCTATTTAGCCCTCGGCCCGGCACTGCTGGGGCTGGCGGTCCACCTGTTTTGGTCGGCGTTGTGGGGCCTGATCTTTGGCCTGCTCGCACGCGGGCTGCATCTGAGTGGCGGCACGGCTATCCTCAGTGGGTTGTTTTATGGCGTGCTGGTCATGCTGGTTATGATCTTCGTCGTGCTACCCATTTTCGGTGCTACCCAAGCCTTTCAGCTACTAGGCCCATTCTCGTTATTGTTAACCGCCGCGAATGCTCTATTCTATGGCATGCCCCTGGGGCTGTGGCCGGTGCTACAACCCCAGTTCTTCGCTGGCCCCACCCGTTCGCAAGCGGTCTAGGGAGCGGCCTGGTACGCCTACGAGAGACGGCTTGAAAACAGTTGTAGCCATTTCACAAGGATCTTATTCCGACCGGAAACGCACGGCGTGCTAGTGACCCTACCCAACCACCTGTTCTGCAACGCTTCGCTACTGCAAGCAGTCAGCAGAACCCTCCCGCGCACTCATCCGGTCGGAGCAGTAGAAGGAGAAGGAACCAATGATGCGTATATCACAGCGATGCATACAACGACTCTGGTTACGCGGCACTGTCCTTCTCCTCGTACTCTTCTTTGCTGTTGCCTGCTCCCCAAGTACCTCTCCGATGCTGCCAGGGCAGCAACTGTGGAATCAAGGAGTTTCCTCTCTCTTATTTGGGACCAATGACGATTATGAGTGGTCAGCCCAGAATATTCAGGTGGAACCTTCCATTCAAAGGGATTTGCGGCGTGCTGGCTTTACTTTGGTGCGCAGCTTCATTCCTGATGATGCGAGTGATGCGGTGATTGAACAGCGTATACGTACAATTGAAAATATCGGGGCGCAGTGTTTGGGAGTGATTACGAATATCTTTAATGTCACCTTTGATACACATCTTGTCAGGTATCTAGGCCATCGGTGCCTGATGTATGAATTTGGGAATGAATCGGATTACAACAACATCTCTATCGCAAGCTATCTCAAGCAGTGGAACAAGCTGATCCCCATGTTACGGCGAATCAATCCCGCTGCCAGATTTATGGGTCCAGTCACTTATAATGACCAGGGTATTAATGGCTACATGCGAGCATTCCTTAAGGGGGTAAAAAAGTCAGGTGTGCTGCCTGATGCAGTAAGCTTTCACTGGTATCCCTGCTCGTACGACCCAGAGAAGAAGTGCCTTGCCAAGGCCAGCAGTTACGCTAAAGTAGCACGGGGGGTCTCTGCCATGGTGCAGAGTATTTTGGGAAGAGCTCTACCGGTGGGGATAAGCGAATGGAACTTTGATGGAAATAATCCTCCTCCCCCCTACGGAGACAATGCCGCATTCATCACCAAATTTACTATTGAAGCGCTGCGCTCCATGGTGCAGGCAGGTGTGGCATTTGCATGTCAGTTTGATGCAGCAAGTTACTCCGGTTGGGGACATCTGGATATGTTTCAAGTCGATACTGCGCAACCGAAACCACAGTTCTATGTTCTGAAAGGCCTGATACAACATTACCGGACCTGAGGTGTTGTTTCATGACGTTATGCATGGCGCTTTCATGACGCTTGTTCCGCATACTAGCACTAGAGAGGTCGGCGTACATCTGACGAAAGGATCTTATTCCGACCGGAAACGTGCCTTGCAATGGGTCTTGCTTGTAACGGTTCCCCGAACCGTTCTTGACGCGACTGCGTCGGTTCTTACCCGTCTCGGCAACGCTGCTGCGCAGCTAGTGCTGCGCACTCAGCCGAGACGAGCAACACTACGGACTGCGTCCGTCAGGCAAGACCACAGGCAGTACTGCGTGCTAGTGCTGCGCACATATCCGGTCGGATCAGTAGTAGTGCAGTGTAAGAAGAAGGAGCGTTCCCAATGAATATGGCCACTCTTGTTCTCCAGGTGCTGCTCGGACTGGTTTTCTTGCCGTTGAGTTTTCTTGCTCTAAGGCAGCATGAAACTGATTGGTACGGAACATTCCTTGTAGCATCGGGGCCATTTGCGAGCAGTGCCATGGTTCTGGCGTCTCAGAAACTGCGTGAAAGGATCTTATTCCGACCGGAAACGCACGGCGTGCTAGTGCTGCGCACTCATCCGGTCGGATCAGTAGTAAAGTGTTTTGAAACGGAGACGACCGCAAAGGATCTTATTCCGACCGGAAATGCACTGCGTGCTAGTGACCCTACCCAACCACCTGTTCTGCAACGCTTCGCTACTGCAAGCAGTCAGCAGAACCCTCCCGCGCACTCATCCGGTCGGATCAGTAGTACTGATATTGAGGGACTCGACGGATGTGGCTTTACCACAGAGGAAATCGTTTCACTGCTCTGGCTCCAGCATTGGTATCAAACGGGAGGTAGTGATCGCGTTGAGCCGCTGCGCCAGTGGGAGTTTCTCAAGTACCTTGTTCTCAATGGCAAGTTGGGCAGGTGAAAGGATCTTATTCCGACCGGAAACGTGCCTTGCAATGGGTCTTGCCTGGCACTTATCCGTCCTGGCAACGAGGCTGCGCCTCTGAACTACTCCAGCGTGTCAACGCTCCTTCGTAGC
>Ga0207684_10005591_pt1 | contig 11571 bp, 8 predicted proteins | sample KBSK5501metaG_FD_184342 | JGI IMG/M metagenome (GOLD analysis project Ga0207684, IMG submission 184342) | Corn, switchgrass and miscanthus rhizosphere microbial communities from Kellogg Biological Station, Michigan, USA - KBS K5-50-1 metaG... | ecosystem: Host-associated > Plants > Roots >... | reverse complement strand
TCGCCGAGGGACTCGGGCGGACGGCGAGCGTCATCACCGGCGCGGCGCTGATCATGGTCACGGTGTTCTCGGCCTTCGCCCTGGCCCAGTCGATCACGATCAAGAGCATCGGCGTCGGCATGGCGATCGCGGTCCTGATCGACGCGACGATCATTCGGGTCCTGCTCGTGCCGGCCACGATGCGCCTCATGGGCCGCTGGAACTGGTGGGCCCCGGGACCCCTCGGCCGCCTGGCCGACCGGCTCGGCTTCAGCCACGTCGAGGACGAGCCGATCGTCGAGGGGCCGGCCCCGAGCGGACCGGCCGCCGGCCTGGCGGGGTCCTAGGGACGGCGGGCCAGGGACGCGGGGGCTCGGGCGGGTGCCTTGAGTGAACCGACAGCCCGCGCCGGCACGTTCGCGACCGGCTCGGGCCGATCGACGGCGATCGACGGCTCGGGCCGATCGGCGGCGAGCGGCTCGACCGGCTGGCCCTCGCTGAACGCGACCATGCCACTGGCCCGGGGCAGGAGCTCCTGCTCGACCATCGTTCCGAAGACCTCGACGACCGCCGGATCGAACTGGCTGCCGGAGTTCTTGACGATCTCCTGCCACGCCGGCTCGAGCGGGATCGCCCGGCGGTAGGGACGGTCGTTCGTCATCGCGCTCAGGGCGTCGGCGATCGAGATGATCCGGGCGCCGAGCGGCACCGCGTCTCCGGCAAGGCGATCCGGGTAGCCGCGGCCGTCGAACCGCTCGTGGTGGTGGCGGACGATCTGGGCGATTCCGGCCATCGCCTCGTGCGTTGACACGATGTCGCCGCCGATCTCGGAGTGCCGCTGCATCTCGAGGTACTCCTCTTCGGTCAGCGGACCCGGCTTCAGGAGGATCCGGTCGGCGATCGCGATCTTGCCGACGTCGTGGAGATACCCGCCGATCCGGATCGTCGTCTGCTCGAGCTCCGGCAGGCCGAGCCGGCGGGCGACCCGCTCGCCCATCCATCCGAGCTGCTGGCAATGCTCGCCGGTCTCGAGATCGCGGGCCTCGATCGCCGCCGTGAGGGCGAGGGCGACGCCGTCGAGGATCGGGGTGACGTAGCGGTAGCGGAGCGCATCGGACCGGATCCGCGCCCGCTCGAGGGCCGCCGTGACCTCCTTCGCGAACTCCTCGCCGGTGAACGGCTTGATCAGCATCCCGGACGCACCGTCGCGGAGGCCGCGGATCGCGTTGTCGAGCGAGGCATGGCCCGTCGCGACGATCACCGGGACCTGCGGGTCCCGCACCCGGATCTCGCTCAGGAACGCGTGTCCGTCCATCCCGGGCATCCGGATGTCGGTGATGACGAGGTCGAACCGACCCTGGTCGAAGAGCTCGAGCGCGGGCAGCGGCCCGGATGCGGTCGTCACCGACAGCTCGAGCCGCTCGAGCAGCCGGCTCATCAGATTCAGGATCGCGGGCTCGTCGTCGACGCACAGGACCCGCAGGCGATCACGTTCGGCCGACAAGCGACCGGTCACGGCGCGGTTGCTCACGCGTTCCCTCCCTCCAGCGTGCCGTGGTCGATGCCGGTCGCCGGCCGGTGGACCGGCAGCCGAAGCTCGACCCGGGTCCCGCGTCCCGGACCACTGGTCAGGGCGATAGTGCCACCATGGGCTTCGATTAGTCCACGGCTGACCGCTAGACCCAGCCCGGTCCGGATCGCGTCGTCCGTCTGGAACTCGCGTCCCGTGAAGAACGGCTCGAAGGCGCGGCTGGCCGTCGACTCTGTCATCCCGATTCCGTCGTCGGTCACGGTGATCGCGATTTCGTGGTCCATGGCGCTCGTTGCGATCTCGATCCGGCCGCCATCCGCGACGGCCAGCGTGGCGTTCGCGAGGACGTTGATCACGGCCTGCTGGATGGCCTGGGGATCGATCAACACATCGGGGAGGGGCGCATAGCGCTCGTCGATCGTGACGCCCCGGCTCGCCAACGGGAATCGGACGAGATCGACGGTCCGTCGGACCAGGTCGCCGAGGTCACTCGGCACGAGCATGGGATCGCCGCGCTGCGCGAACTCGCCGAGCGCACGGACGATCGATCGCGCCCGCAGCGCGTGGCTCCGGATCGTCTCGACGCTCGCACGCCGCGGGTCTCCCTCGTCGAGCTCGTCCTGGAGCAGCTCGGCGAATCCGAGGACGACCGCGAGCGGGTTGTTCACCTCGTGGGCGACCCCGGCCGCGAGCTCGCCGACCGCGGCTGCGCGGGACGCCTGGATCATCCGCCGCTGGTCGAGGGCGTGCTCCTCGAGCTCCTCCCGGAGCTCGCGGACGAGACGGTCGTTATCGAGCTTCAAGCTGGTGACCTCGTCGAGCATCGTCGTGCGCTCGCGGAGCAGCAGGGCCTGGCGCGTCACGAACAGGCCGCCGGCGACGAACACGGCGATGTCGACGAACAATTCGACGTTGTCGCCGACCTCCGGCAGCAGGGCGAGGAAGATCACGCCCGCGGTCGTGGGCCCGACCGCCCGGGTCAGGTAGCGGGTCACCGCGGTGTAGCGCGGGCTGTCGTTCCGCTCGTCCTGCCACGTCACGACCCCGTACGCGGCGACGAGGATGCCGGCCGTGAACAGGATGCTGGGGAGCTCGCCCGCCGCGACGCCATCGACCGTCGGGGCGACCCAGCCGAGGTAGGCGAAGCCGATCATCGCAATCCCGGCCGTCATCGCCAGCTGGCCGCGCGGCGCAAGCGGGAACTGCGCGGCGAGCAGCGCGATGAAGCCGGCTCCACCGAGCCCGATGAACGCGATCGGGAAGCCCAGCGCGACGATCCCGGCACCATCCGGCAGGGCCAGGGCCGTCGAGCCGTGCAGGAGGATCAGGACCGTCGCGATGAAGCACGTGAACAGCGCCGAGTCGAGATAGACCGCGGCCGCTTCGGCCCACGAGAGCCGGCCCCGGACGCCGGCCGGGATCATGAAGATCCAGGGCAGCAGGACCAGGACGATCAGGATGTCGACGACCGACGGCACCGTCGCCTGGCCGATCAGGTTCAGGTAGGCCCACAGGAGGTTGGCAACGGTGCCGGCCGCGAACGCGACGGCCCCCGCCACGCGGATCGCCCGGACACGACCGATCGAGCCGCGGACGGCGAGTGCTGTGGCCAGGGCGGCCCCGATCGCGGACACGCTCCATTGAAGGTTGTCCCAGAGCACCTGGAGACCGCCTGCATCGACGACCGAGAGCGCGATCATGGGGATCACGAGGAGCGTCGAGATCATGAGGATCGCGACGGCAGGCGAGCGCAGGAGCGTGCTTCGAGGCCGTGCCGACGATCCGCTCTCGATCGCCAGCTGAGCCGAGCCGGTAGGGGTCACGTTCGAACCCTAGCCGAGCGCAGGGTAGGCCGGCCATCCCCCGATCGGACCCATGACTCCTACGACGGCGTGCGTACCAGGTCCGGGTCGAGCAAGTCGACCGCAACTGCGACGGCGTCGGCGACGACATCGGCAATTCGGACGAGCTCGGCGTCCGTCACGACGAACGGCGGCCCGAGGAGGATCGTGTCCCCGTCGGTTCCGTTGGCGGTGCCGATGCCCGAGTAGACGAGCACGCCGCGGTCCCGCGCCGCGCGGACGACGGCCTCCGTCAACCGAGCCGCGCGCGCGAACGGCCGATGCGTCTCTCGGTTCTCGACGAGCTCGATGCCGACCATGAGGCCGCGGCCGCGGATCTCGCCGACATGGTCGTCTTCGCCGAGCCGGACGCGGAGCAGCGCCTGGAGGCGCTCGCCCTTCTCCCGGCTCGCGCCCACGAGGTCCTCGTCGCGGAGGATCCGCAGGACCTCGCGGGCGACCGCGGCGCCGGCCGGCGCGTGCGAGAAGGTGAAGCCGTGCACGAAGCCGCCGCGGCTCGTGATCGTGTCGTGGATCTCCCCGGAGGCGGCGGCGAACCCGAAGGGCCAGTACCCGGAGGTCGCCCCCTTCGCGGCGACGAGGATGTCCGCCCGCACATCCCAGTGATCCAGGCCGAACCAGCGGCCGGTTCGGCCGAACCCGGTCATCACCTCATCCGCGATCAGCAGGACGCCGTGCCGCCAGCAGACCTCGGCGATCTTCGGCCAGTAGTCGTCGGGCGGGACGACGGCGCCGAGCGTCGCCCCGACGATCGGCTCCGCGACGAACGCCGCGACCGTGCCGGGCCCAGCCTTCGTGATCTCGCGATCGAGCTCCGCGGCCAGGTCGTCGGCGGAGTCGAGCGACTGGGCGTCCGGCTCGCCGGCCCGGTACGGGTAGGCAGCGGAGACGTGTCGGAACCGGCCGAGCCAGCCCTCGTACGGCCGGCGAAGCGGGCGCCGGCCCGACAGGTCGAGGGCGCCGAGGCTGTTGCCGTGATAGCTGCCCCAGCGCGCGAACACGATCAGGCGATCGGCCTCGCCACGGGCGAGGTGGTAGGTCCGGGCCATCTTGAGGGCGGTCTCGATCGCCTCCGACCCGCCGCTGACCGGATAGATCGCCGGGTCGTCGACGGGTAGCAGCGGCCCGATCTCGGTGGCGTAGGCCTCGAGCGGCTCGGTCGTGAAGGCCGACCCGTGGGCGTACGAGAGGCGCGCCGCCTGCTCGGCCAGGACGCGGGCGATCGTGTCGCGGCCGTGACCGACGTTGACGACGATCGCGCCACCGGCCGCATCGAGGTATTCGTGGCCGCTCGCATCGCGGATCGTCGAGCCATGTGCCTCGACCGCGATCGGCAGGGCCGGGTCGAGCGAGCGGCGGAAGACGCGGCCTGTCCTGCCTCCGGGTTCGGGCTGATCCACGGGCCGATCGTAGCAGCGGGGCGGGGCTCGCCCCGCTCCCCGTTGAACGTGACCGCCACCGTGATCATGGGATGAGCATTCTCGGCGTTGTCAGGGCAGAGGGCGGCCGTTGAGCCGCCCTTTGTGAGACGCCGTGATCACGCGACGTGAAAGCGGCGGCACAAGGTGCTCGCAGCAGGGTTCGGGCTTCGGCAAGACGCGCCCCGAACCCGCAATTGGCCCGGTAATGCTCACCTGGTATGCACGCCGAGTGAGTCCCCGCGGGCCGAGGCGGGGCGTCTGCGAGGCCCAATGGGAACCGTGCCGAAGACCGTGGTGTATCCACTACGGTTGACCGTGGAGGGCCGTCCACTGGAAGACGAACGGCGAAACGATGCCGAGCTGATCGAACGCGCGCGCGGAGGCGAGACCGTGGCCTACGAGGAGCTCGTCCGGCGGTACCAGGACGTGGCCGTCCGGACGGCTTACCTGTTCGCGCCCGACGGCGACGCCGAGGATGCGACCCAGGAAGCCTTCGTCAAGGCCTACCGCGCGCTTGCGCGGTTCCGCCCGGAGGCGCCGTTCCGCCCGTGGCTGCTTCGGATCGTCGCCAATGAGGCGCGCAACCGGCGCCGTTCGGCGACCCGGCGGACCGGTCTCGCCTTGCGCGTCGTCGAGGACCACCGGCCGGACGATGCGGCTCCATCGCCCGAGTCGGCGGTCCTCGCCGGCGAGCGCCGGTCGACGCTGGTCCAGGCCGTCAATGCCCTTCGGGACGAGGACCGCGAGGTCATCGCGGTCCGGTTCTTCCTCGACCTCTCGGAGGCGGAGGCCGCGACGACCCTCGGGATCCCGCGGGGAACGGTGAAGTCGCGCCTCTCGCGCGCGCTCGGGCGGCTCCGGGACCAGCTCGCAGCCGACGGGGCCGAACGATGACCGAGATGCGCGGCTCGCTCCCTCGCTCGGCGGACGAAGCGCTCGCTGACGAGCTTCGGGCGCTGTCCGGCTGGCTCGCCGCGCCCGCGATCGGCGGCTCCCCGGGCGCGATCGATCCCGCCCGGCGCGCCCGGCTGCGTCTCGAGGCCGGCGCTGGACGCCGCCGCCCGGCCTGGTGGCCCCTCGGCAGCTTCGCGGGGCGGCCGCTGCGGCGGAGCTTCGTCCTCGCGGTCATCGCCCTCGTCGTCCTCGCGGCGCTCGTCGGGGCGATCGGGTTCGGCGTGCCCGGGATCCGGATCTTCTTCGTCGGCCCCACGCCATCGCCCGTCGGCTCGGCGTCATCGGTGCTCCCGGCATCGCCATCGCCCTCCCCGTCGGGGTCGCCGAGCCCATCGATCCCCGCCCCGCCCGGCTCGAATCTCGACCTCGGCTTCGCCACGACGCCGTCGGAGGCACCGAGCCTCACCGGCTTCGGTGTCCTGCTCCCGGCCGATCCGTCGGTCGGACCGCCCGACACGATGTGGTACGGCGACGGTCGCCTGACCCTCGTGTGGAGGAGCCGGCCGGACCTGCCGGAGACGCAGGCCGCCGGCGTCGGGCTCCTCGTCACCGAGCTCCAGGGCCGCCTGAACGAGGAGTTCCTCGGGAAGATGATCCCGACTGGGACCACGCTCACGCCGGTGACGATCGACGGCGTGAGCGGCTGGTGGATCAGCGGCGCGGTCCATGAGCTCCTCTATCTCGACGACCGCGGCGAGATGGTCAGCGACAGCCGGCGCTCGGTCGGGGACACCCTGATCTGGACCCGCGGCGACCTGACGTTCCGCCTCGAGACGGCGCTGGGCCGGGACGCCGCGATCCGGATCGCCGAATCCATCCGCTAGCCGGAACCGCCCGCCGTCGGTCGGTGTAGCACGGTCGACGAGACCCGTCCCGGTGACGGGCCGACGCGACCGGAGGACCGACCCGATGCGTACCTCGCGACCGACGAACCCGCTCCATCTCGGCGCGATCGCCTCGCTGTTGGTCGTGCTGGGGGCGTGCACCGCGGCGTCCAGCCGGCCGAGCTCGGCGAGCGAGGCATCCGCCGCGCCGGCGCCGGGCGCGGTCCAGCCGACGACCCGACCGGCCGTCACGCCCGCGGCACCGGCAGCCCGCCTGCCGAACGCCCTCGTCCTCGTCGGTCGAGCGGGCTCGCCAGGGCTCGAGCTCGTCGTCGTCCAGACCGGCGAGTCGATCATGAAGCTGCCCGCCGGCGCGATGGATTCGACCTGGAGCCATCTCGTGACGGCGAAGGCCGACACGACCGGGACAATCGTCCGCGACGCCGCGGCGGAGAACGCCTCGTCCGGCCCGGTTCTCGACATCAAGGGTCGCTGGCGGCTGCCGACGATCGGCACGGACCAGGTTCCGGTCGGCGTCTCGGTCGACGGCTCGACGATCGCTCTCGTTCCCGCCGACGACACGGCGGCCAGCGCGACGCCCGCGACGAGCCGGTTCGCCATCGTCCGGCATGTGAGCGGCGGTCAGCCGACGCGGACCCGGACCGCTCCGCTCGAGCTGAGCAAGGTGATCGAGCTGCCCGGCAGCTTCGACTTCGATGCCCTCTCGCCCGACGGCGAGATCCTCTACGTCGTCGAGCATCTCGACGGCGCGACGGGCGCCTACCAGGTCCGAGCGGTCGACGTCGCCACGGGCACGCTCCGGGACGCGGTCATCGCCGACAAGCGGAACATCGGCGAGGCGATGGCCGGCTGGCCTGTCGGCCAGGTACGCCGGACGGACGGCGTCGTCCTCACGCTCTATCGCGGTCTCGAGCACCCCTTCGTCCATGCCCTCAACACGATCGACGCCTGGGCCGTCTGCATCGACCTGCCGGCGAGCCCGTCCGCCAACGACGCCGCCCCGGCCGACTGGGGCCTGGCGGCCGGTCCGGATGGGCGAAGCGTCTACGCGATCAACGCGACCCTCGGGGTCGCGGCCGAGATCGACGCGGGGGACCTGGTCGTCAAGCGGACGGCCACGCTGCAGACCGCGTCCGCCGACGGTACGGGCTCGGTCGCCTCGGGCGGAACGCCCGCGATCGTCCTGGCGAAGTTCGGGCACGACGAGGTGGGCGCGGCGGGCCGGGTCGTCGTCTCACCGGACGGCGAGACGCTATGGGCCGCCGGTGCGCAGGGCATCGTCGCGATCGCGACGCGCGACCTGAGCGTGAGCCGGCGAATGCTCGGCGGCACGGCCGTCGACGGGATCGCCGTGGCTCCCGACGGAACCGCGATCTTCGCCCTGCTGCGGAAGGATGGACGAGTGGTCGCCCTCGACCCGGCGACCGGTCAGGTGCTCGGCGACGTGCCCGGGGCCGGCTTCGACCGGCTGCTGGCGGCGGCGCCGTGGTGATCGACCGGCCCGCCGCGATCGGGACACCTACTTCGTGTAGCTCCCGCCCGGATCGAGCTCCTCGCGGATCAGCCGGAGCTCGACCGCGGTGGGGGGTGGCGTCGCGGCCAGGTCCTCGGCGATCCGGACGTCCCAGCCGATCGTCGCCCGGACCTGCTCGACCGTGGCCCCAGGATGGAGCGAGTCGAGGCGCATCTCGCCGCTCTCGTCGAAGTGGTACACGCCGAGGTCGGTGACGACGACGCTCGGGCCGCGCCCGAGCCAGCCCTGCTCGCGGCGGATCCGCTCGCTTTGCTCGGCGCCGCCGAGGTTGCCGGGGCTCGTCCGGAAGTCGATCCGCTCGACGAAGCTCCGGGCGCTCTGACGCATGATCACGAAGACCTGGCGGGCGTTGATCGCGATCTCGCAGGCGCCGCCACTCCCCGGGAGGCGGGTCGTCGGGTGGTCGTACTCCCCGATCACGGTCGTGTTGATATTCCCGAACCGGTCGATCTGGGCCGCCCCCAAGAACCCGACGTCGATGAGGCCGCCCTGGAGGTAGAAGGCGAAGAGCTCGAACATGCTCGTCGCAGCCGTGGCACCGGTGACGATCGTCGGGTCGCCGATGCTCAGCGGGAGGCGGGCCGGTCGGGCGCCGAAGACGCCCGCCTCGTACACGAGCTCCAGGTCCGGGGCGACCGTCCGCTGGGCGAGGTTCACGGCGATGTTCGGCAACCCGACGCCGACGAAACAGACCCGCTGGCCGGCGAGCGCCCGCGCCGCGGCGACGATCATCATCTCGGACTTGCTGAAGGCCGCTGTGGTGTCGGTCATCGCGATCCTGCCTCGCGTTCCGAACGCCCAGCGTTCGAACGGAGGCACGAGGCCTCCGCCAACGCTCGATTCGCGCCGATCCCCCGTGGATTGGATCGCCCGGCGTTCGATCCGACGGCGGATGGCGTTCCCTGCCAGCGCCGCGCACGTCTCGTTCGTCCGTAGGAACGCCCAGCGTTCATCGCGAGTTCGAGTCCCGGCTCATCGGTAGTCCCCGTAATCGACGGAGCCCGACGGCGCCGAGCCCGGCCGGAGCGAGGCCACGCGCTCGGCCCCGAGCTTCTCGAGGTACTCGGCGCGGTCGGCGACCCCGTGGACCCAGTCGCGCAGCCAGGCCTGGGTGGCCGCTTCATCGCGCGAGATCGGGTCCCAGTCGAGGTAGAAGCGGTTGTCGCGGTCGTAGGCGCCCTGGACGTATGACGGATGTGCGCCCCACGGCTCGACCACGACCGCGTCGACGATCAGGCCGGGGATGATCGTCCGGTTCGGATCGGCCCGGATCACGGCCTCGTCGACGACCTCCTCCACGACGACGATCACCCGCTCGGCGGCGAACGCCGCCTCCTTCTGGCATCCGAGGAGGCCCCAGACCTGGGTGTCGCCGCCGGCCGACGCTCGCTGGGCGTGGACGATCGTCACGTCGGGACGGAGCGGCGGGACCGCGTACACCACCCCGTCGCCGTACGGCGACGCGATCTCCCGGATCAGCGGGTTGGCCTTCGGCAGGTCGGTCTCGAAGTACGAGCGGAGCGGGAAGAACGGCAGCTTCGCGGCGCCCGCCGTGTACCGGGCGACCATCCCGAAGTGGCTGTACTCCTCGATCTCGAGCTCGGCAGGATCGGCCTCGATCCGCCTGCGGATCGCGTTCAGGCCGCCGACGCCGGGGTTGCCGAGCCACGAGAAGACGAGCTTGCGGGCGACTCCCGCCGCGATCATCTGGTCGTAGATCACGTCGGGCGTCATCCGGGCGAGGGTCAGGTCGCGGCGGCCCTGGCGGATGATCTCGTGCCCCGCCGCGAACGAGATGAGGTGGGTGAACCCCTCGATCGCGACCGTGTCGCCGTCGCGAACGAGCTCGCGAACGGCGTCGGCCATCGACGCCACCTTCGTCGTGGTCACGACGCGAACCTCGGGTTGAACGTCGGCAAGACCAACTCCCATGGACCTGCCGCCCGAACCACCGAACGGCGCCGTGTCGATGCGCTCGGAACGGCCGAGGGCATGGCAGACAGTATCGGCCACGGCATCCTCCGGCGTCCGTCCGCGGATCTCCTCAGCAATCACCGGGGCATCACGCGCAACAACGGCGCGGGATGGGAATCGAAAGGGGCCGCCCGACGGGCGACCCCTTCCGGTTCGTCGTTTCCCAGGGATCCGTCAGCGCATCCGATGCGCGTGCGGGAGCCGCCGCGGCCGCTTCGGGCTCGTTTCGCCGGCCGTCGTCGCGTTGACGCCGGCCGCAACCGCGACCAGGAGCAGCCCGAGGACGACCAATTGGATGCTGCCGATCGGGGCGCCCGGCGCGGCTGGCTCGATCGTCGACGTGCTCGGCAGCTCGAGGATCGTGATCGTCTTCGTCAGGTCGAGGACGGCCCCGTTCGGGTCGACACCGACGGCCTCGATCGTGAGCGGCCCGGCATCGGTGCCCGGCGGGATGGTGAGCGTGACCTGGATGTTCCCGTCGGCGTCGGCGGTGACCGTGATCGGGTCCCCGTCCGGCTGGATGAAGACCTCGACGGAGCTGCCGGGCTCGAAGCCCGTCGCGGTCACGACGACGGTCCCGCCGGGCGACGCCACGTTCCTGTCCGTCGTGATCGACGAGTCGAGCGGCGCCGTGATCGTGAACGAGACGGTCACCGGCGGAGCGGCAGCATAGTTGCCGTCGCCGGCCTGGTGAGCGGTGACCTCGCACGTCCCGTCGCCCGTGATCGTCACGACGTTGCCGACGACCGTGCACGGCCCGCTGACCGTGTACGTGATCGGCAGCCCGGACGAGGCGGTCGCATCAAGCGTGATCGGGTCTTGGTCGGAGGTGACGTTGTTGATCGGCGGGAAGTCGATCGTCTGGCCGGCGGTCAGGACGTTGAGGTCGACGGTCGTGGAGATCGACAGGTAGTTCGCGGCGTCAGCCGGCGTGAAGGTGACGTGGAGGGTGCGGGTTCCGGCGGCGAGCACCGCCCCGCCGGCCGGGCTGTAGACATACGACCCGCTGACGGACGCTGACGCGCTGAGCTGCGTGCCCGACAGCGCGGTGCCGTAGGTGATGTCCGCCGGCGTGGCCCACGTGAGGACCGGGGTGGCCTTCGCGACCGTGAACGACTGCGGAACGTCCGCGGCCGCCGCGACGTTCACGTCGCCCGCCTGGTGGGCGGTGATCGTGCAGGTGCCCGCACCGGTGATCGTGACCGTGACGCCGCTGACGGTGCAGGAGCCGCTGGCCGTGAACGTCACCGCCAGGCCGGACGTGCTCGTGGCGGACACGTCGAACGGCCCGTCGCCGTAGGTCGCGCCCGCAAGGGCCCCGAACGTGATCGTCTGGGTCGCCTGGGTCACGGTCAGCGTGCCGCCGACGTAGTCGAAGACGTAGGTCGAACTTGCGAGGCCGGAGACCGAGACCGGATAGGTCCCCACCTGACTACCGGTCGTCGCCGCGGTTGTGAAGGTCAGCAAACCA
>Ga0207684_10005590_pt1 | contig 11573 bp, 9 predicted proteins | sample KBSK5501metaG_FD_184342 | JGI IMG/M metagenome (GOLD analysis project Ga0207684, IMG submission 184342) | Corn, switchgrass and miscanthus rhizosphere microbial communities from Kellogg Biological Station, Michigan, USA - KBS K5-50-1 metaG... | ecosystem: Host-associated > Plants > Roots >... | reverse complement strand
TGCCCCTGCACGGCCATCGCCTCGCCGTCGAGCGCCTGGCGCACGGCCGTTACCACCTCGGTCACGCGCGTGAGCGGACGCTCGAAGCGGCCGCCGTTCCAGCGCTCGACGGTGACGTTGCTGCCGGAACCGATGCCGAGCACGAAGCGCCCAGGCGCGGCCTCGCCCATGGCCGCGGCGCCGATCGCGATGATTCCGGGGCCGCGTGTGAAGGCGCCGACGATCGCGGTGCCGAGCGTGGCGCGCGTCGTCCACGCCGCGCCGAGCGCCAGCACGATCCACGGATCGACGTCGGACTCCGCCGACCAGAAATCGGTGTAGCCGAGCGCCTCCGCCTCGCGAAACACGGCCTCGTGCGCCGCGAGCGGGATGCCGTTCAGCGGAACCGTGAGTCCCCAGCGAGGTGTCACGGCCGCGAGGATACCGGGAACGCGAACCGGCGGGAAGCCGTTGCATCGATAGGAACGCAGTTCGTACTAACGTTCGAGCAGAAATGTTTGCTATGGTGATTTATAGGAGATGGCGACGATGATCATCATCGCCATGATTCATTGACGGAACCCGTCAGGGATACACCCTCCGTCGCTCGGCCGTACTGTCCCGCCTGCGAGCCCGATACCGATCCGAGTCTGGAGATTCTCGACGTGCGCTGGTGCTCTGCGCACACTCCAGCCTCGGGTGGCCTCGACGACGAGGTTGTCGCGATGGAAAGCTATCCAGCCGGCAGCGGTGAGGCCGGCGGCGAAGACAATCGCCGCTGGTGCGCCCTGTTCCATCGCCAGGCGAGACCGACCACGGTGACGCGACGGTTGGCCCCTGCGCTTCGTCCGACCCGAGCGCGCGCCTAGTCCGAGCCGCGCGCTTCGGCGCGGCTCGCGAATCTGGCCGCTCCGCACGGTGAGGAGACGAGTCACTCATGAACATGGGGGCCCCGAAATGGCCCCCATGCCCCCACCGCTCGGGACGCCCCGGCGGAGCCGTGGCGCCCCTCGACGCTAGGCGAGCTCGTGCGAGGCGAACCCACGGCGCAGCGTGTTCTCGGTGACCACGCGCGTCTCGAGGAACTGCAGCAGGTAGTCCGGCCCGCCCGACTGCCAGCCGATCCCGGACATCTGACGCCCCCCGAACGGCTGGCGGCCCACGCGGGCGCCGGTGATCGCGCGGTTGATATAAAGGTTGCCCACGCGAAAGGCTTCGCGCGCGCGGGCCAGGCGTACCGGGCTGCGTGAGAACACGCCGCCCGTGAGCGCATAGTCCAGCCCGGTGGCGATCTCGAGCGCCTCATCGAAGGTGGCGGCCGGCAGGCACGACAGCACGGGGCCGAAGATCTCCTCGCGGGCGAGTGCACAACTCACGGGCACGTCGGCGAAGATCGCCGGCGCGACGTAGAAGCCGCCGAGCGCCTCGAGCGCGGGGTCGAGGTCGCGCAGCAACACGGGCCGCGCCAGCCGCTTGCCGAGATCGACGTACGACATGATGCGTTCGCGCGACGCCTCGTCGATGACGGGTCCGACGATGGTCCCCGGCGCGTCGGCCGGCCCCATCGGCAGCGTCCGCGCCGCCTCCGCGAGCCGCTCGACGAGCCGCGGATAGACGCGCCCGACGCCGATCACGCGCGAGCACGCCGAGCACTTCTGCCCGGCGTAGCCGAAGGCCGAGACGAGAATGCCCTGCACGGCCTCGTCGAGGTCCGCGTCGTCGTCCACGATGATCGCGTTCTTGCCGCCCATCTCGGCGATCACGCGCTTGAGCATTCGCGAGCCCGGCGTCGCCGCCGCCGTCGCGTAGATCCGCGTCCCGACTTCTTGCGAGCCGGTGAACGCGATCAGCGCGACGTCGGGGTGTCGCACGAGCCGGTCGCCGGCCACCTCGCCGCGGCCGGGCGCGTAATTCACGACACCAGGCGGTACTCCCGCGGCTTCGAACACGTCCATGAGCCGCGCCGCGATCACCGGCGTCTGCTCTGCCGGCTTCATGACGACCGTGTTGCCCGTGGCGAGGGCAGCGGACGTCATGCCGGTCAGAATCGCGAGCGGGAAGTTCCAGGGCGCGATGACGCCGGCAACGCCGCGCGGCTCGCGCATGTAATGGTTGACCTCGCCGCGGCGCCGGCCCAGCGTGAGCGGCCGCTGGAGCTCCCTCGCCCGCGCCCGGTAGTACTCGACGAAGTCGATGGCCTCGGCGACGTCGCCGTCGGCCTCGGCCCACGGCTTGCCCGCCTCGTACACGATCCAGGCCGTCAGCTCGTGACGCCGCTCGCGCAGCACGGCGGCCACCCGTCCCAGGATCTCGGCGCGTCCCTCCGCGCCGGCGTCGCGCCATGCAGGAAACGCGCGCGCGGCCGCCGCCACCGCCTGGTCGATCTCGGCCGCGCCGGCGGCGGCCACGCGCCCGATGACCTCGCCGGCGCGCGACGGATTGACGGAGACGATTCGCTCGGCGGTTTCGACCCGCCGGCCGTCGATGACGAGCGGCTGGTCGGCGCCCAGGCGCGGGCGCACGGCCGCGAGCGCGGCCGCGACGTCGTCACGCACGGCGGCGCGGCTCCAGTCGGCGTACGGCTCGTTGTCGAAATCCTGCCGCACGGCGGTGACGGGCGCCGCCGGCACGCTTTCGGGATTGGCCAGCAGCGCCGCCGGCGACTCTCCCTCGGCAAATCCGCGGCGGAGGAAGGATTCGTTGGACGTGTTCTCCAGCAGGCGGCGCACGAGATACGCCATGCCCGGGATCAGCTCGCCGAAGGGCATATAGATCCGGACGCGCTCGCCGCGCTCGGTCAGCGCCCGCACCAGCGGCTGCGCCATGCCGTACAGCGCCTGGCACTCCACCCGACCTTGAGGCAGCCCACACGCCTCGCGCGCGGCCAGCGCATGGGCGATCGAGCGGATGTTGTGACTGCCGACGGCGAGGTCGATGCTGTCGGCGTGCTCCAGCAGCAGACGTGTGAGGCGCTCGAAGGACGCATCGGTCTCCGGCTTCGTCTGAAAGACCGGGACCGGCCAATGCTCGAGCTCCGCGTGCGCCGTCTCGTAGTCCCAGTAGGCGCCCTTCACCAGCCGCACGCTCACCGGGGTGCCGCGGCGGCGCGCCCAGGTGATGAGACGGCGCGCGTCGGCCTCGGCGTCCCGGAGGTAGGCCTGCAGAACGATCCCGAGGTTGCGCTCGTGGCGAAACTCCGCCTCCTCGCCCAGCTCCATAAAGATGCGCAGCGTGAGGTCGCGCAGCCGGCGGTCTTCCATGTCGACGTGGATGTGCGCGCCGCTCGCCCGCGCCGCGCGAAGGATCGGGCGCAGCCGTCGCTTCACGGCCGCCGCCGAGCCCTCCGGATCGGCGGGCTCGAGCCAGGGATGGAGCGCCGAGACCTTCACCGAGACGTTGACGCGCGGCAGCGGACCCCACGGCGCGGTGTCGAGCCGCGGCGCCGAGGGCCAGCCGGGGGCTTCGCGGCCGAGTGTTTCGACCAGCTCGACGTAGCGCGCCTGGTAGGCGTCGGCCTCGGCGTCGCTGAGACAGGCCTCGCCCAGGACGTCGAGGGTGAACGCCTGGCCGGCGCGCCGCGCGTCGAGGGCCGCGCGACGGGCCTCCTGGGGTGTGCTGCCCGCGATGAAGCGCCGGGCCAGGCGCCGGACCGTCTCGCGCAGCATGACGCCGACCACCGCATCGCCGAGGCGACCGGCCACGCGCGCGATGCCGAGCGCCGTGTGCAGCAGCGTGGCGTACGGGGCGTCGCGGCCTTCGAAGTACTCTCGCAGATGGCGGACGAGGTCGCGGTCGGTATCGAGCGCCGGCAGGACGTCGACGAAGCGGAACAGCTGAAGCTTGGCCTCCTCGTGGGCCAGTGACCACGCGAACAGCGCCGCCGTCCAGCGGTCCGCCGAGTAGAACGCCTGGCGGTCACGGGCCACGCGCTCGAACAGCTCGCGGCCGATCTGCTGCACGCGCGCCTCGTCGGGCCGAACGCTCATGGACACCTCACTTTCACCTTAACCCCGCCACACCCACCACACGAAGAGCGCGATCATGACGAGCGCCAGCGCGAAGTGCGCGACGACGCCCGTGAGCACGCCCAGGGCCGCGCCGAGGCCGCTGCGCACGCTCGGTCCGGGGGCACGGCCAGCCAGCAGCTCGCCGGCGATCGCGCCGACGATCGGTCCGAGCAGCAGCCCCACCGGCGCCACGATCACGCCCGCGACCATGCCGAGCATGGCGCCGATCACTGCGGCGCGGCTGCCACCGGCGCTGCGGGCGCCCACCACGCCGGCCACGTGCTCGAGCGCCCACGCCAGCACGCCGATCGCCGCCAAGATCGCGAGCCGGCCGACGCCGATCGGCGTGAAGTCGGTGGCGATGGCGTGCAGGAGCGCACCCGCGAAGATCAGCGGCGCGCCGGGCACGAACGGCACGATCGCGCCCACGAGCCCGGCCAGCATCAGGATGGCGACGACGACGTCGACGATCGTCATGCCGTGAAAAGCCTACCGCGACGCGCCGCCGAGTACGAGTCGTCGGCACAGTGGTTGCTCGATCGCGCCGGCTGGGTATGTCGAAGAGGCGCACGTGGAGTGCGCGTGACGAAGACGTCGGCCCGCACGCGGGACGCGGGCCGCGCGGCGACACGCGCTCCGATGAACGCATCCGCGAAGACGTCTGTGACCGGCTATGCGAGCACGGATTCGTCGACGCGAGCGACGTCGAGGTGCGCGTGGACCTCGCGGAGCAGGTCAGCGGTGTCTGCCCGCTGCACAACGAGCTGCGGGTCAACGACGGCGGTCAAGAGGCCGGCGGGCAGTCGGGCCGGCCCTTTCGGGCCGCATAGGATCCCTGGCCGGCCGTGAGAGGACGCCCCGGGCCGAGCGCCCGGGGCGTCGCTGTCTCACACCTCCTCGAGGTCCTTGTCGTCGTCCTCGTCGTCGTCGAGGTCCTCGGCGTCCAGCTCCAGATCGTCGTCGGTCTCGTCGACCTCGACGTCCTCCACCCGATCGACGTCGGTGTCCAGCCGGCCCGGTCCGTCGTCCGGAATGCGCTCAGCGTCCGTACGCGGCTGCTCGCGCGGATCTTTTGCCATGGCGCCCCTCCTTGATGCGAACGTCGCGGGACGTTACGCAAGCGCCACGCCAGTGAGAGGCCGTTACGGCTCGAACGCGGGCGAGAGGTCGGCGCCTGCCTTCTCGAGCGCGGGGTCGAACAGCGTGTAGGGGTTGACGTTCCCCAGCGCGGCGGCGACCGATTCCGCCACGCCCGGATGCCGCGCGCGCAGCGTCGTGAGAAACGCGCGGATCTCGCTCCGGACACTGGCCTTGTCCCCGCAGACGCAGCCGATGGTGGTGAGGCCGCGCGCGCGGGCGTAGGCGGCGGTGAGCTCTTCGGTCACGAACACCAGCGGACGCACCAGCCGCAGCGTGCCCCTGCGCGAGGCGGCCACCGGAGGCAGCGAGGCGATGCGCCCGTTGAAGAGAATGTTGCGCAGCAACGACTCCGCGCAGTCGTCGGCGGTGTGGCCCAGGGCCAGCGTCGTGCAGCCGACCTCGGCGGCCACGCGATAGAGCGCGCGCCGGCGATGACGGCTGCACACGTCGCAGCCGTGCACGACGCCGTCCTTCACGAGGGCGAGCGTGGCGGGCTCCTCCCGCACGATCCACGGGACGCCCAGACCGGCGATCTGCGTCTGCAGCGCGCGGATGTCACTCTTGAACTTTCCCTGCTCGATGGTGACGGCGACGACGTCGTAGGCGAACGGCGCGCGGGTGCGATACGCGAGGAGCGCGTCGAGCAGGCACAGGCTGTCCTTGCCGCCCGACACGCCCACCGCCACGCGGTCGCCGGAGCGCAGCATCGCGAAGCGCCCCATCGCGCGTCCGATCAGCTCGAGCACGCGGTCGGGCGCGTCCATCACTTCTTGTACTTGTCGGGCGCCTTGAGCTGCATGAAGAACGGCGGGCGTGGCATGCGGCCCACGCGCACCTCGACGAGCGCGGGACGATTCAGGGCCAGCGCCCCGCGGACCGCGTCGCCGACCTCGGTTGGCTTCTCCACGCGGATGCCCGCCACGCCGTAGGCCTCGGCGAGCGTCATGAAATCGGGATTGCGGAAGTCGGCCTCCCACGCGCCGCCCCACGCCTCGTCGAGGTCGCGCGCGACGTTGCCGTAGGCGTTGTCGTTGAAGACGACGGCGACGACGTTGATGCCGTACTTCACCGCCGTCGACATCTCCTGCGCGTTGTACATGAAGCCGCCGTCGCCGCAGATGGCGATCACCGCGCGGTCGGGCTGCGCGACCTTGGCGCCGAGCGCGGTGGGGTACTCGAAGCCGAGGTTGCCCGAGTACGAGGAGTTGATGTACGTGCGCGGCCGGAAGACCGGCCAGAAGGGCCGCGAGTAGTAGCCGATCTGCGTCATGCCGGCGATCACGATCGCGTCCTCCGGCGTTCCCGCGCGCAGCGATCTCAGAATCGGCGCGTTGGGCTCGGTGGTGTCGAGCGCCGCCATCTCCGCGCGCAGCGCCTCGCGCTCGGCCTTGCGGGACAGCCGCGGCGCCAGCGCGCGCAGCCGCTCGAGCAGGCGCTCCAGCGTGAGTCGCGCATCCCCGACCAGGCCGAACGTCAGCCCGTGGCTGCGGCCGATCTCGTCGGCATCCACGTCGATCTGGATGACCTGCTGGGTCGGCTGGAACCCCGCCACCTGCAGCCGCGAGCCGACCACGAGGATGAGGTCCGCCGCGTCGAGCCAGCGCCGCAGCGGATTCTTGGGCCAGAGCCCGGCGCCGAGCGAGAGGTCGTTGGCGTCGCTCACCACGCCCTTGCCCTCGGCCGTCGTCGCGATGCCGGCCTGCAGGTGCTCCGCCACGGCGACCAGCGCCTCGTGCGCATCGGCGGTGACGGCGCCGCCCCCCGCGTAGATGACGGGGCGCTGCGCCGCCAGCAGCATCTCTGCGGCGCGCACGACGAGCGCCTCCGGGGCCGCCACCCGGTCGCTCTCAGCCGGCGGCAGCAGCGTCGCGTCGCCGTCTTCCTCGAGGACGTCGGGCGGGAACTCCAGATGGACCGGCCGCGGGCGCCCGCTCTTGAGCTGGCGCACGGCCGCGCGCACGGCGCCCGGCACGTCGGACACTTCGAGCACGCGGCGGCGCCACTTCGTTACCGGCTTGATCGCCTCCATCTGGTCGTTGACCTCGTGGAGGACGCCGACGTCGCGGCCGATGTAGCGCTTGGGCACCTGGCCGCACAACATCAGCACGGGCGACGACGCCGAGTAGGCGGTGGAGAGGCCGGCCGCGGCGTTGAGCAGACCGGGTCCGGGAACGACGAGCGCCGTTCCGAAGCCGCCCGCTCCGCCCGCGCGCGCGTACCCGTCGGCCATGTACGTCGTCGCCTGCTCGTGGCGCGTCGTGATGAATCGCACGCGCTCGTCGCGCAGTCCCGCGAGGGCGCCGTAGAGCTGCACCCCGGGCAGACCGAACACGACCTTCACGCCTTCGCGAACGAGCTGTCGGGCGAGCGCCTCACCGCCGGTCATCCGTGCCATGGTCTCATCGCTCCTTGTCTATTTATAGGCTCGCCTCGAACGGGCCGACAGGGTCGGCACTCCGTCCTGCGACTCGCACTGCCACTTATAGGCTCGTCTCGGACGGCGGGGCCCCAGCCCCGCGACGTCCTGCGACTCGCACTGCCACTACCGCGACAGCGGGTCGAGGTAGCGCTTCACGAACGTGTTGCGCGGATTGCGCTCGAGCGCCCGCTCCGCGTAGTACTTCGAGATGTCGCGCCGGTCCATCTCGGCATACGCCTTGGCCAGATACGACAGCGCCTGGTCCACCGCCAGGCGCTCCCACATGAAGCCGCCCGCGAGCGCGCGGCTGATCTCGAAGGCCGCGCGCTGCCACTCCGAGCGGTCCATGTGCAGCGTCCCGACCTTCCAGTAGGCGTCCACGAACCAGAGATCGATGGTCACGACGTTGGGTGCGTCGGACGCCCACTCCGCGTCGAGCAGGTCGACGAGCCTGCGATACACGACAAACGCCCGCTCGCGCTCGCGCTGCCGATACAGCGCGCGTCCGTACGCCTCCAGGACGAACGGATTGTCCGGCTCGTCACGATACGCCGGCTCCAGCGTGGCGACGGCCATGACGTAGTTCTGGTTGCCGTAGAGCCGCTCCGCCTCGACGAGCGCCGTCTGGTGGTGGTCCGAGAACACGGCGGGCAGCGGCTGGACTTCACCGACCGGGCGCCCGGCGCTGACGACGGTCGCGGCGTCGGTGAGACCCGCGGTGTGGCCGAGATGGGCCAGCCGCACGTCGCGATCGAGAATGGCGTAGAGGATCAGCGTGTGCGGCGCTCGGGTGGCGCGCGGCATGGGCGTCGGCGCGCGCGGCGCCGTCGAGCAGCCCGCGGCGACGACCACCGCGAGCGCGGCCGCGACGCGACGTCCGGAAATCACCACGGTGCGCTCAGGAATGCTTGCGCAGCTCGAGGCGGCCGATCTGGCGACGGTGCACCTCGTCCGGCCCGTCGGCGAAGCGCAGCGTGCGCGAGTGCGCCCACATGAACGCGAGCGGGAACTCCTGGCTCACGCCGCCGCCGCCGTGCACCTGCATGGCCCAGTCGACGACCTGGCCCGTCATGTTCGGCACCGCCACCTTGATCTCCGCGATCGCCTGCTTGGCCGCCTTGTTGCCGACGGTGTCCATCATGTACGCGGCGTGCAGCACGAGCAGCCGCGCCTGGTCGATCTTGATCCGCGCCTCGGCGATGCGCTCGAGCGTGACGTCGTGGTCGGCGATGCGCTTGCCGAAGGCGACCCGGCTCATCGAGCGCTTGCACATCAGCTCGAGCGCTCGCTCGGCCACGCCGATCTGGCGCATGCAGTGGTGGATGCGGCCGGGGCCGAGACGACCCTGCGCGATCTCGAAGCCGCGCCCCTCGCCGAGCAGGAGATTGGAGGCGGGGACGCGCACGTTCTCGAACAGGACCTCGCCGTGGCCGTGGGGCGCGTCGTCGTAGCCGAACACGGTCAGCATTCGCTTGACCGTGATGCCGGGCGAGTCGCGCGGCACCACGATCATCGACTGCTGCTTGTACTTGTCGGGGTTCTTGGGGTCCGTCTTGCCCATGAAGATGAGGACCTTGCAGCGCGGATCGCCGATGCCCGAGGTCCACCACTTGTGGCCGTTGATCACGTAGTCGCTGCCGTCGCGCACGATGGAGGACTCGATGTTGGTGGCGTCCGACGACGCGACCTTCGGCTCGGTCATGGCGAAGGCCGAGCGGATCTTGCCCTCGAGCAGAGGCTGCAGCCACTGCTTTTTGTGCTCCTCGGTACCGTAACGCTCGAACACCTCCATGTTGCCGGTGTCGGGCGCCGAGCAGTTGAAGACCTCGGGCGCGAGATGCGAGCGGCCCATGAGCTCGCAGAGCGGCGCGTACTCGAGGTTGGTGAGGCCGGCGCCGCGCTGGCTCTCGGGCAGGAAGAGGTTCCAGAGGGCGCGCTCCCGCGCCTGGGTTTTCAGCTCTTCCATGATCGGCGGGATCTGCCAGCGCGTCGGACCGGAGTCGAGCTGCTCGTGGAAGACGTGCTCGTTGGGGTAGATGTACTTGGTCATGAAGTCGGTGATCTGCTCCAAGTACATCTTCGTCTTCTTCGAGTACTCGAAATCCATGACGGCCCCCTCTGGCGTTGTCGGGTGCCCGATTGTATCCTCCGCGGCGAGCAAAGTCATGGCAGGCAGGATGCGTGGCAAGGTGGCGCTGATCACGGGCGCGGGCTCGGGCATTGGCGCCGCCACGGCCAAACGGTTCGCCGCGGAGGGTGCGAAGGTCGCCTGTGTCGATCGCATGGGCGAGCGCGCGAAGGAGACGGCGCGCGTGATCAGCGTCGCCGGCGGCGAGGCCTTCGCCATCGAGACCGACGTGACCGACGCCGCCGCGTGCGAGCGCATGGTCGACCAGGTCGTCGCGCACTTCACCGTGCTCACCACGCTCGTCAACTCCGCCGGCGTCCGCCCCGAGGGCCGCGACCGCTCCCCCGCGCCCGCGGAGTGGGACCGCGTCGTCGACACCAACCTCACCGGCACGTACTTTCCCTCGCGTGCCGCGCTTCCCGCGCTGAGCGCCAGCGGCAAGGGCGCGATCGTGAACCTGTCGTCGGTCTACGGCATGGTTGGGGGCTCGCTCTCACCCGCCTACGCGGCGTCCAAGGGCGCGGTGGTCAACCTCACGCGCCAGATGGCGATGCAGTGGGCGCCCGGCGTGCGCGTCAACTGCGTGTGTCCCGGCATGATCGAGACGCCGATGACGCGGGCGCTGCTCGACGACCCCGCGTTTCGCGAGGCCGTGCTGCTGAAGTATCCGCTGCAGCGCTTCGGGCAGGCCGACGAGGTCGCCTCCGCCATCCTCTATCTGGCCAGTGACGAGGCGAGCTTCGTGACCGGCGTCTCGTTGCCGGTGGACGGAGGGTATACGGCGGGGTGAGGGGGGCGGCGCGCGCAGCGTGGTGTCGCCTCGCGTGGGGTTGTGCGTCGCGCAGCGTGTATCCGTCTCGTCTGGTGCATCTGAATTTCCACTCTTGACGCGTTTTCGGAACGCACCACGTCTCTGCGCGCCATCGATGGGCCAAATCGCGTTCAGCGTTCCGTGGAGACGCCAGGGCGCTCGCGGACAGCGGTCCCTCGAAAAAAATCGAATCGGGGTGTAATCGCGCCTCCTGGCGGCTTCCCGAGGCCTCGAAAATCGCGGTGTAGAGTCGGCGCAGAAGACAAAAGGAGAAGCGCCGATGAACACCGACTCATGTGTGAGTCTCGCGCCGGTCATCGCTCCTGTCGTTGGTTCCACTGCCGAGCTGGAACGCCTCGGTGATCAGATTGCCGAGCTGTCCGCGCATCTCGATGCCGCCACCGCGCGGCTGCTCGATCTGATCCGCGAGTTCGACGCGCGCGGCGGCTGGGGCAATGGCTTTCGCTCGTGCGCGGCGTGGTTGTCCTGGCGCGTCGGGCTCGAGCCGGGCGCCGCCCGCGAACATGTCCGCGTCGCGCGTGCGCTCGGCACGCTGCCGCGGCTGGCGCAAGCCCTCGCCCGCGGCGAGCTGTCGTACTCCAAGATCCGGGCGTTGACGCGTGTCGCGACTGCAGAGACCGAAGAGCGACTGCTCGCGGTCGGCCGAGCCGGCACCGCCGAGCACGTCGAGATGATCGTCCGTGGCTGGCGGCGCATGGATCGCAAGGCCGAAGCGCAGGAGACGACGCGCCGTCACCGAGACCGCGCCCTTCATGTGTATCCGGATGGAGACGGCATGGTGGTCATTCGCGGGCGGCTGGAGCCCGAGGTCGGGGCCGTCGTGATGCAGGCGCTGACCGCAGCCAGGGAAGCCCTGTATCGCCGCCGGCAGACGAAAAACGTTCCCGCGGGAACATCGAGCGTACCCGTTCCAGCGGGAACGTCGGTCGTCGACGGCTCGCCGGAGGCGCCGACCATGGAGCAGCAGCAGGCCGACGCACTGGCCCTCGTCGCCGAGGCCGCGTTGCACCATGGGATCAATCCCGGCACGCCGGGCGAGCGCTACCAGGTCGTCGTCCATATCGACGC
>Ga0207684_10005589_pt1 | contig 11576 bp, 7 predicted proteins | sample KBSK5501metaG_FD_184342 | JGI IMG/M metagenome (GOLD analysis project Ga0207684, IMG submission 184342) | Corn, switchgrass and miscanthus rhizosphere microbial communities from Kellogg Biological Station, Michigan, USA - KBS K5-50-1 metaG... | ecosystem: Host-associated > Plants > Roots >... | reverse complement strand
CCACCCACGCGAGAATCAGCGGCGTCACGAGCAGAATCCCAATGGCATCGCCGCCCCACCAGGTGAACCACGCGGCGGGCGCTCCGCTTCGTGGGACGACCCCGGCGAAGAGAAGTCCGGCGACCCACAGCCACGTTCCGCCGGCGATCATCTCCATCGCAGTCGCGGTGAAGGTCGACGCGGGAAGCGGGACCCGGCGCGAATAAAGGGAGCCGATGGACCAGCACAGCGCGGCCGTGAGCAGAGCCAGCGCGCCGAGCGGATCGACGTGGCCGTTGCCGGCGAACCGGCCCGGGGCGACGAGGAGCGCAATGCCGGCCAGCCCGAGCAGAAGCCCGGCGATCACGGCCCCTCCCGGGCGCGCGCGCTTCTCGAGGCCCTCGAGAACCGCCATCCAGATCGGAACCGAAGCGACGATCAAAGCCGCCAGCCCCGACGGAACGCGCTGCTCGGCCCAGGTCACGAGCCCGTTGCCGCCGAGCAGCATCAGGCCGCCGATGATCGCGGCGCTTCTCCAATGCGTGGCCGACGGACGGGGCGTGCCCCGCGAGCGCATCCAGATGTAGAGAAGGAGTCCGGCGACCAGATGGCGGGTTCCCGCCATGAGAAACGGCGGGATGGTTTCCACGCCGAAGCGGATCGCGAGATACGTCGACCCCCAGAGGACGTAGACGGCGGCGAAGGCGAGCGCAACGCGGCCGCGGGTGGGGCCGCGGCCCCCGGCATCAGGCACTGGCCGCCTCCTCTTCGTTCGACAGGGTCTGTGCGGCCGGAAGGACGCTGGTCTCCTTCACGACTTCGAGGACCATGGTTGTTCGAGTGGAAGTGATCGTCTCGACTGATCCGAGCTGCTCGCGCAGGACACGCCCGAGCCCTTCCGAGTCCGCCGCGCGGACCTTGACGAGAAAACAGTCCTCGCCTGCGACGTGATGGACCTCGAGGACTTCCGGAATCTCCGCCAGCCGCGTGGCCGTCGCGACCCCGCCCGGCCGGTCGTTGGAGCGCACGAACGTGAAGGCGAGCTGCCCGAGGTTCACGGCCTTCGGGTCGACGGCCGCGTGATAGCCGCGAATGACGCCGCGCTCTTCGAGCTTACGGATCCTCTCGAAGACCGCCGAAGGCGCCAGGCCCACTTTCCTCGCAATCTCGGCATTCGAGGTTCTCGCGTTTTTCTGGAGGATATTCAGAATAGTAGCGTCTATTTCGTTGATCATTCTGTAAATCTATCGATTATTAGTTGATTCGTCAAGAGCCGAGGACGGCTCTCATACTCGCTCAGAACCCCAATTCACTCAAAAGGTTGCAAAAACCTCCCGTCATTGCGTGGAGTGCAGAGACGAGGAATCTGCCCTCGTTCGAGCAGCGAACGCAGATCCTTCGCTGCGCTCAGGATGACAAGAGGAAGGAGATCTCTGAATGACAGACTGTCGACTACCGACTACCGACTACCCACTACCGACTACCGACTTCCCCTACACCGCGAAGTAGCGCGCGTGCGGGTGGTGAACCACCAGAGCCGAGACAGAGGCCTCCGGATCCATCATGAAGCCCTCGGTCAACTCGACGCCGATCTTCTGTCCTGGTAACAATCTAAATATTGTTGCCTGGTCGGCGAGCTCGGGGCAGGCCGGATACCCGGGGCTGTAGCGCTTGCCGCGATATCGGGCCTGAAAGCGGTCCCTCATCGTCGTTTGGGGGGAGTCGGGGAATCCCCAACGCTCCCGGATCACCCGGTGCAGCCATTCGGCGGCGGCCTCGGCCGTCTCGACGGCAACCGCCTGGAGCGTGTGGCACAGCAGATACTCGCCGGCGTTCTTCAGGGCCTCCGCTCGGCCCCGCACGCCCTCCCCTGCCGTCGTGAGCAGCAGCGCGATGCTGTCCGGAGGCCCCCCGTCTTTCGGGCGCACGAAGTCGGCGAGGGAAAGGCGCTCCCCTGCCGTCTGCCTCGGGAAATCGAAGACCGCGATCTCCTGCCCGGAGCAGAGAAGGTGGACGGTATTCCCCTCCGAGAAGGCTTCGACGAAACGGTACATCGCGCGCGGGTGGATCCAGTCTCGCTGCTGCACGCTCGCGACGACGTCCTCGAGCTCCAGGAGGCGAGAGTCGCCGGCTTCCTTCAACCGCGCGTAGCTGCCGCGCAGCCCCAGGTGCTTGGCGTAGAGCATGTGAGGATTCAGATAGGCCCAGATCTCGTGAGGATCGAGGTCCTCCAGGACATGCTCCCGCATGTCGGGAGGTGGGAGCGGATCGGACAACGGAACTGCGGTGCTGCGGACGGCCGGCGCTGCCAGAGGATTCTCGAGGACAGCCACCGCCGCGCCGGCGAGAGCACTTCGACGCCGGTCGGCTTCGGCTGCCAGCTCGATGCGAGCCGGCTCGCCGGAGAGGATCCGGTCGGCGAGCGCGAGGCCCTTCATCGCGTCCTCCGCGTAGGCCGCCAGACCGCCGTAGGCCGGCGAGATGCGCGTGTCCGTGAATTTTTGAGAGAGCGCCGCTCCTCCGACCAGAAGAGGGGCCGTCACGCCGCGCGCGGTCAGATCCTGCGCGGTCGTCACCATCTGCTGGGCGCTCTTGACGAGCAGGCCCGAGAGGCCGATCAAGTCCGGCCGGTGCTGCTCGTAGGCCTCGAAGAGCTTCTCCGGCGGAACCTTGATGCCCAGGTTGACGACCTCGTAGCCGTTGTTGGAGAGGATGATCTCGACTAAGTTCTTACCGATGTCGTGCACGTCCCCCTTCACGGTCGCCAGGATCACCTTTCCCTTGCGCGCGTCCGTCCCTTTTTCCATGAATTTTTCCAGGTGGCTGACCGACGCCTTCATCGCCTCGGCCGACTGAAGAACCTCCGCCACGATCAACTCGTTGGCGTTGAAGAGGCGTCCCACCTCGCGCATCCCGTCCATGAGCGGGCCATTGATGATTTCCAGTGGTGTGCGGCCTTCCGCGCGCACCGCTTCGAGGTCGGCGATCAGACCCTCCTTGCTCCCCTCGATGATGTAGAGCGGCAATCGTTCGATCGGCGTCCCGGGACGCACCGTCGGCACGCGCGGGCTCGCGCCCTTCGCCTTGAAGTGGCCGGCGAAGGCCGCCACAGGATCCTCGCCGCGGTTCCAGATCAGGTCCTCGGCCAGGCGCCGCTCCTCCTCCGGGATCGACGGATAGCGCATGACCTTTTCGCTGTTGACGATCGCCAGATCCAGCCCCGCCTTCACGCAGTGATAGAGAAAGACGGAGTTCAGGACTTCCCGCCCGGACTCCGGCAGGCCGAAGCTGACGTTGGAGATGCCCAGAATCGTGCGCGACTGAGGAAACTCCTCCTTGATCGCCCGGATCCCCTCGATCGTTTCGACCGCGCTGCCGACATACTTCTCGTCTCCGGTCCCGCAGGGAAAGACCAGCGGGTCGAAGAAGATGTCCTCGGGCGCGACGCCGTACTTTTCCGTCAGGAGCGTGTAACTGCGCCGCGCGATCTCGAGCTTTCGCTGGCGGGTCACACCCATTCCGTGGACGGGGTCTTCGTCGATCGTGCCGACGACCAGCGCCGCTCCGTACTTCTGTGCCAGAGGCACGACCGCGCGGAAACGCTCCTCGCCATCTTCCAGATTGATGGAGTTCAAGATCGACTTGCCCTGGCTCCACTTCAGGCCGATCTCCATCACTTTCGGATCGGTCGAGTCGAGCATCAGCGGCACTTTGACCATCCGCGTGACGCGCCCGAGGAAGGCTTCGGCATCCGCGGTCTCGTCGCGGTCGGGGTCCTGGAGACAGACGTCGATGATCTGCGCCCCGCCCTTGACCTGTGCGCGCGCGATCTCGGCCGCCGCCTCGAAGTTTCCTTCCGCGATGAGGCGCTTGAACTTGCGGCTGCCCAGCACGTTGGTGCGCTCTCCCACCAGGACGGGACGATTGTCGACGTCGACCTCCAGCATCTCGACGCCGGAGACGAGCGTCTTGGAATGGACGGGAAGCCGGCGGGGCCGCGCGCCATCGACCGCCGCGGCGATCGCCGAGATATGCGCCGGCGTCGTCCCGCAGCAGCCCCCGAGAATGTTGACCCAGCCCTCGCGGGCGAAGCGCGACAGGTGCCCCGCGATTTTTTCGGGAGTCTCCGGATAGTTTCCGTCCGCGTCCGGCAGGCCGGCGTTGGGGTAGCAGGAGACGAGGGTCTTGGCAAGACCCGACAGCGTCCGGATGTGATCCGTCATGAACTCGGGCCCTGTGGCGCAGTTCAAGCCGACGGACAGCAGCGGCACGTTCTGGATAGAGGCATAGAGCGCGTCGATCGCCTGGCCGGCGAGCATCGTCCCCATCGGCTCGATCGTGACCGAGACCATGATCGGAACGCTCCATCCGATTTTTCCGAACGCCTCCTGGACGCCGATCAGGCCGGCCTTCAAGTTGCGAGTGTCCTGCGTCGTCTCGAGCAGCAGCACGTCCGCGCCGCCGGCGAGGAGCCCTGCCGCCTGTGTGCGGAAGTGGCCGATCAGCTCGTCGAACGTCACACCGCCGGTGACGGTGATCGCCTTGGTCGTTGGTCCCATCGACCCGGCCACGAAACGCGGCCGCTCGCGCGTGGAGAACCGCGCCGCCGCCTCGCGCGCGAGCTCTGCCGCCCGCTTGCTGATCTCGAAGGCCTTGTCCGCCAAGCCGTACTCCGCCAGCACGAGAGGAGTCGATCCGAACGTGTTCGTCTCGATCATGTCGGCGCCAGCCTCCAGATACGCCGTGTGCAGCCGGAGGACTACGTCCGGGCGCGTCAGCACCAGATGCTCGTTGCACCCCTCGTACTGCTCGCCTCCAAAGTCCTCGGCGGTCAGGTTCTGCCCCTGAAACCAGGTTCCGGTCGCGCCGTCGAGCACCAGGACTCGATGAGCAAGGATCTCCTGGAGCGCCTCGGCGCGCTCGAGCTGGCTGGAAGCGTCCACGCGGACCGTCTCGTTCATGGGGAACGGAATTATGCGCGATCCCGGACTGGCGTTGCGGGAGACTGGCTGAATCCGTTTCGTCGAAGACACCGTATACTGCGTCAGGTTTCGGTTCCCGAGCCGCCCGAAGGCTCGGTCAAACTCGATGGGAGTAGAGGAGGCTTCGGCACGGACACAACTCATCGGCGCTGACCGACGATGGCGCGCCGGGGAGCAACACCGGGCTTGACTATGTCCAGCGACGAGCGCATTCCATTGAGCCTGAACGCCCACATCCCGCTCGAGGAGGTCGAGCCCGCCGCCGAGGCGGCCAGCCGCTACCTCCTGTCGATCCAGCGCGAGGACGGGCACTGGTGCGGCGAGCTCGAGGGGGACACCATCCTCGAGTCCGAATACCTGCTGACGATGCACTTCCTGGGACGCACGGGCGAACGCATCCGCAAGGCCGCGGAGTATCTGCGCCGCCAGCAGCTGCCCGGCGGGGGCTGGGCCGTCTATCAGGGGGGGCCCGCGGAAGTGAGCGCCTCGACGAAGGCCTATTTCGCCTTGAAGCTCGCCGGAGACGACCCCGCGGCTCCGCACATGGAGCGCGCCCGCCGGATCATCCAGGAGCTCGGCGGTCTGGATGCTTGCAACTCCTTCACGAAGATCTACCTCGCGATCTTCGGGCAATACGATTGGGAAGAGTGCCCCGCCGTCCCCCCGGAGATCATGCTCCTGCCCGACCGATTTCCGGTCTCGATCTACCGGATGTCCTCATGGTCGCGCGCGATCGTGGTTCCCCTTTCCATCATCTGGGCCTCCAAGCCTTCCTGCCCGGTGCCCGAGCAGGCCGCGATCCCGGAGCTCCGCGTGTCGCGCGCCTCTTCTCCGAGGCAACTTCGGAGAAGCCTCCGCGAGCGTACCTGGGCCGCCTTCTTCCGCGCCGTGGACCGGTCGCTGAAGGAGGTCGAGTTGCGCGGATATACGCCCCTGCGGCGGCGGTCGCTCGAAGCCGCCGAAGAATGGATCCGCGAGCGTCTCGAGAAGAGCGACGGTCTCGGCGCAATCTTTCCGCCGATCATCAACACGATCCTGGCGCTTCGGTGCCGGGGATACGCGGCGGACCACCCCCTGGTCGTCAGCCAGGTCCAGGAGCTCGACAAGCTCGCGATCGAGGACGAGGAGACGCTGCGGTTGCAGCCCTGTTTCTCTCCGATCTGGGACACGGCGCTCGCCATCGTCGCTCTCTCGCAGGCGGGCCTGCCTGCCGACGATCCCCGCCTGCTGCGAGCCGGCGACTGGCTTCTCGACCGCGAAATCCGCTCGCCCGGTGATTGGCAACGGCGGGTTCCGGGCACCGAGCCCGGCGGATGGGCCTTCGAGTATCAGAACGAGTTCTATCCCGACACCGATGACACCGCGGAAGTGCTCGCGGCGCTCGCGGCTATGCGGTTTCCCGACCCGCGGACGGAGGGTCGCCGCGAGAGCGCCGTCCAACGCGCCATCGCGTGGCAGCTGGCGATGCAGAACGCCGACGGGGGATGGCCGGCCTTCGATCGCGATTGCGACAACGAAGTCCTCACCTTCATCCCCTTTGCCGACCACAATGCGATGATCGATCCGAGCTGCGACGACATCACCGGGCGCACCCTCGAGGCACTCGCGCGCCTGGACGTGCCGGCGAGCAGCCGTCCCGTGCGCCGCGGAGTCGAGTTCTTGAAGCGGCGCCAGGAAGCCGACGGCACCTGGTATGGCCGCTGGGGATGCAACTACATCTACGGAACGTGGCTCGCCCTCTCCGGCCTCGCCGCCGCGGGCGAGGATCTTTCCGCGGAGCGGTTCCAGCGCGCGGGCAGCTGGCTGCGGCGTGGCCAGAACAAAGACGGCGGGTGGGGAGAGCTCCCCCACTCCTATGACGAGCCGGGACGCAAGGGGATGGGACCGAGCACTCCCTCGCAGACGGCCTGGGCGCTGCTCGCGCTCTTCGCGCTGGGAGACACCGCGTCTTCTTCGGTGCGGCGGGGCGTCGAGTATCTGTTGAGGAACCAGCGCTATGACGGATCCTGGAAGGACGATTTCTGGACCGGCACCGGATTTCCGAAGGTCTTTTACCTGCGGTACCATCTCTACGCGACCTACTTTCCGCTCTGGGCGCTCGCGGCGTACCGCAGAGAGGAAAGCCTCCGCGGTACGCGCGACCGCGCGCCGGTCGCCGGCATCTTGATTGCACGAAAAGAGGAAGTTCGAGAAGTCCAACCATGAGATTCCCTCTGCACGTGACAACCGGGACGATCCGCCATCAGATCGCCAACGCCGTCAAAGGGCGCACCCGCTATCCCTTCGTCCTGATGCTCGAGCCCCTCTACACCTGCAACCTCGCCTGCCTGGGCTGCGCGATCGAGCGCCACACGGGGAAGCTCGCCGACCGGCTCCCCCTGGAAAAGTGCCTCCAAGCCGCGGACACTTCGGGCGCGCCGATCGTCTCGATCTGCGGCGGAGAGCCCACGATCTATCCGGAGCTGCCGGAGCTGGTCTCGGCCTTGATCGCCCGCAAACGCCACATCTATCTCTGCACCAACGGGCTGCTGCTGGACGAGAGAGTGTATGGCGTGATCCCGCCCAACAAACGGCTCATGCTGAACATCCACTTAGACGGCATGCGCGAGACGCACGACACGGTCTGCGCGCGAGACGGAGTGTTCGACAAGGCGATCGAGATGGTGCGCGAGGGAGTGCGCCTGGGTCATCACGTCATGGCCAACATGACGATCTTCAAGGAGACCGACGTCGAGGAAGTCGAGCAGCTCTGCGAGCTCCTGACGGGCCTGGGCGTCGAGGGTCTGCTCGTCTCACCCGGCTATCACTACGAGTCCGTCTCCCGCGACATCTTCCTGACGAAGTCCGAGATCCAGAAAAAGTTTCGCCGGGTGCTCGAGATCTCGAAGAAATACAAGCTGACCTCGACTCCCATGTTTCTGGAGTTCGCCGCGGGACTGCGCGACTACAAGTGCTCTCCCTGGAGCACCGTCACCTACACACCTAACGGCTGGAAGGGGCCTTGCTACCTGATCGGCAAGAAGTACAGCCCCGCCTGGGACGAGTTCTGGAACGAGACCGATTGGGCCTACTGGGAGTCGCGCCAGGATCCGCTCTGCGCCAACTGCGCGATGCACTCCGGCTTCGAGGCCTCCGTCGTCAAGGAACTGCCCAAACACCCGGGCGACATGTTCCGACTCGTCGCTTGGAACCTGACAGGGTAAAGCTCTCAGCTGACAGCTTTCAGCTCTCAGCCAGAGATTTCCTGTTGTCATCCCGAGCGCAGCGAGGGATCTGCTCCCGTTGAATCTTCTACGGGGGTAGATTCCTCGTCGCTGCGCTCCTCGGAATGACAGGAGACTTGGCTTCATCGAATAAGAAAATGACAGGTGACATGGCTTCGCCGACAAGAAATCGCTCGGCGACTCGGTTGAAAGCTGAGAGCTGAAAGCGATAGCTATGGACCTCGTCACAGGCGGCACCGGCTTTATCGGCGCGCACATCGTGCGTGCGCTGCTGGCGCGCGGCCAGAAGGTGCGGTGCCTGGTCCGAAGCGGCAGCCGCCGCTCGAATCTGGAAGGCCTGAACGTCGAGATCGTCGCCGGCGACGTGACCGAACCCGCGTCCCTGGCCCCCGCGATGGCAGGCGTTCAGACGGTCTACCATTGCGCCGCGGACTACCGCCTCTCGGTCCCGGACCCGCGCCCGCTCTTCGCGTGCAACGTGGGCGGAACCGAAAACGTGATGGGGGCGGCGGCGCAGGCCGGCGTGAGCCGGGTCGTCCACACGAGCTCCGTCGGCGCGCTCGGAAGGACGGCAGATGGCACGCCGGCGACGGAAGAGACTCCCGTCGCGCCCGCGTCGCTCATCGGCCCCTACAAGAGGAGCAAGTACGAGGCGGAGCGGGTCGCCCAGCATTGGGCGAAACGCGGGCTTCCGGTCGTCATCGTCAATCCGTCCACGCCGGTCGGAGAATTCGACGTCAAGCCGACGCCGACGGGGAAGATGATCGTGGACTTCCTGAACCGCCGGATGCCGGCCTACGTGGACACGGGGTTGAATATCGTCGACGTGCGGGACGTCGCGGAGGGTCATATCCTCGCGGCGGAGCGGGGACGCGTGGGCGAGAAATACATCCTTGGCAACCGCGACATGACCTTGAAGGAGATCCTGGACGCGCTCTCGCGCCTGACGGGAATCCCCTCGCCGCGGATCCGGCTTCCCCACTGGATCCCGTTGACCGCGGCGGCATTCGACGCCGCGAAGTCCCGCATCACGGGCCGCGCTCCACGCATCCCGCTGGAGGGGGTCCGGATGTCTCGCTACAAGATGTTTTTCGATCCTTCCAAGGCGGTGCGCGAGCTGGGACTCGTCCGAAGCCCGGTCGACGAAGCCCTCGCGCGCGCCGTCGCGTGGTTCCGGGAGAACGGCTATGCCCGCGGTTGACTCCCCCGTCGTCGTCGTCACGGCGATCCCGGAAGAGCTCGAACCGATCCTCCGGCACTTCGAGAGGCTCGACGAAGAGCGCGTCGGCCGGATGCGCGTTTACCGCAGCGCCGCCTGCCGCGCGCCTCTGGTCTTTTCCGCCACGGGAGACGGACCCTGGAGCGCCGAGCAGAACGCTCGGAAGCTCTGCGAGCTTCTGGTCCCGACGGCCCTGCTGGGTGTGGGGATCGCCGGGGCCCTGACTCCCTCGCTGGCTGCGCTCGATCTGTTGGCGGCCGCGCGGATCCGTAACGGCTCCGGAGAGATGATCCCCGCGGACTCGATCCTTCTCTCTCTCGCGACGGGCGCCGGCGCGCTGCCGGGGACCCTCGTGACCGTCGCCGCACCGGTCGTGACCATCGCCGGCAAGGAGTCGATCGCGCGGGGGCTCCCCTCCGGCGAGCGCGCGGCAGTCGACATGGAGTCGGCCGCCTGGGCTCGGGCGGCGGAGCTCTGCACGGTTCCCTTTCTCGCCGTCCGAGCGATCTCCGACACGGCGCGGGAAGAGCTTCCCGACTATCTGGCAGAGTGTGTCGGGCCGCGCGGAGGGATCCGGCGCGGGGCGGTGGTCGCCCGGGCGCTTCGCCGTCCCTCCTCGATTCCGGCGCTGCTGGAGTGGAAGCGCCGCGTGTCGGACTGCGGCGACAAGCTCGCGACCTTCCTCTGGGACTATTTCGACTGCGAGAGAGAGTAGGCGGCGGCGGACTCATGCCTCCCGACCTGGAAGAGCTGCTCGAGAAGACGAGCCGAACTTTCGCGCTCTCGATTCCCGTTTTGCCCGAGCCGACGCGGCGTCAGGTGATGATCGCCTACCTCCTTTTCCGCATTGCCGACACCTTCGAGGACGCGGCGCACTGGCCGCCCGAGCGGCGCCGGGAGGCGCTCGGCCAATTCGAGGCGCTCCTGCGCGATCCCATGCCCGAGGACGCCCGGCGTCTTTCCGCGCAGTGGGCCGCGGCCGGTCCTTCCGCCCACGCGGGCTATTGCGAGCTCATCGCCCGCGTTCCGTTCGTTCTCGAATCGTTCTTCTCCCTCGAGTCGGACGCGGTCTCTTCGGTGCGCGACCACGTGATCCGCTCCGCGCGCGGCATGGCCGGGTTCGTGGCGCGTTCGGACGGAGACGTGCTCGTTTTGAGGGACCTCGAAGACCTGAAAGCCTATTGCTACGCCGTCGCGGGAATCGTCGGAGAGATGTTGACGGACCTGTTCCTCTTGAAGCGCGATGCGCTCGTCGCGTCAACCCCGTACCTGCGCGAGCGCGCCGCGACCTTCGGAGAGGCGCTCCAGCTCGTCAACATCCTGAAGGACTCCTCCGTGGACATCTCGGAAGGGAGGAGCTTTCTTCCCTCGTCCGTGCCCCGCGCCGAGGTCTTCGCGCTGGCGCGCCGGGACTTGAAGACTGCCGGCGACTACACCCTCGCGCTGCAGAGAGCCGGCGCCCCGCGCGGGATCGTCGAGTTCTGCGCGCTGCCTGCGGAGCTCGCCTGGGCGACTCTGGAAAAAGTGGAAACCCGCGGTCCGGGCGCCAAGATCTCGCGTCTGGAAGTCTTCGCGATCAAACAGCGCGTCGACCGCGCCCTCGACCGTGGTGAGCCGCCGGTGCTCAGCCGATCCTAAAAGCCATCACGAACCGTCACGCCGGCAGCAGCTCCACGTCGTAGGAAGCGAGTTTGGCGGTCCACCGTCAAGACTGAAAAGTCGACTGAATCTCCTCGGGAAGCGGCGCATCGAAATCTTTCGGAACCTCGAAGCGACCCTTCTGGCTGCCGAGGATCCGTGGGCCGCGAGGGTTGCCGGCCGGAACCAATCGAGCCACCGGCTTACCGGCCTTCGCGATGACGATCTATTCGCCTGCGCCGACGCGTTTGAGAAGACGAGAAAGATGAGTCTTCGCCTCCTGAATGCTGACAGTTTTCACGTTGCGAATTTTTGACTAAGTCATCAACTTAGTCAAAGGAGTTGACCCAAATGGCAATCGAACAACGTGATTCAGGGTCATCCGCAACGCGGAGCGGTCGGCACAAATCGCCTACTGGAAGTAACCGGTCACATCGAGCACGAAGTGCGCGGACCCGGAGCCTTGCCCGCACAGGACGCGAACGTCTCCCGGGACTCCCAGAAGCAAGACGGCGTTGTTCGCGCGCGTCTGGC
>Ga0207684_10005584_pt1 | contig 11580 bp, 5 predicted proteins | sample KBSK5501metaG_FD_184342 | JGI IMG/M metagenome (GOLD analysis project Ga0207684, IMG submission 184342) | Corn, switchgrass and miscanthus rhizosphere microbial communities from Kellogg Biological Station, Michigan, USA - KBS K5-50-1 metaG... | ecosystem: Host-associated > Plants > Roots >... | reverse complement strand
GCAGCAGCTGCACGGTCCGGATGGCGCGGCCGATCTCGCGGAAGGCCTGGTAGATATTGTTGCGCCGGGAGTAGGTCGAGAGCCGCCGCAGCAGGGTGGCCGAGGAGATCTTGCCCTCTTGAACGGAGAGCACCACCCGCATGACGTCGGCGTAGTGGGCTTCGATCAGCTGCCAGTCGATGACGTTGCGGCCGGGTTCGCCGAACAGCGCGTCGATGTGCCGGTAGCGCACCTCGGCGGCGGGCCGGTAGAAGTTCAGGTCTTTCCAGTTACGCACCCGCGGCATCAGGTCGAACCCGAACAAGTGTGCGAGCGCATAGACGGGCAGGGCCTGGCCCTGGGTGTCGGTATGCACCTTGGAGGGGCGCATCTTCGACTGCTGTTCCAGCAGGCCCTGGATGAGGTAGACCGCTTCCCACACTCCGACCGGGATGAACTTGGAGAACAAGGCGATGTAGGTGCCGGAGATGTAGTAGTACCCGATGCCGCCGGTGCCGCCGTAGCGGATGCTGGTCTCGGCCAGGAGGTTGTCGATGAAGGTATCCACCTGGGTGCCGTCGGCGGCCACCACCGACCCGTCGCCCCAGGCCTTGATCAGGTCCAGCTCGGTGAAGGCGTCGACCACGTCGGCGATGGCCTTGTTGAGCTTCTCGACGGTGACATGCCGGCGGGCGGTCACCGAGAGTTCGTGTGCTGTGATGCTGCGGATGTGCCGGGCGGCCTGGGCCGGGCCCATGTTGGTGCCGTAGCAGAACGTGGTGAGCACGTACCGGAACAGGGGATTGGCCAGCTTGGGGTCCGAGCCGGAGGCCGGAGAGAACCGGTGGTGCCAGTCCAGCCAGTGGGCGGTGCGGGCCAGGATGCCCAGCAGGGTCCGCTCGGGCATCCGCTCCCGCACGGCGGCCTCCAGCGTCAGCGAGGTCTCGGTGGGGCGGGGTGCCCGGTGTGTTTTCAGGCTGGGCCGGCCCTCGTCGTCGATTACCAGATCGGCGTTGTCCGGGTAGCCCGCATCGGTCGCCGCGCACTGGGCGGCGAGCTTGCCCTGCAGGGCCTCCCGGAACTCACCGGCCGTGGCGGGCAGGCCCACCTCGGCGCAGAAGCCGGGCAGCAGTTCGGCGGCCCGGGCGGGGCTGATCAGCTGGCCGGCCCAGCTGGCGTATGAATCGGCCCCGGCCACGGCGATGTCGCCGGTGCGCAGCTCCTCGGCCAGGTAGGTGAACACGCAGGCCTCCAGGTGCCGGCGGACGAACATGCCCGGATGCTCGCGGTCGCGGATCGCGATGTTCCAATCTCTCGAGGCGAACGAAGTGCCGAACACCTTCGCCCGCGGGTGGCCGTGCTCATCCAGCAGCGGGGTGCCCGCCTCGTCGCAGACCACGATGTGGTCGGGGATGTAGTCGCGGGTCAAGCCCGCATGCTCGCGAACGTGCTCGAGCAGGTCGAGCACGCTCGTATCGGCGCTGGTGGCCTCCAGGCGCAGCGCGTCGAGCATGGCCAGCATCGCTGCCCGGTCCTTGCGGAAGTGCCGGGCCACCAGCGGGACGTGGTTGTTCCCGTGGTGGGCGGTGACGGCATCGATATCGCGGTACTGAGCGGCGAACCCGCCCGCCCGCTCCACCGCGGCGCGGGCCTGCTCGAGGGCGGCCTGTTCCCGGGCGGCGGCCTGTCCGGCCGGGTCGATCTGCTCGAGCACCGAGCGGTAGGCGGCCACCAGCCGCTCGGTGATCTGCTCGTGCGCTGCCTTGAGTGCCTCCAGCTCCTCGCAGGCGCGCTTGGTCAGCGTGGCCACCCGCCGGCAGAACATCTCCGCCGTGTCGTCACGGGCCTGGGTTTGGGCACGCAGCACCAGCGCGGCCACCAGCCCGATCCGCTTGGCGGGGCTGTAGTCGCTCATCACCGCCGCGTCGGCCGCAGCCGCCTCCCCGGCGAAATCGGCGATCTTCGACGGAGCCACTCCCTGCCACCACGCGCGGGCGTCCCCGAGATCCTTGGTGTCCGGCGCTGATGCTCCAGCTGGCTGCGGAACTTCGACCACGACGGCCCGGGCCGGCCGGGTCAGCTGATAGAACTCGCTCTTGCCCCCGGGGCCGGTGACCAGCAGGCGGCCCAGCCGCGCGGCCCCGGGCGGGCCGAGCCGGGCGGCCACCAGCTCGAAGATCTCCTCGTTGACCCGCGCGCGGATCGTGGCGGCCATGTCGTTGAGCGTGCGGAAGGCGGGCAGCTCATAGCTGCCTTCCACCAGCCGCTCCAGGGCGATGTTGATCAGATCGGCCGGGTCGTTCTTGCGGTAGGCGGCCTCCCGGATCGCCTCAGCGGCCACCTTCCGCGCCGCCGGCGGGTCGTAGATGACCTCGCTGCGCGCCCGGATCAGGTTGCGGTGCCGCTCGGCTGTCCGCGCCGAGGCATACACCGCCCGGGCGGCCTCCGGCAGCCGCAGGTCACGACGGATATGTTCGACGATCTCGACCGGCATCTTGTTCAACGCGGGGAAATAGCCCAGCCGGCTGAACGTCTTCAATTGCACCAGCAGACCCAGCAGGTGCTCATCCGACCCGGCGTTCTCCCGTGCCCAGGCGATCTCCTCGGCGGCCGGGGTGTAGAAGACGTGCAGCTCACGGGCAGACATGAACCGCCGGAACCGCGGATAGGCTGTCCGCTCGATCGAGGCCATCAGTTCGCTCCGCCGACTGTCGGTGACGCGATGCTATTCCGGCGGCCGTCCCGATGGCGCCGATGTTGCCAGGAAGGCCAGTTCGGGTGCCAAGGCAGGCCAAGCCGCAGGACGTCCTCGGGGTGGCCAGTCCAGGACTCGCGGTAACCCAGGGCAGTCCGCCTCTTCTCATAAATGACCAGTTGCGAGAGCCTGGGAAAGAACTCTGATCGTGTCCGGTTCATCCCGGTTCCCGTTCGCAGAATTCCTCTCAGAACTCCGGGATTCTGACAGCGGGTTCTGAGAGGATCAGGGCATGGACCTGACCCCTGCTGAGGCCGCCGCGGTCATCGAGCGGCACGACTGCTCCCGGTGCCAGGCGCCCGCCGGCAGCCCGTGCCGCACGCGCAGCGGCAAGACCGCAGCCAGGTACCACACCGCCCGGTTCACCCTCGTCCCCGCGCTGCGCGAGGAACTCTCGGTAGCGGTGCCGGAGGACCGCAAGCCCGGCCGCCCCTGGCAGCCCGGCCCGGTGCCCGCCGGGCCCGCCCGGCCGGCTGGCGAGGTGACGCCGATCCGGATCGGCTACGCGCGCTGCTCCACCGCCGGGCAGGAACTAGGCAGCCAGGTCACCGCGCTCGAAGCAGCCGGGTGCAAGCGGATCTTCGCGGAGAAGATCAGCACCCGCATCAAGATCCGCCCCGAGCTCGAAGCCGCCCTGCAGCTGGCCCGCGACATCAAGCAGGCCGCCCCCGGCCAGGACGTCATCTTCACCGTCCACGAGATCAAGCGGCTCGCCCGCAACGCCGCCGAGCTGATGACCCTCACCGCCGCCCTGCAAGCCGACGGCATCCAGCTGGAACTGCTCACCGGCCCGCTCACGGGGATCTACGACCCGGACGGGCTCGGGTCCATGCTGTTCGCCGTCCTGGCCGTCGCCGCCCAGCTGGACCGTGACTACATCCGGCAGAAAACGCTCGAAGGCCAGCGCGCCGCCGCGGCCAAAGGCAACCACGGCGGCCGGCCCAAGGTCCTCGACGAGGACATGATCATCTTCGCCCGCGCCCTGCACGACAAGGGCGTGCCCGTGCCGGAGATCGCCGCCAAGCTGGTCATCAAGACCGGAAAGAACGCCGGCAGGCATCCCTCCGTCGCCTCGGTCTACCGCGCCCTCGCCGATGACGCGGCAACAGCAGCGGAGGCTGCCGCCTGACCAATGTCATCGGCCTATTGATCCGGTCACCGATCGATGATCAACGGCTGCACTCATTCGTGACGGGCTACCGGGACCTGTCGCCCGGCTCTCCGGAGCACGACGACATCCGCAGCCATTACATACAGGCGCCATTCGAGCATGCCCGGCAGTTACCAGAGGACGCTTCCGCGACGACTTATCACGGAGCGTGATTGGCACTGTTGGCCGGCGGGCGACGAATCCACGCAGATCGACTCGGGCGGCTGAGCACTGCGTTCGCCTCGTGGCTCGCAGCGCTCAGATCATCCATTCTCGCGCGAGCCTTGTGAAGACATGACTAAACGACCGGCTTTGATATTGCGAGCCGGTCCAGAAATGAGTCGTTTATGGCCGCTCAACGCGGCGATGCCCCCCGCTGGAGCGGGGACCATCGTGCGTGCGGCGTCACTTTCAGCAGCGGCGGGAGGCGCCGCTCCGCCCAGAGCTCGTTCGCACGTTTCACGGTCGTTTGCGCACCCCCACTCGCCCGCGGCAAACGCTGCTGGAGATGTCCCGTAGCGGCGGCCCAGTCAGAGCAGGCCCGCCGGACGCCTGCCGGTACTCGTTGCCGTCAGCAGCGCGTGGATCGCGGCACTGACCCGGTCGGCTACCACCGCAGGACTGCGGGCATCGAGCTTGCCGTCCAGGTGCAAGAACGCGAGCCCGTGGACAAGCGCCCAGATCGCGGTCGCCAGCGCGTCAGCGTCAGCGTGCGGGAAGCTTCGCTGGACGATCTCGCGAACGTACAGCGACACCGCGGCGGTCGCGGCAACCCGCTCATCGTTGTCCCGGTCGCACGGCTGTCCGAACATGATCCGGAACAAGGCGGGCCGCTCGAGCGCGAACTGCACGTAGGCGATCGCCACGCTGGCCAGCTGCGCCGGGGTCGACGGCGACGGGTGCGCCGCCGCCAGCCGCCCGGCAAGCTCGCGGTAGCCGACCGCGGCAACCGCTGAGACGAGCGCCTCGCGATCCGCGTAATGCCGGTAGGGAGCGGCCGGCGACACCCCGGCGCGACGGGCGACCGCGCGCAGCGACAGCGCGGTCTCGCCGCCCTCCTCGAGCAGCTCCATCGCCGCGCGGACACACGCCGCGCGCAGATCGCCGTGGTGGTAGGCGGCCTTGGACGGGGGCATCGATCCCGTTGATGTTGACAGTGTTTACTCCACTCGCCTAAGGTGAGGACCGTTCTAGTGTAAGCATCGTAAACATCCTGGGCGGGTATGAGGCGGGTGCGTTGATGGTCACCGGGCTGTTCTCCCCGTTGGTGCTGCGGTCGGGGGCCAGGCTGCGCAACCGGATCGCGAAGGCAGCGATGGAGGAAGGGATGGCGGGCAGCTCGCAGCTCCCGGACGAGCGGCTGATCTCCCTCTACCGCCGCTGGGGGGCCGGCGGCGCGGGCCTTCTGATCACCGGGAACGTCATGGTCCACGCGGAGGCGCTGACCGGGCCCGGCGGGGTCGTGCTCGATGATCGCGCGCCGCTTGATCCGTTCACCCGCTGGGCCGAGGCCGGGACGGCCGGCGGCGCCGCGATGTGGATGCAGATCAGCCACCCCGGCCGGCAGGTGCAAGCCCGGATGCCAGGCGTGGCGTGGGGGCCGTCGGCGGTCGCGGTCGAGCTCGGAAAGCACAGCAAGCGCTTCGGTCAGCCCGTGGCAATGACCAAGGAGCAGATCAGCGCGACCGTGAAACGGTTCGCGACGGCCGCCGGCCTCGCCGAGCGCGCCGGGTTCGACGGCGTCGAGGTGCACGCCGCGCACGGCTACCTGCTCTCGCAGTTCCTCTCGCCGCTGGTGAACAAGCGGCGCGATGAATGGGGCGGGGGGCTGGAGAACCGCGCACGGCTGCTGCTCGATGTCGTCCGCGCCATCCGGATGGTCGTCTCCTCGTCATTGACGGTCGCGGTCAAGCTGAACTCCGCCGACTTCCAGCGCGGCGGGTTCGACGCCAACGACGCGGCAAAGGTGATCGCGATGCTCGAGCCGCTCGGGGTCGACCTGGTCGAACTCTCCGGCGGCAGCTACGAGAGCCCCGCGATGGCCGGCCGCCCGGCAGGCGCCCGGACCGCGGCGCGCGAGGCGTACTTCCTGGAGCTCGCCGCCGAGCTCGCCAGGACCAGTCCGCTGCCGCTGATGCTGACCGGCGGGATCACCCGCCGCGACACGGCCGAGGCGGTCCTCGCAAGCGGCGTGGCGCTGATCGGCATGGCCACCGCGATGGCGGTCACACCCGACCTCCCGGACCGCTGGCGGGCCGGGCTTGAGGCGACCCAGCGGCTGGAGCCGGTCACCTGGCCGGACAAGACGCTCGCGTCCGCCGCGAGCATGTCGCTCGCCCGCCACCAGATGCGCCGCATCACGCGCGGCCAGGACCCCACGGGCAAGACCCGTCCGCTATACGCGCTCGCGTGCGACCAGCGCAGGCAACGGCGCGCGCTCGGCCGCTACCGCGCATGGCTGGAGACCCGGGCATGACAACCCGCCCCCTCCGTGACGGTGCGGTCGTGCTGCTGACCGGCGCCGGCGCCGGTGATCGTCGGAATGACCCCCTGGCGCACGCGATCTGCCGGGTCGCGGCGTCGCAACCGGGAGAACGGTGCACATGAAGGCGGCGGTGATCTATGAGAACGGCGGCCCCGGGGTGCTGCGCTACCGGGAGGTCCCCGATCCCGGATGCCCGGACGGCTTCGTGATCGTTGATGCCGAGGCGATCAGCATCGAGGGAGGAGATCTGCTCGCCCGCGCGGCGGGGCAGCTGCCCGCGGTGCCACATATCGTCGGCTACCTGAGCGCCGGGACCGTGAGCCAGGTCGCGGCCGGCGTCGAGGGACGCGCAGTTGGCGACCGGGTGGTCGCCTTGAACGCCGCCGGGTCGCACGCCTCCAGGCGAGCGGTCCTCGCCGCCATGACCTGGCCGATCCCTGCCGGGCTGGATGCGGCGCGCGCGGCGTGCGTGCCGGTCGCGTTCGGAACTGCGTACGAATGCCTGTTCACCGTCGGCCACCTCGCCGAAGGCCAGACGGTTATGATCCACGCCGGAGCCGGCGGCGTCGGGATGGCCGCGATTCAGCTCGCCAAGCGCGCGGGCGCGACCGTGATCTCGACCGCCTCCAGCGACGAGAAGCTCGAACGGCTGGCGGCGCTCGGACTCGACCACGGCATCAACTACGCGACCGACAGCTTCGTCGAACGCACCAGCCAGCTGACCGACTCGCGCGGCGTCGACATCGTCATCGACTCGATCGGCGGCCAGAACCTCGTCGACAGCGTCGGCGTACTCGCGTACCGGGGGACGCTCGTCAGCGTCGGGGAAGCCGCCCGGGCCGGCTCGGCGATCGAGGCGCGGTCGCTCTGGACACATAACAACGCGCTACGCGGCGTCTACCTCGGCGACGCCATCCTGTCCGAGCACGCCCGCATCCACCCGATGATCGGCGACATGCTCCAGCGCGTCGCAAACGGCGAACTCCAGGTGGAGATCGATCGCTCGTTCCCGCTCGCGGACGCCGCCGCGGCGCACGAGTACGTCGAGAGCCGCAAGGCGTTCGGCCGGGTCGTCCTCACCCCCTAACGGTGGTGGTTCAACCAACGGCACTTCGCAGACACCGGGGCCTGAACGCACAACCCACAGGAGCACGCATTGATCCCGCCTCCCGCCCGAGAGTGTCGCCGCACCAGAAATGATCTCGTGATCCCGCCAGGGAAAGGCGAAGAGCATGGCCCAGATACACCGGGTGTGTTGACTGTCTTGCCTGGGCGAACCCGCGATGGCCAGATCACCCAGGAGCAGGCGGCGCTGCGGCAGGTTGCCATGCTGGTGGCCCGGGCAGCGGCGCCGGAGGAGGTGTTCGCCGCGGTCACCGCGGAGGCCGGGCGGCTGCTAGGCGCCCACCACGCCAGGATGAGCCGGTATGACCCGGACGGCGCGGCAAGGGTGGTCGCCACGTGGAGCAGCAATGGCGCTGCCCACCCCGTCGGTACCCGCACGCCACTGGGCGGGCGGAACCTGTACACGCTGGTGTTCCAGACCCACCAAGCGGCGCGCCTCGACGACTACGCCGACGCCTCCGGCCAGGCCGCCGACCTCGCCCGCAAGCTGGGCGTCCGCGCGTCGGTCGGCGTGCCGATCATCGTCGAGGGGCGCCTGTGGGGTGCCATCTTCGTGGGGTCCACGCGGGAGCCGCTGCCGGCGGACGCCGAGGCGCGGCTGGCCGGGTTCACCGAGCTGGCCGCCACCGCCGTCGCCAACGCCCAGGCGCGCACGGAGCTGCGGGGGTTCGCCGAGGAGCAGGCGGCGCTGCGCCGGATGGCGGTGCTCGTGGCCCAGGGCAAGTCTCCGGGGGAGGTGTTCGCCGCGGTCGCCGCAGAGGCCGGGCAGGTACTGCATGCCGAGCACGCGTGGATCGGCCGGTACCACCCCGACGGCACGCTCAGTGTGGTCGCCGCGTGGGCCAGCGGCGACCACCTGCTCATCCCCGTCGGCACCCGGTTTAGCGTAGGCGGGCGGAGCCTGATCGCGCTGGTGTTCCTGACCGGCCGGCCGGCCCGGATCGATGACTACGCCACCGCCATGGGCGCAACCGGGACCCGGATTCGCGAGTCGGGCATCCGCGCGACGGTGGGCGTGCCGGTCAGCGTGGAGGATCGGCTGTGGGGCGTGCTGGCCGTGGCGTCCACGCGGGGGCCGCTGCCGGCCGGCACCGAGGCGCGGCTGGCCGGCTTCACCGAGCTGGCCGCCATCGCGATCGCCAACGCCCAGGCGCGCGAGGAGCTGCGGAGCTTCGCCGCCGAGCAGGCGGCGTTGCGGCGGGTCGCGACGCTGGTCGCGCAGGGCGCGAGCTCGGACGAGCTCTTCTCTGCCGTTGCCGAGGAGGTTGCCGGCGTCATCGGAATACCGGTCGTCGGCGTGGATCGCTACGAAGGCGACGGAACCTTCACGATGCTGGGCATTGCCGGGGAGACCAGCTTCACCCCCGGCAGTCGCTGGCCGGTCGAGCCGCAGGGGCTTGCGGGGCAGATTCTCGCCACTGGCCGGCCGGCGCGTAGGGACGATTACTCGACGATGCCGGGCCCGCTCGGCGACGCCCTCCGAGAGGACCAGATGGTCGCGACAATCGGCGCGCCGATCGTGGTCGACGGCAGCATCTGGGGATTCATGGTCGCGGGCGGCAGGCCCGGGAAGCCTATCCCCGCGGGTACAGAGGAGCGCCTCGATCGTTTCATCGAGCTCGTCACGACCGCGATCGCTCAGAACAGAGAGCAGGAGCATCGCGCACGGCTCACCGCCGAGCAGGCCGCGCTGCGCCGGGTGGCGGTGCTGGTGGCCCGCGCGGCGCCGCCGGAGGAGGTGTTCGCCGCGGTCGCCGAAGAGGCCGCGCGAGTGCTGGACACCGCTGTGACGACCCTGGCCCGGTACGACCCGGACGACGCAGAAACGGTCGTCGGCGCGTGGACCGGCACTAGCGCCGCCGTGCCCGTCCCGGTCGGCACCCGGAAGGCCCTCGGGGGGCGGAATGTGTCCACGCTGGTGTTCGAGACCGGCCGGCCCGCGCGGATCGAGGACTACGAAAACTATTCGGGCGAGGCCGGGAAGCTGGCCCGTGAGTCCGGCAGCCGGGGGTCGGTCGGCGCCCCGGTCAGTGTCGAGGGCCGCCTGTGGGGCGTCATGATCGTGACGTCCACGAAGGGGCCGCTGCCGGCGGGTACCGAGGCGCGGCTGGCCGGCTTCACCGAGCTGGCCGCCACCGCGATCGCCAACGCCGAAGCGCGGGCCGCGCTGACCGCCTCCCGGGCGCGGATCGTGGCCGCCGCCGACGCCGCCCGCCACCGCATCGAGCGGGATCTGCACGATGGCGCCCAGCAGCGGCTGGTCTCCCTTGGCCTGCAGCTGCGCGCGGCGCAGGCGGCGGCGCCAGCCGAGGCCGGGGAACTGGCCGAGCGGCTGGAGGGGGCGGTCACCGAGGTGACCGGGGCGCTGGAGGAGCTGCGCGAGATCGCCCGCGGCCTGCACCCGGCGGTCCTGGCCGAGAGCGGGCTGCGCCCGGCGCTGAGAGCGCTGGCCCGCCGCTCGGCCGTCCCGGTCAATCTCGATGTCCGGGTGGCCGGGCGGCTGGCCGAGCCGGCCGAGATCGCCGCCTACTACACGGTGGCCGAGGCGCTGACCAACGCGGCCAAGCACGCCCGCGCATCGGCTGCCGACGTCGAGGTGGCCGCCGACGGCGGCGTCCTGCGGGTCTGTGTCCGCGACGACGGCCGCGGCGGCGCGGGTTTCGGCCACGGCTCGGGCCTGGTCGGGCTCCGGGACCGGGTGGAGGCGCTCGGCGGCCAGATCTTTCTCGACAGCCCGCGAGGGGCGGGGACCAGCCTGCGCGTGGAGCTCCCGCTCACCGCCGCGAAAGGCGGCGTCACAATTCCCGATCCCCGTTGACACCGCGGCTCACCCGACCATCCACGTGAGCCTGCTCCTTTCGGTCGATCACGCGCTTTGCACGCAGGCGAACAGCGAAGCTGCCTGCGATTCTGGGTGCAACATCCCTATACGCTGCCCGATACCCTGCGATGATTGCTCTTCCTCAGGTAGCGTCGCTGCGACGCATTGCCCTGCGGTGCCGTGAGCCGATTCACGTGCGAAATCCCCGACCCGGAAATGATGGTTCTGTGCGAAAGTTGCCTTCGCCGGCCCGGTCGAAATCACCGAAGATACACTCGGTTACAAGGCTCGAACGGCTTAACTCGTGAGTGCGCAGATCACCCAGATCCGCGCCCCTCACCGACCGAGCCATCCCACCCAGCCAGCCGCGCATAGCGGCGGTTACTCGCGCGCCGCACGTCGGCCCCGCCGCCACCGTCCGTGACGGCATCCGGGGAAGTCGTCGAGCCTCGTGGCGGGTTCTGGGCTTACCTTGGCGGCACCCCCTGCTGCTCCGTCGGGCCCGGGCGGCCCTGTTGACGAGCCGTGGCGGTGAACCTACCGTGGCCTCAGGAAAGACGGGCCGGGCCGGTGCTGCTGATCGTGATGTATGAGGCGCAGACCTGGCGCGTCCGCCCGGGTGAGCCGTTTACGTTCGGCCGCTCGCCGGAGTGTTCGGCCGTGCTGCCCGCGGCCGACCGGGGCCTGTCCCGCACCGCCGGCAGCTTCCGCCACCACGACCGCTGGTGGTGGCTGCATAACGACAGCACCTCCTCGGTGCTGTGCCTGCTGGGCGACCGGGGGTTCCGGGTCGACCTGCCGCCGGGCCTGCAGGTGCCGCTGCAGCAGTGGCACGCCAAGGTCACCCTGACCGGCGTGCTGGACCGCTACACGCTGCGGCTGCGGCTGCCCGGCCTTGATGACCTGCCCGACCCCGGCGGGCAGCCGCCCGGGACCGGGGAGGCCGCGGTGACCAGCACCCGCTACCGCGCCCCGCTGACCGACCCCGACCGGCTGGTCCTGGCCGCGCGGTTCGAGCCGTACCTGACCTGGCGGCACGCCGGGGATCCCGCGCCCCGCAGCGCCCGGGAAACCGCGGAGCGGATCGGCTGGCAGGCGCACACGGTCGCCAAGCGGTGCGAGAACATCAGGGACCGCTACGTGCGGCTGGGCGCCCCCGGGCTGCGCGGGCCGCGGGCCCTGGAACAGCTAGCGCTGCTGCTGGTCTCCACCGGCGAGCTGACCGCCGCCGACCTGCGCCGCCTGCCCGCCAGGGCCCCGCCCGG
>Ga0207684_10005578_pt1 | contig 11586 bp, 10 predicted proteins | sample KBSK5501metaG_FD_184342 | JGI IMG/M metagenome (GOLD analysis project Ga0207684, IMG submission 184342) | Corn, switchgrass and miscanthus rhizosphere microbial communities from Kellogg Biological Station, Michigan, USA - KBS K5-50-1 metaG... | ecosystem: Host-associated > Plants > Roots >... | reverse complement strand
GGCGTCATCGAGACGCGTCTCTTGTCCTCCTATGCCGATCAGCTCGCGACCGCGCTCGAGAACGCCGGGCTCTACGAGGAGACGCAGACGCAGCGGGTTCGCCTCGCGCAGATCTTCGACTCGACCTCGGACGGCATCCTGCTCGTCAGCCGCGACGGCGAGATCCAGGCCGCCAACCGGCACGCCGGCGAGCTGCTCGGATTCGACCCGAGCTCCGTCATCGGGGTACGTCTCGCAGAGCTCGCCGCCGGTCGCCGGAGCTCGATGCCCGACTCGGACCGCGTCTTCGACGACCTCGGCGCGATCCTCCAGAATCCGGACCTCGGCGGCGAGGGAGACCTGGAGCTCAAGCGCAGCGGCCGGACCATCCACTGGGCGGGACGACCGATCAAGGACACGACCGGCACGACGATCGGCTTCACCTTGACCCTTCGCGACGTGACGCACGAGCGGCAGGTGAGCCAGATGAAGACCGACTTCGTCTCCTTCGTCACCCATCAGCTCCGCACGCCGCTGGCCGGCATCAAGTGGATGCTCGAGCTCGCGGCCCAGAGCTCCCAGATTTCCGCCGAGGCGGGCAGCTACGTCGAAGACGCCCGCACCGCTGCCGAGCGGCTGATCGGTCTCGTGAACGACCTCCTCGACATCGCTCGTCTCGAGAGCGGCAAGCTGACCGTGGCGCTCCAGCCGACGAGCCTCGGCACGCTCACGCAGAGCTCCCTCGACGATCTGGGCGCGCTGATCCGCGACAAGGGCCTCCGGCTCTCGGTGGTTGGCGTGGAGAACGCGCCAATGGTCATGGCCGATCCGCAGCTGCTGCGCCAGGTGATCGCGAACCTCACGTCGAACGCGCTCAAGTACACGCCGAGCGGCGGCCACGTCTCGATCAGGATCGACCGCGAGGACGGCCGCACCGCACGGTGGACGATCACGGACAGCGGTATCGGGATTCCCACGACCGCCATGGGCCGGCTCTTCGAAAAGTTCTATCGGGCCGACAACGTCCACACGGTCGAGACGGAAGGCACGGGGCTGGGCCTGTACCTGGTCCGCCTCATCATCGAACGGCTTGCTGGCGAGGTCTGGTGCGAGTCCGAGGAAGGCCGGGGCTCGGCGTTCATCTTCACGCTCCCAATCAGCGGGTGAGGCCGATGGAGACAACGGGGAAGAGGGTCCTGCTGGTCGAAGACGATCGATTCCTGCGGCGGGCTTGCGAGGCGAGCCTGCGGCAGCGCGGCCTGGCGGTGACGACCGCGGCCGACGGCGAGGAAGGGCTGCGACTCGCCCGGAGCGAGCAGCCGGATCTCATCCTGCTGGACATGCTGATGCCGAAGCTGTCCGGGCTGGAGGTGCTGCGCGCGCTCCGGGGCGACGAAGCCACGCGCGCGGTGAAGGTCCTCATCCTTTCCAACTCGTCCCGCGAGCAGGATATCGCCGAGGTCAGCAACCTCGGGATCTCCGGCTACTTCGTGAAGTCCAATCTGTCCTTGCAGGAGCTGGGCGAGCTGGTCGGCCGCCTGCTGGCGGGCCAGAGTGCCTGACCGAGCCCGGCGGGTCCTCCTCGCGGAAGACGACCGGTTCCTGCGTCGCGCGGCCGAGGTGCGCCTGCGTCGGCACGGCCTCGAGGTGCTCACCGCGGCCGACGGCGAGGAGGCGCTGCGGGTAGCGCGCGCCGAGCCACTCGATCTGGTCCTCCTGGATGTCGTCATGCCGAAGCTCCAGGGGTTCGACGTGCTGAAGGCCCTGAAGCAGGACGACGCGACCGCGCACATCCCGGTCATCGTGCTGTCGAATCTCGGTCAGGAGCGCGACGTGGCTCAGGCGATGGCGCTCGGCGCGCTCGCGTTCCTGGTCAAGGCGCACCTGTCCCTGCAGGACCTCGTCGATCGGGTGGACGCCGCGCTCGGGACGGGGAAGACGTAGCGCGGACGGACGTCAGGCGCGGCTGCCGGGCTTGATCGCCTGGCCGCCGGCTCGGCAGAGCGGGCACTCCTCCGGCTTCCAGGTCGTCGCCTTCACGGTCGCGAGCGTCGCGCGCTTCACGGGGAAGCTCGCGCCGCCGCCGCTGCGGTCGATCAGCGACCCCACGCCCACCACCGTGCCGCCGAGCGCTTCGACGCAGCCGACGACCTCGCGGATCGAGCCGCCCGTGGTCATCACGTCCTCCACCACGAGGCATCGCTCGCCGGCCGCCAGGGTGAACCCGCGCCGCAGGCGCATCACGCCGTCCTCGCGCTCGGTGAAGAGTGCCCGCACACCGAGCGCCCGGGCGACCTCGTGGGCGACCAGGATCCCGCCGATCGCCGGGGCCAGCACCGTCTGGATGCCGTCGTCGCGAAACGGCGCCGCCAGCGCCGCGCCGAGAGCTCCGGCGTGCGGCGGGTACTGAAGGACGAGCGCCGACTGCAGATAGACGTCGGAGTGCAGGCCCGAGGTGAGCCGGAAGTGGCCGCGCAGGAGCGCGCCGGTGGCCTCGTAGAGATCGAGCGTCTCGCGGTCGGTCACGGCGCGCTGAGCTCCGCGACGATCGCGGCCGCCGCCTTCGCGGGATCGCTCGCGGCGCTGATCGGTCGCCCCACGACCAGGTAGTCGGCGCCGGCGGCGAGCGCCCGCCGCGGTGTCGCGACGCGCACCTGGTCGTCGGGCCGTGACGCGCCGGGAGTCTCCGCGGCCTTCTCCCACCGGATGCCCGGTGTGACGATCACCCATCGGGCGCCCATCGCCAGGCGCAGGGGGCTGATCTCCTGCGGTGAGGCGACGCAGCCGTCGAGGCCGGCCTCGCGGGCGAGCGCCGCCAGATGCAGAACGTGCGACTCGACGCTCGTGGGGACCCCGACCTCGCGCTGGAGCGCCCGGCGGTCGAGGCTCGTCAGCACGGTGACGCCCAGGCAGAGCGGCCGCGGGATCGCGAAATCGCCGGCGGCCTTCGTCGCCGCGTCGGCGGCGGCGCGCGCCATCGCCAGGCCACCGCTCGCGTGGATGTTGAGCATGAAGACACCCAGGCGCGTCGCCTCGCGCACCGCCAGGCCGACGGTATTCGGGATGTCGTGGAACTTGAGATCGAGGAAGACGCGGAACCCGCGCTTGCGGGCGGTCTCGATCGCCGCCGGTCCCGCGGCCGTGAAGAGCTGCGAGCCGATCTTGCAGCCGGTGAGCGTCCCGTCCAGCCGGCCGAGCAGCGAATCGGCCGCGTCCAGGCTCGGAACGTCGAGCGCGATCAGGATCCGGTCGGCCGGGCTAGCGGAGGTCAGCGTGATATTCCTGCAGGCTCAGCACGCGGAGCTCGCCCTTCAGCAAGGCCTCGATCGCGCCGATGGCGGCCTGCGCGCCGTCGAGGGTCGTGTAGTGCGGAATGTCCTGGGCGACCGCGGTGCTCCGAATGATCGTCGAGTCCTTGCGCGCGCGGCCGTCGGCCGGCGTGTTGATCACCAGCACGATCTCGCGCTGCTTCATGAGGTCGATCACGTTCGGCCGATAGCCCTCGCCGACCTTGTGGATCGTCTCGACGCTCATGCCGTAGCGCCCGAGTACGCGCGCGGTGCCCGGCGTGGCCACGATCGAGAAGCCGAGGTCGATGAGCCGCCGGGCCAGTGGCGCCACCGCGCGCTGGTCGCGGGTGCGCACTGACACGAAGATCTTGCCGAGGGTGGGCATCAGCAGGCCGGACGCGACCTGAGACTTCAGATAGGCCTTGCGGAAGTCATGGTCGATGCCCATAACCTCGCCGGTCGATTTCATCTCCGGCCCCAGGACCGTGTCGACACCCGGAAACTTCACGAACGGGAAGACCGATTCCTTGACGGCGATGTGCGGCAGATCGCGCCCGTCCCACTTGAGCCACGGCTCGAGCGACTCGCCGAGGGCGGCGCGTGTCGCGATCTTGGCGAGCGGCAGCCCGATTGCCTTGGAGACGAACGGCACCGTGCGGGACGCGCGCGGGTTCACCTCCAGCACGTAGATCGTGTCGTTGCGGATGGCGAACTGCACGTTGATGAGCCCGACCACGCCGAGGGCTTGGGCGAGCGCGCGCGTCTGAGCACGCAAAGCCTGGATCTCGTCTTCGCCGAGCGAGTACGGCGGCAGCGCGCAGGCGGCGTCACCGGAGTGAATGCCCGCCTTCTCGATGTGCTCCATCACGCCCCCGACGACCACCCGCGTGCCGTCCGAGACGGCATCCACATCGATCTCGATCGCGTCCTCGAGGAACTTGTCGATGAGTACCGGGTGCTCGGGCGCCACCCGGATCGCCTCCTGCATGAACTCGCCCAGATCCTGATCGTCGTGGACGATCCGCATCGCGCGCCCGCCGAGCACGTAAGACGGCCGGACGAGGACGGGATAGCCAATTTTGGTGGCAATCGCCTGGGCCTCGTCGAGGGAGCGCGCGGTGGCGCCGGCCGCTTGGTGGAGCCCGAGCTCGGTGAGGAGCGCGCTGAAGCGTTGACGATCCTCGGCGCGGTCGATCGCGTCGGGTGAGGTGCCGAGGATCGGCACGCCCGCTTCGCGCAGCGGCACCGCGAGCTTCAGCGGGGTCTGCCCGCCGAACTGGACGACGACGCCGAGCGGCCGCTCGCGCTCGACGATGTTGAGGACGTCCTCGAGCGTGAGCGGCTCGAAGTAGAGGCGATCGGACGTGTCGTAGTCCGTGGAGACCGTCTCCGGATTGCAGTTGACCATGATCGCTTCCACGCCGAGGTCATGGAGCGCGAACGCGGCGTGGACGCAGCAGTAGTCGAACTCGACCCCCTGGCCGATGCGGTTGGGTCCCGAGCCGAGGATGACCACCTTCGGCCGGTCCGTCGGCGGCGCCTCGTCCTCCTCCTCGTAGGTCGAATAGAGGTAGGGCGTGTGGGCGACGAACTCGGCGGCGCACGTGTCGACGGTCTTGAACGTCGCGCGGATGCCCCGCTCGAGACGCCGCGCCCGCACCGCGGCCTCACCGGCGCCGGTGAGCTCGGCGATCCGCCGGTCGGCGAACCCGAGCTGCTTGGCGCGGCGCAGCACCTCCGGGTCGGTGAGCGCGCCCGCGGCGATCGTTGGCTCGAAGGCGACGATCTCGCGCATGTTCTCGAGGAACCAGGCGTCCATCCGGGTCAGCGAGCGAATCGTCTCGGTCGTGAAGCCGGCGCGGTACGCGTCGCCGATCGCGAAGATCCGGTCGGGGTTCGGCACCGTCAGCAGGCGACGCAGCTCGTCGTCGCCGACCGGCCGACCGAGGGTGAGGCCCCAGCGATCCTGCTCGAGCGAGCGCACCGATTTCTGCAGCGCCTCCTTGAAGGTGCGCCCGATCGCCATGACCTCGCCGACCGACTTCATCTGCGTCGTCAGCGTGCGATCAGCCTCGGGGAATTTCTCGAACGCCCACCGCGGGAACTTGACCACGCAGTAGTCGATGGCCGGCTCGAACGACGCGGGCGTCTCGCGCGTGATGTCGTTCCGGATCTCGTCGAGCGTGTAGCCGACCGCGAGCTTGGCGGCGATCTTCGCGATCGGGAAGCCGGTGGCCTTGGACGCGAGCGCCGACGAGCGCGACACGCGCGGGTTCATCTCGATCACGACCAGCCGGCCGTCGTCTGGGTTCACGGCGAACTGGATGTTGGAGCCGCCCGTCTCGACGCCGATCTCGCGGATGATCGCGATCGCGGCGTCACGCATCAGCTGGTATTCCTTGTCGGTGAGCGTCTGCGCGGGCGCGACCGTGACCGAGTCGCCGGTGTGCACCCCCATCGGGTCGACGTTCTCGATCGAGCAGATGATGACGACGTTGTCGGCGAGGTCGCGCATCACCTCGAGCTCGAACTCCTTCCAGCCGATCACCGATTCCTCGACCAGCACGGTCCCGACCGGTGAGGATTGCAGCCCCCACCGCACCGCGTCCTCGAGCTCTTCGGGGTTGTAGGCGATCGAGCCGCCGGTGCCACCCAACGTGAACGAAGGCCGGATGATCGCTGGATAGCCGACGCGAGCCACGATCGCGCGCGCCTCGTCGAGGCTTCGCGCCTGCCCGGAGCGCGGAAGCGCCAGGCCGATGCGCTCCATCGCCTGCTTGAAGAGCGCCCGGTCCTCCGCTTTCCGGATCGCCTCGAGCTTGGCGCCGATCAGCTCGACGCCGAACCGATCGAGGGTGCCGTCCTCCGCCAGCGCCACCGCGATGTTGAGGCCGGTCTGGCCGCCCAGGGTGGGCAGGAGCGCGTGCGGCCGCTCGCGCTCGATGATCTTCGCCACGAACTCGAGCGTCAGCGGCTCGATGTAGGTGCGGTCCGCGAGCTCGGGATCGGTCATGATCGTGGCCGGATTCGAGTTGACGAGGACCACCTCGAACCCTTCCTCACGCAGGGCGCGACACCCCTGCGTACCCGAGTAGTCGAACTCGCAGGCCTGGCCGATCACGATCGGCCCCGAGCCGATGATCAGGATGCGTTTGAGGTCGGTACGCTTGGGCAGCTACTCCTCCACGAGCCCATAGACGATCGAGGTCTCCGGCGCCGCTTCCTCTCGGCGGTAGAGGACGTCGTCGAGCCGGCCGTCGCCGACCCACGTGACTTCACCGCTGCCCCAGAGCTGCTCGCCCAGGACGCTCATTCGCCGGTCGACCCGCTCGCGGATCGCGTGGGCTTCGAGCGAGGTCTCGCTCTGTGCTGTGAACGACGTCCACTCGGGTTTCTGGCCGCCCCCTTCAGTCTTCCGATACGAGATCAAGTACTTGGGCATGACGAGGTCAGCCTCCCTTCTGGCTCATCAGGTCGGCGAAGCGATGGAACAGGTAATTGGCGTCGTGCGGCCCCGGCGACGCCTCCGGGTGGTACTGCACGGAGAACACGGCCTGGTCGCGATGCCGGAGACCCTCGCACGTTCCGTCGTTCAGATTGAGGTGCGTCGGCTCCCAGCCGTGCGCCGACACCGACGCCGGGTCGACGGCGAACCCGTGATTCTGCGCGGTGATCTCGACCTTGCCGGTCGCGAGGTCTTTGACCGGGTGGTTGGCGCCGTGGTGGCCGAACGGCAGCTTGTACGTGCGTCCGCCGGCCGCCAGCCCGAGGATCTGGTGACCGAGGCAGATCCCGAAGATCGGCACGCGTCCGAGGAGCCCGCGCACCGAGGCGATCAAGTAGGGCACGCCTTCGGGGTCACCCGGTCCGTTGGAAATGAACACCCCGTCAGGCTTCGCGGCGAGCACCTCGTCGGTCGTCGTCGCCGCGGGCACGACCGTCACCTCACAGCCGATCGTGCGGAGCTGGCGCAGGATGTTGAACTTGATCCCGCAGTCGTACGCGACGACCTTGAAGCGGCCCGGCGGCGCCGGGACGTACCCGCGCGAGAGCTCCCAGCCGCCTTCGGACCAGGTGTAGGGCGCGTCCGCGGTGACCTCGGCCACCAGATCGCGGCCGACGAGCCCGGGCAGCGCTCGAGCGCGCTCGAGCAGGCGCGCCGGATCGGTCTCGACCGAGGAGACGACGCCGTCCTGGGCGCCGTGGTCGCGCAGGTGGCGCGTCAGCGCGCGCGTGTCGATGTCCTGGATCCCCACGATTCCGTGGCGCGCGAGATAGGCGTCGAGGCTCGAGCCCGAGCGGAAGTTCGACGCGATCGACGACGCCTCCTTGACGATGAACCCGTTGACCCACGGCCGTCGCGACTCGACGTCTTCCTCGTTGACGCCGTAGTTGCCGATCATCGGATAGGTCATCGCGACGATCTGGCCGCGGTAGGACGGATCGGTGAGGATCTCCTGGTAGCCCTGCATCGCGGTATTGAAGATGACCTCGCCCGAGGCCTCTCCCACCGCGCCGAGAGCCCGGCCCCTGAACGTGCGCCCGTCGCGCAGCACGAGCCAGGCGGGTTTCACCGGCCCGCCGCGCGTACGAGCACGCCGCCGACGATCGTCATCCATGGACCTCCGTGAAGCTGCCAGCCGCCGAACGGCGTGTTGCGGCTCCGCGAATGAAACCGCGACGGGTCGACGGTCGTTTCCGTGTCGAGGTCCAGAATCGTGACGTCGGCGGCCGCCCCGGCCGAGAGGGTGCCGCCGGGAAGGTTGAGAAGCCGCGCCGGGTCCCGGCTCCACCGGGCGATCAAGGTCGCGAGCGGCAGGAGCCCGGGCCGCACGAGCCGATCCAGCGCGACCGCCACCGCGGTCTCGAGCCCGACGATGCCGAAGGCCGCGCGATCGTACTCGCCTTCCTTCTCGGAGAGCGCGTGCGGGGCGTGGTCGGTCGCGATACAGTCGATGGTCCCGTCCGCGAGCCCCTCGATCAGCGCCTCGACGTCACGTTTGGTCCTGAGCGGCGGGGCCATCTTCGTGTTGGCGTCCCAGGTCCGCACCGCGTCCTCCGTCAGCACCAGGTGGTGCGGCGTCACCTCGGCGGTGACGCGGATGCCGCGCGCCTTCGCGTCGCGGACGAGGCGCACCGTGCCCGCGGTGGACGCGTGAGCGATGTGGACGTGGGCGCCGGTCAGCTCGGCCAGCAGGATGTCGCGCGCGACCATCACGTCTTCGGCCGCGGCCGGCTGCCCGGGCAGACCGAGCTCAGTGGACACGACGCCCTCGTTGATCGAGGCGCCGGCGCTGAGGGTCGCATCCTCGGCGTGGCTGATGATCGGCGCGCCGAAGGGTAGCGTGTACTCCATGGCGCGGCGGTAGAGGCCGGCGTTCATGACGCACCGGCCGTCGTCCGAGAAGGCGACGCAGCCCGATTCCGCGAGCTCGGCCAGCTCGGCGAGCTCCTCGCCGCGGAGATTCCGTGTGACGGCGCCGATCGGGTAGACGCGCACCCGGCCCTCGACCCTCGCCTTGGCCAGGATGTAGTCGGTGACCGCGCCGTTGTCGTTGACGGGACTCGTGTTCGCCATGCAGCAGACGGCGGTGAAACCCCCGGCGGCGGCCGCGCGGGTGCCGGTCGCCACGGTCTCCTTGTATTCCTGGCCGGGCTCGCGCAGGTGCACGTGCATGTCGATGAACCCAGGGCAGACGATCTTGCCGGTCGCGTCGACGATCTCGGCGTCGGCGGGCGCCTCGAGGCTTCGTCCCAGCCGCGCGATCTTCCCGTTCTCGATCAGGACGTCCTGGATGGCGTCGACGGTGTTCGCCGGGTCGATGATGCGGCCGCCGCGGAGCAGGAGGCTCATGAGCCGTCTCCGCCTTTGCGGCCGGCGAGCAGGAGCAAGACGCCCATGCGCACGGCGACGCCCCGCGATACCTGGTCGAGGATGACCGAGTACGGTCCGTCGGCGACCTCGGGGGACAGCTCGATCCCACGGTTCACGGGACCGGGGTGCATGATCAGCACGTCGGGCCGCGCGTGCCGCGCCAGCTTGTCGAGCGTCAGCCCCCAGAAGCGCGCGTACTCCCGGGTGGAGGGGATCAGCCCGGCGGTCATGCGCTCCTGCTGCAGGCGAAGCATCATGATCACGTCCACGTCGCCGATCGCGTCCTCGAGGCGATAGCTCACCTTCGCGCCGAGCTCCTGGACGAACGGCGGGATGAGCGTGGGCGGCCCGGCGACGGTGACCGTCATGCCGAGCTTGCGCATCCCGTGGATGTCCGACCGCGCGACCCGGCTGTGGGCGATGTCACCGACGATCGCGACGTGCAGGCCCTCGAAGTGGCCCTTCTTCTCGCGGATCGTCAGGAGATCGAGCAGCGCCTGAGTCGGATGCTCGTGAGCGCCGTCGCCGGCGTTGACGATCGAGCACGGGAGCTCGCGGGCGAGCAGATCGGCGGCGCCGGCCGACGAATGACGGACCACGACGACGTCGGGGCTCATCGCCGCGATGTTCTTGGCGGTATCGATGAAGCTTTCGCCCTTGCTCGAGCTCGATCCACTCGACGAAAAGTTGACGACGTCCGCCGAGAGCCATTTCCCGGCGATCTCGAACGAGGTGCGCGTGCGCGTGGACGCTTCGTAGAAGAGGTTGACGACCGTCTTGCCGCGGAGCGCCGGGACCTTCTTGATGTCGCGCGACGCGATCTCCTGGAGCGACGCCGCGGTGTCGACCAACAGCGTGATCTCGCTCGCGTCGAGCTCTCGCATCGAGAGCAGATCCTTCCGCGTCCAGCGCATCTAGGCCTCCTCGGGTTCTTCGATGACGACGCGGTCCTCGCCGTCGTGCTCGCGTAGGCGCACGGCGACGCTTTCACGGCGCGAAGTCGGCAGGTTCTTGCCGACGTAGTCCGGCCGGATCGGCAGCTCGCGGTGGCCGCGGTCGATCAGGCACGCGAGCTGGATCGCGGTCGGCCGGCCGAGGTCGATGATCGCGTCGAGCGCCGCGCGAATCGTCCGGCCGGTGAAGAGGACGTCGTCCACGAGGATCACGGTCTTGTCCTTGATCGAGAACGGGATGTCGGTGCCCCGGATCACCGGCGTTCCGCGCATGCCCAGGTCGTCGCGATAGAGTGTGATGTCGAGCGTCCCGACCGGGAGGGTCGTGCCGTCGATGTGGGCGATCTTCGCGGCGAGGCGATGCGCGAGGCTCACCCCGCGCGTGCGGAGCCCGACGAACGCGAGGTCCTTGGCGCCGCCGTTCTTCTCGAGGATCTCGTGGGCGATGCGGGTGAGGGCTCGGTCGAGCGCGGTCTCGTCGAGGACCTGCGCCTTCTCGCGGTGGCGTGGTGCGGGGCTGCTCATCTTCTCTCCTTGCGGGCCTCTCCGGGCGCGCTTAAAGGAAAGCTCCGGAACCGACTGCAGTCACTCTACATGGCATGCTTCACTCGTGTCAACCCGACGAGGGGCGGGCCGCGCCCTTCGCGCGCCAGCGCTCGACGGTCCGGCGCTCGTGCTCCACGCTGACGCGGCCCGCCTTCACGACCAGGCGCCGCGGCGGCTGGGCCGTCACGATCTCTTCCAGCCGGTCGCAGTCCCACACGACCAGATCGGCGCGACACCCGACGGCGCAGCCGTAGTCGCGGAGATTGAGCACGCGCGCCGCGTGGGTCGTGACGGTCCCGACGAGCTCACGCATCAGGTCCTGTGTGCCCATGTGGGCGGCGACCGCGGCGACGAACGTCAGGTGAGCGGGGTCGGCGGTGCCGATCGGCGTGAACGGATTCCGGATATTGTTCGACGCCAGCGCGACCGGGATACCGGCCTCCAGCAGCCGGCGGATGGGCGTCAGACCCCGACGGACGTTTCGCTCGTCGCGCCGTCCCATCAGGTAGAGATCGGTCAGCGGCAGGCTGATCACGCCGATCCGCGCGGCCGCGAGCTCCGCGATCAAGGCCGCCTGCTCGACCGCGGGCAGCGCCGCGAGCTCGGTCAGATGACCGACCGCGACGCGTCCCTGCCAGCCGGCCCGGACGGTTTGGCGCACGATCTCCCGCACGTGCAGGTGCTCGGGCTCGTCGGTGAAGTCGACGTGGAAGTCCGCGTCGACACCGAACTCGCGCGCGAGCGCGAAGACGATGTCGATGTGCCGGCCCGCGTCGGTGTCGTTGTACGGGCAGCCGCCGACGAGATCGGCGCCCATCTCGAGGGCGCGACGCAACAGAGCCTCGGTGCCGGGCGACTGCAATATGCCTTCCTGGGCGAACGCGCAGAGCTGGAGCTCGACCGCTGGCGCATATTCGCGCTTCAGCGCGAGCAGCGCGTGCAT
>Ga0207684_10005575_pt1 | contig 11588 bp, 7 predicted proteins | sample KBSK5501metaG_FD_184342 | JGI IMG/M metagenome (GOLD analysis project Ga0207684, IMG submission 184342) | Corn, switchgrass and miscanthus rhizosphere microbial communities from Kellogg Biological Station, Michigan, USA - KBS K5-50-1 metaG... | ecosystem: Host-associated > Plants > Roots >... | reverse complement strand
GATCTCGCTGAACGCCAGAAAGCCGTGGCGGTTGCCGCCATAATCGACAAAGGCGGCCTGCAGCGACGGTTCGACTCGCGTAACCTTAGCGAGGTAGATGTTGCCTTTTACCTGTTTCTTGGTCGACGACTCGAAATCGAATTCTTCGAGCCGATTGCCGTTGAGCACCACAACCCGAGTCTCCTCGGGGTGGGCGGCGTCGATGAGCATGCGCTTTGCCATTCGGGCAGAACTCCGGAGCGCGCGGCTGCGACCGTTATATAAGCGGCCGGCGGCGCGCTGCTGTGGGGTGGGGAGCCGGTGGCGTCTGCCATCGTAGCGTCGCGGAATTCGGTCATCGGCATCGCGGCGGCAAACAGCCCGGCTCGAGGTTCATACGATCACTTTCGCCCGGCGCTGCGACCCGGCGCGGCGGCAAGAAACTTGCCAGCAAGGCGGGTTTGCGTCGCAACGCCGCCGGACGGCACGCCCGGCTGGCGGAATTCGCACCCAGCAATTTACCGGCCAATCCCTGCCGCCACAATGATTTCATCCCGAAACCAGGGTGGCGGCCGGAAAGTCCAGGCTCTGCGCCCTTGCGGCGACAGCAATCGGCGCCCATTTCGCGGGCATCGCGCAGAGAATGGCTGGGGTTCAACCAAATCGGCCTTGGAATAGCCAAAGTGTTGGCGCATAAGAAGCGCCGCCGGGCGGGGGGCCGACCGCGCCAGCGGTTAAGGAGTATGCGCTGTTGCGCATTGTTATTAAGCTCGTTCGCTTTCTTTTCGTGTGCCTCGTCCTGCTCGCCATTGCCGGCGGCAGCGTGATCGGCTTGACGATCTGGTATTTCGGGCGTGACCTGCCCGATTACCAGCAGCTGGCGCATTACGAGCCGCCGATTACGACGCGGGTGCATGCCGGCGACGGCCGGCTGCTGGCCGAATATTCGACCGAGCGCCGGGTTTTCGTGCCGATCGGGGTGATCCCGAAGCGGGTCATCAACGCGTTCCTCTCCGCCGAGGACAAGAATTTCTACAGTCATCGCGGGGTCGACCCGGTGTCGATGTTCCGCGCCGCGTTGACCGATGTCGGGCGCTGGCACAGCAAGCGCCGCCCGGTCGGCGCCTCGACGATCACGCAGCAGGTCGCCAAGAACATGCTGCTGACCAACGAGCTGTCGATCTCCCGCAAGGTCAAGGAGATCCTGCTCGCCACCCGCATCGAGGACGCGCTGCCCAAGGACCGCATCCTCGAACTCTATCTGAACGAGATCTATCTCGGCTCCGGCGCCTATGGCGTCGAGGCGGCGGCGCTGATCTATTTCAGCAAATCGCTCGACGAGCTGACCCTCAGCGAGGCCGCCTTCCTGGCCGGTCTCCCGAAGGCGCCCAACAACTACAACCCGACCCGCTACCCGCAGCAGGCCAAGACGCGGCGCGACTGGGTGCTCGACCGCATGGCCGAGGACGCCAGCGCGCCCGACAAGGAAATCGCCGCGGCGAGGGCCGAGCCGATCACCCTGCGCAAGCGCGAGGAAGCCGAAATCGTCAACGGCCCGTATTTCGCCGAGGAAGTGCGGCGCGACCTGCTCGCCCGCTACGGCGAAAAGGGGCTCTATCAATCGGGCCTGTCGGTGCGCACCAGCCTCGACGCCAAGCTGCAGCCGGCCGCCGACAAGGCATTGCGCGACGGGCTCATAAAATATGACCGCAACCGCGGCGGCTGGCGCGGCGCGGTCGGCCATATCGACCCCGGCCCGAACTGGCCGGCCCGGCTGGCGGCCGAGCCCCTGACCCCGGGCGCGGCGGTGGCCGGCTGGCAGCTCGCGGTGGTGCTGCGCACCGAAACGGACGGCGCCGCTATCGGCCTCAAGGACGGCGAGACCGGACGCATCCCGTTCGCGCAGATGCGCTGGGCCCGGCCGTTGCTCGATGACGGCAATCTTGGGGCATTCCCGCGCAACGCCGCCGATGTCGCCAAGCCCGGCGACCTGGTCTTGGTCGAGCCGCTGGTGGAGAGCCCGAAAGCCGCGACGCCGGGCGCAAAGCCGCAAGCTCCGGTGCGCGCCGCCGGGCTCTACAATTTGTGCCAGATCCCCGAGGTTTCCGGCGCGCTGGTGGCGCTCGACCCGCATACCGGGCGGGTGCTGGCGATGAGCGGCGGGTTCAGCTTCGAGATCAGCCAGTTCAACCGGGCGACCCAGGCGAAGCGGCAACCGGGATCGTCGATCAAGCCGTTTATCTACTTGACCGCGCTCGAGCACGGCTTCACCCCATCGACCACGGTCGAGGACGGACCGGTCGCGATCAGCCAGGGCGAGGGGATGCCGCTGTGGACCCCGGGCAATTACAACAGCAACAAGTTCCGCGGCCCGACCCCGCTGCGGGTCGCGCTCGAATTGTCGTTGAACACGGTCACGGCTCGCCTGGCCGAGCAGGTCGGCATGGAGGCGATCGGCGAGACTATCGAGAAATTCGGCATCATGGATCACATGCCGCGGCTCTATGCGATGTCGCTCGGCGCCGGCGAGACGACGCCGCTGCGGCACACCGCGGCCTATGCGATGCTCGACAATGGCGGGAAGCGCATCACCCCGACCCTGATCGATCGCGTCCAGGGTCGTGACGGCAAGACGATCTTCCGCGCCGACCAGCGTCCCTGCGAGGGCTGCGCCGAGGTCGAATGGAACCGCCAGCCGGTGCCGGTGATCCCCGACACCCGCGAGCAGATCGCCGACCCGGTCTCGACGTTCCAGATCGTCGAGATGCTGGAGGGGGTCGTGCAGCGCGGCACCGGCACCGCGGTCAAGGCGGTCGGCAAGCCGATCGCCGGCAAGACCGGCACGACCAACGACTGGCAGGACGCCTGGTTTGTCGGCTTCACCCCCGATCTCGCCGCCGGGGTGTTTGTCGGCTACGACGACCCGGCGTTTCTCGGTTCCGACGAGACCGGCGGCCATCTCGCGGCGCCGATCTTCCGCGATTTCATGATGGTCGCGCTGAAGGACGCGCCGCCGACCGAGTTCCGCACCCCGCCGGGGCTGCGGATGTATCGCGTCAACCCGGAAACCGGGGAGCCGGCGGGGGCTGGTGGGCCGGCGATCTGGGAGGGCTACAAGCCCGGCACCGAGCCCGGCAAGGATAAGGGACGCATGGCCCCGACCGACCAGATCGTGCAGGGCGTCACGGCGCGCGTGCCGGTCCGCGCGACCCCGGCCAGCGGAACCGGCGGGCTCTACTGAGTGGATGAGACCTGGGCAAAGATCGAGCGGCATCTCACCGCGATTAAGTGGATGCTTGCCGCGGCGATCGGCGGACTTATGTTCTTGCTTGCGGGGCTGGCGCCGCTCGCGGTGAGGCTGTTCTCGTAAAGCAGGCGCGGCATTCCGCGCAAACCAGGAGCGAACAAGAAGGCATGAAGGCAGAGACACAGGCGGTCGCCGACGACATCCGAAAGTCGCTGGCGCTGCTGAGGAGGCATCTTTGACTGGGAGGTCGCCAACAGGCGCCTCGCCGAGCTGAACGCCAAGGCGGAAGACCCCAAGCTCTGGGATGATCCGACCGCGGCACAATCCGTGTTGCGCGAGCGCACCCGCCTGGAGCGCGCGATCGAAGGCTACCGCCGCATCGAGCGCGAGGTCGACGACGCGATCGAGCTGATCGAGCTCGGTGATGCCGAGGGCGACGCATCGATCGTCGCGGAAGCCGAGGCCAACCTCGAAAAGCTGCGCGAAGAGGCGCGGAAGCGCGAGGTCGAGAGCCTCTTGTCGGGCGAAGCCGACGGCAATGATTGCTATCTCGAAGTCCATGCCGGGGCCGGCGGCACCGAGGCGCAGGACTGGGCCGAGATGCTGCTGCGCATGTATGTCCGCTGGGCCGAGGACCATGACTACAAGGTCGAGTGGCTCGAAGAGAGCGCCGGCGAAGGCGCCGGGATCAAATCGGCGACGGTCAAGGTCAGCGGCGTCGATGCCTATGGCTGGCTGAAAACCGAAAGCGGCGTGCATCGCCTGGTGCGCATCTCGCCGTTCGATTCGAATGCACGGCGCCATACCAGCTTTGCCTCGGCGTGGGTCTACCCGGTGATCGACGAGAAGATCGAGATCGAGGTTCTCGACAAGGATCTGCGCATCGACACCTACCGCGCCTCGGGCGCCGGCGGGCAGCACGTCAACAAGACCGACAGCGCGATCCGCATCACCCACATGCCGAGCGGCATCGTCGTGCAGTGCCAGAGCGAACGCTCGCAGCACCAGAACCGGGCGCATGCCTTTGCGATGCTGCGCGCCCGGCTCTACGAGCGCGAGTTGCAGGCGCGCGAGGCCAGGGTCGAGGCGATGAATGCGGCCAAGACCGATATCGGCTGGGGCCACCAGATCCGCTCTTATGTGCTGCAGCCCTACCAGATGGTGAAGGATCTGCGCACCGGGGTCGAAACCGGCAATACCGGGGCGGTGCTCGACGGCGACATCGACCGCTTCCTGGCCGCCGCCCTGGCGCAGCGCATCGAGGGCGCCGACGCGCTGGCGAGCGGCGGCTAAAGCAACATCGCTCCCGGGGCCCCTCCTCTCATCGTCATGGCCGGTAGAAAAAGGTTTCGGCGGCTCGTCATCGAAAGATGCCGGCGTTCGCAAATACAATATTGAACTTGTTCTCGATTATTGAACTTGTTCTCGATTTACCGGCATGGCATTTCCGCTTTGATCCAGGCCTCCAGCGCTTCGACGAACTCCTCGTGCGAGAGCGGAGGAGCCGTGCGCCTGCCCGGGGCCCAGGCCCAGAGGACGAGCGGATCCGTCTTCATGTGGTCGATGACTTGCTCTCCCGTGCGACGGCTGCCGTTGCGGGCCGGGTCCTTCATCTGTTCGCAGATCTGCTCCTTGCTCCGGCCCTCCCACAGCATGGACAAGGGCGCGAGGTGCCAGTCGTTGACGCCCGGAACGAACCCGTCGGCCGTGTTCGTCGTCTGATGGCAGGTCTGGCACGGCTGCGTGGGGGCGCCGTGACCGTCCATTCCGCGGACAACGAGCGGCAGATGAACGGTCCGGGCATCGCCTTGCCGGGGGGATTGGTCTTGATGACAGTTGATGCATCTCGGGTGCATCACGACGCTCGCGATCGGGTCGAACGTCCCGGAGGGAGCGGCGCGCGGTGCGTCGACGACACTTCCGGCAACCGCGAGCAAGCCCACGATCATCGGCGAAAACCGCGGCATCGTCTCCTCCTCAAGCCGCGCGCAATTGAGTCTCGAGCGGCAGCTTCCGGATGCGCCTGCCGGTGGCAGCGAAGACCGCGTTCGACACCGCGGCAGCGGTGACAGCCGTGCCTGGCTCGCCGATTCCGCCTGGCGCTTCCAAGCTGCGCACCAAGTGCACCTCGATGGCGGGCGTCTCGTTGATTCGCATGACTCGAACGTCATGGAAGTTGGACTGTTCGATCCGGCCGTTCTTCAGCGTCACGCCGCCCCACAGGGCGCCGCTGATTCCGAAGACTATCCCGCCCTCGATCTGGGCCTTCACCGTGTCCGGGTTCACGACCGTTCCGCAATCTACTGCGCAGACGACCCGGTGGACGCGGACCTCGCCCGCCTTCGACACCGAGACCTCGGCCACCTGCGCCAGATAACTGCCCCATTCGCTGAAAAGCACCGAGACGCCGCGGCCCCGGCCTTCGGGCAGCGGCTTTCCCCATCCGGACGCCTGCGTGACGATGTCCAAGACTGCCGTTGCACGAGGAGATTTGCGGAGGAGGGCCCGGCGAAAGGCGGCGGGATCCTGCTTCGCGGCTGCAGCGAGCTCGTCGACGAAGCTCTCGATCACGAAGTTGTTGTGTGTGACTCCGACGCCTCGCCAGAACCCAGTGTTCAAGACCGGCTCCTCGTGGCGCACGTACTCGACTCGGATCGCCGGGATGTCGTAGAGCAGCTGCACCGCTCCGTCCACACCGTCGATGTCGATCCCGTTCTTGAAAGCAGCCGGCAGGTAGCGGGCGATGATCGACGGGCCGACGATCCGGTGCATCCATGCGACCGGCTGGCCCTGCGCATTCAGCGCCGCCGCCATACTGTCGTAGTAGTACGGCCGATAAACGTCGTGCTGGATGTCCTCCTCGCGCGTCCAGATCACCTTCACCGGACCGTCGACCTGCTGGGCGATTCGCACGGCCTGCGAGACGATGTCGAACTCGAGGCGCCGGCCGAACCCGCCGCCCAAGTAATAGTTGTGCACTTCCACCTTATCGCGAGGCAGGCCTGTGACCCTGGCGGCTCCCCCTTGGGCGCGCGTGATGACTTGCGTGCCCGTCCAGATTTCGCAGCGGTCCGCGCTCAAACGGACCGTGCAGTTCATCGGCTCCATCGTCGCGTGCGCGAGGAAGGGAACCTCGTACACCGATTCGAGCTTGTTGGTCGCTCCCGCGAGAACCGCCGGCGCGTCCCCGTCGTTTCGCACGACCACGCCCGGCATCTGTGCGGCGACGGCGAGCCCCTCGACGACATCGGCGGTGTTGATCTTTCCGTGCTCTCCGTCGTCCCAGCGAATGTCGAGCGCCGCCAGTCCCTGCTTGGCTGCCCACATGTGATCGGCCACGACCGCAACCGCATCGTCGAGGCGGACAATTTGGCGCACTCCTCTGATTGCCGTGGCTTTGCTGTCATCAAGGCTGACCAGTTTGCCGCCGACTACTGGGCTCGCAGCGACCGTGGCGATCTTCATTCCGGGCAGTCGGACGTCGATGCCGTACTCCGCTTCGCCGTTCACCTTCGCCGGAGTATCGAGTCGCCTGGCGGGCGTGCCGATCAGTTTGAAATCCTTCGGGTCCTTCAAGGCAACTTGGGCCGGCACCGGCAGCTTCGCGGCTTTTTCGGCCAGAGCGCCGTACGACAGCTTGCGGCCGGTCGGCGTGTGGGTCACGACCCCTCTGCGCGCCCGACACGACGCCGTGTCGACGCCCCAGGTCTCGGCAGCAGCGGCCACTAGCATGGTGCGCGCGGTTGCGCCGGCGCGGCGAAGCGGCTCGTAGAACGCTCGCACTGAGGTCGACCCACCCGTTTCCTGATCGCCGAAGATCGGGTTCGCGTACAGCTTGTCGTTGGCCGGCGCGTGCTCGAGGTGAACCTGGTCCAGTCCCACCTCCAGCTCTTCCGCGATCAACATCGGCATCGAGGTGTAGGTGCCCTGTCCCATTTCGACCTGGTTCATGATCAGCGTGATCCGGCCGTCCTTGCCGATGCGAATAAACGCGTTCGGCGCAAAGTCGGTCTGACTCCCTTCGGCGGTTGCCGCCAGCACTCGCGGCAAGGCCTCGAGATGCAGCCCCAATAGGAAGCCACCGCCGGCGGCCGCACCCGTGAAGAGGAGCAGGCGACGCGACATCTGGGCCATGGTCAGCCCTCCTTCTTGGCAGTCGCCGGTTTGCGAGCCGCCTGTTTTATGGCCTCTCGGATGCGGGGATAGGTGCCGCAGCGGCAAATGTTCCCCGACAACGCCTGATCGATATCGGTGTCGGTGGGCGCCGGTATCTTCGCGAGCAGGGCGGCGGCGGCCATGATCTGGCCGGACTGGCAGTAGCCGCACTGAATGACCTCCAGGTCGAGCCAAGCTTGCTGAACCCGCTTGCCGGCGGCGGTGGCGCCGACTCCCTCGATCGTGGTGATCGAATGCCCGGCCGCGGCGCTGACCGGCATCACGCAGGATCGTCTGGGGATGCCATCCAAGTGCACCGTGCACGCGCCGCAGAGAGCGACCCCGCAGCCGAACTTGGTCCCGTTCATGCCGAGGAGATCGCGCAAGACCCACAGCAAAGGCATGTCCGGCGATGCATCGACGGTGTGGGATTTATCGTTGATCTTCAATGTGACCATGATCGACCTCCCCGCTCAACCCCGAGAAATGGTCGATATCGACCCGTCCGATGTACTCCATCGGGCGGCCGTCCGCCTGAAGCAAGCCACTCTTACTTCGATATTTCAACTCGAGGCAAGTGGCCCGGCCATCCAAGAAAAACACACTTGTGGCTCCCCGGGCCAAGCCCGGGAATGACGGATTGGGAATGCGATGATGCGGTTGGACAAAGGGGATCGAACCGCCATGACAGCGAGTCGTCCGGGAACGCACCAGTGCGGCCGGTTTTTGATCTAGAGCGGCGCGCTTTTCCGATAGATTTTGCGCGATCGGCACGGCCGCCGGGCGGCTCGCCCTCGCCAAGCTCGCGCCGCGCCCGTACACTGCGCCGCATTCTGTTTTGCAGTGAAGCCGCGCATGCCCGAAGAGTTTTATCGCATCAAACGCCTGCCGCCTTACGTCTTTGCCGAGGTCAATGCGCTGAAGGCGCAGGCGCGCGGCGAGGGCCGCGATGTCATCGATCTCGGCATGGGCAATCCCGACGGCCCGACGCCGCCGCATATCGTCGCCAAGCTGGTCGAGGCGGTGCAGAACCCGAAGACGCACGGCTACTCGACCTCGCGCGGCATTCCCGGGCTGCGCCGCGCCTACGCCGCCTATTACGCGCGCCGCTTCAATGTCCAGTTGGACCCGGAGCGCGAAATCATCGTCACGCTCGGCTCGAAGGAGGGTTTCGCCAACCTCGCGCAGGCGATCACCGCGCCGGGTGACACGATCCTGGTGCCGAACCCGTGCTACCCGATCCACGCCTTCGGCTTCATCATGGCCGGCGCCGCGGTGCGGCATGTGCCGGTCGGGCCGGATGTCGATTTTCTCGCCGAATTGAAAAAGGCGGTGCAGCACTCGATCCCGGCGCCGCTCGCCGTCGTGCTGAATTTCCCGGCCAACCCGACCGCGCAATCGGTCGATCTCGACTTCTACGGCGAGGTCGTCGATTTCTGCCGCCACCAGGGCATCTACGTCTTGTCCGACCTCGCCTATGCCGAGATCTTTTTCGACGAGAAGCCGCCGCCCTCGATCCTCGAAGTGCCGGGAGCGCGCGACATCGCGGTCGAGTTCACCTCGCTCAGCAAGACCTATTCGATGGCCGGCTGGCGGATCGGCTTCGCGGTCGGCAATGCGCGGCTGATCGGGGCGCTGGGGCGGGTCAAATCCTACCTCGATTACGGCGCCTTCACGCCGATCCAGGTGGCGGCGACCGCGGCGCTGAACGGCCCGCAGGATTGCATCGCCGAGATCCGCGAGCGCTACAAGGCGCGCCGCGACGTGCTGCTCGACGGGCTGCATCAGGCGGGCTGGGACATCCCGGCGCCGCAGGGCACGATGTTCGCCTGGGCGCCGATCCCGCCGGAGTTCCGCGGCCTCGGCAGCCTCGGCTTTTCGAAGCTGCTGCTGGAACGCGCCAATGTCGCGGTCTCGCCCGGCGCCGGGTTCGGCGAATACGGCGAGGGCTTCGTGCGCATCGCGCTGGTCGAAAACCGCCAGCGGCTGCGACAGGCGACGCGCAACATCAAGGCGTTCCTCCAGGGCCGCAACGACACGCCGGAACTGCGCCGCGCCGCAGCTCGTACAGCGGCCGCCGCCGCGCAATAGCCCAGGCCCGGACAGGTCCGCCCGCCCGTTTCCAGCGCAATTCTCGCGTTCGTCATGCCAAGTTGCTGATTTAGTTTACTTTTTCGGCGAAGGACCGCGGTAGATAACAGCGGCTGAACAGCGAGAAAACAGCAAATTATCAGCGACATTTGTCGCAACGTCTTTTGTCCCACACTTCGCCGGATTTTCTGCACGCATGTTCTCCCGGACGATGCGTTTACGGCCATATAGGCGCTCTTGTTTGTCTGTCAAGAACACATGATGAACGTTTTTCGGGTCGCAGAGCGGCTCCTCCGCGCGTTACGGGCGATGAGCTTCCCTTACCAGGCCAAGGCCCAGCCGTCGCGGCGCGGGTCGGAGCCGGCCAGCAGCATGCCGTCGGGGAGCCGCTGGATGATTTCGACGCTGCACGGGCCTTCGAGGTCGCCGACGGTATTCACGGGATGGCCGCGGCGCTGGAGGTCGCGGCGCACCTCCTCCGGGAAGCGGCGCTCGATGGTCAGCGTGTCCGGGCCGTCATGTGGATAATTGGCGTATTGGCCGGGCACGTTCGAGGTCCAGCGCGGCATCTCGGCGGCCTGCTGCGGGTCGAGGCCGAAATCGGCCATTGCGGTCAGGATCTGCAGATTGATCTGCACCTGGTTGTCGGCGCCGGGGGTGCCGAACACGGCCCACAATTTGCCGTCCTTCAGCACCAGCGGCGGGTTCATCGTGTGGCGCACGCGGCGGCCGGGGCGCAGATGGTTCGGATGCGCCGGGTCGAGGTGCCAATAGGCCATGCGGTTGTTGAGCAGGATGCCGGTGTCGCCGGCGGTCACCCCCGAGCCCCAGCCGCTGTTGATGCTCTGGATGCCGGAAACCGCGTTGCCCTCGCCATCGGCGGTGCAGAAATAGGTCGTGTCGCCGGCCGCGTCGGCGATCGTCGTGGTCGGCGCGGCATGCCGCATGTCGATGCGGGCGGCGAGGCGCGCGGCGTACTCGCCGGACAGCAGCTCGGCGAGCGGGGCGCTGACGGTTTGCGGGTCGGCGCCCCAGCGCTCGCGATCGGCAAAGGCGAGCTTCTTGGCCTCGACCAGCACATGCACCAGATTGGCCGAGCCGAGCCCCATGGCTTTCAGATCGAAATTCTCGACGATCTTCAGCTCTTCGAGCAGTACAAAGCCGGTCGAGTTGGGCGGCGCTTCGAGCACGGTCAGGCCGCGGTAATCGATCGCGATCGGCTGCTGGATCTCGGCGTGGAATTCGGCGAGGTCGGCCTCACCGATCAAGGTGCCGGCTTCGGCGCAGCCCGCAGCCAGCCGCCGCGCCAGCGCACCACGATAGAAGCACTCCGCCCCTCCGGCCGCGATCTCCTGCAGGCTGCGCGCGAGCTCCGGCTGCACGATCGGACTACCGACGGGCGGCGTGTTGCCCGCGGCGAGCAGCGCCGCGGCGCTGCGCCGGTCGGCCCGCAAGGTGGCGAGGTGCTCGCCCGCGAAATGGCGGTAATGCGGCGTCGCGCAGAACCCCTCGCGGGCGAGGCGGATCGCCTCGGCGCAGAGCTCGGCCCAGGGCAGCCTGCCGTATTCGCGATGCATCGCCGCCAGCCCGCCCAGCATGCCCGGCACGGAGACCGACAGAGGCCCGGTGCGGGGAATGCCGGCGGCATAGCGCTCCGGGGTCGCAGCCCGCGGCGCCGGGCCGGTGCCGTTGAACACGATGGCGCGGCCGCTCGCCTGGTCGAACACATGGTAGAAGGCGTCGCCGCCGAGCCCCGACATCATCGGTTCGACGACCGACAGCGTCAGCGCCGTCGCGACCGCAGCATCGGCGGCGTTGCCGCCGGCCCGCAAGGCCAGAAGGCCGGCCTGCGCCGCCAGCGGATGGTTCGCCGCGACGGCGCCGCGGCGCCCGATGATCAGCGGGCGGTAGCAGCGCGGTTCTTCCATTCGTCCAATCTCCCACCTCGAGCGAAGCGCACACTTTAGCGCAAAGAACGCAAAGGACACGCAAGGGCGCGATGGCAACCCTCCTCTGCGTCCTTCGCGTATCCATGGCGACCGTCGCGTTGGAGCATTACTGTCCTGAGTCCAGCGGGTGCGGCGAGGCCTCGGTGAAAGCGGTTCGGGTCAGCGGC
>Ga0207684_10005574_pt1 | contig 11588 bp, 12 predicted proteins | sample KBSK5501metaG_FD_184342 | JGI IMG/M metagenome (GOLD analysis project Ga0207684, IMG submission 184342) | Corn, switchgrass and miscanthus rhizosphere microbial communities from Kellogg Biological Station, Michigan, USA - KBS K5-50-1 metaG... | ecosystem: Host-associated > Plants > Roots >... | reverse complement strand
TGAACTACTTCAACCAGTACGGACGGGTCTGGCAGGTGTACGTCCAGGCCGAGGGTGAATTCAGAACCCGTGCCGAGAACGTCGGCCAGTTTTACGTGCGCAATGCCGACGGCAAGGCAGTGCCGCTGTCCACGCTGGTCACCATGAGACCGGTCAACGGCCCCGAGTTCACCACGCGGTTCAACGAGTACCGCGCGGCGCAGATCAACGGACTGCTCGCGCCCGGTTACAGTACCCGGCAGGGCATGCGGGCGCTCGAAGAGGTCTTCGCGCAAACGATGTCCCGCGACATGGGCTTCGATTACTCGGGGATGTCGTTCCAGGAAAAGGTGGCGGCGGAAGGCATCCCTCCCTCCGCCGTCTTTGGCTTCTCGCTGCTCGTGGTGTTCCTGCTGCTCGCCGCCCAGTACGAAAGCTGGACGCTGCCCTTCGGCGTCCTGCTCGGCACGCCCATCGCCGTTCTCGGCGCCGTGGGCGCGCTCTGGCTCGGTCGGTTCGAGTTGGATGTGTTCTCCCAGATCGGCTTGATCATGGTGATCGGCTTGGCGGCCAAGAACGCCATTCTCATCGTCGAGTTCTCCAAGGAGGAATATGAGCACGGCACCTCGCTGGTCGACGCCGCGCTCGCCGGCGCACGCGTCCGCCTGCGCCCCATCCTCATGACCGCGTTCGCCTTCATCCTCGGCGTTCTTCCCCTCGTGATCTCGAAAGGCGCCGGCGCCAACTCGCGACAGATCCTGGGCACCACGGTCCTGGGGGGGATGCTGGCGGCGACGCTCATCGCCATCTTCGTCATTCCGGTCACGTTCTACGTCAGTGAGCGTTTCAGGCGGGGTTCCGAGAAGGCAGGGATGCCGGCGGGGGTGCCGGAGCCGATCCATGGAGGATCGGACGACCGCCCTCCGCCCGATCGCAGGCGCCCATGACGCGCTCCGCGAGCGGATGGATCGCGTCCGGTGTCGTCGCGGCCGCGCTGCTCTGCGGCTGCGCGATTGGCCCGAACTATAAGCGACCGGTCGTGGCCGAGCCCCAGACGTTCCGTGGGCAGGCGACGGCGGAGGCCGCCTCGCTCGCCGATGCGCCCTGGTGGGAAGTGTTCCAGGACACGATCCTGAAGAACTTGATCAAGGAGGCGCTCGACAACAATTACGACGTCAAGATCGCCGCCGCGCGCGTGCAGGAGGCCCGGGCCAATTTCGTCGTCAGTCGATCGGATCTCTACCCGTCACTCGACTATGGCGTCGGCGTGTCGAGAGGCAAGGTCGAACCCGGCGTGCTGGGTGGGCCAGGAGGACAGGCGCCGAGCACCAACAATTTCTACTCTGGCACGCTCACCATGTCGTGGGAGCTCGACATCTGGGGGCGGATCCGTCGCTCGAACGAGGCGGCGCGCGCTAACTTGTTGGCCACCGAGGATGCCCGACGCGGGGTGTGGCTGACGCTGGTCAGCGACCTGGCCCAGGCGTACTTCGAGCTCCTGGCCCTCGACGTGCGACTCCAGATCGCCCGGGACAGCACGGACGCCTACCAGAGTACCTACAACGTGTTCGAGGATCGACTCCGGGTGGGTGCCGCCTCGAAGCTCGAGACGTCGCGGGCCGAGGGCGCCCTCGGCGCCGCGCAGGCGAGCATCCCGCAGCTCGAGAGCGATATCGTGGCGAAGGAGAACCAGATCAGCATCCTGCTGGGCAGGAGCCCTGGTCCCATTCCGCGTGGGCTCCCGATGTACGCGCAGGCGGTGGTGCCCACGGTGCCGGCGGGGCTGCCATCGGTGCTGCTCGAGCGACGGCCCGATCTCCGCCAGGCGGAGCAGCAGCTCGTGAGCGCCAACGCGCGTATTGGAGTCGCCAAGGCGGAGTTCTTCCCGAAGCTGAGCCTGACCGCGCTGTTCGGTACGGCGAGCCCGGAGCTGTCGGTCCTCACGGGTGGCACCGCGACGATCTGGGCTGTGGCCGGCATGCTCAGCGGACCGCTCCTCAACGCGGGCCGCACCCTCGGGAACTACCGGGCGTCTCTCGCTCAGTGGGAGCAAGCGAAGCTCCAGTACGAGCAGGCGGTGCTCACGGCGCTCCGGGAAGTCTCGGATGCCCTCACCGCACTCGGCAAGCTGAGCGAGGCCGAGGCGGGGCAGGAGAGGTCAGTGAAGGCGCTCGAGCAGGCCGTCGGGTACGCAACGGACCGCTATCGGAACGGGTTCGCCAGCTATTTCGAGGTGCTCGAGGCCCAGCAGCAGCTCTACCCGGCGCAGAACACGCTGGCCCAGATCCGGCGCGATCGGCTCCGCGCGCACGTCCAGCTCTACAAAGCGCTCGGGGGCGGCTGGAGCCTGACCGATGCCGAGTGGAAGGACGAGGCGAAAGGAAGCGGCGGCTGAGTTGAGGCCTGGTGTGGTGACGACCGGCGCCCGCCCGCAACGCCTTCTCTGGGCGAGGACGGGGACCAAGGATCCCAAGGCGCCCGACGTTCTCTACATCAAGGCGCTCGCCGCGCCGCTCACGGTGAACACCATGCCCGAGGGCACCTTGAACGCCCTGGCCGATCACGGGGACCTTGGCGAGATGTTGTCCGCAGACGGCGGCGCCGGCGAGGACGTGCTGGCCCGTTTCGCCAGGGCCGGTATCGACGTCGATGCCCTCGCGGCACAGCTCCAGGATGAGGGGGCGCAGTTGTTCGTGAAGTCGTGGAAGGAGCTCTTGGCGGTGATCGCCGGGAAGCGCGACGCCCTCGCGAAGGCGAGCTGACATGTACCCGGCATGGAAGGCCCTCGCAGCCCACCACGAGAAAGTCGGGCGCCTGCATCTGCGTCAGCTCTTCGCGGACAACCCTAGCCGCGGCGAGCGCATGGCGGCCGAGGCCGTCGGCCTCTACCTCGATTACTCGAAGAACCGCGTCACCGACGAGACGCTCGGGCTCCTCCTCGAGCTGGCGGAGCAATCCGGCCTGCGCGCGCGGATCGACGCCATGTTCCGGGGAGACCGGATCAACGTTACGGAGAGGCGAGCGGTCTTGCACGTCGCCTTGCGCGCGCCGAGAGGGACATCGATTATCGTCGACGGCCAGAACGTGGTGGACCAAGTCCACGCCGTGCTCGACAAGATGGCCGACTTCGCCAATCGGGTCCGGAGCGGCGCGTGGAAGGGGCACACCGCCAGACGCATTCGCAACGTTGTCAACATCGGCATCGGTGGCTCCGACCTCGGGCCCGTGATGGCGTACGAGGCGCTGAAGCACTACAGCGATCGCGCCATGACCTTCGGCTTCGTGTCCAACGTCGATGGCACCGATTTCGTCGAAGCGGTCCGCGACCTCGACCCGGCAGAGACGCTCGTCATCGTCTCCTCGAAGACGTTTACCACGCTCGAGACGATGACCAACGCTCAGAGCGCGCGCACGTGGTTGCTCGATCGCCTCGGCGGGGACGTCAAGGCCGTGGCGAAGCATTTCGTCGCTGTCTCGACGAATGCGGGGGAGGTAGCCAAGTTCGGCATCGATACCGCCAACATGTTCGGGTTCTGGGACTGGGTCGGCGGACGCTACTCGATGGACTCGGCCATCGGCCTGTCGACGATGCTCGCGATCGGCCCGGATAATTTTCGGGCCATGCTCGACGGCTTCCACCAGATGGACGAGCACTTCCGCACCGCGCCGTTCGAGCGCAACCTCCCGGTGCTCATGGGCCTCCTGGCCGTCTGGTACAACGACTTCTTCGGTGCCCAGACGGTGGCGGTCCTGCCGTATGAGCAGTACCTGAAGCGCTTCCCGGCCTATCTGCAACAGTTGACGATGGAGAGCAACGGCAAGCACGTCACGCTCGATGGCGGCCGGATCGGCTGCGACACCGGCCCGATCTACTGGGGCGAGCCCGGAACCAACGGCCAGCACTCTTTTTACCAGTTGATCCATCAGGGGACCCGGCTCGTTCCCTGCGACTTCATCGCATTCGCGAAGCCGCTCAATCCCCTGGGCCGGCACCACGACATGCTGCTGGCGAACGTCTTTGCCCAGAGCGAGGCCCTGGCCTTCGGCAAGTCGTCGGAGCAAGTGAAGGCGGAGGGCACGCCCGACTGGCTCGTGCCCCATCGGGTTTTCGAGGGCAACCGTCCGTCGAACACGATCCTGGCCGAGCGGCTCACCCCGAAAACGCTCGGCAAGCTCGTCGCCCTCTACGAGCACAACGTCTTCACACAAGGCGCGATCTGGCAGATCAACTCGTTCGACCAGTGGGGCGTCGAGCTCGGCAAGGTGCTGGCTCAGCGCATCATCCCGGAGCTCGACAGCAAAGCAGAGCCAAAGCTCGGTCACGACAGCTCGACGAACAGCCTGATCCGTCGCTTCCGGAAGCTGAAGGCGCGCGCGACTTGACGCGACACCTCTTTGGGATGATCCTCCATCGCATTGATCGAGGCGCCTGCCGCTCGCGTGGCATCCAACTGAAAGGGTAAAGCGAGTGACCAGAACCCGAAGGACCGCGGGCCGGCCCGCCGGCTTCACCGAGCGCTTCGCCAAGGTCAACGGGGTGCGGCTACGATATCTCATCCGCGGGCAGGGCAGTCCGGTGGTCCTGCTGCACGGCTATGCCGAGACCGGCCACATGTGGCGCCCGATCATGCCGCTGCTCGCGCAGCGGCACACCGTCATCGTGCCCGACCTGCGCGGCGCCGGGGGATCGGCCAAGCCGGCAGCCGGCTACGACAAGAAGACCATGGCCGTGGACATCCACGAGCTGACCGCCTCGCTGAAGCTCGATCGCGTCAGCATCGTCGGCCACGACATCGGGCTGATGGTGGCCTACGCGTATGCCGCGCAGTTCCGGGAGGCCGCCGAGCGGGTGGTGCTGATGGACGCCTTCCTGCCCGGGATCGGCAACTGGAAGGACGTGTGGCTCCTGCGCGACCTGTGGCACTTCCACTTCTACGGCGATGTGCCCCTGGCGCTGGTGAAAGGCCGCGAGCGCACCTACCTCGAGCACTTCTGGAACGACTTCGCCGCCGATCCGAAGCGCTCGGTGCCCGAGGCCGATCGCCGGCTCTACGCCCGGGCCTACGCGCAGCCCGGCGCCATGCGTGCCGGCTTCGAATACTTCCGCAATTTCGAGCGCGACGCCCTGGACTTCGCCCGGATGGGCGACACGCGGCTTTCCATGCCGATGCTGGTCCTGTCGGGCGAGAAGGCCGGCGGCACCTTCCTCATCGATCAGGCCAAGCTGGTGGCATCCGACGTCCGCGGCCAGGTGGTCGCGGGCGCGGGTCACTGGCTGATGGAGGAAGCGCCGAAAACCGTGATCCCCGCGATCGCCGACTTCGTCGGCTGAGGGGTTATGGATTGCGGGCTCGATAAGGTAACCCTCTTGCTAGGAGCATTACGATGATCGTCAAGCGCCCCGCCGCCGAGCGCGGCCACTTCGACCACGGCTGGCTCGACACCTCTCACACCTTCTCGTTCGCGGGGTATCAGGACCCCGCGCACATGGGCTTCCGCTCGCTGCGGGTGATCAACGAGGACCGGGTCGCAGGCGGCCGGGGATTCGGTGCCCACTCGCACAACGACATGGAGATCGTGACCTACGTGCTCGAGGGCGCGTTAGAGCACGCCGACAGCATGGGCAATCGCTCGGTGATCGTGCCGGGCGACGTCCAGCGCATGAGCGCGGGCACCGGTGTCACCCACAGCGAGTTCAACCCGCGGCCGGACGAGCCGGTGCACTTCCTCCAGATCTGGCTCCTGCCGAACCGGCGCGGGCTCGCCCCGGGGTACGAGCAGCGCGCGATCCCGGAGAAGGAGGAGCGCGGCGTGCTGCGGCTCATCGCCTCCCGCGACGGTCGCGACGGGAGTGTGACCATCCACCAGGACGTGGATCTCTTCGCCTCACGGCTCGAGACCGGCGAGCGCGTCGCTCACGCGCTGGCGCCTGGGCGCCATGCCTGGCTGCAGGTGGTGAGTGGGCGGGTCGAGCTGAACGGCACCGCGCTCGGAGCGGGGGACGGCGCCGCGGTGAGCCGGGAAAGCGCGCTCGAGATGGTCGCGCTCGAGCCCGCCCACTTTCTCCTGTTCGACTTGGCCTGAGGGCGAGGCGGCCCGGCCGCCGGAGGAGATGGCCGGTTGCCCCATTTGATGATGTCGTTCCCCATGGTCGAGCTGACCCAGTACGTCGTTACCTACGGCCTGCCGCTCATCTTCGGATTCGTCTTGCTCGAGCAGCTCGGCGCGCCGATCCCGGCGCTTCCGGTGCTCATCGTCGCGGGAGCGCTCGCCGCCAATGGGGACCTCTCGGCCGTCCGGATCCTCGCCGTCGCGGTTGTCGCCTCGCTGCTGGCGGATTCGGTCTGGTACGGCCTTGGACGCCTTCAGGGGAACTGGATCCTCAAGAGGCTCTGCCAAATCTCCCTGTCGCCTGACTCCTGCGTGCGCCAGACCGAGTCGATCTTCGAAGGGTGGGGAATGCCCGCCTTGCTCGTCGCGAAGTTCATCCCGGGCTTCTCGACGGTGGCTCCGCCCATGGCGGGAGCGATGCAGGGCGGCACGGTGTCCTTCCTGCTCTATGACGCGGGAGGGGCCCTCCTGTGGGCCGGCGCTGGCGTGGCCGGGGGCATGGTGTTCCATCGGGCGATCGATCGGGTCCTCGCGGTCCTGGCGTCGTTGGGCGGCGGCGCACTGATCCTGCTGGCCGCGGGACTCGTGGTCTTCGTCGCGTTCAAGCTGTGGCAGCGGGGCCGCTTCTTCAAGATGCTTCGGATGGCGCGGATCTCCGTCGAGGAGCTGCGCCGCTTGATGGACGAAGGGGAAAGCCCGCTGGTGTTCGACGTGCGGACCTCGACGGGACGCGCGCGCGATCCTCGGCGAATCAAGGGCGCCGCCGTGCTCGACGTGGACAACCTCGACACGCTGCTCAATGAGCTGCCGCGCGACCGGGACATCATCCTCTACTGCACCTGACCCAGCGAGGCTTCGGCGGCCCGTGTGGCCCGCTTGCTGATGGACAGGGGATTCCGGAGGATTCGACCGCTCGCCGGAGGGCTTGACGCCTGGACAGAGGCGGGCTACGCCCTCGAGCCCGGCGCAGACGGGACTCCTCCTGGCCAGTCTTGATTCCTCGAAGCCACTCATAACCCAGGGGTCGTCGGTTCAAATCCGACCTCCAGATCAACGGGCGAGTCGGCGATCAGGTGGCTAACCCTTTGTTCCGGTACGGGTCGGCCCCCCACGTGCGCTCCGCAGGCGGGGTCCGGGGGTCCAAAGAGGCGCTAATCCAGTCAACCGGTGACGAGGCCGACAAAATGCAGGCTCCGCCAGTGGCCCGGAATATTTGTGGGCCTTTGCGGCTCTTAGCATGTACGAGGCGAAGGCGATGCGCTCCAAGGGCGAGATGGCGAAACGCCGCCGTTTCGAAGCGTACGTTCTGGTGCACCTGGACGACCTCTATCGCGCGGCCCTGCGTCTGACCGGGAAGCCGTCCGATGCCGAGGATCTGGTCCAGGAGACGTGCCTGCGAGCCTTTCAGGCGCTGGACCAGCTCAGGCAAACCAGCGCCGCCAAGGCCTGGGTGTTCACGATCCTCCGTTCGGTCTTCCTGCGCCAGGCAGAACGCCAGACCGTCCAGCCGATTCCGGTGAGCCCCGAGATGCTGGACGTTTTTGCCCGCGCGGCGGATCTGCTCGGTGCCCTGCAGGAGCGTGCATTTCCGCTGCAAGAGAGCCTGCTCCAGGATATTCGGCAGGCAACCCTCGGGTTGCCCTTGCCCTACCGTGAGGTGATCGTCCTGGCTCACGTCGGCGGCTTTTCCTACCGAGAAATGGCGCACATTCTCGAGGTCCCGCTGGGTACCGTGATGTCCCGACTCTTTCGAGCCCGGCGGCTGCTTCGATCCGCCCTCGCGGGGGTGGTCGTGGAGCGCCGGCACGTGGAGCCGACCCGATGACTTGCCAGGAGTTCGCCGCCGCCCTCGATCCCTATCTCGACGATGAACTGCCCGTCATGGAAGTCCTTCGTGTCCAGGGCCACCTCCACTCCTGTGACCATTGCCGAACGATGATGGGAGTGGAGGCCGCCCTCCATTCCCTGCTGGCGGCCGATGCGATTCAGGATCAGCCCCCGCCGGCCCTCCGGGACCGAATCGTGCAGCGCATTTCTGCAGCCGGAGCATCGTTGTCGGCTTCCGCTCGCCGACGGCGCGTCGTGCCCGCCGCCGCGCTCCGGGCTCCGATCGCGCTGGTCGGGTTTCTCATGATCGCCCTGATGGTCCCCGGGATCCGAGGCCCCGTAGAGGTCCCACGCTTCGCTATCGAAGCCGCGGCCCAACACCACCTCTCGAGCGAAGGCGCTGGGGCCAACCTTGACCTCATGACGACGGACCTCTCCCGACTCACCGGCTGGTTGGGGGGCCGCGTGGGATTTCTTGTCAAGGCGCCCTGGGTCAACCGACCCGATCAGCACCTGGTGGGAGGGCGGGTCGTGACGGTGGGAGGCACACCGGCCGCGCACCTGCTCTACGAGTGGGGCGGATACCGGCTCTCGTTGTTTGTGATGCCATCGCCGCCCACTCGACCCGAGTGGACTGAGCGCGTAATCGATGGAGTGGAGATCTACACAGCCAGGATCCACGGAACCACCGTCACCTGGTGGGAAGATGCCGCGCGCCTGTACGTGGCGGCCTCTGCGGCAAGCGCCAGAGCGCTCGAGGAATTTGCCTTGCTCTGTGTCCGGAACGGAGGACTGGGAGCGCCCCGCGGTCCCGGTTCGGAGGCGCGCGATGGGTAGTCCCCGAATTCTGGCCGTGGGGACGGCCGTGCCGCCGACCTCGTTCAACCAGGACGAACTGGTCGACATTTTCGGCTACGCCGACCCGCTGCGCCGCAGTTTGTTCTTGCGCAGCGGAATCGAGCGCCGGCACTTCTTCGTGGACGCCGCCCAGGCCCGGCCGGATGAGGACGTCGATCAGCTCGCGGCCCGGTTCGAGGCCGGGAGCGTCGCGCTGGGGAGCCAGGCAATCCGCACCTGCCTCGACCGTGGGAGCCTTGATGTCTCCGAGGTCGACTTCCTGGCGACGACCACCTGCACGGGGCGCCTGGTCCCAAGCCTCGATGCGCACCTGATTCGCGCGGTCGGGTTTCGGGACGACGTCCAGCGGGTGCATGTCGGAGACACCGGCTGTGCCAGCGCGATCGTCGCGCTCCAGCAGGCCTTTAACTATCTGCATACATTCCCGGGCCGGCGGGCCCTGATCGTCGCGGTGGAGCTCTGCTCGACCACGTACACCCTCGACGACTCGCTGGAGACCGCGGTCGCCAACGCGATCTTCGCTGATGGCGCCGCCGCCGTCCTGCTGGGAACAGAGGGCGAGGGCCCCGCCCTCATCGGGCACCGAACGATCATCCGGCCCGAGTACCTGGACCGCATGGGGTTCACATTCCCGGGCGGCCGAGCCCGGATCCGCCTGAGCAAGGATGTGCGCCGGATCGCCCCCCTCATGATGCAGGAGCTCGCGCTGCGCCTCCTCAAGGACCACGATCTTCGCACGGAGGACGTGCGGTTCTGGATCCTCCACTCGGCTGGTCGAAGGGTGCTCGAGCGGGCCCAGACGGCCTTGGGGCTCACCGATGGCGATTTGGCGTTCTCGCGCGACGTCTTGCGGCGATTCGGGAACCTGTCATCGGCAACCGTGCTGTGCGTGCTCGACGAGGTGCTCCGGAGCGGACACCCGCGCCAGGGCGACTGGGGGGTCATGATCGCGCTCGGCCCCGGCTTCGCGGCGGAAGGCGTCCTGCTGCATTGGTCGTGACGCATGAGCGCCCGGCAGGGTTGAGGGCCGGAACTTGCTCACTTGTAATGGAGGGGCGATGGTAAGTCCACAGAGGGCACGCACCCCATGAGATCTGCCACGATTGCTCTCGTCATGGTAGCGCTTGCAGCCGCTGCGTGCGGGCCGGCAGTGCGATACGAGTACAACAAACCTGGGGTGACGGCCGAACAGCGTCAGCGTGACGAATCAGAGTGCACCCAACAAGCGATGGTCACCGTGGGCGGCGGGTACGGCTACGGATCCGGAAGCGCCCACCAAATCCTTGACCAGGGCCGTCAGAATCGCTGCATGACCAGTCGCGGCTATGAGGTTCAAGAAGTGAAGAACTGAGCCTGAGACCAACGGGGGACAGCTGCGCGGCTGGGGGCAAGAGACGGCGAACTGCTTGTCACTGTGAGCGGCGCTATGAGCGGTTCCGAGGCTGGAGGGAGTCGGGGGAGTGGGATGCAGAGCCTGCGGAGGGCCTCCCTACTTACCCGCTTCAGTCTTTCCAGTCTCCCGTGACTCGGACAGCGAGCCGCTAGAAGGAGCGGAAAGCCATGTCGAGGATTTTATTTGGAGTCGTCGGTGTCGCGCTGCTGGCTGCCGCATGTGCGCAGATGCAGAGCGGCAACGTCACCCTCAGTGAAGCCGAACGGTGCGCCCAGAGCGGCGGGCTGTGGCGCCCCGCCCTGGAAATGTGTGAGCGGTCCGCGGCCGGAGGTGGCGGCTACTAGGGGAGAGACGGCGAGCACGTGACTTTTTGGTCTCGCGTTTGACTGGACACGCAGGTGGCCCTGTCCAATCGGGCGACGGGGCTAGGAGGTGGACGATGAAGCGATGGGCGATCGTGGTCCTTGCGGTGGTCAGCGCGCTCCTTTGGAGTACCGGCCCGAGCCTGGCCTGGAGTGGCAGTCGCGGCGGCTTCCACGGCGGATTCAGAGGCCATCACGATGGCTTCCGACATCACCACGTCTTCGTGGGCGCCCGGGTGTTCATCGGGCCCGGGGTCTTCTTCGGCCCCCCGGTCTTCTATCCGTATCCCGTCTATTCGCCGGCACCTGTGGTCGTCGAGGCTCCACCGACTTATGTCCAACCTCCTCCCCAGCAGTACTGGTACTACTGCCAGAGTCCGCAGGGATACTACCCGTACGTTCCGCAATGTCCGGGTGGCTGGCTGCAGGTCGTGCCATCGCCGGGGCGTCCGACTTCCGGACAAGGGTACTAACTGGCTGAGGCGAGAGCGGGCCGAGTTGTCTGTCGCCGGAGTCCGCACTCCGAATCCGTCGAGGCTCGGAGTGCGCGTACTCGATCGTCGGGATTCGAGGCCCTGGTCGGGCGTACCCACCACGAAGACCAGGAGGCGCCAGGCGACGTGGCGGTAGAACACATTCGGCGAGGGCGAAACGCTGCGCGACCGCGCGGGCCCGCGGTCGCACAACCGCCAACGTGTTAGGAGAGCAACGCCAATCGGATGGCTAGACCCCCATCAGACAAAGGAGGGCTTTATGGAACAGATCGCGCAGATCGAACGGCCTGGCGTGCTGACTCGAACCTTTTTCAAGATCGGGGAGCGGATGTTCGGTCAGGTGCCGACTCCCGAGCGTCTCATGGCGCATCGGCTGCCGCTCATGCTTGGGATCGGCGGTCTCTACGGTGCCATCGAGTGGTTCGGAACGATTGACAGTCAGCTTCGCGCCCTGCTCAACGTGCAGGTGGCCACCCTCTACAGCATGCCGTACTGAATGGACATCCGTCACGCCGTCGGCGTGAAGATGGGTGTCTCGGCGGAGAAGCTCGCCGATGTTCTGAC
>Ga0207684_10005573_pt1 | contig 11589 bp, 8 predicted proteins | sample KBSK5501metaG_FD_184342 | JGI IMG/M metagenome (GOLD analysis project Ga0207684, IMG submission 184342) | Corn, switchgrass and miscanthus rhizosphere microbial communities from Kellogg Biological Station, Michigan, USA - KBS K5-50-1 metaG... | ecosystem: Host-associated > Plants > Roots >... | reverse complement strand
CTCAACCTCTACAACCATTTCCTCCACGATCCCGGCTATCTCAACCACGACCTCGCGCGCTACGCCGCGCTCACGCCGGCTTCGCTCAAGGCCTTCGCGGCCGCGCACCTGCAACCGACCCACCGGGTCGTCGTCTATGGCGTCCCCGGCGAGAAGGCGCTGCCGCCGAACCCGCCCGCGGCGCCAGCCGCCGCGGCCGCGGCGGCGCCGGCCCCACCGCCTTCGCGGGAGCCGTGGCGGAACGAGGTGCCCAAGCCGGGCCCGACGCCGAAGGCGACGCTCCCCGCCGCGCGTTCCTTCCTGCTGCCGAACGGGCTCACCGTGTACTGGATCGAGTCGCACGCGCTGCCCATCGTGGCCGGGCAGCTCGTCGTGCGGTCGGGCAGCGCGGCCGACCCCGCGGGCCTTCCCGGCCTGGCGGCCTTCACCGCCGCCATGCTCGACGAGGGCACCAAGACGCGGGACGCGCTCGCCATCGCGGCCCAGCTCGAGGGCCTGGGCGCCAACCTCACGACCGGCTCCAACTTCGACGGCAGCTACGTGACCTTCGACGTGCTGAAGCCGAACGCCGAGCAGGCGCTCGCGATCGTGTCGGACGTGGCCCTGGGTCCGACGTTCCCCGAGAAGGACGTGGAGAGGGTCAGGGGTGACCGGCTGACGACGCTCCTGCAGCTGCGCGACTCGCCGTTCCAGATCGCCTTCCGCGTCATGTACCCGGCGCTCTACGGTCCCGGCCATCCGTACGGGCACACGCCCCTGGGCTCGGAGGAGGCGCTGAAGAAGATCACCCGCGACGACCTCGCCGCCTTCTATCGCGCGTCGTACGCTCCGGCCAACGCCGCCCTCGTCCTCGCCGGCGACCTCACGGAAGCCGAGGCCCGGCGTCTCGCGACGCAGGCCTTCGGAGGCTGGTCCGGCCAGGCGGTGGCCGTCCCCGCCCCGCCGGCGCCGACGTCGATCCCCGAGCGGGTCGTGCTCGTCGACATGACCGGGGCGCCCCAGACCGCGATCGGGATCGTCCAGCTCGGGGTGAAGCGCTCCGACCCCGACTTCGAGCGCCTGAACGTGATGAACACGATCCTCGGCGGGCTCTTCTCGAGCCGGGTGAACCTGAACCTGCGCGAGAAGCACGGCTACACCTACGGCGCCTTCTCGAGCCTGGTGGAGACGCGCGGCGTGGGTCCGCTCTTCGTGGGCTCCGCCGTCCGCGCCGACGTCACCGGGGCCTCGGTCCGCGAGATGCTGAACGAGGCGCAGGGCATGACGCAGGCCGAGGTCACGCCGGACGAGCTGGCCCTGGCCAAGGACTCGATCGCCCGCTCGCTCCCCGCCCTGTTCGAGACCACGCGGAGCGCGGTGGGGACGGTGGGCTCGCTGTTCCTGTTCGAGCTGCCGCCCGACTACTACGCCGGCCTGCCCGGCCGGCTGGCGTCGATGACGGCGGCCGAGGTCTTCGCGGCCACCCGGCGCCACCTCGCCCCTGACCGCATGCTGGTGGTGGCGGTGGGCGACCGCGCCCAGGCCGAGCCCCAGATCGGCGGCCTCCAGCTCGGATCGGTGGCCTATCGCGACCGCGACGGCAAGACGATCGCCGGAGGCAAGTGATGCGCGCCGCGCTGGCCGTCTTGATGCTGCTGGCCGCTCCCGCCGCCCCCGTGACGGTGACGGACCACGACACGATCGGACGCGCGAAAATACCCTGAAACGTCTCCGGTCCCGGCTTGTCCGGGCCCCGTGCTACGGTCCGGCCAGTGGGAAGCGAGTTCTCCTGGTCGGTCTCGCGGCATGACGCCTTCGCGCGCTGCCGCCGCCGGTATTTCTATTCCTACTACGCCGCCAACGAGGACCCGGAGATCCAGCGGCTGAAGAAGCTGTCGGCGCTGCCGATGTGGGCGGGCAGCGTCGTCCACGAGACGATCGAGGCCGTCTTGAAGAGTCGCGACGCCCTCCCCTCCCCCGACGAGCAGGAGGCGCTCATCCGGGCCGCCGTCCACGGCCAGATGCTCACGGACTGGCGGGAGAGCGAGGCCGGCTCGCTGCGCTTCCGGCTCTTCGAGCACGAGTACCAGGTGCCGGTGGAGCCGGACGACAAGAAGATCCTCGTGGGGACGGTCATGCGGTCGCTGCGCAACTTCTTCAAGAGCCCGATCCTCGCCGAGGCGTTCGCGGCCGGGCGGGAGCGCTGGCTGAGCCTCGAGGACCTCGTCTCCTTCAGCGTGGGAGACGTGCCCGTCTTCCTGCGCATGGACCTCGCCTTCCGCGGCCGCGACGGCCGGGTCGTCATCGTGGACTGGAAGACGGGGCGCGGCGAGGGAAGGTTCTCCGAGGTGCAGGTGGCGGGCTACGCGCTCTACGCCGCCGAGCAGGGCTGGGCCGCGCCCGAGGAGATCCAGACCGAGCTGGCCTACCTCGCGATCCCGCGCTACGTGCGGCGATCGGTAGACCGGCGCAAGCTCGATCACCTGCGCTCGTTCGTGGCGAAGAGCGCCCGGAACATGCGGGCGTTGCTCCTCGATCCGCTGGCCAACCTCGGCCGGCTCGAGGACTTCCCGATGATCGACCGGCCGCAGGTCTGCCGCCGCTGCAACTTCCGCCGGCTGTGCTTCCCGCGGGCCGACGAGGTGGCCGGCGCGGGGGCCCCCGCGCCGCTTTCCGCCTAGCCGCTCTCAAACCCTTCCGGCTGGACTAAGATGGGGCCGGAGACACCGCATGCGCCAGAATTCATCGACCGACATCGACACCGCCCTTCCCGAGCCGTCGCGGACGGGCAGCCCCCGGGCCCTCGACCGCTGGATGCTCTCGCTGCTCCAGCGAGGGTTCGGCACGGCCCCGGTGGGTTTCGTGCTGTGGGATGGCACCCAGAGCTCTCCTCCCGAGGGCCCCACCGCCGGCCGGCTCCTCGTCAAGGACCGGCGCACGCTCGTGGGCCTGCTCCTCGACCCGGAGCTGAATTTCGGCGAGGCGTACAGCTCGGGCCGGCTCGACGTGCTCGGCGACCTCCCCTCGCTCCTCGAGCAGACCTACCGGGCGTGGGAGAAGGAGGGACGCAGCGCCCGGCCGGCGAGGCGGTTCACCCTGCGCCGCCCGAACACGCTGCGGCGGGCCCGCGAGAACATCCACCACCACTACGACATCGGCAACGACTTCTACCGGCTGTGGCTCGACGAGCAGATGCTCTACACCTGCGCCTACTTCCCCGCCCCCGGCGAGAGCCTCGAGCGCGCGCAGGTGGCGAAGATGGACCACGTCTGCCGCAAGCTGCGGCTGCGGCCGGGCGACACGGTGGTGGAGGCCGGCTGCGGCTGGGGCGCGCTCGCCCTGCACATGGCCCGGCACTACGGGGTGGAGGTCAAGGCCTTCAACATCTCGACCGAGCAGATCCGCTACGGCCGGAAGCGCGCGCGCGCGGAGGGCCTGGAGGGCCACGTCGAGTTCATCGAGGACGACTACCGCAACATCCGCGGCCGGTTCGACGTGTTCGTGTCCGTGGGGATGCTGGAGCACGTCGGCAAGGAGAAATACGCCGCGCTGCGCGAGGTCATCGGCCGCTGCCTGCACCAGGAGGGTGGACGGGGGCTGCTGCACTTCATCGGCCGCGACCGCGTGCGGCCGCTGAACGCGTGGATCCGGAGGCGCATCTTCCCCGGCGCCTATCCCCCCACCCTGCGCGAGGCGCTCGAGGCCATCCTGGAGCCGGGCGGGCTGTCGGTGCTCGACGTCGAAAACCTCCGGCTGCACTACGCCCGGACCCTCGAGCAGTGGCAGGAGCGATTCGAGGGAGCGGTGGAGCAGGTACGGGCGATGTTCGGCGAGCCTTTCGTGCGGGCATGGCGGCTGTACCTCGCCGGCTCGCAGGCCGCCTTCGCCACCGGCTGGATGCAGCTCTTCCAGGTCGTCTTCGCGCACACCGGGGACAACGACGTGGCCTGGACCCGCGACCACATGTACGGCGCCCGGTCCTGAGCGGGCGCGCGATGCGCCGATGCGACGCCGTCGTCGTCGGGGGCGGCCCCGCGGGGTCGAGCTGCGCGTGGGCGCTGCGGCGGGGAGGCGCCGACGTGGTGGTGATCGACCGCGCGCCGTTCCCGCGCGACAAGGTGTGCGCGGGCTGGATCACGCCCGCCGTGGCCGCCGCCCTCGAGCTCGACGCGGACGACTACCGGCGCGGACGGACCTTCCAGCCCATCACGGGCTTCCGCACCGGCCGCATCGGTAACGGCGAGAAGGACGTGGAGACGCGCTACCCGCGGCCGGTGAGCTTCGGCATCCGCCGATGCGAGTTCGACCACTACCTGCTCTGCCGCTCGGGCGCGGAGGTGCGCCCCGGGACCGCGCTCACCGGCCTGCGCCGGGAAGGCGAGCGTTGGATCGTGAACGACGAGATCGAAGCGCCGATCGTCGTGGGCGCGGGCGGGCACTTCTGCCCCGTCGCCCGTCATCTGGGCGGAGGCGGCGGGGGTGAGCCGATCGTGGCGGCGCAGGAGTTCGAGGTGCCGCTCGATGCGGCCCAGGACTGCCCCGTGCGGCCGGAGGTGCCCGAGCTGTACTTCGCGCGCGACCTCAAGGGCTACGGCTGGTGCTTCCGGAAGCAGGGCGTGGTCAACGTCGGCTATGGCCGCTTCGGGAGCGAGCGCCTCTCCGCGCACGTCGCCGGCTTCCTGGAGTTTCTACGCGCGCGGGGGCGCCTGCCGGCGAGCGTGACCGGGCGGCTCAAGGGTCACGCGTACCTTATCTATGGGACGGCGCCGCGGCCGCTCGTGGGCGACGGCGTGCTGCTCGTCGGCGACGCCGCCGGCCTCGCCTACGCTCAGAGCGGAGAGGGCATACGGCCGGCGGTGGAGTCAGGGCTGCTCGCCGCCGGCGTCCTCCTCGGCGCACGAGGTCGCTACCGGTACGAAGACCTCGCGCCCTACCGTCGGCAGATCGAGGCGCGGTTCGGACGGAGAGACGCGAAGCCCGGGCTCGCGCGGCTGATCCCGTCGCGTGTCCTCGAGGCGCTGGGGGCGAGCGTGCTCGGCTCGTCGTGGCTCACGCGACGGATCGTCCTCGACCGCTGGTTCCTCCACGCCCACCAGCCCGCCCTCTCGCCCGCGCTTCACCCCTCCGCGTAGCAGCGACGGTGATTGCGCGCGCCGCGCGCGAAGGCGCGGCGCGCTTGCGGCTTCGCTCCGGCGTCACTTGTGGATCTGGATGTTGCCCCCGATCAACGTGCTTGGCCCGTTCGAGTAGGTCAAGGTCTTGATGCCGAACGTGTCCGCAGTCCCAGGCTCGCCGCAGTCGTCCACATCGACGGTGAAAGGCTCATTGTTCGTGCCGGTCGACCGGATCACCGCGGCCATACCGTGGAACGTGGCGTGATTGCTTCCCGGCGTCGCCGGGCACGAAGTGCCGGGGCTGCTGATGAAGAGCCCGTCAAGGGATTGGGCCTTTATCCGCACGTCCGCCTGATGGTCGTTGTACTCCAGGTTCCCGGCCGGCGCGCAGCACCTCACCACGAAGCCGAACGTGGCCTCCGCCGTGGGGTCGGCCAGGCTGGGAATCAAGGCGGGCAGGGACACGAGGTCCCCGAGAGGAGAGAAGACCGGGTCGCTTTCGATCTGGCCCCCGCCGGTCACTTTCCCGGGCGTGGGGGTTGCCCCGCCCAGGCATTGCCCCCCGGGGGCGGGCAGGACGAGCCAGGGGGTGAAGTCGGCGTCTCCGACCACTTCCTCGCCTGTCCCCCCTGGGTTGCCCCCATTAGTGGGACCGGTTGACGAGCCCCACCAGTTGCACTCGGCATTGACCGTGCCCACATGGCCGCCGGCATTCACGAGAAGTCCGTCACCGACGAAGCTCGCGGAACCGACGGTGCCGATGTTGTTCTCGTTGATCACCACGTCCGAGCTCGGAGTTCCGACGAAGCCTAGAAAGTTGATGCGGATGGCGTGGCCGACTCCGTTGGTGAGGTCGTTGTTCAGTATCGTGAGGTCGCTGTTGTTGTCGAAGAGGCGGATAGCGGCGCTGCCGGTGAGGGTGCTGTTGCTGATGCTGTTGTCGTGGATCGAGGACTTGTGGGTATTGAAAAGCAGCACGGCCCGGCCGTTGGCGTCGAACGTGTTCTTAGAGACCTCGAGGTTGGAGACGCCCGGGAGAGCCGTGTTGCTGACGTCGATGCCTGCGTCGACGTTGCCGATGAACGCGTTTTCCTCGATGAGGACGTCCTTGACCGCGCCCCCGCTCACGAACTCGTCGGTGTAGATGCCGGTCCCGGACGCGCCCCCGGGCGTGTTGTTGTTCTGGATCTGGTTGTGCCAGATCAGCACCGGCGAAGCGCCGCTGTTAGCGAGCCCGATGCCGACGATGTTGTTCTGGATGATGTTGTTCAGGATCTCCGTCCCGGTGGTCCCCGCCCCCATCGCGATGCCGTAGCCGGTGAAGGCCTGGTTCGTGCTGTCCTGGATGGTGAAGCCGTCGATGACGACGCCGTTCGCCGTGACGTACGTGCCCTGCGAGTCGGTCACGATCGACTCCGTTGCCACGCGGCCGCGAGCGTCTACCCCGCTCTGCGCGCCCAACAGGCTAAGGGTCTTGTTGACCGTCAATGGGCCGGCGGGTTCGGGATAGGTTCCCGCGGCCACGTGGATGGTGTCATTGGGCGAAGCCTTGTTGATGGCGGCCTGGATCGTCTTACAGGCGCTAAGGCCAGGCGCCGTGCAGCTATTGGTGTCGAGTCCCAACGTTGCGTCGACGTACCAGTCGGCGGCAGCAGCCGACCCGCCCATTAGGAACACACCAGCCAACGCTGTGAGAAACAGTCGTTTCATCGGAAACTCCCTTCGAACTAGCTACAACCAGAGTTCCCTCGCGAGTTGAAGTACGACAGTCGATCGGGGCGACACGACATTCGAGGCTAGATGAGTGCCTAAGAGTGGAAGCACGGTACCGTCTTGATGCCGAGGAGGGTCAGCGCGCTCTCGTCGATGAACAGCATTTGCACGGCTTCCCGGGGGACTCCCAGAAAGAGTTGGCAAGGCACATGCCAGAGCCGCTACGGCCGAGCCCTCAGAGGACGTCGCCGTCAGATGCGCATTGACGGGCACGGGGGGCGGCCACTGTCACAAGGTCAGCCGGGCCATCACCACGTCGCTGACGACCGACGGGTGCACGAGCCCGGTCGGGCTGTGCACCGACAGGCCTGAACGCTCCGCCCGCCCCGGCTGGAGCCCAATGGGCCTACGCCAGTGGCGTGGTTGCGATCCCGCAGGCGGCTCGTGGCCAACTCTTCCCGGGAAGAGTTGAACGAGAGAATGTCCGACCGGGAAGAGACGCCTGCTAGCGAGCGCCCTTCAGGTACTTCGCGAAGAAGGCCACCGTGCGCGCCCACGCGTCCTTGGCCGCCGCCTCGCGGTAGCCGCCCCACGGGTTGTTCGGGTTGGCGAAGGCGTGGCCCGCCCCCGGGTAGATCTTGACGTCGACCGTCTTGCCGGCCTTCGTCAATGCCGCCTCGAACGCCTTCACCTGCTCCGGTGCGGGGCCCTTGTCCTCCGCGCCGTAGTTGCCGAGCACGGGAGCCTTGATCTTCGCGATCGCGGCCGCATCGGTCGGCGGCGCGCCGTAGTAGGCCACCACCGCCGCCAGGCGCGGCTCTTCGGTGGCGAGCGCCAGCGAATACATGCCGCCCATGCACCAGCCGATCACGCCGATGCGGTCCTTGCGCACGTCGGGCCGGCCGCCGAGATAGTTGAAGGCGGCCTTGAGGTCGCGGAGCGCGCGGTCCCGCGGCGTGCCCATCATGAGCTGGTGGGCCTCCTCCTGCTTGTTCGTGACCTTGCCGCGGTAGAGGTCAGGGGCGAGGGCCACGTAGCCCTCCTTGGCGAGCGCTCGCGCCTGGCCCTTGACCCAATCGTCGACACCCCACCACTCCTGGATGACGAGGACGGCCGGGAAGGGGCCCTTGCCCTCCGGGGTGGCGAGAAAGCCGTTGGCGGTTTCATCGCCGCTCTTGAAGCTCACGGTCTGCTCGGCGGCCAGGGCCGGCGAGGCGAGCGCGATGAGAACCAGGCCGACGAGCAGCAAGGGCTTCATGACGACCTCCGTTTCATCGATGATATCCCCTCTCCCGGGACGGGAGAGGGGCAGGGGTGAGGGTCAGGAGGCGGGCTGGAGCGATCCCGCCGAAGGCACGGCCTGGCGCTTCTTCGCCTCCTCGGACCGCCGGCGCAGCAGCGCGGCGATGATCACCAGCACCTCGAAGGCCACGAAGCCGCCCACGTAGACGTAGCCGCCGGAGCCGAAGCCGTAGGAGTGCAGGCCGGTGCCGAGGACGAAGTTGACCCCGTACCACGCCATGAGCACGAGCAGGAAGCCGAGGATGGCGCCCACCGCCATCCCGAACTCCCGGATCCAGCCGACCATGCGGCTGTGGAGCACGGCGAGGTAGCCGAGCAGGGCGATGAAGGCCCACGTCTCCTTCGGGTCCCAGCCCCAGAACCGCCCCCACGAGTACGAGGCCCACACGCCGCCGAGCATGGTCCCGGTCGCGAGGAGCAGCGTTCCCACCTGCAGCGCGCGGTAGAGGAAGAGCGACAGCGTCTTGAAGAGCGCCGTCTTCCGGGGGGCGAAGAAGTACAGCCCGAGGTTCAGGTGGCCGAGCCCCATGGCGAGCAGGAACGCGGCGTACCCGAGCGTGATCGTCAGCACGTGCACGGTCAGCCACATGTTGTCGCGCAGGACGGGGACGAGCGGCTCGATCGAGCCGTCGAGGATCGGGACGTTGTCGGCCAGGATGAGGCACAGCGTGGCCAGCCCCGCCGCCGCCACCGCGAAGTAGCGCGCCTTGTACACCGCCTCGAAGATGAGGGCGAACAGCATCGCCCCCCAGGCCACCCACACGACCGATTCGTACATGTTGGTCACGGGCGGGTGCCCGGAGATGTACACGCGCAGGGCCATGCCGTACGCATGGAATGCGAAGCCGACCAGCACCAGCGCGATGCCCGCGCGACCGGCCCACTTCGCGGCCAGCGGGAAGCTCGCCAGCAGCAGCAGGAAGCCGAGGAGATAGGCGATCCACGCGAATCGGAAGGGCTTCACGCGGTTGTACTGGATCTCGACGCCGAGGTCCTTCGCCGGCGGGTAGACGGCCGGGGCCAGCTCGGAGAGCCGCCGGCCGAGCGCGGACGCGGCCGCGCCCACGCTCGCCCGGTCACCGCTCTGGTAGGCGGTGAGGAGGGCCGCCGTGAGCACCCTGATCCTCTGGATGGGGGCCTGGTCCACGCGGTCCAGGTCGGCGAGCGAGAACCACGCGGCGTTCTTGTCGCTGGGATGCGGCACGATGCGCAGCGCCTCGCCCGAGAAGATGCCGTTCATCACGCCGAGGGTGTCGTAGAGCGCCGACACCTCGCGCTCCACCGGGTCGAGCTTCGCCTCCCGGTCCTTGCGCAGCTTCTCGTGGACCTTGTCCGCCGCCGCCAGGAACCCGGCGTGCGTCGTCAGCTCGGCGAAGGAGTAACGCTGGTCGGCCTTCGGGGGCAGGCCGGCCGCGGCCCGCACGCCGGCATGGCTGACCTTGACGATCGGCTCGTCGCGCCAGCGTTGGGGATCGGAGAGCATGGCGAGGACCCACTCCACCGGGTCCATGCCCTTCACCGACTCGCCGCCCGTGAACGGGACGGCCCCGGAGACGCGCCGGGCCGTCTCGCGCGCGAACGTGTCCAGCGGCTTGAGCCGGCCCCCGTCCTGGATGGCGATCGTGCGGAGGGGATCGAGCTCAGGCCCCGCTCGAAGCGGGCTCGGCAGGGCCAGCACGCCCGCGAGCAGCATCAGCGGACGGAGCTTCATGGCGGTTCTCCCGTTCTTTGTGCGCCCGAAGGGCCCGGGCGGCGTCGCGCCGGGCCAGCATCGGCTTCACGTAGAACATCCACAGCACGCCCAGGGAGATGAGGCTCACTCCGACGTAGACGAGCGGCAGCCCCGGCGATCGCGCCACGGAGAAGATCGACATCATCGGCTCTCCTTCGACGAAGGATGCCTGGAAGAAGATGTATCCCCGGTAGTGCAGCGGATGGTTCATCGAGATGTGATGCTCGGAGACCCCGCGATCGGGATCGTCCACCCTCACCCAGCTCTCGTACGTGGCGGGCATGTTCGAGCCGGGGTACTTGTCCGAATTGAAGCGAAGAAGGCTGACCTGGAAGGGCAGCGCGACCTCGGGGGCGCGATAAGCGATCGTCGCCGCGCTCCCCGCCCACGCCACCTTGCGCGCTTCCGTCCACACCACCCAGTCCGGCTCGGTCCGCCCGTTCGGCCCTTCGAGCCGGACCTTCACCGCGGAGAGGCGCCGCTCGTCCTTCTCGGGCGCCGGCGCCGGGCTCACCGTCCGGCGGGCGGCGGCCTTTTCGAGGAAGCGGTCCACGACGATCTTCATCCCCATCCACGGCGTCTCGATCGCGCGCCCCACCTCGACCTCGCCCGTCGTCGTCCGGCCCTCCTTCGTCGTCAGCCCGTAGCGCAGATGGCCGCCGGGGGCGAGGACGAAGGAGACGTTGTTCTTGCCCGTCGCCTCCCGCATCAGCTCGGCCGCCGCGGACTCCGTGCGCGCGGCGTGGAAGCCGAAGGCGGCGGGGCCGAAGTCCACGTGGGCGCGCGCCGGGTCGGCGAGGGCGAGCCACGATTCCTCTCGCGCGAACGGTGCGTCGAGGATGAAGTGCAGGGCGGGAGCGCCTTCCTCGGCCGCCTCGTAGGATTCGCGCAGGGCGACGTGGGGCAGGAAGTCCTCGGCCACGACGGTCACGCCGGCGCCGGGGACGGCGAAGCGGCGCTCGTGGCCAGGGCGCGGCGGGTCCTTCTCGAAGACGACCGGGAAGCTCGCATACGTGCCGCCCGGCAGCGCGACCTGCAGCGCCTTGTCGAGCAGGGCGACGCGACTGCCCGTCTCCCCTTCGTAGAGGGCGAGGTTGCCGTCGAGACCGAGGTGCAGGGACAGGAGCGAGCCGGCGAGAAGGGTCAGGATCCCGATGTGCGCCATCACGAATCCCGTGTGGTGCTTCTTCCACGGGTAGCGCTTCATCATCGCGCAGAAGATGTTGGCCCCGAGGGTAGCGAGGATGAGGGCGAACCACCACGTGCGGTACACGTCGCGCTGGGCGGCCGGGGTCCCGTGGTTCATCTCGTAGAAGGTGCCCGTGATGCACACGGTGCCCAGCGTCACCATGGTGACGACGGCGAGCCGCAGGGAAGCGAGGGCGTCGAACAGGCGGACGCCAAGCGGAAAGGTCTTCATCGTAGGATCGCGAGCCGCCCCCGAGGTCGATTCTAGGCGGCCCGCGGGCGGGGTGTCAACGCGAGGCGGCCGGTCCGGGCCGCCCCGCGCCCCTGAACGACCGTTCAAATCGACTTCAGGAACTGCACGAGGTCCGCCTTGTCCGACGCGCTCAGCCCCAGGCCGAAGAAACGGTCGTAGTGGTCGACCACGGCGGCCAGCGTCACGAAGCGTCCGTCGTGGAAGAAGCCGCCCTTCTGGTGGGCGAAGAGGCCCTTGAGGGGCGCCGTCCGATAGCGGCGGTCGGGGGCCCGGTCGGCCTGGAAACTGTCGATGCCGATCTCGGCGGG
>Ga0207684_10005571_pt1 | contig 11592 bp, 19 predicted proteins | sample KBSK5501metaG_FD_184342 | JGI IMG/M metagenome (GOLD analysis project Ga0207684, IMG submission 184342) | Corn, switchgrass and miscanthus rhizosphere microbial communities from Kellogg Biological Station, Michigan, USA - KBS K5-50-1 metaG... | ecosystem: Host-associated > Plants > Roots >... | reverse complement strand
TCCGTACACGAGTGTCCCGAGCCGCAGCGCCATCTCGGAGTTCGGCTGGAGATCGGCCTCGATCGCGGTCAACTTCGCGGCGAGGCCCTCGGCCGCCTGACGCAGGGAACGGATCGCCCTCGCGGTCTCCTCAGCGACTTGCTGAAACTGTTGTGGCGCCATCACGCGTCCCCCTTCGCATCGACCCACCGCCTCCCCCAGATCTCCCCCGCGCGCTCCGCGTGCTCGGTCGTCAGCTCACAGCAGTTGACGATCCGGACGCGCGGCTTCGCGTGGACGGCGTGCTGGCGGATCCGCACCTCGGCATCCCACCGCCCGTCAGCCTCGACGGCATTCACCTCGATGTGATGGCCGCGGTAAGTGGGGACGACGATCATCGGGCGCACCGGACGAAGAGTGGCAGGACGGTAGCGACTATGATTCCAAGGCTGGCGAAGACGAGAGCCCACGTCGCCCAAGCCAGCCGTCCGGTTAACGATGTTTGGCGCTGAAGGTTCCTTAGCTCGAGCAACGCCTTGGCGTATTCGTAGATGTCTGATCCGACCGTAGCGCCCTGCATCTTTTGAAGTAGCTGGTCATCGGTCAGGCCGAGCAGATCAGGAAGCGGGACCACCGTCGTCATCACGCGCCCGCCTTCGCCTGGCAGGCCTTGCATATCTCTTTCGCTGGGCATGGCTCGTCGTCGGCGCCTGCATGGAGCCATCGGACGTACTCGCGCCACTCGTCGGCATCAGCCGTGCGGCCCCAATAACACTCGTGATGCATCCACGAGCCGCACGACTGGCACGTCACGAGAGAGTCCAACGGCGGGACAGGTTGGGGCGGAGCCTTGCAGACGGCGCATGCGAAGAGCGGCTTCGGCTTCGGCGGCTTCACCGGGATCACGATGCCGGGGCGGATCGGCGTTACGGTCGCCATCCTCACGCGTGCTACGCTGTCTTCGCCCATTCGCTTCTCCTCGTGGGCCGGGCCCCGGCGGTTGCAGCCGCGCGGGGCGCTTCTACTTCAGGAGCTTCGCGATGTCCACCTTGAGCGCCTTGGCGATCTGCTCCAGCGTCGAGAGCTTAGGATCATGCCGTGCTGTTTCGAACCGCGCGAGGAAGCCGCGCGAGATCCCCGCCTTCTCGGCGAGCTGTTCCTGCGTTAACCCACGCCGCTCGCGCCATTCTTTCACTCGCATTGCCACACGCTCAGTGGGGGCCATTGTTACTCCGGCGTAACAACTCAGTCAAGGGGGTGAGCGGGCGCTGGCCTACGCGCCTTCTCTTTTGGGCGGCCGTGGTGGTGGTGGTGGCGGCCCGGGCCGAGGCTCAGGTGGCCGAGGCTCAGGTGGTGGTGGTGGTGGCAGCGGATCCGGTATCGGTGGCCAGTGCCTATCTTCCTTCTTCACGCTCACGCTCAATCGCCGACTCGCCATGGAAGAAGCCAGGCCGCTGGGCTGTGAGCAGCGCGATGCCGCTCGACGTGGCGCTGCCACTTTCGCAGACGTTTCTCATTGGCCGGGAGCCCGGTGCTGGAGGCCTTCGACACAGCGGCGGCCTCCTCGTCAAGCCTCGCGAACTGCGCAGCAGCGTCGTGGGTGGTGCTGATGTTGTCCCACAGGGTGCGGTAGCCGGCGGCCAAGCGATTCCGTCGGAAATGCAAGTCCGAGCAGTCGACTGCGTGCTGGTAGTTCTGCGCGACCACGGAGTAGAGGCTGAGGCCGGCCGTGACGAGCGCCAACATGAGCGGCGTCCAGGCGTACTCTTTCGGCAGTCTCGCCAAGAACGTAGCTGCTGCGCTTGACGATGTGAACAACGTCAGCCACGTCGATACGCGCTGTCGACGATGGTAGACGCCGGCAAGGTCGGCAAAGTAGTTGGCCCGGATCTCTGCCGAAAGCCACTCCTCCCAAACTCTGTTCCGTAGCGACTCATTCAGCATGTCAACCTCGGGGGCACTAGTCTATCCGCCGCTGGCGCGTGAGGATGGTAGTCGCGCACCGCGGGGCAGCGCCAGAGCGTCGGCGATCAGTTTGGCGAAACACGCTCGCCCCCCCCGGTTGACAACGATAGGTGTCGAGGCTCAGCATCCCCGATCGGTGCGCCACATTCGACGAATGGGACGATGGCTTCATCGGCACTTGAGGTGGCCCGAGTGGGCTCGCCTGACGACGAATGGCGTCATGGCCTGGGCGACGTTTGGGATCTTTGTCGCTACCGCGGTCAGCGTTGGGGTCGCGATAGCTCAATGGCGCGCGCTGAGTGCTCAGCTTCAAGCCTTCAAAACAGCAGAGGGCGCGGTGCTGGCGGTTCATCCCAATCCGCTCGCCGGCGACATCGTCGTCTTTGCCCTCAAGAATATTGGGAGACTGCCAAGCCCCCATGTGGTCGGCACCGCATGGATCCTGAGATTGACGAGGCCCGAACAAAAAGTCCACTACTCGACACACCGCAATCTCAACCAGATGACGGAACTTGCCCCAGGCGTTCCCTACACCGTTCCGGTTCCGCTCGGTCTGAAGCCCGGGGATCTCGAAAAACTGAACTCCGGCGCCTTGTGGCAGATGGTGATGCTTATCCTGACGTACGACAACGGCTTCGGCGAGAGGGGCATACATCGCTACTGTTTCACATATGCGCCGCCGCCGGCTTCTGGTTGGGATGTCTGCGCAGGAACCGCCGCGACCGCGGCGGATAACGTTCCCACTATCCACGACACTGAATAGATCCGTCATGATCTAAAGCATCGCTAGCAGATTGTCGAGTCGCGCTGCTTTGGACGCAGTCGCCGCTTCCGGTTTCCGCATCTCTCGCAGCGCCGGCGGGAGCCAGGCGAAGGCCGTCACCAGCGCCGCCGTGTGGACTGCGTCGCGGAACTCTTGCCAATCGCCTCGCGCAGCGCGGCGCCCGGCTCGCGGCGTTCGACAGCGCGAGGTTGCAGCATCGCGAGGTACTCGGCGTGTGCACGGTCGGCGCGGGCGCGCACACGCTCGAAGCGTCGGTGAACGGCGGGGCGAATCTTCGGCGGCCGTAGGCGCTGACGCTCCGGTGGGCCGACGTCCTCATGTGGGTCTGGATTCGCTGGCGTCACGCGAGCTCCACGTGAGTCGCTCGCCGACCGCGGGGCGTCCAGACCGCCGCGAATCGCACGCGGGTGCCGGGCGGGGGCAGCGGCCCCCCGACGGCGGCGTGATCGAAGATCACTTCATCGCCGTGACCGCGACTGTCGGAGGGGTCGATCCAGCCGTACCGATCAAACGTCGTGGTGACGACGCCGCGGTGCTGGCGCTTTTCCGTGCCGCAAAGACGCCAACTCCAGCAAGACCGGCACCGAGGAGCAGGAGCGAAGACGGTTCAGTAACAACAGGCCTGGGGCCCCAAACCTGCCATGTAACGTCGGCTTGGTACGTGAATTCGCCACCGGGCCCCGAATTGACGGTATTTCTGTCAACTATGAGTCTAAAGAAGTCAATCGTCCGTCCGGTAAGGAGTCCTCCAAGGATGTCGCTTTCCCGAAAAAGATTGGCAACCTCCAGGCGAAACGTGCCAGCTGGGTCATAGAACGTTTCGTCCATAAAGAGCATCTCATCATTCGCATCCGTAAGGCGCGCAACCGTGGATCCAAAATTGGACGCATTGGAGACGCTAAAGTCGAAGATACCGGTCTGTCCCGGCGTGACTATCGGTCGGCATCCCTGAAGACCCGGGCATGGCCCGAGACCCAGGCCGAAACCCAGATCGAATCCAATCTGTGCAAACTGTTCGTGGGAGCCCGATGAGAAAGACTGACTCGCTTGCGCGAGAATGACGCTAACCGCGTCGGCTTCGACCGGGGTCAGCATCAGCATGACTGCGGCAAGAACGAGGAGCCCTGGCAGGTGTGAACGCTTCACCACGCTCAAAATCTCCTTGCGTAAACCCGTCGAGAGAAAGCTACTAAATTCGCGAGGGTGTAGTATACGTCTGACCTATCGGTGTGGCAAATAGCGAAGGCAACGCATGCGAAATTGCCGTTAGTACAGACGCTAAGTAGACGCTTTTCGGTCGAGATCAATCGTCTGTGGCAATACAGCGCTAAGTGTGCGTCGCATCACGCAGTGTGCTCGCCCTCTGGAGGCTGCGCTCGGCCGTCTCGCCGTTATCGGCCCGCTCGAGTCGGCTCAGGCGGTGGCGAAATTCCTCGCCGCAGTGCTCGCAGACCAGGCCGCGCGTGACACGAGCACAGCGGGCGCAGTACTCCTCGGTCATACTCAGCGCCACCCCACGAGATCCGCCACCTCACCGACTCGCTCCGGTTCACGCCGAGGAACGGCCGGCGGATTCATCCCGTGGTCGACGAGCCGCTGCGCGAGGCCCTCGACGGGATCCAGCGCGAGGCCGAGGCGCCACGCTCGTCCGACCAGCAGCTCCACGGGGATCGCCTCGACGTCGCGTAGCGCAGCCTCGGCGCGGTCCTTGGGCGCCGCACGCAGGCGGGCTTCTTCGGCCGGATCATCGACGTCGCCGAACGCCGCCGGACTGGTTTCGTAGACGTCCTCCACGGCCACCGCAATCGCGGTCCAGACGTTCGCGCCACCGCCGATAAGCGCGAGCTCTGCGGCGGCAGCTTCACGGTTCGCGTTCCACACGGCCGGCGCGGGCACGAGCTCGGCCGGCGGGCCACCCCAGATGCCCTCGCGGATCTGCTTGCTCATCGCCTCCACGTAGCCCACCAGGCCCGCGTACTGGGCGCCACGCTCCCGTAGCGTGGTCCCGAGGGTCTGCACGAGCGTGGCGTCGTGGCCCGCTTGCCGGAGGCAGCCCGCGCGCCACGCCTTGACGGAGAGTCGGCGACGCGGCGCCGCCGCATCGGCGTCGGCCAGGCGCTTCGTCGCAGCGGCCATGCGAACGCGGCGCTCGACGAACTCGAGCGCGTTGCTCAGGAGCGTGATTTCGTCCATCGGTGGTGCGGTTCTCGTCGTCGCCACCTGAACCTCCTTGGTCACGGTCATGGGAGTCGCAGATAGGCCGCCGGGCGTAATTCACGGACGGCGCGATGGTAGGCCTCGCTTGGTGTCGCCCCTTGGTGCTCGAGCAGCTTCGCGTACTCGGCCACGCGGTCGCCCTCCTCGCGTGCGGTGCTCGGGCGTTCGACGACCAGGCCATTGCTGAGGGTGATCGAATCCCCGGTACGTGTGATCGTGTCCGCGAGCGTCGGGCGCGGAGCAGTAGTACGGTTGCTACATTTAGGGCCACCGGAGTGGGTCACCACGCCATTCGCGAAATGTGTCTCGAGGCATCCGCCCGGTCCAGGAATGTATCGAACCGGCGGAAGATCCTTGTAGTTCATCGCCACTCCTCCCCGTCGTTAAATGCCCGTCACACCATTCGCCACGCACTTCTGGCGAAACAAGAGGCTCAATTGCCTGAGCAGCTGCGCCGCATCCTCGTTGTTGTGCACGATGGCTTTATCGAGCGGCACGGCGTTCAGAAAATCGGCGATGCTCTGCTTCAGGCCACTGAAGTCGTCGGCCACGTTAGGTCCTCCCTGTCATGTTGTTTTCGCCTAAGATGCGCGAGGCCCACGGACGCTCCGGCTCGCGCCATGATGCGAGGATCTCCTCGCGGTGCGCGTCCCAGAGGCGTTGCAGTTCTTCGAGTGCCTCAGGCGCATCGCGCATCACTCGGCCGGCCAGCACAAAGACGTCGAGATTGCGATGCGCACGGTAATCGCCGCGCTCGAGATACGCGCGGAGCGCCAGAGTGAGCGGCTCGCGACGCTGGTGACGCCGGGGGCTGCGCGGTGCCGTCATGGCCGCGGATCCTTGCCGGGATCGAGGACAAGGCCGAGCGCCCGAAGGAGTTTCGTGACGTCCCGGCGGCAGTCGCGCTCGATGGTGAACGGATTCGGCGCGCCTTTCGGCGAAGCGCCATAGCCACGGCGTTTGATCTCGCGCTGCGCTTCACGCATGCGGTCAAAGCACTCCAACGCGAGCCGCAACACGGTCAGGCTGTGCTCGTCGAGCGACCAGCCGCTGACGTACATGGTCCACAGCTTCCGCGCCTCGGCGCTCAGCTCCTTCGGCGGCAGCGGAATCTCACCCATCGCCTTTACGGTTCTCCCTTCGCGCCATTAACGGTTCATCCCGCGGAAAAAAACCCGGGGCTATGCCGGTACACAGAATCGAAGACGTAGATGATTTTCACGGTTTTTTCAGAACGCAGGCCGCCCGGTCGGAGGATCGGACGACCTGCGCTGTCCTGGCCGAGCCGCGGCAAGCGTGCGCGACCCGGCCAAGATCTTCACGACCGAACCTGTGCCGACGACTTCGCGCACGCGAGACACAGCACGACAGCGCCGTAGCGGACCCACGACCAGCGCTCACAACCCGATGACGAGCAGGGATCGAACGGCCCGACGCTTCTGCGGCCGAGTCCGGGAAGCGCGTCGGGCCAGGGATGGGCGTAGGCCGGTGCTGACGGAACCTTTCCAGTCGTGTAAGGGATGGCGTCGTCCTGGCCCTGCGGGAGACTGTGAGCGAGCCGTAGAAGAGAGGGCAGTGAGCTAAGAGACTTACTCACTTACCACACTCTCTCTTACACAACTGGAAAGGTCGGGGTGTGTCGTCGGGCGCCTCACGGCGTCCAACAAACCGAGCAGCATTTCGCTCGGTACCCAGCGATCAGCCCGGCCTTGCCCTTCCGGTAGGCGGTCCACGAACCGAATCGCGGCGAGCTCCTGCAGATACCGCCGCGCGGTCGACGTGGGGTAGTCAGTCGCGGTGGCGACGTCCGTCGTCGTCAGGGGCTCCGACTGGTGCGAGAGCACCACTTCGAGCATCACGCGACGCTGGGCGGGGAGCGTGTCCTGGGCCACCTGGAAGACGGTCAGGTAAGTCTCGAGGGTGGCGATGCGCTCCGCACGAACGACGGCCAGCGCTCGAGCGAGCAGTACCAATTGCTTGGCGAGCCGGCCCGGCGCCTCAGGCTCGGGGATGTAGTCGATCTCCCCGCGGGAGTCGAATAGCACAGGGGAGCGCGCCTTCGCGGTGAACTCGGCTAACGCGGCGATGGCCTCGATGATCGGCTCGGGCATCGGCGGCGGCACCGGGAGCAGGGACTCCACGTAGGCGGCGACGATCTCACGAAGCTCTCGGCGTTGATCCTGCTCCCACGTCGACTGCTGCTTGATGGCGCGCATAGCGAGGTCGCGAGCCGGCGCACCCTTGATTCGATAGAGCAAGAACCGCTCACCGAGGATCTGGCCGAGGGCATACTCGCGATCGATGATTGGCGTCACACCGGCAAGGAGTCCGACCTTGCCGTTCCAGACGAGCGATTTTCCATTACCCCACTCCTTCGTAAACGAGCCGTCGTAGATCTCGCGCAGCTGGGCGAGGATTTCGCCCTTCTTCTCCCGGTACATGGTCAAGACCGTCCCGAAGTCCTTCATCACCACCGTCTTGCCGGTGATCTTCGGGAGCAAGCTTGTCTCGACGCCTTTGCGCTCGAAGCCCGAGGCGAACGTCTGCGGCGTGAGTGAGGACAGCGGAAAAACATCGGGTACGTCGGAGGTGGCGCGAAGGACCTCCGTCTTTCCACCGGACGGCGGCGCCACGAGAAACAACCACAACGGATCACCGTCCATCCGGTTGGCAATGATCACCGACATGGTGATGTCGACGAGATCGTAGCGGGCCCGGCCAGTCGTCTCATCGAATGGAAACGCGAGCCAACGGCCGAATCCATCATGGACGTGACGGAGCGTGAGCGGTTGCCCGTTCATGATCACCATCGCGGGCCCCCGGCGACGACCTCGTCAAGTTCCTGCTCGATGGCGAGCGTGAGTGTCTCGAGCCGCGCGGCGCACGAGAGAATCTCGTGCGCGGCTTCGAGATTCTCGGCGCGGCGACCCAGGCCGGCGACGTATTCACGCAGAGCCGCGACCTTTCTTCGCGAATGTCGGAGCCAGTCGACGAGCTCGTAGAGCAACAGGACGCCCTCACGGGCCCACGGCTGCGCAAGCGCGTCGTGGATCACCGCCGCGCGCGCTTCCTCAAGCGGCGACTGTCGAGCGGACGCCGTCTTGTTGGCTGAGCGCCACAGGCCGCGTGCTCGCAGCGCGGCAAGCACGTCGGCCTGCCGGCAGCCGGCGCGGCAGCGAAAGAGGACACGGCCGCCGCGCTCGTCGACGCCGAACGACGGATTATCGTCGGGGTGGTTTGGGCAATGGACAGCGGACCCGCGAGAGCATGCGCAGCTCGGTCGAGCACATCGAAGCGCGTTGCGGAGTGAGAGCGCGTCGCTCATGATGCCGCGTACATCCGTTTTAAATCGGCGTCATGCTCGAGGATCTCCATCATCGCCGTGCGGTAGTCTTTGCGCGGATTCAGGAAGAGTTCGTGCCGCACCAGCGCATCGATGAGATGAGACGGATTTTTCGAGGCGCGCGTGGTGGGAATCGAGTAGTAGCGCGCTTTGACCGTGTCGAACGACGCGCCCGTGGACGCGCTTACGTGACGATCGGGATCCCGCATCGAGTTTGACCCGTCATCGTGAGCCTCCGTTGGCGGCGCCCTGCTCGTGCGCGCGCAGCCACTTGATCAGCCGCTCGCGATGGAACATCACGGTGCCGTTGATGCGCACAACGGGCATGGTTGGATCCGTCGCGGCGAGCCGATAGAGCGACGACATGGGGAGGTCCATGATTTCGGACTTCACCGTCTTCGCCCTGATGTACTGGCTGCGACCTTCGCTCCGTTCTGTGTCCATTGCTACCTTGGTATCGATTAGAATCACGGGAGCATGGGAGCCGGAAGTACCCCGAATAAGTTGCGACGGCGTGCCCGGCCCTAAGCCGGGTTCCGGCGGGCGCCCGCCAAAGAACGATGCCGCCAGCCGCCCGCGGCGCCCTCCGACCACCCGCCGGGCGCTGGCCAGGGAGGCCCTGGCGTGGCAGCGCCGCGTGGAAGGCGGCCCGACAACCGGCCGGGCCATCCCAAGTCTATGGGCCGGGCTCGCCTTGAAGCTGAAGCGCCTCGGGGCGTCGAACAACATGATTGGGATGTGGATCGAGGTGTGCGACGCCACGCGCACGCCCGATGCGCAGGTGGCGAAGGTGGACGAGCTGGCCTGCGTGGTTTACGGAAAGCCAGCCGCGGATGGCGTGCGGTCCGCGGCCGACGCCCGGAAGAACCGTATCAAGCTCGCGAGCCGCTACATCACCCGTGGGAAGGAACTGGAGCGCCAGCAACTGCAGCTCCTGCAGGTCCCTGCCGAGGATCTTCTGGAACGCGCGCGACGCGCCCTCGAGGCCCGGCCGCTGCTGATCGCGCACGACCCTCCCTCGATGGCCGGACGCTGCTGTCTTTGTGCTGAGCTTGTGCTGAACGAGCCCGCTCCGGACGGGAACTCTTAGACTGCTGGGACTGTATAGAACGCTTAACTGCTGAAAAGAAAGAGGGCGCGCCGTAACTGGCCGCGCCCGTTATCGTCTCCGCAGGATTCGCAGTCCGCTCCCTTAACCACTTGGGTACGCCGCCGTACCAAGGAAGGACGCATAGTTATACCACGGCGTCGGAGGACGACGGCGCGCGACCCGTCTCGATTACATGCAGTCGCCCGAAATCTTACTCCACGTGCGGCCTGCGCTCTCACAGTCGCTCTTCGTCGTGTGGGAGCGCGGCGAGGCGCCCGGGTATGACGACTCGTGGCCCGGCGCGTGCGCGCATCCAGCGATGAATCCCACGAGGAGCAGAGCGACGGTAACGGCTTTCATGGGCTTTCCCTCCGGTGAGAGCGCCGGGGGCAGATCCCGCGCGCCTCCGACGATCATCACTGCCGGGTCTTAGGACGATCTGCGACACTTGGGAACAGAAAGGAGGAGTTTTAGCTGGAGCGGGAAACGGGATTCGAACCCGCGACCCCGACCTTGGCAAGGTCGTGCTCTACCACTGAGCTATTCCCGCGTGCCAGCGAAGACGGATTGTACCACGCCGCTCAGGGGGCAGCGGCCCGCAGCGCCTCCGCGGCGTCCTCGGGCGGGGCGGGATTGATGAAGAATCCGCTGCCCCACTCGTAGCCGGCCACCCGTGTGAGCTTCGGGATGATCTCCAGATGCCAGTGGAAGTACTCGAGCGCGCCGTCGCGCAGCGGTGCCGTGTGCAGCATGAAGTTGAAGGGCGGTGAGCTGAGCGTGCGGTTCATGCGACGCAGGAACGTTCCGACCATGACCGCGAGCCCGCGCAGCTCTTCGACGCCCGATTCCTCGAACGCCGAGCGATGGCGAACGGGCAGAATCCACGTCTCGAACGGAAAACGCGGCGCGAACGGCTCCAGCGCGATGAAGCCGCCGGTCTCCGCCACCACGCGGCGCCGGTCGCGGCGGTCTTGCCGGATGACGTCACACCACACGCAGCGCTCCTTGCGCTCCCAGTACGCCTGCGAGCCCGTGAGCTCTTCCGTCACCATGATCGGAATGATCGGCGTGGCGATGAGCTGGCTGTGCGGATGCTCGAGCGAGGCGCCCGCCGCCTCGCCGTGGTTCTTGAAGACGAGCACGTACTCGAAGCGCGGATCCTTCTTGAGATCGAGAATCCGATCGCGGAACGTGAGGAACACATCGGCGACGGCGTCGACCGACAGCGCGGCCAGCGACGCCGAGTGGTCGGGCGTCTCGACGACGACCTCGTGGGCCCCGACCCCGTTCATCCGGTCGTAGAGTCCCTCGCCCGAGGGCTCGAGATCGCCCTCGATGCGCAGCGCCGGAAACTTGTTGGGCACCACGCGAAGCGACCAGCCTGGCTCGTCGCGCCCCGTGTCGGGCGGCCGCACCGCGACGATCTCCGGCGGCGTCTTGTCCTCGTTGCCGGTGCAGAACACGCACGGCCCGCCGCGCGGCCGCACCGGCTCGGTGTTGAAGTCCGTCGGACGGCGCGCGCGCTCGGTCGAAATGATCACCCAGCGGCCGACCACAGGGTCCTTGCGCAGCTCAGGCACGGCGGCCCTCCACCGGCGCGTCCTCGCGCGTCGGCGCGCGACCGAGCAGCGAGGCGAGCGCATCGGCGGCCGGCTTGCCGTCGAACAGCACCGCGGCGACCTCGGCGCAGATCGGCAGCGACACGCCATGACGCGTCGCCAGCGCGAGGGCCGAGCGCACGGTGGGAACGCCCTCGGCCACCATGAGCGTCTTTCCCGAGGCGGCGCTGAGGCTGTCGCCACGCGCCAGCGCCATACCGAGCGAGCGATTGCGTGAGAGCGTGCCGGTCGCGGTCAGCACGAGATCGCCCATGCCGGCCAGGCCCGCGAGCGTGGTCGGCTCGCCTCCGAGCGCGACGGCGAGCCGCGTCATCTCGGCGAGGCCGCGCGTGATCAGCGCCGCGCGCGCGTTTTCCCCGAGGCCAAGGCCGTCCGAGAGGCCGGTGGCGAGCGCCATGACGTTCTTCAGCGCGCCGCCCGCCTCGACGCCGACGACGTCGCGGTTGGCGTAGAGCCGGAACGCGCGCGCGCCGAGACGGCTCTGCAGCATCGTCGCCAGCGCATCGTCGCTGGCGGCGATGACGGCCGCCGTCGGGGTGCCCTGCGCGACCTCGCGCGCGAACGTCGGGCCCGACAGCGCGGCCACACGCGCGTG
>Ga0207684_10005570_pt1 | contig 11592 bp, 8 predicted proteins | sample KBSK5501metaG_FD_184342 | JGI IMG/M metagenome (GOLD analysis project Ga0207684, IMG submission 184342) | Corn, switchgrass and miscanthus rhizosphere microbial communities from Kellogg Biological Station, Michigan, USA - KBS K5-50-1 metaG... | ecosystem: Host-associated > Plants > Roots >... | reverse complement strand
CACAATCGAACCAGCCGTCACGACCACCGAAGAGCCTCGTCAACTCACGAAGGACACGTACCGCGGCCGTATCCATCCCGATTGGTGTCCCGGTTGCGGCGATTTCTCCGTGCTCGCCGCGCTCCAGACCGCGATGTTCGAGCTAGTCCTTCAGCCGCATCAGGTCTGCGTCATCAGCGGCATCGGCTGCTCCTCGAACTTGCCGGGCTACGTCAACACCTATGGCATGCACACGCTGCATGGCCGCTCCCTGGCCGTGGCTACCGGCCTAAAGCTGGCAAACCACGAACTGAAAGTCATCTGCACCGGCGGCGACGGCGACGGTTTCGGCATCGGCGGCAACCATTTCGTTCACACCATGCGGCGCAACGTGGATCTGACCTACATCGTGATGGACAACCAGATTTATGGCCTAACGACCGGCCAATGCTCGCCCACCAGCGTCAAGGGCATGAAGACCAAGAGCACGCCGCACGGCAGCGTGGAGAACCCGATCAATCCGCTCCCGATGGCCATTGTTGGGGGCGCGACCTACGTGGCGCGCGCCTTCAGCGGCAAACAAAAACACATGGTCGAAATGTTTAAAGGCGCCATTCAGCACAAAGGCTTTGCCTTGGTCGACGTATTCAGTCCCTGCGTCACCTACAACAAGGACAACACTTACCAATGGTTTAATCCGCGCGTCAAAATCCTGGAGGAGCAAGGCCACGACCCAACCGATCTACACAAAGCGATCGACCGCGGCTACCAATGGGGTGACGAGATCCCGATCGGCCTGTTCTGGCGCCGCACCGATTTACCGACGCTGGAAGAGCTGGAGCCCGTCCTGCACACCGGCGAAGGTCCCCTTGCTTTTCGCAACACCGGCATCCCCTCGGAGCAGGCGAAAGCCCTGATTCAAGAGTTGCTGTGATTTAGTCGCAAGATGGGCGCGATGCAGCGTTCGAGCTGGATCGCGGTTAAGAAAGCTACTCAAGACAACAAAGGACGAACGCAGATTTGCGTCGGTTCTTGCACAAATCTGCACACTGGACCCGAATGCCCGCCGCGTTACGTAGGAGAGGTCCCGCAGACAAAACGGACAAACACTCCTGCGATATTTTTCTTGAAAGATAAGGACTCCGGCGACCGTATCATCCCTTATAATAATAATGAATACTCAGCGGCGACCCAAATTGAGATCTTGGCGGCCAAAATAGCCGCTTCGCGATGAATGGAGGTGCAATGTTGGCAAGGCGCAGTTCTAGGCGAGTAACATCTTGTAGGACGCCCCAGCTCCGCTCCGAGAATAAACAACACATTATGAACTCCGTCGTCCCATGTTTTCGGGCCGTCCCGGAGCAAATCGACGCGATGTTCGCCTACACAGTTGGTGTCGTCCTGGTGACAATCTTCGTGTCCGTGTCGGTAGCAACAGCGCAAGCGCCCGACAAAAGCGTGCCCCCCGATCAATCCACGTTGCAGGGCGCATCACCGTCGGCGATGGCCAGTGTTGCCGCAAGCGATGCTACCGCGACTCCAGAACCGTCAGCTTCGGAAGCAGCAGGTGGTAAAAAGTCATCGGCTCAAACCGAATGGAAGCCATCGACAGAACTTTGCTCGGTCGACCACGAGTATTGCGTCAAGATTGTAGCAAAGACCCAGGATTCAGATCATCGCACACTGACTGTTTCTTCAAAGGCCCGCGTGCTAGCACAATTCCCTACTTTTGGTTACCTAATGGACGCATTCTGGAGTCCGGACAACAAATATGTCGCAATAAATAATCGGCGAGCGAATGCTGGCGATTATTTGTGGGTTATCTCTCTGAGCGATGGTGCCGCGTTGAAAATACCCGATGATCTCGCAAGCGAAACGGGAAAGAAGAACCTAGGCCACATAAACGGCGACGATCCCTGGGGAAAGACAGTGCGGGAGGTGACTACGCGATTCACTGAGTGCGCGCACCACCGTTTGGATCACCAATTTCTATTTGCGCAAGGCTGGAAAGGCGCAAGCGAGCTAGTGGTTCTGGAAGAGTTGCAGTTTTCAAATGAGCCGCCCCAGAGGGCAACGATTACTGCTCCTGCTCCTGGTCCTGACGGGAAGATTGTAACCCGTTCGGTCACAGCCACAGTTGGCTATTATGGTCCTGGTGCTCCCGGCATTTGGATTACGGTAAACAAAGTATGCCGGGTCACCGGCAACAAGATTACTCTGAAAGGGCAGACGATCGAAAAGAATGAGCATTCGTCTGAATTCGTTAACCGAGCGTGGACATACGGATCCTATTGGATGAAGAATCCTGCTGAAGATTTCTTCATCAGCGCCCAAGCAAAGCAAGCCAAGGGCGATCTGGACGGCGCCATTTCCGACTACAGCAGTGCTATCGAACTCGATCCCACATCCGCCGACGCCTACAACAACCGCGGCAATGCAAAAAATGAAAGGGGGGATCCCGACGGCGCTATTTCCGATTTCAATCAAGCGCTAAAACTCAATCCAAAATACGCCTATGCCTACAACAACCGGGCCCTTGCCAAACAAGCTAAGGGCGATCTGGACGGCGCCATCGCCGACTTCAGCGATGCAATCGAAGTCGATCCCAAATACGCCAACGCTTACGCCAACCGCGGTGTTGCCAAACAAGCCAAGGGCGACCTAGACGGCGCCATCGCCGACTTCAATCGTGCCGTCGAACTCGATCCCAAGCTCTCTAAACCCTACTCCAACCGCGGCTTTGCCAAGCAAGCGAAAGACGATCTAGACGGCGCCATCGCCGACTTCAACCATGTCATCGAAGTCGATCCAAAAAACGCCTTAGCTTACTTCGGCCGCGGCAATGCCAAAGGTGCTAAGGGCGATCTGGACGGAGCCATCGCCGACTATAACCGCACCCTCGAATTAGATCCAAAGAACGTGTATGCGTACAACAACCGAGGCCTTACCAAGCAATCCAAGGGCGATGTGGACGGAGCTATCGCCGACTATAACCGCACCCTCGAATTGGATCCGAAGAACGCGTATCCGTACAACAATCGGGCTCTCGCCAAGGACGGCAAGGGCGACTACGACGGTGCCATTGCAGATTGTAATCGTGCCATCGAACTCGATCCCAAATACGCCAAATCCTACAGAAACCGCGGCTTTGCCAAGGAAGGCAAGGGCGATGTGGACGGAGCTATCGCCGACTATAATCGTGCCATCGAACTCGATCCCAAATACGCCGATGCCTACAACGACCGCGGCCTCGCCAAGGCTCTGTTGCGTGATTGGGCAGGTGCCTTGGCGGACTACGGACATTTCTGTGAGTTGTCGGCGAGCGGGCAGGATTATACCCGCTTATTCACCTGGCTGATTCGTACCCGGCTAGGCGAAACGGAGGCCGCAAGCAAGGAACTCTCCACATACCTCGACAAACGCCAGAAAACTCCATCCAGTGACTGGTTCTCCAAGGTGGCCGAGCATCTTCTTGGCAAAGTCTCAGAAGCCGACCTTTTCGCTGCCGCCGCCTCGCCTGACCCAAAGACAGACAGCGGGCAGCACTGCGAGGCATGGTTTTACGCCGGAATGAAAAAGCTTTTTAGCGGCGACAAGAAGACCGCTGCTAACTACTTTCACAAATGCCTGGCCACAGAACAGAAGGATTTTACGGAGTTCCAACTGGCCCAGTCAGAGTTGCAAGCGCTCGGAAAATAGGAATGGTCAAGTTTCAAGTTTTTAGTGCTTCAATGGATAGATTTGCATTGTTTTTACGTCAACATCGTTGCAAAGATCCTGACGTTGCCGCTTATCCAATGCCTTTCAAGAAGGCGCGGCATTGTCGAGATGTTCCGACTTTTTGCTAATCGGGACAGCACGATGACGAGAGCCGCCCTGGAGCCTACACGGCTCAAACCTGAGATCTGAAGCGGATCTGAATCTGTCGCGTCCGTGTGCAAGAATGAGGACATTTCTACTCGCCTAGCGAGTGAGCGGCCAAATCGCAAATTTTGCACAATTTGGCGCGGCGTGTCTGCGTTAGCAACAAAGTAGGGTCTGCCCGCGTGAAATCATATCGCGATTGTGCAAGAATTTGTGCAAGACTGGCAACCTTTCTGCTCGCCATCTGACACAAAGCAAAATTCGGGAATTTAGCCAATTTACCCAGGTAAATTGAGCTCGATTTGATCGGCTATGCAAAGCGCTGAAATGGCTAAAACCGCAATTTTAAGTCCGTTGCGTCTGCCATTTGGAAGAGAAGGATGGGGTCAGTAAAATGAAAACAACACTCCAGTGCGTAGGCTGGGGGAAAGAGGAGGAGCTGTTTTCCCGCCCCCCTCCCTGGAGGAACAAGGCCACGACCCAACCGATTTACACAAGGCGATCGACCGCGACTACGGTTCTGGCGACAACCTCTGACCGCAGTTACTCGCCGCGGCGAAACCTCTGCTTGCCGCGCCGTAGTCTTGGCGAAGGCGGGACCTCTGACCGCTGACGTCTGACCTCTGATCTTACAGACACTGGAAGAGCTGGAGCCCGTGCTGCACACGGGCGAAGGTCCGCTGGCGTATCGCAGCAACATCGGCATCCCTTCGGAACAGGCGAAAGCCCTGATTCAAGAGTTGCTGTAATTTAGTAGCAACAGAACTCGGTCTTAGGAACCTTTCCTGCGAAGTCGAGCGAGACCGTCAGACTTTTTGGTGTAGCGCGCGTGTACACCAAATCTCAAATGTTTGACGACGCCATTCATCTCCCCCAAGAGGGAACTTTCCAAAGAAAGGTCGGTTAGGTTATTGTGTCAAAATCCAACCGATTACCCTGCAGCTCTACAAAGAAGCTGGGATCCTCGATTTAAAGGCGCGCGTGCGCTAGTGGGTATCTTGTCCTCGCGTCCCAGTTTAGCAGACACGTTGCCAAGAGCGGCGGGCTGGGTGGTGATCTTTTTCATCGCGGCAAAATGCATTTCACTTGAGGAGTTCACGTGGAAAGTGCTCGTAACCATCCCTTTCAAAACAATTTTTCGCTTCTTGATTATGCGCACAAGGTTGCCAGAACGTTGGTTCGTAGCGATTTGCTGAAGCATCGGCTTGAGCGATGCGGTCTGTGTGCCTGGAATGTCGTACACAATCTTCTTGCGTGCAGCTGCGAGTACTGTCGCTAAACATCCTATTGTTGCTAAGACAGCAAGAACTAGACTCCAAATGTTGATAATCATAGAGATTAGTGCCTTGAAAGAACGACGCAGCAAGCACCAGACACAGTTGTGCAAATGAATAACACTATCGACCAGTTCGCTACGAACGAGAAATCGTACACTTCTTGACGAGAAATCATAAAACTAATTTGAGTATAACCTCCTACAGCGACCGCGACAACGAAAAGACATAACGCAGTGCAAACGACCTTAAGAGGAGGAAAGCCTTTTCCACTGCCTGCCAAATCACCTATGCCAGTTCCGGCGATTGCACAGCAGATCAGGAGTAATTCCCCTTGTTGAATGAGTTTTACGATCGACGGATGAATTCCTTGCAGTCTGAGACCGAGAGCAAGAACCCAAAGAGGCGCTAAAGCAAAGAGGACGGTAAAAAACAGCCATCGCGCTAGGCCCGTGATCAACGGATGTTTGTACCACGTCATGGCAGAACGTACTTCTCGATCGCTTCGTTGAGTTCTTTAGGAAGGGATTTAACATCTTCGAGAAATTGCTCGAAAAATGCGGCGAACGGTTTTCTTTCGTAATAAGGTGGGAACCAGGCTTCGATGGCCATGAAGTCTTCCTCGTCGAGCAGATAACGAGACACAATAGAAAGCTCGTTGGCTGCGTTCAGAAAGGCGTAAACGCCAAGAAGATCGTCTTTTGCAGTCGGCGCCAGCCCGACAACAGCTCTGATCAAAAGGCCTCCTTTTTGAGGCCACGCCCAGAAGTCGATGTTTGTTGTATGCGTCGCCTTAAGGATGTCTTCCTCGAATTCCACATCATATCCATAGAACTCGAGGTGCTTGCTGACGCTCTGCACGAGGTTATCCATTCGGCCAAAGATCAAAAAACCACATTATCGAGTCAATGGCTAAATCCATCGAAATCCTCTGTTGCGCGGAAGAAGTCGACGGCAAAATAAGGAAAAAGGGCGAAGGTCCGCTGGCATTTCGCAGCAACATCGGCATCCCTGCGGACCAGGCACAAGCGCTGATTAACGAGTTGCTGTAATTTAGTCGCAATACAACTCGGTCTTAGGGAACCCGACCTTGCCTGTCCAAAGCCTGCTTGCCGTGGCGAGTGGCGGGAGCGGAAGTCGAAAAGGACCGCTGGACTTTTGGTTTAGCGCGCGAAGACAACGACACCGCCCATGCAACCTTTTCTGATGTTCTACTGAGGCGTCGTTTGCAGGCGGATTGACGCTGCGGTTTACTTCTCGCACATTGACCGCCGGTTCCTCCTTCATGCTTTTATGCAGATTCCGATCAAGCTCGATGTAGAGGTCAAAGAAGATTCGAAGGGGTTCCGTAAACTCGTAGAGTTGACCGGGCGGGCGCTGGGGTGGATTGGGGGTCCTTTACACAAATTTCTCGATGCCAAGGCTGACGCATCGGCGGCGATCACCAAAGCCAGAGCGGAAATAGAGGTATCAGACTTGCATCACATCGCGGCTATCCGACGAGAACATTTGGAGATTAGGCGCGTAAAAAACATCCGCGCGGTTGTCGCACAAGCTGCGCCACTGCTGACTGATGAAGTTTCCGATGATCCAGTGGATGACGACTGGGCGGTTCATTTCTTTGAGCAAGTTCAAGACGTTGGCGACGCAGACATGCAAGGATTGTGGGCGCGGATTTTAGCGGACGAGGTTAACAAGCCCGGAAGCTTCGCATTGCGTACTCTTAACTGTTTAAAAACGATTAGCAAAGGAGAAGCGGAGATGTTTGAAAACCTTGTAAAGTTCTCATGGACGAATTCACTTGGCACCCCGTTCATATTCGAGTCGGAAATTCTGCGGCGGCGCTGGCAAAGTGGCGATGAGAGCATCGCACGAATGATATCTGGGGGGGGCGATAAACCATCTTAAAAACATCGGCCTCTTGGTGGCGACGGAGACCCTATACCCAGTATCTGCTTTGAGGCACCAACCTTATTGTTATTTCGGTCGAACGTTTGTATTCGATGTCTCACCGAGTGAGGCAAGGACCGGACTTATAGAAAATATTTTGGGAGTAACGCACTTCACTCAAATCGGGCTCCAGCTGAGGAAGATTGCGAGTAAGGTACCCGTTACAGACTATCCGGAGGAAGAGATGAAATACCAATCCGGTCAATTGAAGATCGGATTTCACGAGCTGACTAAACAGCAGGAGTGTGAATCTAAGTGAAGGGCGTGAGTTGGTTCAAACGCGGGTCGAGTTGCGTGGCTTTTTCGCAAGGTTTTTTAAGGCGGAAAACCAGGGCGAATACACCTTGATCATCCGGACCCATGAAAGTCGGCGGTAGCGAGTGCGCGCTCGCGTGAGAATGGTGCTTTTCGCAAAAAGCACCTGCGCCGTGACCATCCAACTTCGAGAATCACATGCCAGGCATATATGGACACTGATTTCGTTGTAACCACGTGACGGGTTCATGGATGTGTTGTTTTTTATGCATGTCGGCCCCGGCAACTTACCTTGCTCGTTGGCATTTGAGGAATATCCATGAGTGGCCTGACCCCAGAGAATCGTTCACTTGTCTTTGCGGAGGTGCAGAAGCAGCCTTACGCGACTCGCTTCGCCAACGAGGAGATCGATCAAGCTTTGGCCTCGGCGGTGGACATCTTCTCCGAGTCCGAGCAGAAGTTCGTACCAGGATTTTGTGGCGTGCTGTTGCGGTCCGCCGGCGGTCAGAGGCCGACAGACTTCGCACAGGAAGTTATTCCCGGACTGGTCTACGCCCATCGCTTTTTCGGCGACTCGCTACCCAAGGGGCTGAAGGAGAAGCTAAAGAATCAACCGCAAACTCATGACACGCTCTTTGAGCTCATGTGCTTGGGGGCGTTCCAACCACATCACGTCCTTCAATACGAGCCGAGACTGGCGGACGGGAAGACCCCGGAGAATGCTGTCGCTGGCTGCCGGGCAAGCCGTATATGTCGAGTGTAAGTCTCAGAGTCTCATGGGCTCCAAACACCAGCGTCTCTTCACCAAGGCTACAGGTGGCATTTATCAGATCCTCAATCTTAACAAGTCGGCGTTCATCAAGCGGGCATAGGAAGAAGGGCTGCGGAGCGAGGTGCGCTTATCGCACACACCGTCGGAGGCCGATCTAAGACGGTTGGAACAGGGCCTCGACGAGCGCGCACCCCGTGCAGGGATGCCGCCAATTCCATTCGGCCACAGCAGCACTCTCTCCCTAGTGTTTCGGGATGAACCGTTTGACGAAAGGGAACCACCGCCCTCGGCGGTGAGCCTAGTGGGAACAGACCCAACTATCATGCACCACAGAAACGCGCATGTCGCTGTCTATCCTTGGCCGGGCCTGGACATCATCCGCAGGCGATCGCAGCGCCATCTCCTCGCCTCTGCTCGGCGCAAGCTACAATCGTCTGGCTGAATCCCATCGGCGTCGGACAAGTCATCTGCAGAGACGATGCGCTCTTGCTGCGAGATCAGATATTCGGTGCAATGGGTGCGTTGAAAACAGCTCCCCCCTAGAAGGGATTTTAAGGGGATGCGATGAATGCTAGAGAGCACGGGAAGCGACGTCACACCGGAAGCAATCGGGTCAAATCTTTCAAAGATACGACCCCATCATCTCAGACGTTCGTTTTCTCTTCATCCTAAGCGTGACGATCATGTGCTCATAAACACTTTGTCGTTACGATCGAAGCGAGATCGAGTGATACAACCGCGATAGAACGAATTCTCCGCGGCATTCTAGAGTTCGCCTTTAAAAGCTTTGTCGAGGATGGCGGGAAGGAGGGCGTCGAGTTCGACGGCGGTCTCGGCTTGCAGGCGCTTCAACGAGTCCACCTCCGCCTGTAACGCGTCCAGCTCCGCCACGATCCGGTGCTGCTCGGGGAGCGGGGGCAATGCAATGGGCAACGCTTTCAATTTCGTTGCGTTCACGTTTGCTTGACCTGTCATTTGTTTTCGCTCACTGAACATATACGCCCGACCAGCCGGGGAATTGATGTATGACGCGACCAAATGGGGGTTTGCCTTGTCGCTGTCCAGACGAAGACGAATCAAATAGGACGCAAAGGCAAAATCACGTTCAGAGTCAAACACAGCGCACTTGCCAACCAATTCGGCGCTGTTGGTGCGATTAACTACGATGTCACCTCGCTTAAGAACGAGCTTTGCGCGGTCTTTTTCGGCGATGTGCAAGTATTTCAAATAGCGCAGGTCTAACCGCCCGTTCTGAATGTTTCCCATTCGGAGAACTGGTATTCCCGAAGTATCATCGTGGGTCTTCTCCGAACTACCGTAGCAGTCATCAACAACGTAGTCGCCGAGTCGGCCACATTTCCAACCGGAATCCTGCCCGCTCTCAAACAGCGCTTTGATTTGATTTGCGACAAGCGCCTCGGCTTCTTCGGCGGCTTGGTGACGGAGGGTGTGGGCCTCGTGGATTTGACCAGCCACTTCCTCAACCTGCGCCACTACCCGGCGCTGCTCCTCTAACGGTGGCAGCGGGACGAGCACTTCGGGAATTCGCCTGATACTCAAAACGCGGTTGCGCCCGGCCGAGCCAGGGCAAATCTTGACCAGCTGCTGAAGTCCTTCTTCAGTCTTGAAGTAGTTCAGAAGAAAGTGAGGAATGCAGCGGCTTTCATCAACTCGAAAAGTCGGATAGCGCGTCGAGCCGTACATTCCATTCTCAACAGACGAAACGATTGCAACAGCGCCTTCCCACGCAAAGGTGACTTGAAGAATGAAGTCACCCTCCTTCATCATGAATAGGTCTTTGTCTCCAACTTCGAAACCGGTTCGCGGCGTTTTGTGGAAGATGCCGCGTCCGAAACAATAGATACCGATTTCTTGGTAAAGCTTTTCCGGCTCAACCTTAACCGGGCGGCGCTCCAAGCGAAGCAACTCGCCCAGACTGACTGCTGTCCATTTTTTACTCAAACGTCGACTTGGCGAGGAGTTTGCCGATGTTGCCCATGATCTCCGCAATGCGCTCTTCCTTTTGCAGGATGCTGGCGGCTAGTTGGGCGGGCGGCAGGTGGGTGATGTCTTCTTTGGTCCGCGGGTTCTTGCGATCGAGATTGCAGCTGTCAGCCAGCAGTTCGGTGGCGGGCACTTTCCAGGCACGCTCGTTTTCTTCGCGCTTCTGCCACCACGCGACTAAGGGCGCGAATTCCTCAAACTGAATGGGCGCTGTTTTGGTGTAGCTCTTCCTGCCTTCGGGCAATGGCTGCTCGTAATACCACACGTCCTGAGTCGGCCCGGAGCGATCGAAGAATAGAATGTTCGTCGGAATGGGCGTGTAGGGAGCAAATACGCCATTCGGTAGGCGAACGATAGTGTGGAGGTTGAATTCCTTTAGCAATTCTTCTTTAATGCGAGCGCACACGCCATCGCCAAAGAGCGTACCGTTCGGAACGACAACGGCAGCGCGTCCACCTTTCGGGTCCGAGCCGGACGGGCGGTTGCGGCGGACCTTCCGCATGATGAGTTGGAGAAAAAGCAGGGCGGTTTCAGCTGTTTGTTTGTCCTTTGGGAAATTTGCGAGAATTCCACGTTCTTCTTCGCCACCGAATGGTGGATTCGTGAGAATGATATCGACCCGATCTTTATCTCCGAGCTCGGTGATTTTAACCGCGAGAGAGTTACCGGGATTGATCTGGGGCGACTCAAGACCGTGCAGAAGCAAATTCATTTGCGCGAGTAGATACGGCAACGGCTTCGCTTCGCCGCCGAAGATGCTGCGGGTCTGAAGTTTTTCCCGGTCTTCCACGGTTTTGCATTGCCTCTGCAGACTCGAAAACGCTTCGACGAGAAAGCCGCCGGTCCCGCAGGCCGGATCGAGCATCGTTTCGCCGAGTCGAGGATCTGTGACGCTCACCATGAACCGGACAACCGCGCGCGGCGTGTAGAACTCACCCGAATCGCCAGCAGCGTCGCGCATCTCGCGCAGCATCGATTCGTAGAGCGCGCCGAGAGTGTGCAGTTCCTCGCTCGATCCGAAGTGAATGCCTGCCACTTTGTTGATCACATCGCGCAACAGATAGCCATTGACCATGCGGTTGATCGTGCCTTTAAACACCGTCGCGATGACGTCGCGGCGATCCCCGCCTTCGCGTCCGACGAGGCTCCGCAGATATGCGAACAATCCCGGGCCGCGCGTCCCATCCGGTCGAACCGCTTCTTCGTTGTTTACGAAGGAGATCAGTTCATCACCCGTGACGCCGGCCGGGTTGTTCGCCCAATCACGCCATCGATACGGCGGATCAATTGCCCGCTGAAACTTTTTTCCCGCAAGCGCTGCTTCCTCTTCCCGCTGAGACTCCAGATCGTCGAGGAACTTCAGGAACATGATCCAAGTCAGCATCGGCAACCGATCAAGGTCGCCGTTCAACCCCTTGTCCTTGCGCATGATGTCTCGCGCAGACTTGATTAGTGAGCCGAGAGATTGGATCGTCGTCGGCAAGCCAGCAGCCG
>Ga0207684_10005569_pt1 | contig 11593 bp, 6 predicted proteins | sample KBSK5501metaG_FD_184342 | JGI IMG/M metagenome (GOLD analysis project Ga0207684, IMG submission 184342) | Corn, switchgrass and miscanthus rhizosphere microbial communities from Kellogg Biological Station, Michigan, USA - KBS K5-50-1 metaG... | ecosystem: Host-associated > Plants > Roots >... | reverse complement strand
GCCGTCGAAGCTCAGCGGCATGAGCCCGTGCCCGAACGCTCGCGGCTCGTACACGCCCACGTATCCGCGCGCGAGCATGCGCAGGCTGGCTTCGGCGTCTTCGGTGACGACATCGGTGTTCCAGCCGCCGATCTCGTCGAGCACCCGTCGCCGGATGAGGCCCATCGTGCCCGCGAAGATGATCGCGTTGCGGTGCTGGCGGGCGGGCATGGTGATGACGAAGAAGTACTGGTAGCTGTAGTAGAGGCCGCGCAGGTACTGGTCGTCTTGCCAGTCGCGGTAGTCCTGCGGCGTCTGCACGAAGGCCACGCGCGGATCGGCGAAGTGGCCCACAACTCTGCGCAGCCAGTCGGGCTCGACGGCGTAGTCGGAATCGACCACGCCGATCACCTCGACGTCCGGAGGCAGCCTTCGAGTGGCCTCGTTGAGGGCGCCGGCCTTGAAGCCCGGCCAGTTGTCGAGGTGCATGAACTGGAAGCGAGGACCGAGCTCTTCGCAAAGCGATTCGAGGGCGCGCCAGGTTGCCTCTTCGGGCGTGTTGTTGTCGACGACCTGGACGATGAGGTCGGGGTAGTCGAGCGCGGCGAGTGACTTCAGCGTCTCGGACACCACCTCGACCGGCTCGGCGTAGGCGGGCACCTGGATCGCGACCCTCGGCAGGTACGACGCGTCCAGGCTGGGGGTTGGATCCGGGCGCCGCGACAGCGAGTCGACGATCTCGAACAGGTACGACACCGACAGCGAAAGGGCCGCCAGCTCCAGCAGCAGGAGCAGCGTGGAGCCGGCGAAGTAGATGTAGCCGTGCCTGCCGGCGAAGGTCAGCGTGCCCGCGTAGAGAAGGTACGAAAGCGCGGCCAGCGTGGCGGTCGCGAAGAGCTGGGCGCCGAGCCAGCTCCAGCGGGGCATCCAGAGGCGGACCACGATCACGGCCAGCAGGGCGCCGCCAGAGAGCCAGTTGTCGAGCGTGATGTCCCCGCCTATGAACGAACCGACCGTGCCCGTGGCCCCGATCAGCACCAGCCCAACCGGCAGCCCGACCCAGATGCGGGCGCGGATCAGCCGCGGCAGCATCGCCACCAGGGTGGTGGCGGCGGCCAGGAACGAGAAGAAAAGGACGGCGTGGAGAAGCACCTCTATGAGAACGCCCGCCTCGCCCCCGTACCCATGTTCGGTTGGAACGACCGCTTCGCTGCCGGCTGCGCGTTAAATGGATTAGCTGTGGCCTTCTCCTGGTCTCGCGTCCTGGCGCGGGGCCTCGTCATGGCTGTCGTTGTTGGCGGGCTGGCTGCCTGCTCGCTCGGCAGCGCCTCCTCCATCAGCGCGGCCGGGTTGGCCCCGACGCTGAGTTTCCAGCTGGTCGATGGCGGCCGGGTGGCTATGCAGTCGGGCCAGCCGGTGCCTGCGTTCGGCCGGGAGCCGCGACCGCGCCTCGACCTTTCCTCTGGCTGGCGGTTCCAGGCGGCCAACCTTGACGAGGAGATGTCGTTCGCGCCACGGCGGGAATCGCTGGGCGGGCTGGTGCGGGAGGCGGCGGGGCGCGTCGATGCTGGTTTTGACGATTCGTCGTGGCAGGCGGCTACGGTGCCGGGCAGCGTCAATCCGCCTCCCCGCGGGCGTTCGACCGACGGGTGGTACCGGGTGACGTTCACGCCTCCGGCCGATTGGTCGTCCGAGGCCGTCACGCTCAAGTTCGGGAGCGTCAACTACCTGGCCGACGTGTGGCTAAACGGCACGTACCTCGGCTACCACGAGGGCGGCTGGACGCCGTTCGCATTCGACGTGGGCAAGGCGTTGGTGTTTGGCGCGCCGAACGTGCTCGCGGTGCGATTCGTGGATCCGCTGCGTGGCTCGCGCCTCGACATCGTCCCGTGGGGCCTGGCCGACTCGTGGGACTACGCCGGCATCACGGGCCCGGTGTGGCTGGAGGCGAGCGATGTTCTGCACGTCGTACGCGCTGACGTGGTCCCCCACCTCGACGCCGCGAACGTGAGCGTGGTCCTGCAGAACTCGGGCGACCAGCCCATCAGCGATGCCACGGTCACCGTGCAGGTGCTGCCGGCGGCTGTGACCGACGCCAATTTGCTCGACCCGGACCCGCTCGAGTTGGCGACTCCCGACGCGGCCCCGGTGGCGGTCCTGACCATCGACAACCTGTCGTTGGGTGCGGGCGGCGTCCTCCAGCGAGATGGCAGCTTCACGTTCCGCGATGCGGACCAGTGGAGCCTGTCGAATCCCGCGCTGTATGTGCTCGGCGTGCTCGTGTCGACCGAGGGCGTAGTGCGCGACAGCTTCTATGACACGTTCGGGCTGCGCCGCATCCAGGTCGACCCCACCGCGCCGCGGCTGCTGCTCAACGGGGCGCCGATCGCTTTTACGGGCGTGGCGGTGCACGACGAGAAGATTTCGCCGCCGAAGAATGGATTGCCGGCGGGCGGGACGCCGCCATCGGTGGACGACGAGCTGCTGCAGGTGCGGCACGCGCAGGCGGTGCATGCGGACCTGCTGCGCACCAACCACGTCCCGGGCAACCCGGCGCTGCTGATGCTGGCGGATCGGCTGGGCCTGGCGGTGTGGGAGGAGATCCCTTTGAACCACTACACGCCTGAAACTTTCTCTCTGGTGATGGGTCGAGGCATTCCGCAGCAGATGCTGGCCGAGATGGCGCTGCGTGACTTCAATCGCCCCTCGGTGATGTTCCATGGGTTCGCAAATGAATCGACGGGCGATGCCGAGCGAACGAGCGCGATGCGGGTGCTGCACGACCTCGACCGGAAGATCGACGGCACGCGGCTGACGGGCCAGGCGATGTACGGGTCCAACCCGTCTGACCCGACCTCTTCGCCGCTGGACGTCGCCGGCTACACCTTCTATTACGGAATCTTCTATGGAGGTTCGTCGCCGGAGCCCGGGACGTCACAGGCTTTGGAGCTGGCCCATCAGACGTATCCGCACAAGCCGGTGATGATCCTGGAGTTCGGCGACTGGGTTGCCGCCGAAGGCGCCGGGGAGAAGCAGCAGCGGGAGCTTTTCGACGTGACGTATCCGGCGCTGGCCGCGCACTTCGACACGTTTGCCGGCGGCTACGTGGGCTCGGCGGTGTGGTGGTCGCTGGAGGATTACTGGACGGATGTGCCGGGTCTGTCGGTGGAGCATTTCGGCCTGTACCGTCCGGACGGGTCGTCGCGGCTGGTGGCCGGCGATGCCGCTGCGAGTTTCGGCGCGGTGACGGCGCCGGCGGCGCCGGTGGCGGGCATCCCGTCTCGGGGGTCGGGTGAGTCGGTTCCCACCGATTCGGCGACCGGCCGTTTCTGGGTGTATCTGATCTACGCGCTGTTGGTGCCGGCGGTCGTGCTCGCTGCGGTTGTTTTTGCTTTGATGCGGCTGCGCCGGCGGCGCCTTTCATTGCACCGGCCTGGATTGGAGGGCTCGTCATGAGCAGCGGTCCTCAGCATTTCCGGATCAGGTCGGTGCCGCTTGGCCCGGCTTTATTGACTGGCGCGTGGGCTGGATTCGTGCCGGGCCTGTTCATCGGCGGAGTGCTGGGCGCGGTGATCACGTTCGGGGCGGGGGCGATGCTGGACTGGATGCGGCAGCTGAGCTTCACGACCGGCATCGACCAGGCGCTGCTGCCGTTCGGCGACCGAATCGGGGTGCTGCAGACGCTGCAGGATGGATGGTTCCTGGTGATCCCGGCCGCCGCGCTGATCTTCGGGTTGCTGTCAGCGGTGATCGGAATGCTGACGGCGGCGGTGGTAAGCGCGAGCTACGGAAGCCTGCTGGAAGGCCTGGAGGTGGAGCTGGAACCGACGGCCGAGACCCCTGCCCGGCGCGATCGCCGCCGCGGCCCCCGCCGCCGGACCGACAGCGCCGCCTGATCAAAACGATAACTCCTGTGTGAATCGATTCCAAAAACCGAGCCCTCTGGCGTCAGTCTCGATCCATGAGTCTCGCGTCGGAACAACAGGGACGTCCGATTCATACCCGCCAAGACGTTCCGAGCATTTCCGACCATGTCGCCAGGACGGGAGCTCCAAACCAGCGTCCGCGTTTGCTCGCAAACATCCGCACACCCTTCCATTCCAAGCCAGTTGTGACTGGAGGATGCAAGAGTTCAGCAATCCTGAGGCAGACGTATAGGTCTCCTCTGGGTTGCGGATACCCGGAGTCGAGCAGCTGCTTTGCCGTTTGAATCACCGCTTCGCCCGCCAGCCGCCAAGTGTCGATGCCGCCGGAGTTGTCGTACGTCACAAGCACTTGAGCTGCCGTTTCCGGACCGACCCAATCAACCGCACCGCGGCGCCGTGGATCGGCACGTAAGTTGTACAGGCCTGTTCTCTCAATCCATCGTCGGTGGGCATCAGATCGCACGAAACCGACGACGACCCGAGTATCGGCTGGCGGTACTCCTTGCAGCGGTTCCCAGCCGAGTGGCCCAATTGGTTCCGATTCGGGATCGTGTGCGATAGCTTCCCAGTAGCGATACCGGCGGTCTTCGGTATCCACCGCAGCGACATGAATCAAGACATCGTCAAGGAACTCAGCGAGATGGCTGGTAAGCGCGTGACTCTGCTGAGGTCTTAGCGCGAATGCTCCTATGCCCGGTACGAGCTCACGATATGACCGGTAACGCCGCTCATCCTGTGGAGACCCGGGATAAAGCACATACGAACCCACTGACCGTCTAATCGCACCCAAGTAGACGTGCATCTTTAACAGGTCGTCTTTGACCGGATCGAGTTGTGGGTCACTGGCCTCGTCAGGCGCCAGCTCGGCTACTAGCGCGTAGTCGCTCAAGCGGTATTTGGCGTCAAAGTGGAGCCACACCGGCGTTAGCGTCTTGCCGTCCTTGCTGCATCGCAATTGGATAGAGCAGTCAGGTCTCATGCCGAATGTCCAGCTCTCGGATCCGCCGCCAAATCGCCTGTTGTAGTAGAGGTCAACGTCTATCATTCGCCCGAGCCGCGTCGTCTTGCCGGAAAAACGACGCTCCGTCCCCTGCTTCAGCGACAGAGTCAAGCCATCCTTCGTCTCGGTAATCAGGTCTCCGATCGGTAGGTGATCACAGAGGCTCTCCAGAGTTCGAAGCAGTTGAAGGAACGCCCAGTATTCGTAAAGGGTCGCCGCGTCCCGCTGTGAGCCAGTTAGGTCGGCAGCACCATCCCAAGCAAGCGACAAACCCACCAGGACTCGGAGGTACGCGCCGAGCACGTCGCGATATCCAGATCGCTTCAGGATCACCTGGTTATCGAGTGGAAAGTGATCCAGGTCTGAAAGCTCGTTAAAGAACGGAAGGCTTCGCACCGAGCGGAGTTGCGCTTCGAGGGCGGCAATTTCGGCTCGGCCGCGCGTCGAAGGACCTGAGGTAGGACTTGCTGCCAACACGTCATTCATCCTGGACAACAGCGAGATGAGATCGTCGAGGACAAATCGCACGAAGCGATTGGGCACAGTGTCGACGGTAGATTCCGTTCGGCTGACCTCGACCAACCGCGGTAGCGTCAGAATCGGCCCGCCGTGCCAGGGCTCCCGAGGTCCGACTCGCGTTAGGCTCCGCGCCAACCGCCCTGTTGGCCGGAGTGGACGATGAGGCGAGCGCAGCTCTGAAATCTCTAACCACTCGATATGGGGCCGCTGAACAACGGACATGACCGCCTGGGTGAAGCCCGGATCCGCCAGAACGGATTGAATGTGTAGGAATCGTTCATATGTAGTCCTGGCGCTAGCCTTCCAGTCATCAGACAAGCGCTGCAGCGTCGGCGCAAAGCGTTCTAGTACAAGCGCCACTGCCTCATTGCTGAGATCGCGAAGCATGTAGCGGTACTCGTCCAAATAGCTGAGCTTCCGAGATCGCACTTCGAGTCTGATGCGACCAATTCGCTGGCCGGCTACTTGCACTTCGACCGGGAGGACCCCGACGTAGGAGCCTGTCCGAAGTCGACCTCGCGTTCCAGTGGAATCGTCAGCTGAAAACATTTCACTCGGCTGAAGACGAACGATGCCCGCCGACTCCACAGCCTCGACCGAATAGACGTATTCGGAATCCTCAATAAGACGGACCGGAAGCAAACCGTCGCCCGGCTCTTCATCTCGAAGATCGAGAAGTCGACCGGATTCCTCACGCTCGGCTGGAAGCAGGGACAGCTGGATTCTTCCACCAGAACCGGGTGGTTCGAGGCTCAGCTCAACCCGTCGGACCGATCCCATTACTCGGTGAAAGAGACGAATTGGTTCGCCCGGACGAGACGCAACATCCGCCGCACCTTCAGCAGCGACATCGTAAGGACTGGCTCTCCATCGAGTGGCTTTGACTCATCGTCACTAAGGAAGAAACTGAATCTTTCCAGTGATTTGAGGGGCTCTTCAACGCGAGCTCGCGGTCCGTGTATCCGAGGAAGAATCTTCTGCAGCACAATGAGATCCAACGCTTCGCGCCAGTCGTCCCGACCAAGCGCCGAATAGATACTCGCGAATCGAATACCTTCGAGATTGGTTCGGTATCCGAACTCAAGATCCCATTTGCTCAAAACGGCATGCAAAGCACGCAGGTGAACCCCGACTGGCTCCAGACCAGCCGCCGGATGGTCAATGTGCCAGTTCCTATTTCTGGATATCGCGAGTATCTCCGCGAGATGACCTAGTGAAGTGCTTGGAGCCGGAGTCGGGTACCTCGGCACCGCGGCCAGCTCGTCTGTTGCGACTCGGAACTCGATGGTCTGCGCCCGATCCAGAACCTTGGGCGAGAAGGCATATGTCGTCTCATCCACATTGACCGTACCGATAACGAAGAGGTTGTTCGGAATCGGCAAGGCTGCTGGACCTTCTGGGTCCAGTCTCCACGCCTGTTGGTCCTTCACTAGATTCGGGAGCGTGGGTTCGCCGCTCTCCATACCACTCAGGAAATCAGCGAAATAGCGCTCAACGTGCGCAAGGTTCATCTCATCTAGCAAGAGCAGGTGCGGTTCTTCTGGGTATTGCGCCGCGCGAAGCATAAATTCGAGCGGCGTAGGAACGAACCAAGCCTTTCGCCCGTCGGCCGACGCAGGCATCAGCGCATCCTCATACCCGAAGAGCGCTTCGGGCCCGGTCCAGTCCGGCCGGACGGGGATTACGAGCTTTCGCTCGGCGCCCAACCACTCTCCGAACTTCAGGGCAATCTGAGTCTTGCCCGAACCAGTCAATCCAGTTAGCAAGACCAGTGGTTTGGTGAGGAGACTGGCAAGGAAAGTCGCCACGAGGACGTCATGACGCTCTCCGAAACTGAGGCCTGTAGACACAAGGACTGCCGAGAAGTCCTGGCAGAGTTTCGCTGGAGGAACTCCTTCAGTCTCCTGCTTCTCGGAATGTGACATTGCCTGGCCATATGCGTCGAGCAGGACTTTGAGATCGCTCATCAGCGTTGCGTCGTCGGGAACGGTCCCGCGCTCGTACAGCTTGTGCACTATCGTCGAGGCCTCGTAATCGGTCCCGAGGGCGCCATCCCGCAACTCGATATCGTCGTCGAGCCTGTAGCCGGAAGACTCGAGCAATTGAAGGCTGGGCCGAAGCTTCGCCGCCTTATCCCGAAGTTCATGTCGTGCTCGCGCCCTGCCGAGGCGATTTCTCGGCTCGGTGACCCCCTGCGCGAGTGTCAGGTAGACCCCAGAGCCGTCCTCCCGAAAGAGGTAAACGCAATACATTCCAGACTGGATCGTGCTGCCCTCGCCGATCAACGCGATCCAAGGGATGGCAGCCCAGTTTCCCTGGCCCGTCGACGCAGTGACGGTAATCGACACGTGCTCTTTGGCCACATCAGAAGCTCGCAGAGTCTGGGCCATGCTCTGGAAGAGGGAGCTGAGCGGATGACTCCCTGAGAATGGGCTCGATTGTCGAGCCGAGGGGTACTCTGCCATCGCCCGCTCGAGTCCGGCTTGCAGGCCGATCTGGCTGCCTTCTGACGCCGTCGTCACAACGAATCCGAGCTTCTCAAGCTGTCTTTGAACCGTCCGCTCGCCGCCCGAGAAATCATGAGACGTCAGCGGGCCAAGATCCGGATGCTGGAATCCATGGGCTGCGCCGATAACGGCCTTGGAGTCGTACAGTCTCCCGTCGTACTTAAGGAAGTACTGCCGGCTCTCGCCGAATCCGTACTTGTCAAGGAAACGCTCGCGGCCGAGTTGGTCCGCCTCCTTAATGGCCTCGACAACTGCACTTGGGTCGGTGACATCGCTCAGGCCCATTTAAACCCACTGATTTTCTCCGATGCGCTGACACTTTTGCCGGGGCCTAATGGTCGGTTATCCGTTCGCTCCACGGCGAGCACCTCATGGTGGTTCCCGTGCTCCAGAACTGAAGACGGTTACCCGGCTGGGGTACTCATCCTGAGGTGCCCGTCGCTTCGTTCAACCGGAGGCACCGTACCGAGATCGTAGCAACGGCTGCTCGCGGCAGAAGCAAACAGGCTCGCTTAGTCCTCCCGGCCCGGGCTATGTAACGCCGATCGTTATGACGGTATCCGAACAGTGCGTTGAAGATGGCCCGTGGGCCTACCTGCTCGTTTACACTCGCGCCACTTTGGACGCCGACAAACCCGCCCTCCGGCAGCTTCGCCTCCGCTACGCAGGCGCCTGCATTCTATGTGGCGTCCGGCTCGATAAAGGAAGTTATGCGCTCTACGATGAAGCCGCACGGACGGTCCGATGTATCCAGTGCTCCGCGGAAGCCAGTGGGTCGCTCGGCGACGCTGGCGTGGCAGGGGCGTCTGCGCACCGCGAATACGAGCGTAGACGAGCTGCGCGTGAGGCTCGGGTCAAGGCGCGGTTCGGAAACGCAATTGGCGGGGTCGCCCTCGCCCTCGCTGGCGAACCGCAATCGACCCGAGCCTGGGAGCGCGGATCGATTGGTGAACAGAAGCTAGCCGAGGCGCTGGCTGGTATCGAAAACCTCGTGGTCCTGCATGACCGTCGAGTTCGCGGAACCAGAGGCAACATCGACCACATCGTCATCGCGCCAGCTGGCGTGTTTGTAGTCGATGCCAAACGATACGAAGGCTTGATTCACATTCTCGACCGGGGTGGGTTGCTTAACCGCGACGAACGGCTCTACGTGGGCAGTCGGGATTGTTCGGAGCTTGCCTCGAACATGACTTGGCAGATTTCAGCGGTGAGAGAAGCGCTCGCGTCAGCCGGAGTTAACCCATCGGCAGTACCAACGACCCCAGTCCTTTGCTTCGTGGACGGCGAATGGCCACTGCTTCTGCCGCCCAAAATCTACAAAGGAGTCCGACTCGAGGGCAAACGGTCCATCAAGAAGCTGGTCACTGGATCTCGCGTGCTCGATGCTCCGCAGATCGAACGAATCAGTCGCATTCTCGCCGTTGCATTTCCCCCGAAAGGTAGGTTATAACGACACGGCGGAGCATCACATCGCGGCCGCCGACCTGGAAGGCTCCGGAGTCGCTTTTGGTCGCGCCCAGCCTTCACGTTCCCGAAACGTGAACAGCGGCCAACAGTCACTACACCATCGAACCATCTGACTGGTGGTGTGGAGCCCACGCCCGGATTCGAACCGGGGACCTTTTCCTTACCAAGGAAATGCTCTACCGCCTGAGCTACGTGGGCGCATGAACGTCGGCAGAGGATTCTAGGTTAGCTTCCTGACTCCACCCGACCCACGTCCGTCAAGATCTCCGCCCGGCCTCGGATCTTGATCGCGGCCGTCAGCTCCGTGAACTGCGCCACCATCACCTCGCCCGCGTCCAGCCGCTCGGAGTGGTGCGAACGCGTGTCCTTGCCCCGCGTCAGGCCCATGATCACCACCCCATCCTCCAGCGCCTTCACGACCACGTACCGGCCGCTCGCGCCCGCCTCGTCTTCGCTCATCTCCACTCCTCTCATCTCATCTCCAGCTCGGCTTGCCGCGGCCGTTGCCGTTCGACTGCGCCTTCGGTCGGACCGTCTCCACCCGGGTCGACGCCGGGCCAACCAGCTCGTCCAGCTCGGCCGCCAGCGCCGCACCGGCCTGGACATGATAGCGATCGGCATGCACGGTCACCTCCCGGCTCCCGACCACCACGTGCAGCACCACCTCGTCCGACCCCGGATGCCGCGCCAGCACAGCCTCCAGCCGCTCCGCCAGGCCAGAGTCGCCCCGCGGCACCCGCACGTGCAGCAGCTGCCGCCGCGCCACCGGCAGGCACTCCGGGTCGTCCCACAGCCACGCCATGTCGGCCACCACCGACGCCGTCTCCACCTCCGCCTCCATCTCCGGCTCCACCGGCGATGACGAAGAACCCGTTGCCCGGGTAGATCCCGCCCGCGCATCCACCTTTCCCGCCACCACGACCACCCGGTCCGGCTCGAACAACAACCGCGTCTGCTCGAACACCCTCGGGAACAGCACCACGTCGACCGTCCCCGTCAGGTCCTCCAGAGACGCGTACGCCATGATCTGGCCCTTCCGCGTCACCACGCGCCGCACCTCACGCACCAGGCCCGCCACCCGAACCTCCGTGTCCTGGAGCGCGCTCGTCACCTCCACCGCCTGCGTGTCCGACAGCTTCGCCAGCTCGGCCGAGATGCGCCGCAGCGGGTGGTCGGACAGATACAGCCCCAGCAGCTCCTTCTCCAGCCGCAGCTTCTCCTCACCCGCCATCGGCGCCACGTCGATCGCGAGGCCATAGTCGTCGGCCGTCACCTCCTCCGAGCCCACCATCTCCAGCAGCGACGTCTGGCCCGATTCGCGGTCCCGCCGCGCCCGCTCGGCACGGGAAACCGCGTGGTCGAGCACATAAGCCAGCCGCGCCCGCTCGCCCAGCGAATCGCAAGCGCCCGACGCCACCAGCGACTCCAGCACCCGCCGGTTCACATCCTGGACGGCCGACGTCCGCTCGCACAGGTCCTCGAGCGACTTGAACGGGCCATCGGCGTCGCGCAATGAGACGATCGACTCCACCGCATGCTGCCCCACGTTCTTGATCGCGGCCAGGCCGAACAGCACACGCCCATCGCTGATCGAAAAGTCGGCGCGTGAGCGGTTGATGTCCGGCGCCAGCACCTCGATGCCGCGGATGCGGCAGTCGACGATCGCCGTCGCCACCTTGTCCGCCGACCCTTCCATGTGGATCAACAAAGACGTCATGTACTCCAGCGGGTAGTTCGTTTTCAGGTAGGCGGTCTGGTACGCGATCACCCCATATGCCGCCGAGTGCGCGCGGTTGAACCCGTACTCTGCGAACTTCGCGATGCCGTCGAACAGCGCCTCCGCGGTCGGCGTCGAGATTCCCCGCTCGACCGCACCCGTCACGAACTTCGTGCGCTGCTTGGCCATCTTGGGCTTGTCCTTCTTCCCCATCGCGGCGCGCAGGATGTCCGCCTCGCTCATGGTGAAGCCGGCCAGCTCGCGGGCGGCCATCATCACCTGCTCCTGGTAGATCATCACGCCGTACGTCTCGCGCAGGATCGGCTCCAGCCGCTCGTGCATGTACTCGATGGGCTCCCGCCCCTGCTTGCGCGCGATGAACGCGGGGATGTTGACCATCGGGCCCGGGCGGAACAGCGCGACCGCAGCCGACACGTCCCCGAACGACTGCGGCCGCATGTCCATCAACATCCGCCGC
>Ga0207684_10005566_pt1 | contig 11599 bp, 7 predicted proteins | sample KBSK5501metaG_FD_184342 | JGI IMG/M metagenome (GOLD analysis project Ga0207684, IMG submission 184342) | Corn, switchgrass and miscanthus rhizosphere microbial communities from Kellogg Biological Station, Michigan, USA - KBS K5-50-1 metaG... | ecosystem: Host-associated > Plants > Roots >... | reverse complement strand
AGGTTGCGCTGGTCGAAGGCCGCCGTGTTCACGATCAGGATGCCGCCTGCCTTGAGATCGACCAGATGCACCTTGAGCGCCGCGGGGTTCATCGCCACCAGCGCGTCGAGCTGGTCGCCGGGCGTGTGCACCCGCTGGCTCCCGAACTGGAGCTGGAAGCTCGAGACGCCGAAGAGCGTGCCGGCCGGCGCGCGGATCTCGGCCGGGAAATTGGGCAGGGTGGAAATGTCATTGCCCGCCCATGCCGCCTCGGTCGTGAACTGCTCGCCCGTCACTTGCATGCCGTCGCCGGAATCGCCCGCGAACCGGATCACGGCCCGCGTCAGCGTGCGACGGGGCTTCTGGGCTCCCGTAACGGGCGCTACCGTTTCACTCATCGGTCTCGTTCCTTTCCCCTTCTAACCCGCTAACCCGAGTCCACTTCCGACGGCCGCTTGATGACGTCCCCCGGCCGGAGGTTCAGGACGGCCTCGGGGAAGAGATCCGCCATCCACTTGATGAAGTGGCTCACCGTCACGACCCCGACCGGCCGCCTGTCGCCGTCCACCAGCGGAATCGTCCGGTACCCTGCCACGCTCATCCTGTTCACCGCGTACGCAACCCGATCTCCCGGCGACAGCGCGTCCGGGTTCCGCGTCATCACCTGCCCGATCGGCGTCTTGTCCGCCGGCAGCCCCGCCGCCACCACGCGCGTCAACACGTCGCGCTCGGTGAAGATGCCTTCGAGCCGCCCCTGAGCGTCCACGATCAGCACTGCGGCGCGGCGCGTCGCCGTCATCCGCGCGACGGCCTCCTTCACCGTGACCGTGGCGGCCACGCAAACCGGCTCGTCAGGATCGAGCGTGCGGATCGTGTCGTTGAGGAGGGCGCCTTTGATCTCGCCGAACTCCCCCTCCAGCGCCGCCGAATATTCTTCGTCGAGCTCGCTCATGGCATCCTCCCGGCCAGCGTCAGGATCGCCGGGATCACCTTGCGAAAATTCAGTCTCAGAGCGGAGTGACCCCGGTTGCCCTGGCTCTGGGAACCTGCGTCAGAGGCGAGACACTCCAAGATTCATGCTACCCAAACGCTTGAAGAGAAGCAAGGTTGTCCGTGGTCAGACCGCCCGACCGTCCCGCCGCAAGAGGTTAAAGCTCGAGCAGCTCGGCCTTGGGCGCCCGGGTGAGGTTCCGGCAGCCGTCCGGCTCCACGAGCACCATGTCCTCGATCCGAACCGCTCCCCGACCGGAATAGTACAGCCCCGGTTCCACCGTCACGACCTGGCCCGCCTCGAGCAGTTGATCCAAGCGGCTGACCCGCGGAGGCTCGTGAATGTCCAGCCCGACGCCGTGGCCGGTGCCGTGGAAGAAGCCCTGGTTACGGCCATTGACCACCCCGGTCGTGTAGCCACGAGCCTCGAGCGCCCGGCTGACCTCCGTATGGACGGCCGCCCCCGACGCGCCGGCCCGGATCAGCTCTATCCCCCGCAGCTGCGCCGCCAGCACGGCATCGTAGATCCGCGTGAGCTCGTCGCTGGCCTTGCCCTTGACCACCGTGCGGGTCATGTCGGCGAAGTACCGAGTCTCGGAGGAGCGGGGGAAGATGTCGAAGATAATCCCCTGATTGGGACGGATGGGGCCCGAGCCCTGGTTATGGGGATCCACCCCCTGCTCGCCGCAGGCAATGATGGTGTGCTCGGCGATGCAGTCGTTCTCCATGAGCGTGACATTGACGACCTTCTTGAGGTCCTCGCTGGTGAGGGGGCGGCCCTTCCAGATCACGGCGTCCCCGCGAACGTCGCTCGCCCTCAGGACGTTCAACGCCGCCTCGAGGGCGGCCTCAGTGTGGCGCTGCGTTTGCTCGATGGCGGCCACTTCCTCGGCCGTCTTGATGAGCCGCCGCGGGAAGAACGGATGGGAGCGCGCCGTCACGATCACGCCACGCTCGCGCAGGCGATCAGCCGCTTCCAACGGAAAATCCGCGGGAACCTCGACCGCCTTCACGCCGTAGCCCTCGAGCAAGAGGCTCACGGTGTCGGTGAGGCGGGGCTGGGCCCAGCGCTGCTTGGCCTTGGCCTCCCACTCGGAGAGCGAGAGCACCTCGTCCACGCGCGCCTGGGCCCGCGCGCGGTCCACCTCGAGGTCGGACATCAGGAGGATCTTGCGGCCGCCCACCTCGAGATAGACGAACGGGTCGGGCGCCAGGAAGCGGCAGGCGTAATAGAGGTTCGAATCCGCCTCGCTGGCGGCGATGATCAGGCGGGCTGCGGCGTTCATGCGACGGCTCCACGTCGGGCTTCGTAACGGATCACGGGGTTGTCCTCGCGGGTGACGTCCTCGAGGTTGGCGATGCGCAGCTCGCCCCGCTGGAAGAGGTACTCCACGTGGGCGCCGGCCTCTTCCAGGGCCAGCAGGCGCGTGTAGCCGTCCTTCCGGCCGAAGAGCCGCTTGGAGACATCCGCCAGCGACATGGCCTCGCCGCAGATCTCGAGCACCTGGTTCAGCCGCTTGTCGTGATGGGCGACGATGCCGTCGATGCGCGCGGCCAGATCCGGGATCGGCGCCTCGTGGCCGGGCAGCGACATGCTCACACCGGCCAACGCCCTCACCTTGTCCAGCGACTGCAGGTACATCTCGAGGCCGCAGAAGGCGGTGATGGCGGCCGGCGATTGATGGGGCGTGATGCGGGACAGCACGTGATCGGCCGTGAAGAGCAGGTCGTCCACCTCCAGGCAGATCTGCCCCGGGCAGTGGCCCGGCGTGTGATGGACGCGGTAGCCGTTGATGATCGTGTCGCGGTCGCGGAGCACGCGGTCGATCTCCACCGACTTGAAGAAGCTTTTCGAGAACCGGTACATCTCCTCGAGCGCCGCGCGCGCCTCCGGCTTGACCCCCGAGCGCTCGAGGAACACCCGCAGGTCCTTGGAGGCCAGCACGATGCGCTCCTCGAAGTTGTTGAGCACGCGCGCGTCGAGCTCGTGCACGTAGACGGCGGCCTCGGTGTTGCGGGCGAAGTGCCCGACCCAGCCGAAGTGGTCGATGTGGGCGTGACTGATCACCACGTGCTGAACGTCCTCGAGCCGCGCCGGCTCGCCGAAGCGCTCGCGCACCTCCGCCATCCGCGCCTGGAGCCCCTCGTTGGAGTCCGGCGTGCCTGAGCCCACGTCGAAGAGGGTGACCAGGTCGCCGTCGAGGATCAGGTAGATGTTGTTGACGTGGCCGGGGAAGGTCTCCACGGGCATCTGATACACGCGTATCCCCGAGCGGCTGACGAAACGGGTCACGTTCATGGCCTCTACCGTATCATGGTCACGCTAAGCTCTGTCACGGGGCGTCGGGGATCGGGGCGCCCTCCTTCGCTCAGGCCTCCTCGCCTCGACGCGTCTGCCTCGCTCGGGCGCCTCCGCTTGCCCCCCATCCCCCGAAGCGGGGGCCGCGCTCGCCAGCCTGCTTCGCAGAGCGGCTCGGCGCGCTCCGGCGCCTTGCGCTTCGGGACGCGCTACGGCTCGTCGGATTCGCTCTCGAGGGCATCCCCGATCCCCGACGCCCGCTCCGAAGGACTCACGGGTGGCCGTCGGCGTCGGCTTTGCGGAGCAGATCGATGAACGCGGCGACGGCGGGCGTCAGCCGCCTGCCGCGCCGGTGGATGATGCCGATGGGCCGCACGAGCCCGGCGATGGCGAGCGGCGTGGCCGCGAGCGTCCGGATGCCGATCTCCTTCAGCACCGTCGGCCGCGGCAGGATGCTCACCCCCGCCTTGATCCCGATGGCCTGCTTGATGGTCTCGACATTATCGAACTCCATCACCACCTCCACTTTGACCCCATGCTGCTTGAGCGCCCGGTCGATGGCCTTGCGGATGGGCAGGTCGTGGTCGAAGGCTACGAACTTCTCCCCGTTGAGGTCCGCCGCGCTCACCAGCCGGCGCCGGGCCAGCCGGTGCGACGGATGCGCCACGAGCGCCATCGGCTCCGATCGGAGCGGCAGGACCGTGAGCGCGCGCGTGGCCGTCGGATAGGAGAGGATGCCCACGTCGGCTTCGTCGTTGACCACCACCTCGACCACCTTGTGCGGATGCAGGCACTCGAGCAGCACGCGCGCCTGCGGGTAGGCGGCCATAAAGGGCTGCATGTGGCGGCTCATGTCGTGCAGACCCACCGAGTAGATGGCCGCCACCCGCACCGTCCCTTCGACGCGCTGGCGCGAGGCCGCTAGATCGGCGCGCGCTTTGTCGAAGCCCTGGAGCAGGGTGCGGCAGGCTTCGTAAAAGCCCCGCCCCTCCTCGGTGGCCTGGGGCGGCCGGCGCGAGCGATCGAGCAGCGCCACGTCCAGCTCCGCCTCCAGCTGCTGGATGGCCTGGCTGGCGGCGGACTGGGAGACGCTATTGGCCGCCGCGCCTCGGGAGAAGCTTCGCAGGCGCACCACATCGCAGTAGAGCCTGAGCGTGTCGAGGTTCACAGCGCCCAGATTACACTATTAGAGAGCCTTATGCGGTGCTTTTTCACTTTGGGCTTGGCTAATGCTCCCACCCGGTGTAGTCTCATCCGTCAAAGCGGCACGTTGTTCGATCGAATCACAAGGCCGGCCGGGGCTTGGCCGGAGGGAGAGTCAATGGCGACGATGGATCCGGGGCTGCCGCGGGCGCAGGGCCTCTACGATCCGTCCCACGAACACGACGCCTGCGGCGTGGGCTTCGTGGTAGACATGAAGGGCCGGCGATCCCACGCCCTCGTGAGCCAGGCGCTCACGGTGCTCAAGAACCTCCTCCATCGCGGCGCCTGCGGCTGCGAGGTCAACACAGGCGACGGCGCGGGCATCCTCATCCAGATGCCCCATGCCTTCCTGGCCCGCGAGTGCGGGGGCCGGGGCTTCACCCTGCCCGGCCCAGGCCAGTACGGCGCGGGCCTCGTCTTCCTCCCCCGCGACCCGAAGCAGGCCGACGAGTGCCGGAGGATCTTCGCCGAGATCATCGGCGAGGAAGGGCAGACACTGCTCGGCTGGCGCGAGGTGCCGACAAACGACTCGCCGGTGGGGCCGACGGCGTGCTCGGTCGAGCCCGTGTTCCGGCAGATCTTCATCGGCCGGGGCCCGTCGGTGCCCGACCGCGCGGCCTTCGAGCGCAAGCTCTACGTCATCCGCAAGCGGGTGGAGCACGCCGTGTGGGACTCGAGCCTCAGCGAGAAGCGGTTCTTTTACCTGCCGAGCCTCTCAGCGAATACGCTGATCTACAAGGGCATGCTCTCGGCGGACCAGATCGAGACCATGTTCCCCGATGTGACCGATCCGCTGGTGGACTCGGCCCTGGCCCTGGTCCACCAGCGCTTCTCGACCAATACATTCCCGTCGTGGCCGCTCGCGCACCCGTACCGCTACATCGCCCACAACGGGGAGATCAACACGCTGCGCGGCAACATCAACTGGATGCACGCGCGCGAGGCGCTCTGCCGCTCGCAGCTACTGGGCGATGACCTCAAGAAGATCCTGCCGATCGTCATCGAGGGCGGCAGCGACTCGGCCATCTTCGACAACGTGCTCGAGTTCCTCGTGATGGCGGGACGGCCGCTGCCGCTCGCAGTGCTCATGATGATCCCCGAGGCCTGGAGCGGCCACGAGTCCATGAGCGAGGAGCGCAAGGCCTTCTACGAGTACCACGGCTGCCTCATCGAGCCGTGGGACGGGCCCGCCTCCATCGCTTTCACCGACGGCACCGTGGTCGGCGCCGTGCTGGACCGCAACGGCCTGCGCCCCTCGCGCTACTACGTCACGAAGGATGGCCTGGTGGTCATGGCCTCCGAAGTGGGCGTGCTCGACATCCCACCCGAGCGCGTCCTGCTCAAGGAGCGCCTGCATCCCGGCCGCATCTTCCTGGTGGACACGGCCCAGGGCCGAATCGTGGACGACGCCGAGCTCAAACGGATCTACGCCAGCCAGCATCCCTACGGCGAGTGGCTCAAGAGCTATCTCAAGCCGCTCGAGAGCCTGCCCGAGCCGCCGCACGTGCCCGAGCCCGATCACGACACCGTGCTGGAGCGCCAGCAGGTCTTCGGCTATACACACGAGGACTTGCGCATCCTGCTCGGCCCCATGTCCACCGCCGGCGAGGAGCCGGTTGGCTCGATGGGCACCGATACCTCGCTGGCGGTGCTCTCGAACCGGCCGCGGCTGCTCTATGACTACTTCAAGCAGCTCTTCGCGCAGGTGACGAACCCGCCGCTGGACGGCATCCGCGAGGAGCTGGTGACCCAGATCGCGACCACGATCGGTCCGGAAGGCAATCTCCTCGAGCCCACGCCCGAGGCATGCCGCCAGATCAAGCTCAAGACGCCGATCCTCCACAATGAGGAGCTGGCCCGCATCCGCCACGTGGACCTGCCGGGCTTCAAAGCCAAGACGATCTCGATGCTCTTCCCCGTGTCGGCGGGCGGCGCGGGGCTTGCCAAGGCGGTGGAGGATCTGTGCCGGCAGGCCAGCCGGGCCGTGGCCGAGGGGTATACCTACGTGATTCTCTCGGATCGCGGCGTGGATCCGCTGCACGCCCCGATCCCCGCGCTCCTGGCGACCTCGGGCGTGCATCACCACCTGATCCGCGAGGGCAGCCGCGTCAAGATCGGCCTCATCATCGAGACCGGGGAGCCGCGCGAGGTGCATCACATGGCGCTGCTGCTCGGTTACGGCGCCGGCGCCATCAATCCGTACCTCGCCTTCGAGACGCTGGACGACATGATCCGCCAGGGGCTGCTGCGGGGGCTCGACCACAAGACGGCGGTCAAGAATTACATCAAGGCGCTCAACAAGGGGGTCCTCAAGGTCATCTCGAAAATGGGGATCTCCACCATCCAGTCCTACCGCGGCGCCCAGATCTTCGAGGCCATCGGTCTCAACCGGGACCTCGTGGACCGCTACTTCACCTGGACGACCTCGCGCATCAGCGGCGTGGGCATCGACATCGTCGCCCAGGAGGTGCTGGCTCGCCACCACAAGGCCTACCCCGACCGGCCCGTGGGCCCGCCCGAGCTCGACTGGGGCGGCGAGTACCAGTGGCGCCGCGACGGCGAGTTCCACCTGTTCAACCCGGAGACCGTCTTCAAGCTGCAGCACGCCACGCAGAGCGGGCAATACAAGATCTTCAAGGAGTACACGCGGCTCGTCGATGACCAGAACCGCAACCACGCCACGCTGCGCGGCCTCTTCGACTTCAAGCCCGCCGCCGCGCCCGTTCCCATCGAAGAGGTCGAGCCCGTCGAGGCCATCCTCAAGCGCTTCGCGACGGGCGCCATGTCCTATGGGTCCATCAGTCAAGAGGCGCATGAGACGCTCGCCATTGCCATGAACCGGATGGGCGGCAAATCCAATACCGGTGAAGGCGGCGAGGATTCCGCGCGCTACGTCCGTGACCCCAACGGCGACTGGCGCCGGAGCGCGATCAAGCAGGTCGCCTCCGGGCGCTTCGGCGTGACCAGCGAGTACCTGATCAACGCCGACGACCTCCAGATCAAGATGGCCCAGGGCGCCAAGCCCGGCGAGGGCGGCCAGCTCCCCGGCCACAAGGTCTATCCCTGGATCGCGCGGGTCCGCCACTCCACGCCGGGTGTGGGGCTGATCTCCCCGCCGCCCCATCACGACATCTACTCGATCGAGGATCTGGCCCAGCTGATCCACGATCTCAAGAACGGCAATCCCAAAGCGCGGATCAGCGTGAAGCTCGTCTCCGAAGTCGGCGTGGGCACCGTCGCCGCCGGCGTCGCCAAGGCCCATTCCGACGTCGTGCTCATCTCCGGCCACGACGGCGGCACGGGCGCCTCGCCGCTCACCTCGATCAAGCACGGCGGCACGCCGTGGGAGCTCGGCCTGGCCGAGACCCAGCAGGTGCTGGTGATGAACAAGCTGCGCGACCGGATCATCGTCCAGGTGGACGGCCAGATGAAGACCGGGCGCGACGTCGTCATCGCCGCGCTCATGGGCGCGGAGGAGTTCGGCTTCTCGACGGCGCCGCTCGTGGTCATGGGCTGCATCATGATGCGGGTCTGCCATCTGAACACCTGCCCCGTGGGCATCGCCACCCAGGACCCGAAGCTGCGGGCCAAGTTCACCGGCAAGCCTGAGTTCGTCGAGCGCTTCTTCCGCTACATCGCGGAGGAAGTGCGGGAGTACATGGCCCGGCTCGGCTTCCGCACCATGAACGAGATGATCGGCCGCGTCGACCGGCTCGATGTCGCGCCCGCCGTGGACCACTGGAAGGCGCGCGGGCTGGACCTGTCCACGATCCTCTATCGCCCCGCCGTAGGGCCCGAAGTGGCCATCCGCAAGGTCGTCGAGCAGGATCACGGCCTCGAGCGGTCGCTGGATATGAACACGCTCGTGCCCATGTGCCAACCGGCGCTGGAGCGCCGCGAGCCGCTGGACATCCGCCTGCCGATCCGGAACGTCAACCGCACCGTTGGCACCATCCTGGGCTCCGAGGTCACGTCACGCTACGGTCCCGACGGGCTGCCCGACGACACGATCCGCATACACTTCACGGGCTCCGCGGGCCAGAGCTTCGGAGCCTTCGTGCCGCGCGGCATCACGCTCACGCTCGAGGGCGATTCCAACGACTACATCGGCAAGGGCCTGTCTGGGGGCAAGATCATCGTGTTCCCGCCTCGCGAGGCCACGTTCGTCGCCGAAGAGAACATCCTCGTCGGCAACGTGGTTCTCTACGGCGCGACGAGCGGCGAGGCCTATTTCCGCGGCGTGGCCGGCGAGCGCTTCGCGGTGAGGAACAGCGGGGCACTGGCCGTCGTGGAGGGCGTGGGCGACCACGGCTGCGAATACATGACCGGCGGCCGCGTGGTCGTCATCGGCCAGAGCGGGCGGAACTTCGCGGCCGGCATGTCGGGCGGCCTGGCCTTCGTGCTCGACGAAGACGGCGACTTCAAGCGGCGCTGCAACCTGGGCATGGTGGATCTCGAGGCGCTGGTGGACACCGAAGACGTCGAGCTGGTCAAGGATCTCCTGTCGCGCCACATCCGACACACCCAGAGCCCGGTTGCGGCTCGCCTGCTCGTGGACTGGGAGAAGACGCAACAGAAGTTCGTCAAGATCATCCCGAAGGACTTCAAGCGCGTGCTGGCGGCGATAAAGAAGGCGCAGGAGACTGGCATGTCGATGGACGACGCCATCATGGCGAGCGCCCACGGCTAGCCGCATGGGCAAGGTCACCGGCTTCCTGGAGTACAAGCGCGACAAGCAGCCCTACCGGACCGTCGGGGAGCGGGTCCAGGACTGGAATCAGGTCATGCTCCCCTGGCCCACGGACAAGCTGCAGAAGCAGGGCGCCCGCTGCATGGACTGCGGCATCCCCTTCTGTCACCAGGGCTGCCCGCTCGGCAATCTCATTCCCGACTGGAACGACCTCGTGTACCGGGACAGGTGGCGCGAGGCCATCGACCGGCTGCACGCCACCAATAACTTCCCGGAGTTCACTGGCACCCTCTGCCCGGCGCCGTGCGAAGGCTCGTGCGTGCTCGGCATCAACGACGATGCGGTGACCATCAAGGCCATCGAGCTTGCCATCATCGATCGCGCCTTCGAAGAGGGCTGGATCGAGCCCGAGCCGCCGGCCGTGCGCACGAACAAGAAGGTGGCCGTGGTGGGGTCGGGGCCGGCGGGATTGGCGGCGGCCCAGCAGCTCAACCGCGCTGGCCACTGGGTGACGGTCTTCGAGCGGGACGACCGGATCGGCGGGCTGCTCCGTTACGGCATCCCCGAGTTCAAGATGGAGAAGCGCGTGCTCGACCGGCGCCTCGCCCAGCTGGGCGCCGAAGGTGTCAAGTTCGTGACCAATGCGCATGTGGGCGTCAATGTCACGACGGAGCATCTCAGGAACGAGTTCGACGCCCTGATCCTCACCGGCGGCGCCTGCGCCCCGCGCGACCTGCCCATCCCCGGGCGCGAGCTCAAGGGCATCCACTTCGCGATGGAGTACCTGACACTCCAGAACCGTCGCTGCGAGGGCGACGCGGTGCTCGAGGAGCGGTTCATCTCGGCCAAGGGCAAGCGGGTCGTGATCATCGGCGGCGGTGACACGGGCGCCGACTGTCTGGGCACCGTGCACCGGCAGGATGCGCTATCGGTGCATCAATTCGAGATCCTGCCGCGCCCGCCCGAGGGCCGGGCGCCCGAGAACCCCTGGCCCATGTGGCCCAACGTCTATCGCGTTTCTGCGGCACACGAAGAAGGCGGCGAGCGCGTCTACTCGGTCTCGACCAAGCGGTTTATCGGGGACGAAGCCGGTCGCCTCAAAGCGCTCGAGGTCGCGCGCGTCGAGCTGGCCAATGATGGCGGCCGCCTCACCTTCAAGGAAGTTCCGGGCTCCGAGTTCATGCTGCCCTGCGAGCTCGCGCTCCTGGCCATGGGCTTCGTGGGCGCCGAACGCCCCGGCATGCTCGAGCAGCTCGGCGTCAAGCTCACCGAGCGCGGCAATGTCTGGCGGGATGCCAACTGGATGACCAGCGTGCCCGGCGTCTTCACGGCGGGTGACATGCAGCGCGGCCAGTCGCTCATCGTCTGGGCCATCGCCGAGGGCCGCAGCACCGCCCGCGGCGCGGATTGCTACCTGATGGGCCGCTCCGATCTCCCCGCCCCGCTCGCCTGATGCCGCTCACCCGCACCGAGCGCGAACGTCTCATCGAGCAGTACGCCTCCGGCCCGGCGCGACTGCGGGCCGCGCTTGCCACGGTGCCCGCCGAGGCCCGCCAGTGGCGTCCCAAGACGGGCGAGTGGTCCGCCCACGAGGTCGTCGTTCACTGCGCAGACGCCGAGACCAATGCCGCAGCCCGCATCCGCTATCTGGCCAGCGAGAAGGACCCGCTCATCCTCGGCTACGACGAAGCCCGCTGGGCCGTGACCCTCGACTACCACCAGCACCCGCTCGAGCCGGCCCTGGCCGCAGTCGATGCCGTCCGCGCCAATACCGTCTCCCTCCTGCGGCGGCTTCCTGAGGGAACGTGGCAGCGAGAGGGCCGGCACACGGAGTCGGGCCGTTATACGGCGGAAGACTGGCTCCGGATCTACGCCGAGCACCTCGAAGTCCACGCGCGCCAGATCGAGGCGAATGTGGCAGCGTGGCAAGCGGCGCGTCGCCCTACTTCGCGTTAGCCGATGTGAGGCCCTAGCCCGGCCGCGACTCGAACCCGTGTTTCAGCAACGACCAGGTTTCGCCCGCAGTTTCACGTTGTTCTCTACCACGGATCACGTCGACGGACGACAGCCCGGGAAGACGGGAATCGGGCTGAGCTCTCCCAGATCATAATCACTTCGTGCAACTTCGTTCATGACGAGAGCGCTCGGGGGCTCAGAATTGAGGGAGAAGTGCCGGGGGGAGGGTCAACCAGGGCGCGTGACAGCAGCCAAAAACGCGTGATAGGATACCGCCCGAAATGCCGGGCACTCCCACTCCGCAATCAGGCATGGAAGGTCGGCGCGGGAGTCATGACCCGTCGCAGGGGAGCGTTGCCGCCCATTCATTTCAACGAGCCACACGAAGGTCACCAAAGGAGGAGGGTATGACGCGCAAACTGACGGCGGCGTTGGTGGCCCTGCTGCTGCTTGGCCTATGGGCTGGTGCGGCCCCGGCGGCG
>Ga0207684_10005565_pt1 | contig 11600 bp, 7 predicted proteins | sample KBSK5501metaG_FD_184342 | JGI IMG/M metagenome (GOLD analysis project Ga0207684, IMG submission 184342) | Corn, switchgrass and miscanthus rhizosphere microbial communities from Kellogg Biological Station, Michigan, USA - KBS K5-50-1 metaG... | ecosystem: Host-associated > Plants > Roots >... | reverse complement strand
GGGGGCAATCCCTACCTGCCGTCGCTCGGCGCGTCCGGCGCCATTTCCGGCGTGCTGGCCGGATACCTCGTACTGTTCCCCAGCCGCCGCGTCCGCGTGATCATTTTCCGGACCATCCAGGACGTCACCGCGATCTGGGCGATCGGGATCTGGTTCGTCTTCCAGCTCATCTCCGGGTTCGGGATCCTGGGCGGCGGCTCGCAGGCGGGCGGCGTCGCGTACGCCGCGCACATCGGAGGCTTCATCGCCGGCGTGATCTTGATCAAGCTGTTCGCCGCCGGGAGGCCGACTTACCGCACAGCGTGACGCGCCGGAACTTCTCTTCGGGCGCGCCCTGGGAGCCGATCGCCGGCTACTCGCGCGCGGTGCGGGTCGGCAACGTCGTCTGGGTGTCGGGCACGACCGCGACCGATGCGTCCGGATCGATCGTCGCCGGGGACGCAGGCGCCCAGGCGCGCCAGGCGTTCGAGAACATCCGGTCCGCGCTCGAACAGGCCGGCGCGTCCCTGTCGGACGTCGTGCGGACGCGAATGTACGTCACGAACGTCGCCGACTGGGAGAAGGTCGCTCGCGCGCACGCGGAGTTCTTCGGCGCGATCCGCCCGGCGACGACGCTCGTCGAGGTCTCGGCGCTCGTTTCACCCGAGATGCTGGTCGAGATCGAGGCGGAGGCGGTGGTCGAGAAATAGCCCGCTGTCAGATCCCGACGACCGGAAAACCGTACGACCGTGCGGCCAGGGCGAGAGCGGCGTCGTGCGTGGCCATCGTCAGGTCCGCTTCGGACTGCTCCCGCCAGACGAGGGCCGACGCCAGGTGAATCGCGTCGAGCGTCCGAAGAATCGTCGTGAAGGGTTGCGAGGCTCGCGCGACGACGCTCCGATCTACTTCGACGATCGACGTTCGCGCCATCAAGCGATACAGCACGTCCCTCCAGTCAACGATCTCGTCATCGGAAAGGCGCCGCAGCAGTCGGAATCGATCGAGCGTGCGCAGGCACTCGATTTCGACGACCGCGCTCGCGACGCTCGTTTCGATCTCATCCCACTCCTTCAGGCGTGTCGCCTCTCCGAGGATCACCCGCAGAAGGACGGATGAATCGACGTAGGCGATCACCTCTCACTCTCGCGGTCTTCCAGTAAGAGAGCGACGATGTCGCTTCCCCCCGGGAACGGAGGCGGAAGCGGGATCTCCGAGAGCCGCCCGGCGCCCGGGCTCGGCTTGCGGATCCTGGGTGTCCCGCCCGGCGTATACGGAATGATCCGCGCGATCGGCTCGTCCCGGTCGAAGACCGTGACCGAGTCGCCACGCCGGACAGCGCGCAAGTACTCGGAAAGCTTGGCCTTCAGCTCGGCGATTCGGACCTCCTTCATGACTAGATTATAACCAGAAGTGGTCATATCGTCCTCTCCGCGCGTCCTCCTGTTCAATTGTCCTCAGTACATTCAGTACATGAGGTACTTGGCCCGCCTCTTCCGGAACTCCTCGAGCGGCTTTTCCCACGACCGGACGATCGACTCGGCAGTCTCGCCCTTCTGCAGCCGCTCGAACGTGTCCCGGTTCGCGAGCAGGTCGAGGAACTTCTCCCGCTTCCAGTCGACGGGAAAAAGGTCGCGCAACGCAACCGCGATCTCGATCCCGAGTGCCACCGGCGCGAGCGCGTCGCGGTCCGTCACGGTGAAGCGCACGCCGCCGCACCGCTCTCCCGCGAAGGTCGAGGATACCGGCGTGAAGTGGATCGGCGTGAACGCGACACCCGGAATCCTCCGCGCGGAAAGCGTGGCAACGAGCCGGCGGCCGTCGAGCCAGGGCGCGCCGATCACCTCGAACGGCGTGTCGGTGCCCCGGCCGACCGAGACGTTCGTCGTCTCCAGCAGTCCGATCCCGGGGTAGAGTACCGCCTCCGTCGGCGACCGCATGTTCGGCGACGGGTTCACCCACTCCAGGCCCGTCGTGTCGTACCAGAGCTTCCGCGACCAGCCGGAGAGCTTCACGACCTCGACGTGCGCGCCCGCTTTCTGCTCGTCATTGACCATTGCCAGCAGCTCACCGGGCGTCATCCCGTATCGCACCGGAATTGTGTGGTGCCCGGTGAAGGAGAGCCGGTCGGGATCGGCGAGTGGCCCCTCGATGGCCGCTCCGGAGATCGGATCCGGACGGTCGAGCACGATGAGCGGGATCCTCGCGTGCGCGACCTCAGGAAGCAGATATCCGCCGGTCGTGATGTACGTATAGAAACGAGTCCCCACGTCCTGGACGTCCACAAGAAGGGCGTCGAGACCCTCGAGCTCTTCGGGCTTCGGGCGCCGCCGCTCTCCGTAGAGCGAATGAATCGTCAAGCCAGTCGTCGGATCCACCTGGTCGGCAACCGTCGCATCGACGTCCGATCGGATCCCGTGCTCCGGCGAAAAGAGGGCAGCGAGCTTCACTCCGGCCTTCTTCGCGTCCTCGGAGACGAGGACCTCGATCGTCGACCGCCCGTCGCGCGCCCGGCCGGTCGCGTTGGTGACGAGCCCGATCCGCTTTCCCGCGATCGGACGGAAGCCGTCCGCGATGAGAGCGTCCACGCCGGCGAGGACCTCCCGGCGGATCGGCACCCGGGCGGACAGCCGCCGCGCGGCGCGACGCGTGTCCGCCTCGATCGCCGCCGCGGCGATCGTCGACACGATGCCGCGGAGCCTTCCGACGTCCCCCTTCCCGTCGGGATGCAGCCGGCTCGAGAGGAAGACGACGTACGTCCCGCTGGACGGATCGAGCCAGAGCGAGGTTCCCGTGAAACCGGTGTGCCCGAACGAGCCGGGCGGGAAGAGGTCGCCGCGGTTTCTCGAGTACGCGGTCGAGACGTCCCATCCGAGCGCGCGCAGGCTCTCGTCGGCGAAGAAGCGCGGGCGCGTCATCGCCTCCACGCCGAGCGGCGAGAGGATCCTCACCTTTTTGAGACGGCCGCCGGCGAGAATCATCCGGCAATACCGGGAGAGGTCGTCCGCCGTCGAGAAGACTCCGGCGTGACCGGCGACTCCGCCGACGGCAAAGGCGCGCGGATCGTGGACCTCGCCGCGCAGCCACCGGTCATCGCGGCGTTCGGTCGGGGCGATGCGCGAGAGCGGGGGTCGCGAAGCGTCCATCAGCCCGATTCGCTCTCCGAGAAAACGCGAGGCGGCCAGTGGCCGGAAGTGCGTGTTTCTCATACCGAGCGGCTCGAAAATGTTCTTCTCCGCGAACTCGTCGAGAGGCACTCCGGCCACCTTGCGCACGAGCTCGCCCAGAACTTCGTATCCGGCGTCGGAGTATCGGAAGCGAGCTCCGGGCGGCGATTCGAGCGGCAGCCGGTACTTCCGGGAAAAGATCTCTTCCTTCGTCCCGGTGTACAGCTCGATCGGGTCGTCGGCGGCGAGGCCGGCGCGGTGCGTCAGGAGCTCTTCGACGGTGACCTTTTCACGATCGCCGCCGCCGGCGCCGAACTCCGGGAGGTACTTCACGACCGGATCGAGGAGCGCGATACCGCCCCGCTCGACCAGGATCATCACGGAGGTCGCGGTCGCGACCGGCTTCGTCAACGAGGCCAGATCGAAGATCGTGTCGAGCGTCATCGGCTCGCGGATCGGAAGGACCGCCCGGCTGCCATACGCCTTCCGGAAGAGGATCCGGTCGCCGCGGCCGACCAGGACCACGGCTCCGGGGAGCTCGCGTCGTCCGATCGCTTCCTCGACGGCTCGGTCGACCGCAGCGAGACGCGCAACACCGTCTGTCGCGTCCGCCGCAGCCGGCGGCCGAGCGAGTGCCGCCGTCTGCGTCCACCGCGGGGACAGGCCCCACGGGCCTGCACCCGCCACAGCAATCGCCGCCGCGATCAGGAAGATCATCACGTCTTCTCGCGGGCGAGGACGGCGAAGAGAAGGCCCCCGGAGACGACGAACGCCGCGCCGAACAAGATCGCGCGCGAATGCTGTCCGAAGAGGATCGCGCCAGTGGCGAACATGATCGAGTACACGAACACCGTCCCGAGCCCCCAGAACGCGAGGTTGCGCGGGATCTCCCCGCGCCGGGCGGCAACGCCCGCGGCGCCGGCGACCCGCTTCCAGCCGGGCCCCGCCGGCCGGACCGTTTCATAGAACGCGAGGAGCTTTTCGCGCGGCTCGGGCGCCGTCGCGAAGGTCGCGGCGAGCCAGACCGCGGTCGTTATCGCGGTCGTCGTCACGAGATTCATTGCGAAGCCTCTCGGAGTCGCCGGGTCGAACGCGGTGTAGTAGGTCCCGAGAGAGCGCAGAGAGACGGACGTGACGAGCGCGGAGGACATCGCGGCCACCTCCGACCACGCGTTGATCCGCCACCAGTACCAGCGCAGGATGTAGACGAGTCCGGTCCCTGCGCCGAGCGTCAAGAGCAGCTCCCAGACCTTGCTGATCTGGCTCATGAAGACCGTCGCCACGAGCGAAAGCACGACGGTCGCCGCGGTCGCGACTCGCGAAGCGAAGACGTAGGTCCGCTCCGAGGCGCCTTTCTTCACGAATCGGCGGTACAGGTCGTTGATGAGATAGCTCGAGCCCCAGTTCATCTGGGTCGCCTGAGTGGACATGTAGGCAGCCGCGAACGACGCGAGCATGAAGCCGCGCAGACCGGGGGGCAGGTAGTCGACCATCATCCGGACGTAGTTCAAGCCGGGATCCTCGGCCCCCGCCGCGTTTCGGACCGAGCCGCCGAAGAGCGCGAGCGAGCACAGCGCAGTGATGACCCATGGCCAGCTTCGGATCGCGTAGTGCGCGACGTTGAAGTAGAACGCCGCGGCGCGCGCGTTCCTCTCGTCTTTGCAGGCGAGCATGTTCTGGGCGATGTATCCGCCGCCGCCCGGCTCCGCGCCGGGATACCAGGACGCCCACCACGAGACCCCGAGCAGCGTCGCGAACGTGATCACCGGAAGGACCCAGACGCCGTCGATCCCGGCCGGCCAGATCGCGAGAATCGCCTCCGCGGATCCGAACCGCGCGCCCGCCGGCGTGAAAGCGGGATGAGCGAGTCCGACACGCGCTTTCATCGCTTCGATCCCGCCGACCGCCGCGACCGAGACGAACGCGAGAACGATCGCGCCGCCCATCTCGAAGAGGTACTGCAGCCCGTTCGCCGACGCGACGCCCCAGTAGCCGGCGAGCACGGTGTAGAGCGCGGTCAGCAGGAGGCAGATGACGAGCGCGGCCCACTTCGAGACGCCGAGCATTCCTCCCAGGACCTTCGCCATCCCGAGGTTCACCCAGCCCATGATGATGATGTTCACCAGCAGACCCAGGTAGGCCGCCCGGAAACCTCGCAGGAACGCCGCCGGCCGACCCGAGTAGCGCAGCTCCGCGAGCTCGACGTCCGTGACGACGGCCGCCCGCCGCCAGAGCTTCGCGAAGAAAAAGACCGTCAGCATCCCGGACGCGAGCATCGACCACCAGAGCCAGTTCCCGGCGATGCCGTTCTTCGCGACCATCTCCGTGACGGCGAGCGGCGTGTCGGCGGAGAACGTCGTCGCGACCATCGCGGTGCCGGCGACCCACCATGGCATCGAGCGCGCTGAGAGGAAGTAGTCGAGCATCGAGCGGCGGGCCCGCCGCGAAAAGTAGAGGCCGACGACGAGCGTCATCGCGAAGTAGCCCGCCAGGACGAGCAGGTCGACCGGACCGAGGGTCATGGACGCGCGCTCCGCTTCTGGATGCCGCTCCCCCGCTCCGCAACTCCGGGGATCGTGACGGGGAGGCGGCCCGTGATCTCGGTTTCTCCGAAGAGAGCGCGCGCGGCCGCCACCTGCATCACCGGCTGGTCGCCGTACGCCGCGAAAAACGTCGAGAGCGACGGGAGATCCGCCGCGAGGTACGGGTTTCCGAACGAGACACCGACCAGAGGCTTGCCGGCGGAGGCCAGCCGCTCCAGCGCTCCGCGCGCCGGCTCGGGCAGGACGAGCTTCCCCGTCCCCGTGCGGACGCGCACGAAAAGCGAGACGAGCACCACGTCCGCTCCCGCGGCAGTCTGGAGAAGGGGCTCGACGTCTTCGGCTCGCGACCTCGGATCGAGGACGAAGGTCTCGGGTTCGCGGCCGAGCCGGACCCCGAGCTCGCGCGCGAAATCCCGGCCGGGCAGGTTCGAGGCCGCGATGTCGTTGACGATCAGGTGGACGAGACGGATCGACGAGGAAAGCGGCAGCGCGCGCGGCGCCTCGCGGACGAGGGTCAGCGCGCGCCGCGCGATCTCCTGGGCCAGCCCGCGGTGGTCGGGGCTGTCGACGACACGGAAGGGCGCCTCCGGATCGGGCCGCGACGCGGGGAAGCGCCGCTTCACGTCGAGGATGCGGGCGACGGAGACGTCGAGGCGCTCTTCGGAAATGCGGCCGGTCTCGACGGCGCGGCGCACCGCCGCGATCGCGGCATCGGTGTCGGGCGATTTGGGGACCTGGTCCGCGCCGGCCAGGATCGCCCGGACCGCCGCCTCGCCTGGATCGAAGTGGTCCACGATGCCGCCCATGTCGACGGCGTCGGTCACGACGAGGCCGGCGAAGCCGAGGTCCTTCCGCAGAAGTCCGTCCACCGCCGCCGGCGACATCGAAGCGGGCAGCGTTGCGTCGCGCTCGATTTCGGAAGCGTCCTGCGCGTACGGATTCTCGCCCGGTGAGAACGGGCGCAGCGGAGCGGGCGTCGCGTCGATTGCGGGAAGAGAGAGGTGGCCCGTCATCACCGCTCCGACTCCCGCGGCGATCGCCGCCCGGAACGGAACGAGCTCCACGCGCTCGAGCCTCGCCCGGTCGGCAAAGAGAATCGGCAGAGAGCGATGGGAATCCGTGTGCGTGTCGCCGTGCCCCGGAAAGTGCTTGGCGGTCGCGACGACGCCTCCCGACTGGACGCCCCGGACGAATGCCGCGACGAACCGGCCGACCGTCTCCGGATCCTCGCCGTAGCTGCGCACGTTGATGACGGGATTGGCCGGATTGACGTTGACGTCCGCCACGGGGGCATAGACCTGGTTGAGGCCGATCGCGCGTGCCTCCTCGGCGACGATTCTCCCCTGACGCTCCGCGAGCGTCGGATCTCCGGTCGCGGCGACCGCCATCGGCCAGGGCCAGTAGGTCGTTTCCTGGAAGCGCATGCCGACCCCCGCCTCGAGGTCCGCGGCGACGAGGAGCGGGACGCGGGCGATCTCCTGAAGCTTCCTCGTCAACCGCGCGGTCTCCGAGACTTCTCCCGCGAGAAACCAGACGATCCCGCCGACGTGGTTGTCCTTGACCTGGTGCGCGAGCGCCCGATACTCCGGCGATTCTTCGTTGAGAAACCGGCCGGTCGCGGCGTACACGAAGAGCTGTCCGATCTTCTCGTCGCGGGTGAGGTTCGCGGGACCACGCAATGCCAGGGTCGCGCAGCCGGAAGCGAGCAGAAGCGCGATGGGAAGAAGGCGGTTCTTCACGAGGCCCGCTCCGGTACGGAATGTCGGACCTCCCCGAGGAGAGCGCCGACCCCGAGCGTGGTCAGGCTCCCGACGAGCGTGTACCAGGGCCAGGCGACCGGCGTGAGCCTCCAGACCGCCAGCACCGCGACGAGGCCCGTCGCCATCCCGGCGAACGCCGCCGGCGTCCCGGCGCGACGCGAGAACGCGCCGAGCAGAAAAACGCCGAGCACCGGCCCGTTCAGGATCGAGGCGACGGAGAGCGCCGCGTCGAGCGCGGACCGCGTCATGTGCCGGATCGCGAGCGCGACCACGATCTGCGCGACTCCCGCCAGCAGCGTCAGCCAGCGGGAGACCGTGAGGTAGTGCCGATCGTCGCGCCGCGGAACGAGCGGCCTGTAGAGGTCGGTCACCGCGGTCGCCGCGATCGAGTTCAGAGAGGAAGACATGGCGGCGGCGAAGATCGCCGCGACCACCAGTCCCGAGATCCCGGATGGCAGATGCCGGGTGATGAAGTCGGGAAAGACCCGGTCTCCGGTGAGCGCCCACCCGTGCTCGAAGGGGCGGTAGAACGCGAAAAGCAACACCCCGATCAGAAGAAACCCGATGAATTGCGCGAGCACGATGGCTCCCGAGCTCAGGAGAGCGGCTTTGGCGCGTCGCGGGCGATCGGTGCACAGGTAGCGCTGGACGAGGTACTGATCCGTGCCGTGCGTGCTCATCGTCAGGAAGCAGCCGCCGATCAGGCCCGACCAGAACGTGAAGGGCCGGGTCAGGTCCCACTCGAAGTGGAACAGACGGAACTTGCCGTGCGCTTCGCCGAGAGCGCGGGCAGCGTCCCAGCCTCCCGGAATCTTCGCGAGCAGAACCATCGCGGCCGCGATCGCGCCCGCGAGGTAGATCCCGAGCTGCACGACCTCGATCCAGATGACGGCCTCCATCCCGCCGAAGAACGTGAAGAGGATCATCACGACTCCGAGGATCAGGATGGACGCGACGACCGCCGCGTCCACGCCGGCTCCGCCGGAAAAGGCAGCGTAAACGGCGGCCAGGACGAAGGCGGTCAGCAAGAGCCGCACGCCGTCGGCGACGGTGCGCATCGTCACGAACAGACCGGCGGCGAGCGCCTTGACTGCGCCGCCGAACCGAGTTTGCAGGAGCTCGTAGACGGTCAGGAGCTCGCGGCGGAAGTAGGACGGGATCAAGAGCACCGAGATGACGACGCGGCCGAGCAGATAGCCGAAGACGAGCTGGAGGAACCCGAAATCGCCCCCTTTGGTGTAGATGAGACCCGGAACGGAGATAAAAGTGATCGTCGAGGTCTCGGTCGCGACGATGGATGCGGAGATCGCCCACCAGGGGACGTTTCGGCCTCCGAGGAAATACTGGGCGGTTGTTTTCTGCCGACGGGCGAAGAACGCGCCGGCGGCGACGACCCCCGCCAGGTAACCGAAGACGATCGCGAGGTCGAGGAGGCGCAAATCGCCGGAAGTCTAATGGCCAATCAAAAAAATGTACGGCGAGTCGGGACGGCACGCGCTGCACATCAGCCTGTGCAAAGACTAGCAACCCGCGAAAGACTTCGGATAAATTCCGCCCGACATTTCTGCGTGGTGCTGAAATCTTTCCAATTGGATACTGCGAATAAGGAGGGTTCCATGCGACGACCTCTGCTCGCGCGCGGCGTCCGAGCGCTCTCGGTTCTCGTCGCGCTTCTCGCGTTCGGCATCGCGGCGACGGCTTACGCCCAGACCGACGTCACCACCAGCCGCATCTCCGGCACTGTCCGGGACACGGAAGGTGGTTCGCTGCCCGGCACCACCGTGGAGGCGAAGAATCAGGGAACGGGCCTCGTCCAGACAGCCGTCACGCGCAGAGACGGGTTTTACCAGGTCATCAACCTTCCGTCCGGCGTCTACACGCTGACGGCGAACCTGCCGGGCTTCAAGGCGGCGACCCGTGCGGACATCCGGCTCGACATCGGGACGGCCCCGACGGTCGATTTCCGATTGCAGCTCTCGACGGTCCAGGAGCAGGTAACGGTCACGTCGACCGCACCGGCGGTCGAGGTGACGAACACCGCGGCGTCCACGACCATCCAGACGGAACAGCTCAAATCGCTGCCGATCAACGGCCGGAACTTCCAGGATCTCGTCCTCCTGACTCCGGAGACGCGCCGCGACCCGGAAAACCGCGGAACGGTCCTCGTCTCGGGCCAGCGCGGAATCAACACGAACACGACCGTCGACGGAATGGACTACGACAACGGGTTCTTCGGCGGCGCGTTCGGCTCCGCGGAAGGCCGGGCGCCGCTCTCGATCTCGCAGGAGTCGGTCAAGGAATTCACCGTGATCCGCAACGGTGGATCGGTCGAGTTCGGACCTTCGGGCGGCGGCGTCATCAACGTCATCACGAAGAGCGGAACGAACGACCTGCACGGCTCGGGCTTCTACTACTGGCAGCCACACAGCACGGTCGCGAGGCTGTCGAACGGCCGGGAGGCGCCGGACCAGAAAAAGAAGCAGTACGGCGGATCCGTCGGCGGGCCGATTCTGCGCGACCACCTCTTCTTCTTCGGGTCGTACGACCAGCAGAAGCAGGACGTCGGCATCCCGGTCACTGCGGTCCTGCTCGATCCGAGCATCGCGGCGACCTATCCGACCCTCGCCTCCGACCCGACCTACACGCAGACGCAGGACGGGCGGGTCCTCTTCGCCCGGCTCGACTACCAGGTCACGAGCTCCCAGCGCCTGATGGGGCGCGTGAATTACGCCCAGTACGAGGGGGATCACGGGACCTCGTCCTCGCAGAACCAGACCAGCCATCACAACGGCATCGAAGGCCTGCAGTCGCACGCCTATGTCGGTTCCTGGAGCAGCCAGTGGGGCCCGAGCTTCTTGAACGACCTGAACGGTCAGTACGTGGTCGAGCAGACGCCGCGGTCTCCCGTGGGCGTCGACCAGCCGGAAATCCGCTACGGCAGCTTCAGCCTCGGAAGCACGAGCTTCCTGCCGATCTTTTCAACGGCGGAACGTACCTCCGTCGGGGACATCGGCACCTACCTCTTCAAGAACCACGTCCTCAAAGCCGGCGCCGAGTACAACAAAACTTCGATCAGCCAGGTTTTCAAGGGCAACTGGCGTGGCGTCTACGTGTTCGCCGGAAACCAGCTTGCGAACTTCCTGGCCGGGAAATGGACGCAGTACTTCCAGTTCGGCGGCCTGGGCGGACGCAGCGCGGACGAGGCGGGCACCGCCGCCTTCGCGCAGAAGGAGCTCGCGTTCTTCGTCCAGGATCAGTGGTTCGTCACTCCGAAGCTGACCGTTTCGGCCGGGGTCCGCTACGAGCGGCTCAACAATCCGGACAACCCCATCCTGAACTCCAACCACGTCAACTCGAACGGCTCTTTCGTTCTCGATGGGAAGATCCCGGACCAGAACAACAAGTGGTCGCCGCGCGCCGGCTTCACCTACGCGCCGGACTCCAAGACGGCCATCCGCCTGTCGCTCGGCCGGTTCTGGGCGCGCACGCCCGGGATCCTCTTCGCGCAGCTCATCACTTCGAATGGTCTGACTGGGACGCAGTACACGATCAATGCCGGAGGGACGACGGCGAATCCCACCGCCCCCACCGATCCGCTCTCGCCCGGCTGGGGAGCCAACTTCAACCCGAACACCGTTGCGGTGATCCCGTTCCAGTCGATTCCGACTCCTGCCCGGCTCGGCGTCTTCACGACCACGCCGAACTACAAGGACCCGGTGACGAACCGCATCACCCTGGGGATCGACCGCGAGGTGTTCGCAAACACGGTCGTCGGAATCGAGGGGACCTATGCGGAGGCGAAGAACCTCGAGCGCTTGAACGATCCGAACCTCGTCTATGACGGCTCTGTCTCCTCGGTCAACGGCCAGCCCCGCTACTCGACGACGCGTCCAGACCCCTTCTACGCCCGCATCTCGACATACACGACCGACGCGAGGTCCAGGTACGAAGCCGTTTCGCTCAACTTCCAACGCCGCTTCACCAGCAACCTCGTGTTCTTCATGGCGGCGACGTGGTCCGAGGACAAGGACAACGACTCCAACGAGCGCAACTTCGCCGGCGCGCAGGCGGAGGACCTCCACAACCTCGACGGCAGCTACAGCTGGTCGAACCGCGACCAGCGGTGGAAGTTCGCGGCGAACGCGAACTGGAAT
>Ga0207684_10005560_pt1 | contig 11602 bp, 8 predicted proteins | sample KBSK5501metaG_FD_184342 | JGI IMG/M metagenome (GOLD analysis project Ga0207684, IMG submission 184342) | Corn, switchgrass and miscanthus rhizosphere microbial communities from Kellogg Biological Station, Michigan, USA - KBS K5-50-1 metaG... | ecosystem: Host-associated > Plants > Roots >... | reverse complement strand
CTGCCCAGGATATTCCCGCCCGCTCAGCCCCGCGGAACTCGAGATCTGGGGGGAGTGCACCGGCGGCCGGGAATATCCTGGGCAGCCATTCAGCGAACTCACGCTCGTCAGCGGGGCGCGGAGCGGCAAGAACTCGTACATCGAGACGCCGATTCTGCTCTACGAAAGCCTCTTCGGCGGCTTCGTCCCGAACCCAGGTGAAACGGTCGCGGTCGTACTGGTCGCGCAGGACGCTCGGGCCGCGCAGCTCAGCCATCGCCTCGCGAAGGAGTACCTCAGGCGGTCCCCACTGCTCTCGAAAGACTTGGTCGGCGAGACAAAGGACCGCCTGAGGCTCTCGAACGGTATCGAGTTCAGGACTTATCCCTGCACCTCGAAGTCCATCTACGGTTACTCCATCGTCGCCGGCGGCATGGACGAAGTCGCGCGGTTTCCGTTCGAGGGCGCGGCGGACAGCGACGAGGACGTGCAGGCGGCCATCTTTCGCGGCATGGCGCACTACGGGGGACGGGCCAAGCTCGTCAAGGTGAGCTCGCCGTCCAGCCGCGCGGGGCTGCTGTATACGGACTTCCAGCGGAGCTTTGGCAAGCCCGACCTCCACCGCCTCGTCTGGCGGAGCACGTCCGAGAAAATGGCGCCGGGCATCGTGGATGCTGCGTTCATCCAGCGCATGCGGGAGGCGGACCCGCTGCGCGCGGCGAGACTCTACGACGCCGAGTTTGCGGAGGACGTCAACGTTTTCTTGACCGCAGAGGCCATCGAGGCAGCGACGGACTACCGGGTCCGTGAGCGGTTGCCCGAACCCGGGGGCCAGTACATCTTCGCGCTCGACGCAGCCGGGCACGGTGAGGACGCCTTCACGCTGGCGGGTGTCCGGTACGAGGGCAAGACGGCGGCGGAACTCAAGGTTGAGCAGGTGTTGGGCAAAGCGTGGGAGAAGCCCGGAAGCGGCGTTCGCAACCTCGAGGTCACCGCGCAGGCGGCGGCGGCGATCATCCAGCGGTACGGCGTCCGCAAAGTGTACGGCGACAGGGTCACGGGCGGCTGGGTGCAGGAGGCATTCGAGCGACAGGGTGTCCGGTACGTGTATCCGACCATCAAACGCGATGGGAAGGACGTGTACGTCACGCGCTCCATGGGTTACCTCGAGGCTGCGCCGCTGCTGCGCGCCGGACAGCTGCGCATTCTGGACGATGAGCCAACGCGCCGGGAACTCCGCAACCTCGAGCAGCGGGGCGACCGGGTGGACCATCCGGCGGGCGGCAGTGACGACCGGGCCAATGCGGTCATGTTGGCTGCGGCGATGGCTGTGCAGACGATCGTCAAGCCGAGCTTCGGGTTGAGCTGGCTTGTGCGCACCGAGATCGGGCCCGACGGGCGGCGGGTGACCACGAGCAGCAGTAAACCTGAACCGGGGCATGACCTGGAAAGCAACAGTCACCGGGCCGAGTGTCGGGCGTGCCGCGCGAAGTGGGAGGCACGCGAGAACAGGCCCGAACCCGGCGCCGACGGATGGTATCGAGTCCCGACGCCGTCAGGGCGGAGTGAGATGTACTTCGACCCGCGCGGCCTCGAGGCGCCCACCACCCCAGCGTCCGCCCCCGCCCCCGCGCCCGCCCAGACCCCCCAACAGCTCGAGGCCGCCCTCGAGCAGCGCCGCATCCTGCTCGAGCGCGTGGCTCACCCTGAGCGCCACTCGGTCCCCTGGTCACCGCGGGTGCCATCCGAAGGCGGTCAGTGTGGCGGGTGCACCCGGATCCTGCCCGCATCGGATCGAGCGGGCCATGCGGTCCAGGCAGCGGGCAACGGGCGGCGCCGGTGCCTAGACTGGTCGCTCGGAATCCCATCAGGCCAGTAGCGGGTGGTTACAGGCTGGTTAGCGCCTCGCAGGCCCGCCATCCATGCGGCCCGCGACCGGCTCGCCAAGTCTCAGTTGTCCGGCCAGTCCGGGAATAGCTGCAGGCCTTCGAGCGCGACCCAGCATTGGTCGAGGCTGACGCGGTCCAGACCGCACACGTGGCTATGAGCCGCCGCTGCGCGGCCTGGGCAGCGGGAGCCTGTCCTCCTTAGTCCTGACCTTGAACGTTGTCTAGCGCGCCCCCGCGTTCGACCGCTGGGGAGTTTCAGACGACGATCGGCCCCCCCACCAAGATACAGGCCTGGCGACCTCCCGTTGAAGACCTCAGGCTTGACGGAATCGGCGATCCGTTGCCGATCCGTTTAGACATCCGTTGACCGATGCGTTGCCGGCTGGGGGAATGCTCTCGGCATGGGACGGACTATCTGATAGTCATTTCAATGGGTTGCAGACCTGGGAGGTGTACGGCTTGACGATTTCGGGCCCCCGCAACCAACGACGAGGCCCCGGAATTCAACAGGTTCCGGGGCCTTGGTCTAACATCCGCTAGAGCGATCATCCGGCGCCCATCCGGCAATCGCGTCGAGGTGGTGGTCGCGCCGCGAATATGGAGTGGCAGGGGATGAACCAGAGCATCCGCTTGCGGAGCAGGCCTGATTGACGGCCGACGCCTACCTCCGAGGGATCCTCCAGCGCGAAGCCGTCGACACCGGAATCTTCTCCCCCGTCCGTGGGGTGCAGGGGGTCATCGAGCCGGTGATCCGCGCGTGGGCCAACGCGTACCTAGGGAGCATTACCCCGAGCGGGTCATTCGCGAAGGGCACCGCGAACAAGAGCGGCACCGACATCGATCTGTTCATCTCTCTTCTGCCCACCACCAAGGAGACCCTCAAGGAGATCTACGACAAGCTCTCCACCAGGCTCACCGAGGTGGGGTACCGTCCCAAGCCGCAGAATGTCTCCCTCGGGATCAAGGTCAACGGCTATAGCGTCGACCTAGTCCCAGGCAAACAGCAGACGATCCTCACGCTTGACCATAGCCTCTGGCGCCGCAAGGCCTCGACCTGGACGAAAACGAACGTGCTGACCCATATCGCCCATGTCCGCCAGCACGGCCATTTCGACGAGACCCGGATCATCAAGCTCTGGCGCGACCAGCAGGGCCTCGATTTCCCGTCCTTCTACCTCGAGCTGGTCGTGATCGCCGCCCTCTCCCTCTCCAACCTGACGCTACTCACCAACCTCGGCGGCACTCTTTCGAGCCGGGTCGTGTCGGTCTTCACCTATCTGCGCGACAAGTTGCCGGGGGCCCGCATGATCGATCCGGCGAACGGCAGCAACGTGATTTCCGAAGAGTTGACGGTGGCTGGCAAGAACGCCATCAAGTCGGCCGCTGCGCGCGTGCTGCAGGCCAACACGTGGGCCCAGGTGGTTCGATGACGGAGTGGTCACTCCCTCACCTCCTGGCCAGCCTCCACGATGAGATCGAGGCCAAGCTGGGGCTCGCTCGCAAGACCCTCGCTCACCCGACCGTCAAGGGCGACGCCAGCGAGGGGTTGTGGTTGGAGCTGCTCGCGACCTACCTCCCGGAGCGCTATCTCGCGCGGAGAGCCCACGTGGTCGACAGCAATGGGGGATTCAGCGAGCATATCGATGTCGTGATCTTCGATCGGCAGTACTCGCCGCTCATCTTCACGATGAAGGAGCAGTACTTCATCCCGGCCGAGAGCGTCTATGCCGCCTTCGAGGCCAAGCAGGCCATCAACACCCCGATGATCGAATACGCGCAGAAGAAGATCGCCAGCGTCCGTGCGCTCCACCGGACGAGCCTGCCGATACCGTATGCCGAAGGCACCTATAAAGCCAAACCTCCGGGCCACATCCTCGGCGGGATCCTCGCGCTCGATAGCGACTGGACTCCGGCTCTCGGGGGTCCCCTCATAAGGGCCCTCAGTCTCGAATCGAACAAGCGCCTCGACCTGAGCTGCATCGCCCGGCACGGTATCGTCGCGTACGACGATGCGGGCAAGTACACGGTCGACTCGAGGGAGAAGGCCGCCACCGCGTTTCTGCTGGAGCTGATCGCCCGCCTGCAGGCGATGGCGACGGTTCCGATGATCGACACGCGGGCCTATGCTGAGTGGTTGACGCGCGAATAAGGGGGTCACCGGGAGCCGGGGCCCTCGGCGGCCCTAACGCGGAGGAATTGTTGCCAGCCATGATCGGAGTCCTCTCCCGCATAGGTGACGACCCGGTGCCAGCTTTCGGCCAACCGTCGGGAGCGCCCGGGTGACGTGGAACCGGATGCTGGAACCGACACCGGGCGTGAACGATGGGGCAACTGATTCGTAAACATCCCCCGGCGCCCCCGGACCCGACGCAGCACGGCGCAAACCCCGGAAATCCAACTGAGCCCGCAGGACCGCCTCCCTAGTGCGTAGGCCTGCGGAGGGCTGCGTCGGAACCATGTTGGAACCAGAAGTGGGGACCCCGAGCTCGTCCTCCAATCAGGAAGACCAGGGTCCGGCCGCCAGCCGGGCTGCCACCGTCGGCCGTGAAGGTCGCGCGCCGACACCTGCCGAAGGGGGGCGCTTGACGAGCCTCGACCCACGAGCCTCGCGCTGTCCGAGCGGAGCAGCGACTCGCGCTAGTGCGGGACTATGAGCGTGGAGCGGCCATCTGATGACCCTGACGCTGGAAGCCCTTCTTCATCACGCTCATTCTCGCGCACATCGAGATTCAGATCGAAGGGCCCCACGGGTGGGCCCGAGAAGGTACCCACCTGGCGCTGGGACGGCTCTGTGGTGCGCCGGTTGTTCGGGAAGCCCGTGACCGGATATCACGTCTGCCTCGTGCGTGTATTCTCCTCTTCTTGCACGTCCCGCAGTTTTACGGTCCTGGGAACGCGAGGCCGACCTGCTCGCGATGTTCTTCTTCCTCACCGTGACCTGGGACTTTATCTGGTTCGCCTGCAACTGGCATTTCGGCGTCGCTCGGTTTCGCAAGGGCTAGATCTGGCGGTTCAGGGCCTGGGGCTCGGCGTGCCTTCACTCGCACACTAGACGTCAAATCAACCCGTAGGCTTTGAGATGTCGGGCACTGCTCGCGAGGAGAACTCTCACGATCGTGATCGTCGGAAGCGCCAGAAACATTCCGGCCGGTCCAAAGAGCGAGGCACCTCCCACTACTCCAATCACCACCATGAGCGGATGAAGCTTGACGGCACCGCCGAGAACGATCGGCTCATAGAACACGTTCTTTAGTAGCTCGGCGAGCGCCACCGCTACAACCACCCAGACTGCGAATGTCTCGACGGTGACGAGCGGAATGAGCGGATGGAGGTCCTCGGCCAGTAGCGCATAGGCGAGCCCGCTCATCAACGCAGCGGCGAAGCCCATATACGGCACGACGTTGCTCGCCCCCGTGAAGATCCCGATCGCGATCGCCCACCTGAGAGGGACGCCGACGATGGTGATGAACAGTATGACCGTGAGGCCGAGCGCGCAACACTCGAGAAAGAGGCCGCGCACGTAATTGCCCAGCGCCTGGTCGACATCGTCCAACACGGCGAGCGCGGGCTCGAAGAGCCAATTCGGCACGGCTCTGAGGAGCCCGCGCTTGAGCGTTCCGGTGTCCCACAGCAGGAACAGGAAGATCGGCGGCGCGATGATCCAGGTCGACAGGAGATCGCCGACCCCTGGAGGCTCGCTCTTGGTAACCGGTGTCGGCACGGTGCTCGACGGCGACCCTCCGACGGGTTTCGTGGCTGGCTCAGGGCGGCCCGTGCGGCGGGCGCGCATCTCGAACGCCTGTGCATTGGCTCGCTCGTAGTCGAGTAGTCGGTTTGATCGCACTGAAGCGGCGTCGGTGCTCCGGTCACGTGAGGCGACGAACAGGGCGTGCTCATCGGGTGTGATGGCGAGTACGTCAGTCACGCGATCCATCAGCGGGTCGAGATCGCGGTGCGTCAACCGGTAAAGGTCATTGCCTCGGTTCCACGATGCATCGAGTCCCATGAGCGTCTGGTAGCGGTGGTTCAGCGCGTAGAGCGCGCGCACGCGCAGCTCGAACACCGCGGTCTCGTTTGGTATGGCGGCGCGAACGCTATTCACGCCGACGAGCGCGACCAAACCGAACATGAGAAGCAGCAACCCGACCGCCAGGCCGCGCGGTAGCCATCTTCGTTCGAGGCGAGCGACGAGGGGACGACAGATGTACGCCAGCAGCCCGCCCACGACAGCCGGCACGATCAAGCTCCTCAGTCCCCAAACCAGATACGCCGCGAGAATGACGACGCCGGCCGTGACGACACCCTTGAGCACAGCACCTGTGGGCTTCGCGTTGGCCGCGGGTGTCACGGCTTGACCTCGCCGCGCCCTTCGGATTCTCTCAGAATCTCGTCATCAATCAGCATCTGGAGTCGAATGGCCATAATTGCCGCCAGCCTGACTAGGACCTTGTTGGCCAGCACCGGGAAATTTAGGATCAAGGCATCGAGATCGGATTTGCCGAGCGCCAGCAACGAGACCGGGCCGCGCGCACGGACCGAGAACCAGCGAATCGCGCCCGTGGCGAGGGCGGCTGATTCCTCGAAGGACGCCGGCGGCTCGAGGAGGGCAAGGGGAACTTCGGGGGCGCTGGCGCTCCGCCTCACGACCTCGACCACCCCGCGCCGCACGACGAACAGCGCTGCCCCCGGCTTGCCCTCCTCGCAAATGTACTCGCCATCACTGTAGTCGCGTTCGTGGACGATGCGGGCGACGCGGGCGAGGTCCCTGCGAGTGAGGTCCTCGAAGAGGCTGACCTGTCCGAGGAAGTCCACGAGGGTCCCGCCCTTCGTCAAGGCGCTTTCCGGCGCTTGGAACAGGGCCCGCGCCCGGATTCTCGCGATGGCCGCCGAGCCACGGGTCGGCCGCAGCGGCAGCAGCAGCTCCTTCAGGCCACGAAACGTCGGCTTCATCTTCGAATGCACGCCAGGGTATGTTTCGCGATCATCAATTCCTCATTAGTCGTGATCACCCAGACCGATACGGGACTGTCGGGAGTGCTGATTCGCGGCCCACCGCGGAGATTGGCTGCTGGATCTAGGTGGATTCCGAGCCACGCCGCATTCTCACATACGCGGGCCCTCACTGGAGCGGCGTGCTCACCGATGCCCGCCGTGAATACGAGGGCGTCGATGCCGCCAACTGCCGCTGCGAGGGAGCCGAGCTCACGCCCGATCCGATAAACGAACAAGTCGACCGCATCGGCGGCCTCGTGAGCGGGGCTCGCCAGGAGCGTGCGCATGTCGTTGCTGATGCCGGACACGCCGAGGAGTCCGGATCGGTGGTAGAGAAGGTCGGTCACGTCACCGACGCTCATCCCGCGCTCGGTGAGCAGATAGAGGATGGCGCCGGGATCTATCGCACCGCACCGCGTGCCCATCGGGAGTCCTTCCACCGTTGTGAAGCCCATCGTCGTCGCGACACTCTTACCGTCCCGCATGGCGCACATGCTGCAACCGTTACCGAGGTGCGCCGCGACGACGCGCCCGGACGCGGCGTCACCGACGATGCCGGGCAGGACGGTCGCGATATATTCGTATGAGAGGCCGTGGAACCCGTACCGTTTGATCCCTGTCGCCGACAGATCACGCGGCAATGCATAGAGCTGCGCCACGGATGCTTGCGTGCGATGGAATGCTGTATCGAAGCACGCGACCTGGGCAACATGTGGCGCGATTCGCTCGATCACGTGGATCGCGGCGAGGTTGTGGGGCTGGTGGAGCGGAGCCAGATGTGCGAGCTTCTCCAGCTGGTCGATGATCGCGGCGTCGACGACAATAGGCGCCGCGAACTGCTCTCCGCCATGCACGACTCGGTGGCCGACCGCCACGACGCGCAATTGATCCGTGTGCCCGGCGACCCACTCAAGAAGGACGGATAGGGCAGCCTCGTGGCCCCCACCGCCGATACGTGGGCCGACGACGGCGTGATCGACCACGCGGCTGCCATCGGCATCGGCCACGAAGAACCGCGGCTCGGATCCTAGGCCCTCGATCTCGCCGCGATAGCGTAGTGCGAGAGTCTGCACACGCCCATCCACGGCGAACATCGAGAACTTGATGCTCGACGAGCCCGCGTTGACGACGAGGATGACGTCCGTCATGGCACTGGTAGAGGGCTAGGGCCCGCGGCGATGAGCGCAATTCCGCAAGGTGCCATGCGCGCGAGCAGCGTGGCGGCGCGGCTGGTCAGGATGATCGGGATGCGTGCGCCGAGGACGGTCCCCGCGCCCTGGGCCTCCACGAGGTAGCCCAGCTGCACGACAAGGCCCTTCCAGCCGGCGAGATCGAGCAGACTCATCACCCAGATGTCCTATGGCCACTAAGAGCCGACGGCGTCACCATGCGACCATGCGCGCGTGTTGCACGACGGCGAACCGTGCGAGCAAGCGGTCGGAGTCGTAGTCGCGGCCGACCCCGAGCACGTCGTAGAGGCCGCCATAGCGCACGTCGCCGCCGGCGAGCGCCTGTAACCGCAGTTGACCTTCGACTGTTCTGATGAGGTAACCATCGAAGTGAGTCCAGTACGGCTGTTGCCCACATCCTTCGGCTTCGCCGAGCCGGACGTAGACATCCGGCGGGATGCAGACGAGACGGAACACGCGCGGGTCGAGCGCGAGTTCGTTTGCGAGAATGCGGGCGCCGTGCCCGAGCAACGCTTGCTCGATCGCGATGCGCGGCAACCCTCGCCGACCGGGAAGTCGGAGGCTATTCAGAAGCTCCGATGCCGGTGCCTTTTCACCTTCCGCCGGATCGGGGAAGTCCTCGACGAGGACGTCCTCGGCGACAAGGCTCGGGAGATAGCGTGCACCACCCGAATTCACCAGCGGGTGGATCATGAAGATCTCGAGGCCGTCACGGAGGCTCTGCGGGGAGCCGGACGGTAGTGGCAAATGAGAGGCGACGGCGTGTTCCCGCTCGTGCGACAGAGGCGTCCACGCGTAGCGGCGCAGCGAAGCGAGGTCCAGCCGCGGTTCGAGGTGACGCGGCGCCAGGCCCAGATGCCGCGCTCGGTCCAGCGTCTCGCGGGAGTAAGCGACCGGCTGAATCTCGGGATTCGGCTCGCCTTCTGCAGGAGCCGATGCGACGTTCGGGGACTGCGGGGAGGGCGATCCGCCCGCCGTCCCCACGGCGGTGAGCACGTCAGCCAGGGCCGCGAGTCGCTTCATGTCACCGGTCTTCAGGGCTTGTCGGGCAGCCTCCAGCGCATCGATCACCGACGAGGTCGCGGCAACCGCGTCCGGCTCCGAGGTGATCTGCTGTTGTGCCTGGAATGCGCGCCGCCGCCCTCGGTAAAAGTCGTTCCACGCAACGTCCGCGCGCTCGAGCGTCCCGAGGAGTTCGACCATTCGTGCCCGAAGCGTGGAGAAGGTGCGCTTCGCGATCCGCGTGAATGGCTCCAGCCCCGGGGAAAACGGGTCGAGTCGAATGTCCCGGATGTCGTACACGCTTCGGGCGATCTGAAGGAGCGCGGCCTTTTCGTCGAGCGCTTGCTTCAGTGCCTGAGCACGCTGACTCAGCTCTTTGACCACGGGCCAGTGTGCCTGCTCGAGCGCGCGCGCAATCCTGGGTGGCATCTCCAAGAGCGTGGCACGCTGCTGCTCGAGGCGATGGAACTCCTCGACCGGCAGCAGGGCTGCCAGTTGCGTCCGTGCGCGGTCAAGGTAGACGTCTCGGTAAACCGTGTCGATGTGTCCAGCGTCGATTAGAGCCGTCACGAGTGAGCTCACCGCGTTGTCCATTGGCCTGTCCTCACGATCCATGTGCCTCGGTCTGGGGACCCTGGGGCGCCTGCCCCTCGAGGATCACCTTGTCAAACCGCTGAACGGTCGGGCGATACGTCGCGCCGTGCGCCGACACGAGAACGTAGAAGTACGAAGTACTGGCGACCACCGGCGGCCACGTCTCCCAAGACACCCAGCCCGAGCCGGGGCAATGGGCATCCACGCCGCGACGACGCTCGCTCTCTTCGAAGTGCCACCGAAACGCGCTCTGGCTGGCGGTTGGCGCCTGGGCCCTCGCCACGGTTCCCGTCGCGATTGTCGCGGGGATCATTGCTAGCGGCAGGATCATTCTGTTCAACACCAGTCCTCCGATGAAAACCGACGCCCGACCGACTTGCATGGAGGCTGCCAAATCGTCGGCGGCATTGGAGACCGCGCCCGATGCTCCGTTGGAACGATCGGTGTTGATTTGCGCACATCGTCGTGCACCACCGCACACGGATGTGCGGTGGTGCACGCGTGCCGGAACTACCCGCGGAGGGCGCAAGGGCGGGGTCGCAAAACGTGGCGCGGTCGCCGCAGGCGGGCACGCTGTTCGTGTTATGCGTCCAGCGCGGGAGTCGGTGCGGGCTCTCCCAGGATGGTCTCGATCCGAGCCAGCCGTGCTGCCGGGTCACCGGTGTACTGCGCCGGCGGACGACACGACGGGACGGATTGCCAAGATCATCGGCAGCAGGGGAGACGCCGCGAATGCGCCGAGGGCGCCATCGGGGTTGATTTATGCACGTCGTGGTGTGGTGCCGCACAGTGTGCGGTGGTGCATGCCGTTATTCGGCGGCCACGTCGATGTTGTAGCGCTTCAGGCGGCTGTAAAGCTGAAACCGGGTGACGCCCAGAAGCCGGGCGGCGCGCCCCCTGTGACCATGCGTGCGCTGGAGCGCGTCGATGATCGCCTTGCGTTCGAGCTCATCCAACGCCATGGGGTTCGCCGGCCGCTCCCGGTCGGATGGCCTCGATGGAGTCGGTTGTTGCGACGGCAGCGAAATGGCGAGGTGGGCGGCGGTGACGAGAGTCCCTTCGCAGGTAATGAGCCCCCGCTCGATGGCGTTCTGCAGTTCACGGATGTTTCCGGGCCACGGGTGATGCCGCAGCAGGTCACGGGCATCCCGGCTGAGTGTGACATCACCCTTGCCCATCCTGGGCGCCAGCGTCCGGATGAACGCTTCGGCGAGGAGGAGCACGTCGTCCGCCCGTTCCCGGAGCGGGGGCAAGTGCACGTTGAAGACGCCGAGTCGGTAGAAGAGGTCAGTCCGGAACCGCCCGGCGGCGATCTCGGCCGCCAAATCGCGGTTCGTCGCCGCGATCAGACGGATATCGGCCTTGAGCGTTGCGGTCCCACCGAGCCGCTGGAACTCTCGCTCCTGCAACACACGGAGGAGCTTGACCTGCACGGCGGCAGACAGTTCGCCGATCTCGTCGAGGAAAAGCGTTCCGTGGGCAGCCAGTTCGAACCGTCCAGGCTTCTGCCTGTCCGCCCCGGTGAAGGCGCCACGCTCATGGCCGAATAGCTCGGACTCCAGGAGGGTGTCGGGCAGCGCTGCGCAGTTGACCGCGACGAACGGGCCATCGGCGCGGGGACTGGCATAGTGAATCGCACGGGCTACCAGCTCTTTCCCCGTTCCGCTCTCCCCGGTGATGAGCACGGTCGTCTCTGTGCGCGCCACTTGAGCCGCCCGGGTAAGCGCCTCGTGCAGCAGCGGGGAGCGACCGATCATCTGCTCGAACCCATAGCGATGGTATAGCTCGGTGCGCGCAGTCTTCAGGTTCTGCTCGAGGGTCCGCGCGCGCCGCTCGACGGACGCGAGCCGACGCTGTTCCTCAGCCAGCCGCTGGTGCTGGATTCCGAGGACCACCCGACTCGCGACCACGGTGGCGACCTCGACGTCCACGCTGTCGTACGAGCGGGGCTCGTGC
>Ga0207684_10005558_pt1 | contig 11604 bp, 10 predicted proteins | sample KBSK5501metaG_FD_184342 | JGI IMG/M metagenome (GOLD analysis project Ga0207684, IMG submission 184342) | Corn, switchgrass and miscanthus rhizosphere microbial communities from Kellogg Biological Station, Michigan, USA - KBS K5-50-1 metaG... | ecosystem: Host-associated > Plants > Roots >... | reverse complement strand
GCGCCGCCCGCGCGTGGTCCAATCTGGGCGCATGCGTGATCAGCTGACACGGATCGGCAAGCGGTTCCTGGGCGACGTCCAGCGGGACGACGTCGCGGGGATGGCGGCCGAGCTCGCCTACCGCTTCCTCTTCGCCGTCTTCCCGTTCGGGATCTTCGTCGCGGCGCTGACCGCGTTCATCGCCGGAGCGATCGGGATCGCCGACCCGACGAGCCAGATCATCGGTGCGGTCGGCGACAACCTGCCGAAGGACATCGCCGCGGGGATCCGGCCACAGCTCGAGACGGTGATCGGCACGACCCGGCCGGGCCTCCTGACGATCGGCGCGGTGGCGGCGCTCTGGGCGGCGACCGGCGGGACGAACGCGCTGATCAAGGCGATGAACCGGGCGTACGAGGTCGAGGAGACGCGGCCGCTCGTGCCGCGCTACGCGCTCGCGATCGGGCTGACGCTCCTCGGGAGCATCGGGCTGCTGGTCGCCTTCGTCTCGATCGTCGGCGCGTCCCTGCTGACGGGCCAGGTCGTCGCGGCCCTCCATCTCGACCAGACGATCGTCGATCTCATCGGGCTGCTTCGGTGGCCGATCGTGTTCGCCCTCTTGTCGGCGGCGGTCGGGGTCCTGTACCACTTCGCCCCCAACTTCCGGACACCCTGGCGCTGGTGCTTCGTGGGCGGCGCGATCTTCTCGACCGGCTGGCTGCTGGCGACCGGGCTGTTCGCGCTGTACGTGGCGAACTTCGCGAACTACTCGAACACATACGGGGCGCTCGGCGGCGTGATCGTGCTGATGCTCTGGTTCTACATCTCCGCGCTGATCCTCGTCGCGGCCGCGGCGCTGGTCGCGGCGACGCTCAAGGAGCTGCATCCGGCCAAGGTCGAGGCGGGCCGGCGAGCCGCCGAGCAGGGCGGGGATCCGGCCGAGCTGGCCGGCGGACCTGGCGGCCGCACGACCCTGTCGGCGTTGCCTGCCGCCACGGCGTCCGCAGCGGCCTCGGGCCTCGCCGCCCAGCGTCGGCAGCGGCTCGTCCGGAAGCTCGAAGCCGAGCCGTCCTCGAGCCCGGGCGAGTGGGCGGTGGCCGGTGTCGCGATCGCCGTCGGGGTGGCGCTCGGAAGCATGGCGGCGAAGATCGTCGGAGGCCCGGACCGGCGATAACCGCGGTCGGCTCGTCGCCGCCGACCAGCTTTGACGAGCCTGCAATACATCGTCGGTCGGACCACGCGCGGATGGGGGCTCGCGGCAGCGAATGTTGTTGTGCCCTCAACTGAATGGAGGACATCCCATGTCCATCGACGGCTTGTCCGCGCGCGCCCTGAACAGCGTCACCGCGGCGATCACCGATCGACCAATCGCCAGGGGAGTGCACCCGACACGGTCCCGCCGCTCCTTCGTCCGGCTCGCGGTCGCCGGCGTCGTGACGGCACTCGCCGTCGGCGCGTGCTCGAGCAACAGCGGTGTCGCCGGCGCCACCGGCACGCCGCTCGCAACGACGCCCACCGAAACGGCGAGCCCATCGGCCGAGCCGTCGGCGAGCGCGGCCGCGAACCGCACCCTGATCAGCTTCCAGGAGGTCAACGCGAGCAAGGTGTTCGGTGGCGGCGTCCTGAGCGACCTCGGTGGCGGCGCGACGGCGGTCACCGTTGGCGTCGTCGCGATCGGCTTCAAGGATCCGCTCACGGCCGAGATCATCGCCGCCGACTGCGAGAACCTCCCCTACAGCGCGAGCGCCGCCCCGAGCGCCGGGCCGAGCGCGGGCGCAAGCGCCGCCGCGAGCATGGCCGCCAGCGAGGCGCCCAGCGTGGCGGCGAGCGAGGCCGCCAGTGCCGGCCCGAGCACGGCACCAACACCGGCCAGCCTGCCGATCAAGCTGAACGACGTGAACGGCGGCTCGTCGAACACCGTCGTCCAGATCGGCCTCGCTGACCTGCTCGGCTCGACCAGCGCGATCGTGCTCCACAAGTCGGCCGCCAATCCATTGGTCGTCGCGTGTGCGGACGTGATCGCGACGGCGGCGGTGTCGTCATCGGCCCCGTCCGAGGCACCCTCGGCTCTGCCGTCGGCATCGACCGCGCCGTAATCGCGGGCGCGCGAATCATCGGAGCCCCGGCCGCTGGCCGGGGCTCTGCCATGGAGCGTCGATCAGGCGCGGACGCTACAGCCCGCTGTACGAATGCAGGCCGTTGAACCAGAGCGAGCCCGAGTACGTGACGATCACCATCCCGAACGCGACGACCAGCAGGAGCGCGGCGGGCCGGCCGGCCCAGGCTCTCTGGTTGCGGGCGTGGAGGTAGACCGCGTAGCTGAGCCAGGTCACGAGGGCCGCCGTCTCCTTCGGGTCCCAGCCCCAGTAGCGCGACCACGCGATCGAGGCCCACCACGAGCCGAGGATGATCATCGTCGCGAAGATCGGGAAGCCGATGATCACCGCGCGATAGGCCACTTCGTCGAGGACCTTGTGGCTCGGCAGCCAGGCGAACCGGTCGTTCTGGCCCTGGAGGAGGTAGCCGACGCCCGCGGCGAACGACGTCGCGAAGATCCCGTAGCTGAGCACCGCCAGCCCGACGTGGATCGTGATCAGCGGCGGGTTCTGGAGCGCCGGCACGAGCTGGCTGATCGACGACGGGAGGCTCGACGCGTACAGGAGCAGGGCGAGCGACAGCCCCGTCGGGATGAATCCGATGGCCCGGATCGGATAGCGCCGCTGGAGGTAGAGGTAGCCGCCCGTGATCGAGGTCGCGAAGGCGACCGAGAACTCGAACATGTTGCCCCACGGTCCGCGTCCGACCGTGATCCCCCGGGCCACGAGATAGGCGAGCAGGCAGCCGAATCCGAGCACCGTGATCGCGGCGGCCGCCCGACCGAGCGGGGTCGGGGCGAGTCCGAGCGGCGCGTCGCCGGGGTTGCCGGATGTCTGGGCGAGTCGCGCCTCGGCGAACGATCCGCTGACGGCACCGGCCCAGGCCGGCTGGGCGGCGGATCCGCGGAGCGCGAGCGCCAGCGAGCGGCGGCCGTTCGCGAGGAGCACGGCGTGACCGACGTGGGCGGCGAAGGCGATCGCGATCGCGACGGTGCCGATCGGAAAGAGGAGCGTGGCGAGGACGTTCATGCGGCTGCAGCGCCTCCGGGGGGCGGCCCATCGGTCGCCACGATCATCGCCCGCGGCTGGAGCTGGAGCGCCAGTCCGCAATTACCGCAGGCCTGGATCGACGCCTCTCGGACGACGTCGCACTTCGGACAGCGGAGCAGGAGGGTCGTCCGGTCGCGGTCGCACCGCTGCGTGCCGAACGGGTAGATCAGGCCATCCTTCGGGCAGTAGGGCTCACCGACCGGCACGATCGGGCGCCCGAGATGGTCGCGCGGCGCGACGCGGACGCCCTCGTCGTAGCTGACCTTCGTGCGCGGCTTCGTCACGCCGTAGCCGAGCCACGCGAGCACCGCGAGCGACAGCAGGGGCCCGACGACGCCGATGAGCAGGAACACCGGGAGCAGCTGGATCAGGCCGGCCCAGTCGGGGATGACCAGCTTCGCCGTGAACCCGAGGAGGTTGTTCCACAACTGCTGGATCTGGTCGAGCACGCTCACGCGGCGCATTCTAGTCGCGTCGGCGGTCATGCCGCCGCGGCGAGCCTCGGGCAGACGAGAAGCCGCGAGCGATTCGCGCCGAGACGGCTGGCAACGATGACCAGCGAGTATTTGCTCCAGACGGGCTGGTTCGTTCCTTGTCACGACTCGCAGCCGAACGCGTCAAGAGGGCGAGGCGCCGACGAAGCGCGCCACGACGGGAGGAACGGCTGACATGGCCGACAGGCTCGACCGTCCCCAGGATGCGACCGGCGACGGGACCGTCGCCGCGGCCCACCGGGACGCTGACCGGCACCTGCAGGAAGCCACGCTGCCGGATTCCGAACTCGCCGTGGACGCGGCCGAGGCTCGCGAGCTGGTCACGAGCTTCCGCCGCATTCGCGACACGCAGAGGGGACGGTTCGTCGCCGACGTGCGCGACCTGCCAGCTGAGCCGGTCCGCGTCGCGACCGCCATCGCGTCGCTCGGTGAGACGGCGACATCAGACGAGCGGCGCCACCTGCTCGAGGATCTCGTCGATCTTCAATCGTTCGTCGTCGATGCCCCCGCGTCGCTCAACCCGCCGCCAGGCCCGAGCGCTCCGACCGCCCCAGCCGCGGCCGCCAACCCGCTCCTCGAGCAGATCCGTTGGAAGCAGGCCGCCCTGATGGCATACGCGATGGGCCACGTCTCCGTCCTGGGCGACCACAATGCGATCCGCGGCCGCTGGACACCGATCGGCGACGCGCGGGCGGCGATCAACCTCGTGAACGATTACCGCGAATCGCAGGCGGCCGGGTTCGGAGCGCTCTCCGCCTGGCCGATCGGGGCGCTGATCGGCTTCGGGCTCGCGATCGTGTCCGGCAACGCTCGTCCTGCCGTCGTCGCACTCGTGGTGCTCGGCGTCGGCTGGTTCGCCGCCGCGTACCTTGGAGCCGCGGTCGGCCTGATCGAGGCCCGGATCGAGCGATCGTCATTGCGGCGCACGCACCCAAGGCTGGCCGGCGGGCTCGAGCTCGTGATTGGCCTCGGGGTCATCGGGATCGTGCCCCTCGTGGCCGGTGTCGCGGTCACGATCCTCGCGACGCGCCTCGGGCTTCCGTAGCGGAGCCGGGGCGCGGCTGCGGGCTCGAATTCCTCGCTCGTTCTCGGCGGATTCTCCCCCGGTCAACCCTTGGGCATGCCCGGACTTGCTGACCGGTCGTCGGCGATCAGCGTCGGGTCGGCGGCGCGACGTCAGCGCTTCGGGGCGCGTTTGCCGTTGCCGCGCTTGACCGTTGCGCCGCGGCCGGGCGACCACGGCTCGCGTTCGGGCGGATCGCTACCCGCGGGGCCGGTCACCGAGCCTGGTGCCCGTTGCCCGACCGATGCCGGTCGCGACCCGGGCACCCGCGGCGGCCGGGGATTGCCGACCGACGGGGCCGAGAGCCGCGGGCGCTGCATCCGCGTGACGAGCCAGGACGTGCCCGCGGTCCGCGCCCCGCGGCGCTGGAGCGCGAAGCGGAGCTCGCGGTCGTCGGTGACGACGAGGATCGCGTCGGTCGCCGGCGAGCCGCCGCCCCGCGGTGCGCCCGCGACCATCGCGACGTCCTCGACCAGCGTTACCAGGACCGTGTCGGCCGAGAACCGCCCGCCGTACCGGACACTCACCCCGTGGGCGATGCGCTCGCCGCGGATGCCGGGCTCGGGCGGGCCGTCGAAGACGAGCTCGATCGCCGTCTCGGCGGGGACCGCGGCGCGCAGCCGGCCGATGAGCGCGGCCGGCGGCTGGCGATCGCCGGTCGTGCCGCGGCTCAGGGCGTGGAGCAGGTTCGTGCCGTCGACGAGGAGGCGGGTCACCCCGGCGAGCGGCTCGTTGTGGTGGGAGATGCGGGTCACGCGTCGATCGTAGCCGCTCCCCGTCAGCGGGTAACCGCTCCCCGTCAGCGGGTAGCCGCTCCCCGTCGACGGGTAGCATTCCCCGTCGATGCCGACCACGTCCCGTCCGTCGCGGCTGCTCCTGCTCGTCGATCTCGACGGCGTCCTCTACCGCGGCGCGGATCCGGTGCCGGGAGTCGCCGCCGTGCTTGCGGCGCGGGCGGCCCGCGGCGACGACGTCGTCTACGTCACGAACAACTCGATGTGGTACCGGGCCGAATACGTCGACCGGATCGCGGCGATGGGCGCGCCCGTCGACGCCGACCGGATCGTGTCGTCGCCGCGGGCCACGGCCCTCTACCTCCGCGACCAGGAGCCGACGATCCAGCACGTCCTGACGGTCGGTGCCCGCGGCCTCGAGCGCGAGCTCGAGGATGCCGGCTTCCGGGTCACCCCCGCGGGCACGGCCGCCGAGCGGATCCGGGGCGGTGGCGCGGAGGGCACCGACGGAGGCAACGGCTGGGAGGCGGCCGGCCGACCGGACGCGATCGTCGTCGGCCTCGACCCGGCGATCGACTACCTCCGCCTCGCGGTGGCGGCCGACTGTGTCCGGGCCGGAGCCCGGTTCATCGCGACGAACCGCGACCCGGTCTACCCGACCGAGCGGGCGATCCGCCCCGGCGCGGGCTCGATCGTCGCCGCCGTCGAGGCGGCGAGCGGCGTCAGGCCGGTGTCGATCGGCAAGCCCGAGCCCTACCTCCTCGAGGAGGCCGCTCGGGCGGTCGGCCGTGAGCCGGGCGAGGCGATCATGATCGGCGACGGCCTCGGCACCGATATCGCAGCCGCCCGCGCCGTCGGGGCGCGGAGCATCCTGATGCTGACGGGTGTCACGGGACGCGACGCGGTCGAGGCGACCGCCCCCGGGGACCGGCCCACGGCGATCGCCGCGGACGCCGCGGAGCTCGCCACCGTTCTGGACCGCTTCGGCGGCTGAGCCGGGATCGATGGCGATCGAGCCGCCGATGCGACGGGTGTCGGTGGTCGGAACGAGCGGCTCGGGCAAGACCACGTTCGCGCGCGCCCTCGCGACGCGCCTCGGCGTCACCCGGATCGAGCTCGATGCCCTGAATTGGGAGCCCGGCTGGACGACGGCCAACGTCGAGGTCTTCCGCGACCGGGTGCGCGCAGCGACGGCTGCCGAACGATGGGTCTGCGACGGCAACTACTCGGCGGTTCGCTCGATCGTCCTCGAACGGGCCGACACGGTCGTCTGGTTGGATCTGCCCCTCCGGACCTGCCTGTGGCGGATCATTCACCGGACGGTCCGTCGATCGCGGTCGGGCGAGGAGCTGTGGGGCAGCGGGAATCGCGAGACCTGGCGGAAACAGCTGAGTCGCGATTCGCTCGTGTGGTGGGTGCTGACCACGCATCGGCGCCGGCGACGGGAGTACGAAGCGCGCTTCGCGGATCCGGCGCTGGGCCATCTGCGCGTCCACCGGTTCCGATCGTCGCGGGCGGCCGAGGCCTGGCTTACGTCGATCGACGTCGGTATCGGCGCTGGCCCTCGGTCATGATCGGACGACCGTCCAAGGCGGACAGTGGACGGACGTCCATGCCGATCCCGCGGCGTGAGCGTCACTCTTGGGCCACGACCCGTTGCCCATCTCGCCCTTCGCCTGCCCCTCCGAAAGGTTTGCCCACCCAATGACCAACGCACCGCGCCTGGTGGCGATGCTCGCCATCGGCGTCCTCATCGCCGCCTGTTCGTCCAGCCCCGCGCCGTCGACGCCGGTCGCCGGCTCAGGCGCGGTTCCGTCCGCGGCTCCCACGGCCAGCCCAACCACCTCGCCCTCGACCCCGGCGGTCTCGACGCCGCCGACCGAGGCCCCGCCGTCGCCGAGCGCCACGCCCGAGCCCGCCATGCCGTTCAACGCTGCGGAGATGGAACTGGTCGGCCAGATCCGAGCCGACTCGCGTATCGACTGCGTCCCGCGCCGGACCGATCTCCCGCCCAAGGCAGTGGCGGGCGTCGAATGCCGCATCGGGACGGCCCTCGTGGATCGCGTCGGCGCCTACAGCTTCGGGACCGCGCCCGCGATCGACGCGTACCTCGCGCGCCTGGCAACGGCCAAGGTCACGCCGGGATCGGGCGACTGCGCCACCGGCAAGGCGGGCGACCACTCCTGGCCCGCGTATCTCCCGGACGAGGGCGACGCGGACGGCGGAATCCGTGAGGAGCGGTCGGGCTGCTTCCTCGACGAGAACGGGATCGCCAACGTCCGGCTGACCTGCTACGGCAACGTCTACATGGGCGTCCTCGGAAAGACGGCCGACATCAGGGCGCTCGATGCCTGGACCTGGAAGATCCAGGCGGGCGACGACACGCATCGGGATCCGCCCGGTCTCTGCTCCGCTCCGGACTGACCTCGCCCATCGGTTGATCGTTCGTCCGATATCGAACGCCCGCGCAGCGTCCGAAATCGGACGGAACGCCGCCTTCGGGTCAGGCCAAGACGTCCGGCCGTGAGGCCGCCCAGTCGTCGAACTCCCCGCGGAGCCGAGCGAGGGTCGACGGATCGGCAAAGGCCACGTCGAGGGCGTGGCGATCGATCGCCCACAGCTCGGCGAGGGTGAGCCCGATCGGGTCGAGCGCCCGCTCGTACTCGTCGGTGAGGGTCAGGTCGCTGACCGTGGTGTCGTCCGTCGAGAGCGTGACCGGAACGCCGAGCCGGTGGAGTCGGGAGAGCGGATGGGCCGCCAGGGACGGGACGACCCCGGCCTGCCAGTTCGAGGTCGGGCACAGGTCGAGGCACACGCCCCGGGCGATGAGCTCGCGACAGAGTTCGGTGTCGTCGATGGCGCCGGGGCCGTGGGCGATCCGCTCCGGATCCAGGTCGAGCGACCGGCGGACCTGGGCGGCGCCGCCCCACTCGCCGGCGTGGACCGTGATCCGGAGGCCGCCGGCTCGGGCGGCGGCGAAGGCGACGGCGTGGAGCTGCGGATCCGGATAGCGCTCCTCCGCCCCGGCGAGGTCCCAGCCGGTCAGGCCCTCCCCCTGAAACCGTCCCGCGATGTCGGCCAGCTCGACGTTCCCGGCCGGATCGTGCGATCGGAGGGCCGTGCAGATCAGCCGGACCTCGGTGCCCGTTCGGGCGGCCGATGCGCGTGCCCCGCGCGATACCGCCGCGATCCCATCCACGAGGGAGAGCCCGCGCGCGACGTGCAATTGCGGGCCCCACCGGATCTCGAGGTAGCGGACGTTCTCGGCGGCCTTCGTCTCGACCAGCTCACCGGCCCCGCGCTCGAGCGCCTCGGCATCCTGGAGGAGGGCGATGGGCAGGTCGAACGCGCGCAACAGCTCGGCCTGGTCGCGGCAGGGCATCGGCGCGACGAGCACGGCCCGCATCCCCTCGACGTCCCGCGGCGCCTCCACGCCCCGTGTCCGGGCGAGCTCGAGCGCGGTCTCGACCCGCAGCGAGCCGTCGAGGTGGAGGTGGAGCTCGGCCTTCGGCATCGCCGCAAGGAGCGCCCGGCGGGAGCCCGCCGCAGCCGGCTCGGTGGCCCCGGGATCGAACACGACCCGATGCTACGATGCCGGGCGATGATCGGGCACGTCCGTCGCGCGACCCTCGCCGTCATCTGGCTCCTGATCGTGGCGGTGATCTCGGTCGGGGCCGCGGGCATCGTCGCCGCGATGGCCCACCCACCCGGAGCGGCCAGCCGCCCGGAGCTGACCCTCCAGGGCGACCGCGCCGCCGCCCCCGGCCTGCTCGCCGCCGAGGACCAGCTGATCCAGCTCTCCGCCGACGTCAAGCGCCTCGGCGAGCTCGGCCGGGGCGCGCTCGCGTCGCTCGTGGCGACGGATCTCCCGACGCTCGATACGACCGTGGCCGACGGCCAAACGCTGGCGCGATCCATCGAGGACCAGTCCGCCGCGATCCAGCGCGCGCTCGAGGTCCTCCCCGGCAGCGGCCCGAACGAGGCCATCAACTGGTCGCCCGACACCCTCGCTCGGCGCGACCTCGCGGTCCAGGCGGCCAAATCGACCGAGGGCCTCGATCTCCTGTGGGCGACGCTGGCCTCGGGGTCGCTGTCCGCGACCCGCCTCACGAAGCTCCTCGTCGACCACGACACGAACACCGGCCAGGCCGCGGCGCTCGGCCGCGAGAAGGCGAACTACGCCGGCGGGCTCAAGGTCCTCGACAAGTCGGACCAGATGATCGCGGACGCCCGCGCGCTGCGCGACGCCCTGGCGAACACGGTCGACGTCTCGACCCTCACCCAGTGGCTCGACCGCAACGCCGAATACGACGCGGCCCTCCGGGAGCTCTTCCAATCCCTCGTCGACTCGAAGGGCAAGGTCACGGCCCGGGTCAAGGCCGCGTTCGTCGCCGAGCGGAAGGCCCAGGGCTTCCTGCCCGCGAACACGAGCGGGCTCGTGATCATCCTCGCCGAGATCGGCCGGGGCGGGCTCAACCAGGCGGTCATCGGGATCGAGGAGGCGCGCGGCAAGCTCGAGGCCGCGGTCGACCAGCTAACGACGCCGCCGGACTCGGGCGCGGGTTCCGGGTCCGGAGCCGGCGGCTCCCCGCCGCCCGACACCCTCGGCCCGACCGACAGCCCGGCGCCCTGAGTCGCGCGGGTACACTGGCCGCCATTGCGTCCGGCGCCCCGCCCGTGGCGTCCACCCGACACAGGAGTCCCCATCCGTGCAGCTGCGCGTCGTCACCGATCAGCCGTGGGACGTCAAGGCCGACGTCCTCGTCATCCCGATCGTCGGCGAGGCGGCCTTCGACGGGCCGCTCGGCGAGCTCGATCGGCGGATGGGCGGTGAGCTCCGATCCCTGGCGACGTTCGGGGAGCTGCGCTCGAAGCGGTTCACGTCGTCGATCGCCGCGCCGGGCGAGCTGGCGGCCGGGCGGGTCCTGACGCTGAGCGCCGGTGACGCCGACGCCCTCGACCGAGAGACGGTCCTGCACGTCGGGGCCGCCGCGCAGCACCGTCTCGGCGGTCGCCACGCCCGGTCGATGGCGATCTGGCTGAGCCCCCTGGTGGACGTCCTCGCGGGCGGCGCCGATGCCGTCGCCGAGCTCGTGGCCCGTGGCGTCGTCGAGGGCACGTTCGACCCGAAGACCCTGTACCGCGATCGCGACGACCTGAAGACCGCGCCGCCAGAGCTCGACGAGCTGACCCTCATCGCACCGGACGGGGACGTCGGCACCCTGACCCGGGCCGCGGAGCGGGGCGTGATCATCGGCGAGGGCGCGAACCACGCCCGGAGCCTGTCGAATCGCTCAGCCAACGACGTCAGCCCGGAGGTCCTCGCCGAGGAGGCGCGCGCCGTCGCCGAGCAGCACGGGCTGTGGATCGACGTCATCGAGCCGGATCGCGCCCGCGAGCTCGGGATGGGGATGTTCCTGGCCGTCGGCCAGGGCAGCGACAACCCGCCCCGGATGATCGTGATGCGTTCGGGCGGGGAAGGGGAGCGCGACACGCTCGACCGGCACCTGGCGATCGTCGGCAAGGGCGTTTGCTTCGACTCCGGCGGGATCAGCATCAAGCCGGCCGACCGGATGGAAGAGATGAAGATGGACAAGATCGGGGCGTGCACCGTGATCGCGGCCATCGGCACCGTTGCGCGGCTGGCTCCGGGCACCCCGCTCCTCGCGGTGGCGCCGGCGGTCGAGAACATGCCCGGCTCGCATTCGACCCGGCCCGGCGACGTCGTGAAGGCCCTGAACGGGAAATGGGTCGACATCACGAACACCGACGCCGAGGGACGCCTGATCCTGGGCGACGCAATGACCTACGCCGAGCGGCTCGGCGCGACGCACATCGTCGACGTCGCGACGCTGACCGGCGCCGTCTCGCGCGCGTTCGGCCACCTGATCACGGGGGCGTTCGGGACCCCCCAGCCGTGGTACGACAGCGTCATGGCCGCGGCCGACCGGGCCGGCGAGCGCTACTGGCAGATCCCGCTCCTCGACGACTACGTGCCCGACATGGAGAGTTGGTACGGCGATCTCCAGAACTCCGGCTCCGCCGAGGGGTCGCTGATCAAGTCAGGCCTGTTCCTGCGCGAGTTCCGGACGGTGCCGTGGGCCCATCTGGACATCGGCGGCTCGGGCTACTTCCGAAAGACGACGCCGTTCGCCCCGCGCGGCGCGACAGGCGTGACCCACGCGACG
>Ga0207684_10005557_pt1 | contig 11605 bp, 11 predicted proteins | sample KBSK5501metaG_FD_184342 | JGI IMG/M metagenome (GOLD analysis project Ga0207684, IMG submission 184342) | Corn, switchgrass and miscanthus rhizosphere microbial communities from Kellogg Biological Station, Michigan, USA - KBS K5-50-1 metaG... | ecosystem: Host-associated > Plants > Roots >... | reverse complement strand
GCGTTCCCACGACGCCGCACCACTCGATGGTCTACGGCGCGGCGCTCCACCAGGCGGTCCAGGAGTTCCACCGCTCGCAAGCGCGCGGCCGGCCCCTGACCGAGGGCGAGCTCGATGAGGTCTTCGAGAAGGGCTGGACCAACGAGGGCTTCGTCTCGCGCGAGCACGAGCAGGCGCGCCTCGAGGCCGGCCGCCAGGCACTCAGGAGATTCCGGGAGGCGCAGCTCCAGCCCGGCGCCATCGTCCCGTCCTGGGTCGAGCGTGAGTTTGCGTTCGCGCTCGGGGGCGACCGCATCCGGGGTCGGTTCGACCGCGTGGACATCGTGCCCCTCGCCGCGGATTCGGGTGACGTGGCCGGTGGCGTTCGCGAGGTCGCCGACGCCCCGTCGGTGCTGCGGGCGGACGTCATCGAGCCGATGCTCGAGCTGCTCGGGCCAGAAGCGGTGACCATCACCGACTACAAGACGAGCGATGTGCGCGACCCAGCCGTCGCCCGGCAGCGCGCTCGCGAATCGCTGCAGCTGCAGATCTACGCGATGGCATACGAGGCGATGACCGGGCGGCTCCCGGACGCCGTCCAGCTGCACTTCCTCGACTCCGGGCTCGTCGGGCGCGCCGACGTCGAACCGGGGAGGCTCGAGAAGGCCCGCGGCCGGATCGCCACGGCGGCGGCGGGAATCCGCGCCCGCGACTACACCCCACGGCCGAGCGCGATGAATTGCTCCTACTGCCCGTTCCGGGACATCTGCCCATCGAGCGTGGCGAGCTAGCGGGTGAGGGCCGGGCGCCTCGCGGTCGCCGCGATCACGATCGACTTCGGCAACACGCTGGTCCGTGTCGACAGCCCGGGCCTGCGCGGCGTCGTCGAGCAGACCAGCGAGGAGCTGGAGCGGCGCGGCATCGTGCGCGACCGCCCGGCATTCCTCGCCGCGTGGGCGGAGGAGCGAGAGCGGCAGTTCCGGGAGGAGGTCCCGCAATTCCGCGAGGTCGACATCCCCCAGCGCGCCGTACGCGTCATCGCCCGGCTTCGGGGCATGCGACCGCCCCCGGAGACGGAGCGTTGGGACGACACCGCGGCGGCCGGCCACGTCGCTCCGGGCGAGGTCGAGCAGGTCGTGGACGCGTACAGCGGCGCCTTCATCAGCCGGATGTCGCCGGTCGCAGATGCCGCGGACACGCTCCGGCAGCTGGCGAGCCGCGGGTTCGCCCTGGCGATCCTGTCCAACTGGCCGCTCGCGCTGACCGTCGACCGGTTCGCCGAAGCCAAGGGCTGGCTGCCGTACCTCCGGTCGATCGTCGTGTCCCAGCGCGTCGGGACGATCAAGCCGCACCCGTCAATCTTCCGCGCCGCAGAGACGGCGCTGGGGATGAACGGCTCCGCGGGCGGCTCGGCCGAAGGTGGCAGGATCCTGCACGTCGGCGACGACTGGGCCGCGGACGTCGTCGGCGCGAGTCGAGCGGGGTGGCGAACCGCCTACCTGCGCAACCGCCAGCTGGACACCCCGCTGCCGACATCGGCGCCGGGCGACGACTCGGCGACTGGCTCGACCATCGTTCCGGACCTGGTCATCGACGAGCTGGCGGAACTCGACGCCCGCGTCGAACCGCTCGCCGCCGGCTAGGCGAGGCCGCAACGATGGGGATGGACCGCAACCGCCGAACGGCCCTCACGCTCCTCGGCCTGGCGTCGATCGCCTGGCTCGTCGTGCTCGGGATCGGCGCAACGGTCGACCCGCTCGCGGATCCCAACGCAGGATTCCTCGGCGCGCTCGCCCTGGGCACGGCCATCGGCATCACGGCGACACCGCTCCTCTGGCTGATCAGCTTCGCGAGGCATCGCCGGATTGCATATCGCGGCGACTGGCTCCGCGCATCGCGACGGGGGGCGTGGGTCGGCATCCTGGTCGCGGTGTTCGTGCTGATGCGCATCAACGGCGATTTTCAGCCCCAGATTGCGCTGTTCTTCGTGGCGCTCGCGCTCGTCGCCGAGGTCACACTGACCGCCGGAGGTGCCCCGCGGGCGTGACATTCGGGTAGGTCCGGGACGGACCACCCCCGGTGCTAGGATGCCGGCTGGCGCCCCGCTGGACGGCGGATCCGAACCGGCGGCGTCGAAAACCGGCGAGTCGCACCAACCCGCGACGCCGCCCGGAGGATCGACGTGAGCAAGCGCCCTCCCCACACGCCTCGGAATGGCACGTCGCCCGACGCTCGCGCCCTGCGCCCGGCCCGCTCGGCAGGCGCCGCCCGTCCGAGCCGCGACCCCGCCCATCCGCCAAGCGCGGTGCAGGAAGGTCCCCACGGCTCGTACGCGAGCCAGTGGGGGTGGGATCGCCCCTTCGAGGTGTACGACGACTTCGACCTGCCGACCTACGTCGGCCCGACGACGTTCAGCAACCTGCCCTGGATCACAGATCCGGCGGAGCTGCGGGCACGGAACGTCGATGTCGCGATCATCGGCGCGCCGTTCGACGACATGGTCACCCACCGACCGGGCACGCGGTTCGGGCCGCGGGCGATCCGCGAGGCGCAATACAGCTCCGGCGGGTTGAACTCGCTGCAGCTCGACGTCCGGCCGTTCGAGGAGCTGACTGTCGTCGACGCCGGCGACGCAAACATCGTCCCCGCGCGGTTCGATCGCGGCCACGCGATGATCTACCGCAAGGTTCGCGAGGTCGCGGAGACCGGCGCGATCCCGATCATCCTCGGCGGCGACCACTCGATCACCTGGCCAAGCGCCAGCGCGCTCGCCGACGTCCGGCGCCCGGGGAGCATCGGCATCGTGCACTTCGACGCGCACGCGGACACGGCGCCCGACTCCTACGGGCAGCTGGCGAGCCACGGCTCACCGATGCGTCGGCTGATCGAATCCGGCGCCGTCCTGGGCCGGAACTTCGTCCAGGTCGGACTGCGTGGTTACTGGCCGCCGAGGGACGTGCTCGACTGGATGCACGACCACGGCCTTCGCTGGCACCTCATGACCGAGGTCGAGGAGCGCGGCGCGGAGCCCGTCATCGCGCAGGCGATCGCGGAGGCGCTCGACGGCCCCGATGCGATCTACCTCTCGATCGACGTCGACGTCGTCGATCCCGGCTCGGCGCCCGGCACCGGCACCCCCGAGCCGGGCGGGATGCTCCCGCGAGAGCTGCTCCGGGCCATCCGCCAGATCGTCGGCAGCGTGGAGCTCGCCGGCATGGACATCGTGGAGGTCTCGCCGCCCTACGACTGGGCCGAGTCGACGGCAATGATCGCCAACCGCTGTGCCCTCGAGGCGATCTCGGCACTGGCGGTGAAGCGGCGAGCCGGGAACGAGGTCCGCTTCCAGGGAGTGGCCACGGGCAAAGCCCGCGCGCGTGCAGGCGCGAGGTCGGGCGCAGCCTGACATCCGCGCCGTTGCCGGTCACCTAGGATCGGCTCGTGACCTCAGGCAACCCACGCGAGACCGTGTCGCAGGCGCTGGCGCGCCTGTACGACCTCGACCTGGCGGAGGATCCCGGGGACGTCGAGCTGTACCGGGCCCTCGCGCGCCGCACGGGCGGCCCGATCATCGAGCTCGCTGTCGGCAGCGGGCGCATCGCCGCGCCGCTCGTCGCGGACGGTCACCGCGTCGTGGGCGTCGACATCGACACGGCGATGCTCGATCGAGCGAGGGTGCGCGCCGCCCCGAGCGCGGGCCCGAGCGCGCCGGAAGGGAGGGCGGGCGCGAGAGCGCTCGTGCTCGTCGAGGTCGACATGGTCGAGGCTCCCGAGCACCACGAGGTCGCAGCAGCCGGCCCATACCAGCTCGTCATCCTTGGCCTGAACTCGATCCTGCTGCTCGCGAGCGCTGAACGGCAACGCGCCGCGCTCGGGGCGATGGCTCGGTTGCTCGCTCCCGGTGGGGTCGCGGTCGTCGATGCGTGGCAGCCGAGCCCGACCGACCTCGTGGCATTCGACGGCCGGCTCTCACTCGAGTGGCTGCGGACCGATCCGGAGACCGGCAACGAGGTGACCAAGTTCGCAGCCGCCTGGTTCGACCCGACGACGCGCCTCGTCACGCTGACCACCCTGTTCGACGAGGGGCTGCCGGGCGTCGCGCCTGTGCGGTGGGCCCGCACGGACGCGCTCCGGCTCATCACCGTGGACGAGCTGGCCGGGTTCGCGCGGGCCGCCGGCCTCGAGATCGAGCAGCTCGCCGGCGACCACGAGCTCGGACCGCTGCACGCCGGTTCGGACCGGGTCGTGCTCCTAGCGCGGAGGACGTGACCGGCCATCAAGACGGGGCCCCGAGGAGTGTTCCTCCCGGCATGCGCCGGAACGCCGGAGGACCCGTGGTACCGTTCCGGCGATGGCCGCTGCCGATCAGATTCGCCTGCTCCTCGTCGAGGACGTGCCTCAAGTCGCGCAGTACGTCCGCGGTTTGTTAACCGCGCAGGGCCACATCCGGCTGGTCGACATCGTGTCCGACGGGACGCTCGTTTCAGACCGAATCGGGGAACACCGGCCGGACGTCATCGTCGTCGACGCCCTGCTCCAGGGCAGGCTTCGCGGCATGCAGCTCGTGAGGCAGCTCCACGACAGCAACGTTGGCGTGCCGGTGATCGTGCTCACGGTCCCGCAGAACCCGGTCAGCGCCGATCCGGGCAAGGGCATCGACGACGTCCTGTCGATGCCATTCAACGGCTACGACCTCGTAAGCCGCATCACCGGCGTGCACCGCGCCGCGTCCGCTGCGACCGACCGCGGCCCGAGCAAGCTCGTCGTCGTCTTCGCCCCGAAGGGTGGCGTCGGCAAGACGACCATGGCCTTCAACCTCGGCGTGGCAGCTTCGGGCCTCGGGCTTCGGGTCGCGCTCATCGACGGGGCCATCCAGTTCGGAGACCTGCGTGGGCTGCTTCGTGCGCCGCGTGACGCGCCGTCGATGCTCGACCTGCCCACCGACCGCATCTCCGAGACCGATCTCGCGGACGTGCTCTGGCGGGGACCGGCGAACGTCGACATCCTGCTGGCACCGCCGCGCGTCGAGATGGCCGAGATGGTCCTCATCCGCGACATCGAGAAGACGATCTCGCTCATGCGGCGCCTGTACGACCTCGTCCTGGTGGACACCGGCGTCGGCCTCGACGAGCTGACCCTCGCCCTGCTCGACCAGGCCGACATCATCCTCGAGATCGTCACCTACGACGCGACCACGATCCGGAACACGATCGCGATGGCCGAGACGTTCCAGAAGATCGGCTACCCGCCGAGCAAGGTCCGCTATCTCGTGAACCGCGCGGACGCCGCCGCCGGCATCGACCCGGCCGACCTGCGGACCGCGCTCGGGCGGGAGCCCGAGTACAAGATCCGGTCCGAGGGCCCCGTCGTCGGGCCGGCCAGCAACCAGGGCGCGCCATACGTCACGGCCGAGCCGGACGCGAACGTGAGCCGCGACACCATCGAGGTCGCGCGTGCGCTGTTCGGCGTCACGGCCGCTCCCGCGCGGGCCGGCGCTCGACCGGCGCTCGCTGCCGCGAGCTGAGCTCGCAACCGATCGATCGAGCCCGCATGCAGGAGTCATCGCCCGGGTGACCGATCCACGATCCATCGGCGTCTTCGATTCGGGCGTGGGCGGCCTGACGGTCCTCCGCGAGATCCTCCGGCGGAGCCCGGACGAGTCGACCATCTACCTCGGCGACAACGCGCGCGCCCCATATGGCGTCCGCCCGGACGACGAGGTCCGGGCGTTCTCGACCCAGTCGATCGACGCCCTAGTCGAGCGCGATGTCAAGGCCGTGGTCGTCGCCTGCAACACGTCGACCGCGATCGCGCTCGGTGACCTGCGACGGCGCTACGATCTGCCGATCCTGGGCGTGATCCGCCCCGGCGCCACCTCGGCCTCGCTCGCCACGCGCAACCGACGCGTCGGTGTCATCGGCACGCCGGCGACGATCCGCTCGCATGCCTACTTCGCCGCGATCAAGGACGAGAACCCGGCGGTCGAGGTGTACGAGCACGCCACGCCGACGTTCGTGCCCATGGTCGAGGCAGGGCTCATCACCGGCCCGGAGGTCGAAGCGAGCGTGCGCGAGGCCCTGGCGCCGCTGCTCGGCGAGCGCGATGCGAGCGGCGAGTTCGTCTTCCCGCTGCCGCCCTCGGCGCGCGTGGACACGCTGCTGCTCGGCTGCACGCACTACCCGCTGCTGCGTGCCGCGATCGCCTCGGTCGCTGGCGGCGGGATCGCCATCGTCGACTCGGCGCAGGCGACTGCCTCGGCGCTGGCCGAGCTTCTCTCGATCAACGACATCGAGACGCCGGCAATGGGCGGGGCGGGTAACGCCGCCGTCGGCGCGACCCATGTCCAGCTCACGACCGGCGACGTCGATGCGTTCCGATCGATCGCCGAGCGGATGTTCGGCGAGGCATTCCCCGATGTCGCGGGCATCGAGCTGGAAGCGACGGTGCCGCGAGCATGAGCGGACCTCGGAGCCAGAGCCGCCGGCCCCGCTTCGGCACCGGCTGGCGCGCAGACCGGCGCTGGCAGGCAGGCTTCCTGCTGGGTTCGGCGATCGGCGCCGCCGCGACGGTCCTGGGCCGGCGCGCCGAGCGAATCGCCCGCCGCGGCCTCGTGGATTGGGGCACGGTGGAGCGGGTCGCGATCCGCAGGGCGGAAAAGGCGCCCGGCAAGCTCTCTGCCCTCGAGCTGCGGGCCGCGGACGGCGCCTATCGCGAGGCGATGGCGCGCGTCGTGCCCCGCCTCGGCGAGGCACTCGGCACGCAGCTGCCGGGCGTCGTCGAGCGTGCCACGGTGGTGGATCGAGCGGGCTGGATTCGGGCAAACGTCGGGACCTTCCGATCCCTCATCTCGCGTATGGAGGGTGAGCTCCTCGACCAGGTCGTGCCCGAGGGCGGCGGCCTGACCCGTGCGACGATGGCGCTAGCGAACCGCTGGGTGACGAGCCAGCAGCTGGGCTTCCTTCTCGGGTTCATGGGCACGCGCGTGCTCGGCCAATACGACATCGCGATGCTGTCCGCCGAGGCTGACGACGGCCGGCTGCTGTTCGTCGAGGAGAACGTGCGCGGAACGGCGCATGCCCTCGGCATCCCGGTCGCGCCGTTCCGGACCTGGATCGCGCTGCACGAGACCACACACGCGTTCGAGTTCGAGGCGCATCCCTGGCTGCGGCCGTACCTCGCCGAGCGCCTCGAGCGCCAGCTCAGCCTGTTCAGCGGCAACGCCTCCAGCCTCGGCCGGGACACGATTCGGGCGATCGGCCGCGCGCTGCGCGGCAACTCGGCCGGGGAGCACTGGATGGAATCGATCATGGGCGACGAGCAGAAGCGCCTGTTCCGCGAGACGCAGGCGGTCATGAGCCTGCTCGAGGGCTTCAGCGACTACGTGATGGACGAGGTCGGGCGCGGGCTCGTCGAGGATGTCGAGAAGATCTCGGCGCGCTTCCACGAGCGCCGCCAGCGACGCAGTGGGTTCGAGCGCGCGGTGCTCAAGCTGACGGGCATGGATCTCAAGCTCGAGCAGTACGCGAAGGGGGAGCAGTTCGTCCGAGCCATCGCGGAGGCCAAGGGCCGGTCCGCGCTGGCACGGATCTGGGACGGTCCCGAGACGCTCCCGACGGCCGAGGAGATCGCCGAGCCGAAACGCTGGATCGCTCGCGTGCTCGAGGGTGCCCGAATGAGCGCGCCGTCATGAGGGTGCCGCTCGCATGAGGACGTCGGCCGGCCCGGGCCGAGGCCCGAACGGGGTGCCGCTCGCAATCGCCGTCAGCCCGATCCTGTCCGCCCGCGTCCGGTCGGGGGATCTCGAGCGCATCCGCGCGGCCGCACCGGGCTCGCGCATCGTGAACCTGTCCGTCGAGGGTCTCGCGGACGGTCCCGTCGATGACGTCGAGGTGCTGCTTCGTGGCTGGCTCGTCGCCGAGGCCTTCGACCGGTTGCTCGCACGAGCACCGCACTTGACCTGGGTCCACTCGGCGACCTCGGGCGTGGAGCGCGCGCTGACGCCGGCGGCCCGCGCCCGGGAGATCGTGGTCACCAACGCCCGCGGCGTCTTCTCGCGCCCGATCGCCGAGCACGTGCTGCTCATGATCCTCGCCGTGAGCCGCCACCTGCCCGAGCTGCTCGAGCTGCAGCGCGAGCGGACGTGGCAGCCGCTGGAGGGCAGGGAGCTCCGAGAGCTCACCGTCGGGATCGTGGGCTACGGCTCGCTCGGCAGGTCCGTGGCGAGTCTCGCCTCCGCATTCGGGGCGCGCGTGATCGCGTTGCGGCGCCACCCGGACGCCGGCGGAGCCCCCGCGACGGAGGAGGACGATGGCTTCCCGTTCGAGCCGCGGGTGGATCGCGTCGTCGGGCCGGACGGGCTGCACGAGCTCCTCGCAGCGTCGGACATCGTGGTCCTCGCGGCGCCCCTCACGCCCGAGACGGAGGGCATGATCGACGAGGCGGCCGTCGGCGCGATGAAGCGCGATGCCTGGCTGATCAACGTCGCCCGCGGCCGGCTGATCGACGACACGACCCTGATCCGGGCGCTCCGTGACAACCGCATCGGCGGCGCCGCGCTGGATACCTTCCGTGACGAGCCACTCCCGCAGAGCTCGCCGTACTGGGAGCTGCCCAACGTGATCCTCACGCCGCACACGGCCTGGTCCTCGGCACGCGTCCTCGATCGAAGCATCGACCTGTTCTGCGACAACCTCGTCCGCTTCAGCCGTGGCGAGCCGCTGCGCAACGTCGTCGACCCGGCGGCCGGGTACTAGGTGCAGATCGCGATCGTCGGGCTTGCCGCGAGTGGCAAGACCACCGTCTTCAACACGCTGACCCGTGGCCACGCGGAGACCGGCGGCTACGGCGCGCTGACGCTCAACGTCGGGGTCGTCAAGGTGCCCGACGCGCGCCTGGACAGGCTCGCCGAGATCTTCAAGCCGAAGAAGGTCGTCCACGCCGACGTCACCTACGTCGACCTGCCCGCGCCGCCGGCATCATCGGAGGGCCACGTCGGGACCGAGGAGCTGCCGGCCGAATACCTCGCCCGGTTGCGGGAGTCAGACGCACTGCTGCACGTTGTGCGGGCATTCGACGACCCGTCCGTGCCGCACCCCGACGGGCCCGTTGACGCGGCGCGCGACATCGAACGCCTCGACCTCGAGTTCACGCTCGCCGACCTCTCGATGGTCGACCGACGGCTCGAGCGGCTGACGACGAGCGGCCGCCACGGCACCCCCGCCGAACGCGAGTCGAACGAGCGCGAGGAGGCGATCCTGCGCGGGCTCAAGACGGAGCTCGAGGCCGGGCGGCCCATCCGGGACGCCGGCCTGGCCGACGATGAGGCGAAGGCGGTGCGCGGGTTCCGGTTCCTGACCGAGAAGCCGGTCCTCGTCCTGCTCAACGTCGGCGAGGGCGAGATCGCCGGCGCCGGTGCGTTGGCGGACCGCGTCGCCGCCGGCTACGACCATCGGCACGCGCTGATCGACCACCTCTCCGCAAAGATCGAGATGGAGCTCGGCGAGCTCGAGCCGGAGGACGCCGCGACGTTCATGGCCGAGCTCGGCATCGCGGAATCCGGCCTCGAGCGCGTGATCCGCCTCTCCTACCGCCTCCTCGGGCTGATCTCGTTCCTGACGGCAGGCCCGGATGAAGTGCGTGCGTGGCCGATCCCCGATGGCTCGACGGCCGTCGATGCGGCGGGCGCCATCCACACGGACCTGGCGAAGGGCTTCATCCGTGCCGAGACGGTGGGCTACGACGACCTGGTGTCGCTCGGCTCGACCGCCGAGGCTCGCAAGGCCGGCCGCCTCCGTTCGGAGGGCAAGTCCTACCGCGTCGCGGACGGCGACGTGGTCGAGATCCTGTTCAGCCGCTAGTTGAGCTCGGCGTTCGGATCGAGCTCGGCGAACAGCGATCGATACTCCGCGGACTCCAGCATCCCGTCGTCGGCGGAGATCAGCCGATTCTCGGCCTCGATGGGCGACACGTGGACCGATGCCTCCAGCCGGCCGTCCGAGACGAAGGTGAACCCGTGCTCGCGCTCGAGCTCGAGCGCGATCGCCTCGATCAGCGTGTCTTCCTCGTAGGTGTCCTGGACCTTGGTACGCACGGCCTGGACCAGCTCGAAGAAGTCCTCGGGCTCGATCTGCTCGTCATGAACGAGGAGGAGGTCGGAGAAGACGTCGTCATCGCCCTCGTGCAGCTCGTAGAAATACAAGGAATGGCTCCGGGTGCTTGGGGAATGGCCACGCAGGATACACCGGCCAAGCGTGAATCCCGCTTTGGCGGGTCCCGATGACCGACGATCGACGGCCCTCGGTCCTCGTGGTCGGGGCGGCCTCGCGCGACGTCACCCCCGACGATCCTCGCGGCTGGCGCCTCGGTGGTGCGGTCACCTACTGCTCGCTGACGCTGGCGCGGTTCGGGCTCCATGTCCGCGCACTGGTCGGGGTCGACGCCGCCGCGGCCGAGGCGGATGAGCTCGCCGTCCTCCGTGACGCTGGTGTGGCGGTCAAGCTCGCGAAGCTCGAGCACGGCCCGGTCTTCGAGAACCTCGACGGGCCGGCCGGGCGGCGACAGCGCTGCGTCTCGGCTGCGGACCCGATCGATCCGGCGGTGGTGCCGGCCGAATGGCGCTCGAACGACGCGGTCCTCCTCGGGCCCGTGGCGGCTGAGCTGGGCCCGGGGTGGGCGACAGTCTCGGCGCCGTTCGTGGCGCTTGGCTGGCAGGGGCTGCTCCGCCGGCTGATGCCGGGCAGCGACGTCGAGCGCCTGCCACCAGCGCCGAACCCGCTGCTCACGCTCGCCGACCTGGTGGGCGTCAGCATCGACGACGTGGATCCAAGGATGCGGCTCGGGGAGCTCGTCGACCTCGTTCGGCCGGGCGCGGGGCTCCTCGTCACCCGAGGCGATCGCGGGGGCACGATGCTCATCAGCCGCCGGCCGGCACGTTCGATCCTGCGTGCCTACCCGGCGATCCCGTCGAACGGCGTCGTCGATGCGACGGGTGCAGGCGACGTGTTCCTCGCGGCGCTCATGGCGACGGCGATCGACGGGGCCCGACTCGGCGTCGAGGACCTGGGCGCCCGACTCTCGTTCGCCGCGGCCGCGGGTTCGATCGCCGTCGAGGGTCGCGGCATCGCCGGCGTGCCGGCGCTCGAGGCCGTCCGTCGCCGGGTCGCCGAGGTCGCCTGACGGCGAGCCACGCGCGCCCCAAGGCGGGCGAGCCGCCTGCCCAGGGCGACCTCGAGCCGCGGCAGTGGTCGCCCGAGCCAGGCCTGGCGCTCGGCAAGCCGCAACGCGGAGTTGGCCGCGTCGACCGCGCCCGAAAGGTCACCGAGTCGATGCTCGCGGAGCTTTGCGACCTCGACCCAGGCAAGCGTGCCGATCGTGCCGCGCATGGCTGCCAGCCCGAGCCATGCCGCCTCGGCATCGCGGAACCGGCGGAGCCGCCGGAGGAGCAGGGCGCGCTCGGTGAGCATTCGGGATTCGGTCCAGGGCGCGTCCCGGCGGCTCGATTCCGCCGCGTCCCAGGCATCGCCGGTCGGGTAGCGGCCGGGCCGCCCGCCGAAGTCGGGCGCGCGCCGCGGCGACCACCACGGTTCGTCATCCGGGCGCGATTCGCGAATCGCGAGGCGCGCGCGCTCGG
>Ga0207684_10005555_pt1 | contig 11608 bp, 10 predicted proteins | sample KBSK5501metaG_FD_184342 | JGI IMG/M metagenome (GOLD analysis project Ga0207684, IMG submission 184342) | Corn, switchgrass and miscanthus rhizosphere microbial communities from Kellogg Biological Station, Michigan, USA - KBS K5-50-1 metaG... | ecosystem: Host-associated > Plants > Roots >... | reverse complement strand
GCGTGTAAGCGACAAATTTCTTTGGCAGGTCGACAATCGCCAGAATTTCTTCTCGATGAAGATTTGTCACTGGCACTTCTGCGGTCGGCGCCAGAAATAGTTCGCCGTTTTGCAACCCATACATGTCTGATTCAAACTTCGGGAGCTGGCTCGTGCCGATCATGCAATCGCGTCGGACGAGAAATGGCGGGCTGATTTCGGCGTAGCCATGCTCGCGTGTGTGCAGGTCGAGCATAAAATTGATCAGCGCCCGCTCGAGTTTCGCACCGGCGCCGGTAAAACAAATGAATCCGCTCCCGCTCAGCTTCGTCGCGCGCTCCAAGTCGAGAATCTTCAACTTCTCAGCGAGCGCGACGTGATCGAGCGCTTTGCCGGCGAGTTTCGGCTTCCTACCCCCCTCTCGAACCACCTTATTCGCGCTCGGGTCTTTACCCAGGGGAACGCTTTCGTGCGGCAAATTCGGAATCTCGAGCAGCAGATTCCTTTGCTGTTCATCGGAACCCGCCGTGCGCTGATTCAGATCGACAGTGGCATCACCAAGCTTTCGAACCTCGCCTTCCAATTCTTTTGTCGCTTCGCCGCGGGATTTTCTCGCACCGATTTCCTTGCTCAACCGATTGCGCTCGGATTGCAATCGTTGCAGCTCGGTCTCAGCCTTTCGCCGTTCGGCATCGACTTTCAACAACTCGTCAATTCTCGCTGCTTCGTCACCACCCCGGGTCGCGAGTCGTTCGCGAACAAAATCCGGCTTTTCGCGAATCAGATGAATGTCGAGCATGGCGCGATTGTAGAGGCCGCCATCATCATGGGCAACTGTAGCCGTCGCTTTTTGGGCGACACGGCGTTCAACTTTTGAATCGCGCTTCGGAGAGCGAAGCGATCACAATCAAACCGTGAAGAACGGCGCCCCCCGCTACGAAGACCTGCTTGCTTCTACCCGTGTCCGCGAACGCACGCTTTTTCTTCCATTGCGCTCACCGAACGAACTCGAGCTCCAAGCGCGCTGGTTTGCCGGGGATTTCGGCAAAAATTTTGCTAGTGCAACCGGCGACAAGATCGACATCGTCCAATTCGGCACCTGGAACCGCGAATCCGGCCCAGATTTTTCCGATGCCGCGATTCGCGTGAATGCCAGCGAACCGGTGCGCGGCTGCATCGAGATCGACCCGGCGACTTTGCCCGAAGCGTTCAGCGCCAACATCCCGCTCGCGCGCCCCGGTCGTTGCCAGGCGCCTTTGGGAAATCTGCCGGACGATCGCGTCCGCAGCGTGCTCGATGCCGCCGCGCAATTCCGTTTGAAAAAAAGCGGGCCGCATCCGCGCGAAGATCGACAACCACGGGCGCGATGAAGCGTTGTTCCAGGAAATCGCGGCCGCCCTCGGTTATAAGGAGAACAAGCTGCCGCTTACGCTGATTGCGCAAAGATTGTCGCTGAAAACTTTGCGCAAGGATTTGGACGATGCCGAAGCCATGCTTTTTGGTGTCGCGGGTTTTCTGGAAACGCCTGATCTTGCGGTGTATAAAAAGTCGGCAAAAAATTACGTGCGCGAGTTGTGGGACCGCTGGTGGCCGCATCGCGACGAATTGCAGCGACTGATCTTACCCGCAAAAGTGTGGAAACTGAGCAGTACCCGCCCGGTCAACCATCCGCAACGGCGTCTGGCCGCGTTGTCGATCCTCGTCCATCAATGGCCCGCTTTTCGCCGCTCGTCAGGCAAACGAAACGCTAAAGCCGTCGAGAACTTCTTTGATGCGCTCGATCACCCGTTCTGGCAATCTCATTATACCTTGACGGCCTTTGCTTCACCCGAACCGATGGCGCTCGTGGGCAAATCGCGCGTCGCGGAGATTTTGGCTAACGTCATCTTTCCGTTTTGGCGGGCGGAAGATGTCGATGTTTGGCCGGAATACTCAAAACTGTCCGCCGGTTTAACCAACCGCCGGCTCGACACCGCGGCCACGCGCTTATTCGGCGATAATCTACGACGTCGTCAATTCACAAAGACAATCGCCCACCAGCAGGCGCTTTTACAGATTTACGAAGACTTCTGTTTACAGGATAATTCTGATTGCGCCCACTGCCCGTTCCCCGAACAAATGCAAAAATGGAAATAATGAACCAAACGTCGAACGCAGAAGGCCGACGAGCGTTTACTGTCATCGAGCTGCTCGTTGTCATCCTGATCATTGGGATCCTGGTCGGGTTTTCGTTTCCCGCGTTTCAGGGAGTGCTCGAGCGCGCCAAGAAAGTGCAGGCAAAAAACGATCTCACTCAGATCGTCACGGCGGTGAACGCTTATTACACCGAGTACGGAAAGTACCCGATTGACAGTACTGCTGCGGGTTATGTTCCGACTGATACCACGTATGGTGGTACGGGGGCTACTTATACCAACGCTAACCTTTTTGATGTCTTGCGGTATAACACAGCTTCGACCACGACGGCCGCCGGCGGTGGAAATTTAGTGACCACCCTGAATCCGCGAGGGATCGTTTTCATCCAACCTTCCGTAGTCCGAAATACCAGCCGACCTATGTTGGGGGTTGTTCCGAACGGCTCCACAGGAGCCGGTAATTGGTACGATCCTTGGGGATCACAATATAACATTAGGATCGATGGCGATTACAATAATCAGCTTGCAAACCCATATACTGATGCGCCCGGTGGAACGCCGCTCAACATCGGTGTGATCACATGGGCGTTCGGTAAGAACGGCATCCTGGGAGGTGGCGCGAGTACAAATTCCACTCCCCCCAACGCTAGTGAAAGCGGATCTAATGGCGTTTTCTCCCGTTCGGGCGACGTGACTTCGTGGCAGTGATTGTGGTTTCGGTTGCAATCGACAATCGGAAATCTACAATCTGCAATTCCGTCGCGGGTGTAATTCAATGGTAGAATGGCAGCTTCCCAAGCTGCACACGGGGGTTCGATTCCCCTCACCCGCTCCCGCCTTCGCTTAGCGCAGCGTAAAGATAAGCGGAAGCGTCCGCCGAAGTCTTGTGCGGTAGGCGGACTTTTCAAGACAATCGGCTACGACGGGCAAGCGCGCCTTCTAAAAGCGTCACTTCTAATAGTCCCTTCTACGGTCTACCGCCGAAGAATTTTTTGAATGATTGAAAGAGCTTATTCGGGAGCTCCCCAGCTTTTTTCCCAAAGTCGTTCAGCTTTTGCGCGAATTGCATTTGTTCGCCGCCGTGAACTTCGCAGGCGGCAGCCGGAACTTTGTCAGCCGGAAGATCGATTTCGTAAGCAGTCCCAGCCGCTTCGCACCCCGTGGTCGCGAGGTGATTGGAGAGCGAGCAAACCAGCGCGTGCTGCATCGGCATAGTCGGCTGCAAATCTTGCGGCGGATAAATCGTCGCGCCTTTGTTCATCACTTGCACCCAAACCGGAAGCGCGAGTGCCGCGCCGTAACCGTGCGGAATAATTGTGACCGGTTGATCAAATCCAACCCAAACACCGCAGGTCATCGTCGAAGTGTAACCGACAAACCAGGCGTCTTTGTAATCGTTGGTTGTCCCAGTTTTTCCGGCGGCGGGCAATTTGAAGCCTAACGAACGCGCCGCCGCGGCCGTTCCGCGGGTGAGCACTTCCTCCATCAATTGCGACGTCATCCACGCCGCGCTTGGATCAAGCGCAGGCGCAGCGATGTGCGATGCGCGATAAATCGGCTGATGCTCGGCATCGTCGATCCGCTCGATGAGATAGGCTTGCTTGCGCACTCCGACGTTTGGAAAAACGGTATAAGCCGTGGTCAGATCTTTCAAATTCGTTTCGAACGAACCGATATAAATCGCCGGACCGCGCGGAATGTTGGCGCTGAGATTGAGCGTGGTCGCGACTTTTTGGACGGCGTCGAGCCCGGCAAATTGACCAACGCGCACGCTCATGGTGTTGCGCGAGTGAATCAGACCGTACGAGCACGGTTGAATTCCGCCGTAGCTGCCATCGGAATTCGCCGGCGACCAGCTTCCGGCGCCGTCGATTTCTCCGGGTTGAATCTGGCCGTCACTGATAGATGCGCCGGGAAGCAATCCCTCCGAAAACGCGACGGTGTAAACGAAAGGTTTGAAAGCAGAGCCGACCTGTCGATTTGCCGGCGGCAGCGCGCGATTGAATTTGCTTTGCGAATAATCGCGCCCGCCGACGAGCGCTCTGATGCCTCCGCTGTTGTTATCGATCGCGACGACAGCGCCTTCCAAATATGGCATCGCCGAATCCTCGCCGTTTTCCGGTGAACGATAATTCGCTTTAAGCGGATGAGTAAAATTTCCCTGATGCTCGATCTTGGTGAGCTGGTTCTCGAGCGCCTGCTGCGCCGTGTCCTGCACAATCGGATCAAGCGTGGTGTAAATGAACAAGCCGCCATTGTCGATCTGGTCCTGCGTGAGGATCAGATTCAAATCGCGCTGCACTGCATCCATCGCGTAATTTTCCTGGATCTGAAGCAATCGCCGGGGGTGCGCGTTAACTTTGGCTAGCTTGGCTTGGGCTGCTTCCGCCGCCGGAATTTTTCTCACCTCGACCATCCGGTCCAACACGGCGTTTCGCTCGTTCGCCGCGCCTTCGGGATTTTTTAACGGAGAAAATCGATTCGGACTTCGAATTAATCCGGCGAGGAGGGCCGCTTCGGGGAGATTCAGTTTTGCGGCGTTCTTGCCGAAATAAGCCTGTGAAGCTGTTTCGACGCCGTAACAACCCGCGCCGAAATAAATCCGATTCACATAAAGCTCGAGGATCTGCTTTTTCGTGAACTCGTGCTCGATCCGAAATGCGACCATCGCCTCAAGCAACTTGCGACTGACGTTGCGGCCGCCGAGGGGAAGACTGTTGCGCGCGAGTTGTTGCGTAATGCTGCTTGCGCCTTCCCTCGCCGAGCCGCTCAAAATATCGCGCACCAGCGCCCGGAAAATCCCTCGCCAATCGACTCCAGGATGTTGATAAAAGCGCGTGTCTTCACGCGCCAGGAGCGCGTCGATGAACAGCGGCGAGACTTCATCGAGCGAAACGCGCAACCGGTTTGCGCCGGCCAGGCGGCTGTAGATTTTTCCATCGACATCGAAGACGGTGTTGCGCTCCGGCATGGCGCCGACTTTTTTCATGTCGAAACTCGCAGCCCACGCGCCGTAAAAAAGGAGCAGCGCCAGACCCGCCCCGGCGATCAGGACGCCGAGCGTGATCTTCCAACCGTAACGAAAAAGTTTACTGCGCTTTTTCCCGCGCGACCGGAACCGGGCCAAAAATTTCATGGAGCAGGAGATGCAACTTAATCAAAGATCAGCTGCAAACAACGCATCGTCATTCCGAGGGAACCGAGGAATCTCCCGATCGAACGAATGGTCACGCTAAGCAAATTGTGTGACGCTCGAGTTTGTGGGGAGATCCTTCTCCCGCGACTTCGGGATCAAGATGACAGAAGGCTTAGCCGAGCAGATCGCCGTAGCGTTTGGTGGCGAGCTCCAAACAACGATCGAGAATCTCCGAGGACGTTTGGAGTCGGAGCACTTCATCAACCAACTGCTGGCATTCGGACACGGCCAAACTCCGCACTGCCATTTTTACTCGAGGAACAGACCTGGCGCCGACACTCAACTCGTCCATCCCAAGACCGAGCAAAATCGGAATCAGCGCAACATCGCGCGCCATTTCGCCGCAAACGCCCACCCAAATTTTGCTCGCATGCGCGGCGTCGGCGATCATTTTTAACAGCCGCAAAACCGCCGGGTGCGTCGGCTCGTAGAGATGCGCGATGCGTTCGTTCACGCGATCGACCGCGATGGTGTATTGAATCAAGTCGTTCGTGCCGATGCTGAAGAAATCAACCTCGCGCGCGAGCGTGTCGGCAGAAATCGCCGCGCTCGGAATTTCGATCATCGCGCCGACTTCCATCTTGCCACTTTTTTTCTCGCCAATTTCGTTCCTGCATTCGTTCAGGACCGCTTTGGCGTGGCGCAATTCCTCCAAACCGGAAATCATCGGGAACATGATCTTCACGTTGCCGACCGCACTCGCGCGCAAGATGGCGCGCAATTGAGTTTTGAAGATGTCGATGTTCTCCAGACAAAAACGAATGGCGCGCCAACCGAGGAATGGATTCAACTCGTCGCCGACATCGACGGTGCCGACGGCGAGTTTGTCGCCACCGAGATCGAACGTGCGAATGATCAGCGGGTTTGGCTTCACCTGCTCGGCCACTTTTCGATACGTCTCGTATTGTTCCTCTTCGCTCGGGAGCGTATCGCGATTTACAAACAGAAACTCGGTTCGATAAAGGCCAATGCCTTCGGCGCCGTTTTCCGCAACTGCATCCACGTCGCCCGGCAGCTCGATGTTCGCGGAAAGAACAATGTGACGGCCGTCGCTCGTGGTCGATGTGGTCTCGCGAAGCTGCTTTAGCTCTTTCGTGACCTGACCTTTTCTGATCTCGATCTCTCCGTAGTAGGAAAGTGTTTCCGGCGTTGGATCGACAATCAGGAGGCCGGTGTAACCATCGAGCAACACGTGCTGACCGCTCTCGAGTTTCCCGGTCGCATCATGCAAGCCGACCACGGCCGGAATGTTCAGTGAACGCGCGATGATCGCAGTGTGCGATGTGCGGCTGCCTAAATCGGTGGCGATGCCGAGCACGAGTTGGCGATTCATCGTCGCGGTGTCGGAGGGCGTAAGATTGTGAGCGACCAAAATGTGCGGCTCGGCAGCGGATAAAATTGGTTTCGGCGCCTTGCCCTGCAAGTTTCGAACAATGCGTCGAGTCACATCCTGGATGTCGAGCGCGCGTTCGCGCAAATAGGGGTCGTCAATTTTGCTCAAGGTCTCGGCGTAATTGCTGGCCACTTCCTGAAAAACCCATTCGACGTTGCAGCGCTCCGCTTCTAGCCGCCGCAAAACTTCGTCAATTAACGTCCGGTCTTCGACCACTAGCAGGTGCGCGTCGAAAATGGCCGCGTCTTTGGCGCCGATCGCTTCCGCGATTTTTTGCTGCATCTCGAGAATCTGCACCCGCGTTTGCACGAGCGCGGCCTCGAACCGAGCGATCTCGTTTCCAATCTGCGACGGTTCAATGTGATAACGGGCAACGTCGTCGAGATCGTCGCGGACGACATGAATGACGCCGCGTGCAAGCCCAGGCGAGACGCCCGCTCCGCGAAACCGGATTTCCTTGTTATCGCCGCTCATCCGCGTGCGATTCTATAGAGAAATCAATCTTCGTGGAAGCGCGCACTGATTAATTCCTCCAATTCGGCCATCGCCTTGGCGGCGTCTGGTCCCTCGCAGCGGATGTGGAGCTTCGATCCTTGACCGGCCGCGAGCATCATTAATCCCATGATGCTCTTGCCGTTGACTTCTTCGCCTTCCTTCGCCACCCAGATTTCAGCGCGGTAGCGGCTGGCAATGCGAACGAACATTGCGGCCGGACGGGCGTGCAAGCCGAGCCGATTTATAATCGGCACGTCCTTTTCAATTTTTTGACTTGGCGAGGCATCGCTCGTTCGACGGCTGAGCAAACCCATTATGTCGATTTTGGCTCCATTAAATTGAGCAACTTCGCGTTAAAATCGACGGCGCTGTTTTGGCCGAGGCTTTTCAGCTTTTGGTCCATCGCGGCAACTTCGATCAAGCGCGCGATGTCACGCCCTGGTCGCACCGGGATGGTCACATGCGGCACTTTTAAGCCGAGAATTTCATAGGATTCGCGCTCCATCCCGACGCGATCGATTTCCGTCACGCTCTCCCATTCCTCCAGCGTCACGACCAGATCGAGCCGCTTTTCAGTGCGAATACTGCCGATGCCGAAAACCGAAGCGACATTGATGATGCCGATGCCACGCACCTCCATGTGATTGCGCGTAAGGTCGGGCGCAGTCGCCATTAATTCGCGTCCTTCCAATGAAGTGATCCGCGTCACGTCATCGGCGACTAAACTGTATCCGCGCTCAATTAATCCCAGCGCGGTCTCGCTTTTGCCAATCCCGCTCGCTCCGCGAATGAGCACCCCGATGCCGAGAATATCGACCATGCTGCCGAATTCGGTCACCGTCGGTGAAAAATCGACTTCAAGCGCGATCGTCGCCGCGTTGATGAACTTCATTGTGATCATCGGCGTCCGAAAAATCGCGATCTTTTCTTCCGCCGCCGCTGCCAGGAGCGGAGGATCGAGGTGGAACCCGCGGGAGACGACGATGCACGGAATTTTTTGTGCGCAGAGGTCGCGGAAACGTTTCAGCCGGACTTTCGGCGCCAAACTTTTCAAATATGAGTTTTCGGCAGCGCCAAAAACCTGCACCCGTTTCTCAGCGAAGTAAGTGTAGAAACCGGCAAGCGCGAGACCTGGCCGGTTGATGGTCGGCTCGCGAATCTTCCGGTGAAAACCGACGCGCGGCTCTTCTAATTTCATATGCAGTTTTTCGGCGTGCGAGTTGTAAAAGCTTTCCACCGTCACTACCGGCACAGTTTGTTCCCGCTGATTGCGCGTCGATGGAACTGTCGCTGCCGCTGGTTCGCTCATTGAACGGTCTAACTTCTAATGCGAATGCAGCGCGATTTCCAATTCACAACTGCGGCCTCATTTCCAATTGTAGGGCAGGCGCCTCGCCTGCCAGAATCTCAAAAGTGTGATCGAGACCAAGAATCTAAGTTTGATTCCTCATGTTCCCGCGCATCTCCTCGCCTTGATGAAGAATGAGGCCGCCTACGAAAAGCTCTCCGGCATGCGCGTTGCCGAAGGCGTGCGCGAATTCCTTCTTTCCGCTTCTCCGGATTTCTTCGCGCAACTTCAGTCCGCGACGGAACCCGATCCCTGGAAAATCGGTTTCGCGATCGTGCACAAGATCGACAGGATCGTGATGGGAATGTGCGGTTTTACTGCGCCGCCGGATTCCGATGGCGTTGTCGAAATCGGCTACGGCATTGCGCCGAGTTATCAACGCAGCGGTTACGCCAGCGAAGCTGCCCAGGCCTTGGTCGACTTTGCATCGCGCGACGCTCGGGTTAGAACGGTTCGCGCCCACACGCTTGCGCAAAACAATGCGTCAACTCGCGTGCTGGAAAAATCCGGCTTTAAAAAATGCGGCGAAACGATCGACCCTGAAACCAATGCTCCGGTCTGGCGCTGGGAAAAATCGGTTTCATCCCGACCGGAGTGAAGAATCTCTCAGTCGCAGCGACGGTCACACTCAAAAAATTGTGTGATGCTCGAATTTGCGTGAGATCCTTCGGTTTACTCAGGATACGACGGCCCTACGCCTCCCTCACATCTTGAACCGTTCGCCGAGATAGAGCTGCCGGCTGATCGGATCGTTGATGAGAAAATCTTTGGTGCCTTCGCTTTCGACCCGGCCCTCGAAGATCAAATAGGCGCGGTCCACGATCGACAATGTTTCGCGCACGTTGTGGTCGGTGATCAAAATGGCGAGGCCGAGCTTGCGCAGATTCACAATGATCTGTTGCACGTCGTAAACCGCGATTGGATCGACCCCGCTGAATGGTTCGTCGAGCATGAGCAATTTCGGTTTGGTGACGAGCGAGCGCGCGATCGTTAATCGGCGTTTCTCGCCGCCGCTCAACGTCAGCGCCTGATTTTTCGCGATCCGTTCGATACCGAATTGATGAAGTAACTGTTCGCAGCGGGTCTTCCGTTCCGCTTTGCTCAGCGGCAGCGTTTCCAAAATCGCCATGATGTTTTGCTCGACTGTCATCTTGCGAAAAATGGATTCTTCCTGCGGCAAATAACCCATCCCGAGTCGTGCCCGCTTGTACATCGGGTAATTGGTCACGTCGGTGCCGGAAAACATGACGCGGCCGCTGTTTGGCCTAACGAGTCCAACGATCATGTAAAACGTCGTTGTCTTGCCAGCTCCGTTCGGTCCGAGCAACCCGACGATTTCGCCGGCGCGTGCGTTGATATTGACTCCGTCGACGACCGAGCGGCCGCCATAAATTTTTACGAGCTGATCGGTGGCAAGGACATTGTCGATCTTCGCTTCAGGCGGCGGCGGCGATGCCGGACGGGATGCAGTTTGGCCGATCATGTGCCGGATGTTTTCGGTGAGGGCGAAGGTTTCGTTTCGTTTTTCTTTTCACCGTCGTCGGTTTTTGGTTCCTGACGAATCTCAGTGCGGCTCGGACCGTGCGTCGTTAATTGTCCATTTTGATTCACGATCATAACAGTGTCCGGACTTGTGGCGATGTGCGTGTTTACGCCTTCTTGGACTCGCGGCGTTCCACGCAGCTCAACATTGCCCGTCGTGGCAATATAAGTTGCCTGATCAGACCGGCCGACCGCGCGCGTCGGCGCGCCCCCATTCGGATCGGGTCGGTCGCGCACAACCGCGACATTTCCTTCCGCGACGGCTTTTTCCAATCCCTGATTTTGCCCTTTCGTAATGTAAACGGTCAATTTCTCGGACTGCAAAGTAAAGCGCGGATCGGCCACCTTCACGTGCCCGCTGAAGATGCCGATATTTTTATTTGAATCAAAGAATGCATCGTCGGCATAAATTTCCGTCGTCACCGGCTCGTTGCTTTGTGTTCCTTTCGTTCCGCTGAATAACGGATTGGCTGGGCCCGGCGATGCTTTTTCTTTCTTCTCAGATTTTTTCGCACCAACAGGCGGCGTTGACGGAACAGCACTGGGCTGAGCGGACGATCGTGTGGCCGAAACGCACAGAGCAATCATAAGAGCTGCGACCAACCTGCTCACTCGTTTTGGTTGCCCAATAATTTGGATTGGCTCGTGATTACCATCTTCACGTTGCCAACCAGTTTGCCGGTATGCGTGTTGGTATCGAATTCGACCGAATCGCCCGCGATATTGAAATCGGCGCGCTTGATCACGGTCCGCTCGTTCGAGCTCAGGATACGCGTGTTCAAATTCAGGACCGATTCGCTCAACTCGATCGTCAGGTCAGTCTGATTCTCTGGGGTATAGGTTATGATCTTTAATGAGTGAAAGCCGATGTGGTATTCATCGAGCCGCTTCGCGGACACCGCTTCAAATCTCCCCCGTAAGTGGCCCTCCAAATCAAAGTCGGGAAGAACCAGACCTTTCGCTTCGTGTCCGACTGGCAGCGGGATATTCGTTAAACTTTGCTCGCCCGCGGAAGCAGTCGGCGTCGGGGTCAGAAGTTTTTCCTTTTTGCCCTTCGGTTTAGCTGCAATCGCAGGCTCGATTGCGAGCACGATCGACAAGAACAAGATCGACAACAATCCAACAACGAGGCCCCAATTTCCGGAGCGACCGTTACCAAACGGCAGCATGAATAGCCTTTAACATGCGCAGATGCTTCGGCAAATCCTTTAGCGGAATTTGGTTGGCCGCATCCGACAACGCGCGCGGCGGATTTTCGTGCACCTCCATGAAAATCCCGTCGCAACCTGCCGCCATCGCGGCGCGCGCCAGCACTGGCGCCAGCGCGCTGTCGCCGGAAGTTTTGTCCCCTGCTCCGCCAGGCCGTTGCACGGAATGCGTGGCGTCGAAGATAACTTGATAACCGGCTTCGCGCATCCAGTAGAGCGAGCGCATGTCCGCGACCAAGTTATTATAGCCGAAAGTTGCGCCGCGCTCGGTGAAGCAAAATTTCTTACAACCGAACGCCATTAATTTCTGGG
>Ga0207684_10005551_pt1 | contig 11612 bp, 13 predicted proteins | sample KBSK5501metaG_FD_184342 | JGI IMG/M metagenome (GOLD analysis project Ga0207684, IMG submission 184342) | Corn, switchgrass and miscanthus rhizosphere microbial communities from Kellogg Biological Station, Michigan, USA - KBS K5-50-1 metaG... | ecosystem: Host-associated > Plants > Roots >... | reverse complement strand
GACGCAGAACTTGTTCGCCATGGCTCAGTGCTCCTTTGTAGCGACGGGTGATTGCACGGCTCGAATCGTGGGTGGCCCGGTCAAGACGCGTGTGGTTCTTTTCGACGGATGAGGTAGACGGGGTGATCGGCGGCGAGCAGCGTGTGGCCGGTGAGCCGGCACCACGCGGGGAGATCGGCCGGAGCGCCGGAGTCCAGCGCGACGAGGCGCAGCACCTGTCCCGGGCGCAGCGCCTCCATGCGCGCGCGCAGCTTCAGCACCAGATCGCCGCAGGCGAGATCGCCGGCGTCCCAGTCGGTGTCCGCGATGCGGTCGGGACGGGGCTCGCTCACGACGCGCTCCCGGCGCGCGCGTAGATCTGCTCGAGCTCGAAGGCCTTCTTCGTCTCGGCGGGCGTCGGCTGCAGCCCCATCCCGAAGCGGAGCTTCGGGATCTGTGCGCCCAGAGGCGCCGCGCTCAGCGCGACCGCGGCGACGAGCAAGCAGACAAGGAGCGAGCGAAGCGGAGCTACGAGCCCTGCGACGCGATCACGCGGCACCGGCCGCCGGCCGGTGAGAGCGATCGTCACCGGCGCCTCCGCTGACAGATCTCGCGCATAGCGGGCGCCAGCGTACCCAAGGCGCGCCTATGTCGCAACCCGATCGGGGCTATCGGGTGAGACGATCGCCCCGCCCCTTGCCGTTCGGGCAGCGCCTATGTGATGAGCTTGGCCAGCGCGTCGAGCCGCGGCAGGACGCTGTCGCGCCCTTCGGACGGCACGCCGAAGATGGCGCGCTCCACACCGGCGGCGGCGAGCTTGTCGAGCCCCTCTTTCTTCGGCGGCGCGAAGAAGATCGACACGGGCGCGCTCTTGGGATCGCGGCCAGCCTGCTTGAGCCGCTCGCGCAGCGCGGAAATTTTTTCGAGCGGATTCTGATTGGGCCGCATGATCGGCATCCAGCCGTCGCCGTACTCGACGACGCGGTCGAACGTCGTGGCGCCGTCGCCGCCGATGAGGATCGGCGGGTGCGGCTTCTGCAGCGGCTTGGGATCCGCCCAGATCGTGTCGAAGTTGACGAAGTCACCGTGGAACTTCGCTTCCTTCTTGGTCCAGATCTCCTTCATCGCCAGCACGCGCTCGCGCATCAGGCGCCACCGCGATTTCCACGCGGTGCCGTGGTTCTCCATCTCCTCGGCGTTCCAGCCGCCGCCGATGCCGAACAACACGCGGCCGCCCGAGAGTCGGTCGAGGGTGGCGACTTCCTTGGCCGTGGTGATCGGGTCGCGCTCGATCACGAGGCAGATCCCGGTGCCGAGCTTCAGGCGCTTCGTCGCCGCGCCCGCCGCCATCAGCGCGACGAACGGATCGTAGGACGACCAGTACTCGCGCGGCAGGTCGCCGCCGCCGGGCCACGGACTCTGGCGGCTGGCCGGAATGTGCGTGTGCTCGGGAAACCACACCGATTCGAAGCCGCGCTCCTCGAGGGCGCGCGCGAACTCGTCGGGGGCGATGGCGTACTCGGTGGCGAACATCACGACGCCGTAATGCATGGATTGCCTCCTTGGGCTAGGGCAGCAGGATCTTACCGTCGGCGGTCGGCAGCGACAGGCCCACGCGTCGCGCGAGCGTGGGCGCGACGTCGCGCATGTCGATGAGGCCGAGCGTGCGTCCGGCCGGCACGCCGGGGCCGATCAGGAAGAACGACGCGCGGAGATCGGGCACGTCGGGGAGGTGGCCGTGGTTGCCGCCTTTGCCGGCCGACAACACAGCGCCGGAAAGGCTCGAGCTCATCTGCCAGCCTGGCTTGAGGCCGACCACGAACGCCGCCGGCGGAAATCCGCCCCGCGCGCGCAGCGCTTCGGCATCCAGCACGCGATCGATCCCGTTGGCGCCGTCGGCGGCGAGCTTGTCGAGCAGGGCGTGGACCTGGCCGCGCGTCACACCGTCGTTCGCGTCCTTCAACATGATGGCGGCCGACCCACCGGACGTCCACGGAATCGCCCTCCAGTCCGTGATCCGGCCGCGCTCGACGGTCAGCAGTCCGGCCTCGCGAAATGCCGAGAACAGGTTCAGGTTGGTGTCGACGCTCGCGAAGCCGTGGTCGGAGACGATGGCCAGGAATGCGCGACCCGGCGCCAGCCGCTCGGCCGTCTCTCGCAGCTTGCCGACCACGGCGTCGAGTCGCTCGAGCACCGCGAAGGTTTCCACGCTGAACGGTCGCGTCTCGTGCTGCGTGTGGTCGAGCGCGATGAGGTGCAGCGTCAGCAGCGCCGGGCGCTTCTTCTCGAGCAGCCGTGCCGTGAACCGCCCGCGCGCCTCGTCGTCCTCGACCTCGAGCGCGCGTGGATAGGGACCGAGCTCGGCCTCGAGCTCCGCGAGCAGACCCGGCGTCGAGAGCGCGCGCAACAGCTTGCGGTCCTCCGTCGTGTTGGCGCGCCAGTACTCCGGAATGTTCCACGTCACGCGCGCGCCGACGCTGACCGGCCACTGAATACTTGCCGTCGTCCAGCCGGCCGCCGTGGCCGCGTCCCACAGCGTGGGGGTGCGAATGTCCTCGACGTACCAGTACCAGGCGGTCTGACCCGTGCGGAGCGGATCGAAGATGGTGTTGGCGAGAATGCCGTGCTTCGCGGGCCACACGCCGGTGACGAGCGTGGTGTGGCTCGGGTAGGTGACCGTCGGGATGACGCCCTGCACACCCTCGGCGAACGCGCCCTCGGCGACGAAGCGGCGAAGCGCGGGAATCTTGAGGCCGTGCTTGTCCGCCGCCGTGACGTAATCGGGTCGGAGGCCGTCGATGGAGATCATCAGCACGATCGGGAACGGCGCCTGGGCGGCGGCGGTGCTACCAACCAGCATGAGAGCCAGGAGCAGCGCGGCGGGCAGGCGCATCGCGAACATGCTACCAGACCGTGCGTGCAACCTTTTGGTCTCGACCGCCCTCACAACGACAGGGGGACTTTCGCATGATCCGCCTGGAAACGTCTCGCAGGAAATTCCGCACGCTGCTCGCGCTCCTCGCGATCTCGATCGTGCTGCCGTCGAGTCCCGCATCCGCGCAGGACGAGGTCCGCTTTCAGGGCCGGGTGTCGTGGATTGCCGGGGAGACGATGATCGTGTCGACCGACGGCACGCCAAGCGTGCGCGTGGATCTCAGGCATGTCGATCAGGACGAGTATCAGCGTCTGACGATGGGCGATTATGTTCTCGTGATCGGCACGATTGCCGATGACGCCAACCGGGTGCTCGCCACGTCGATCGAGCCGCTGGCTCCGTAGCGCTCGACCGGCGCGGCGACCCTCCGCCCGCTCTCAGGAAGCCGGGACCGGCTGCCACGCGCTCGGGCAGCTATCCACGCTCGGGTAGTACGCCCCGTAGCTCGGGCAATACCAGTAGTACATCGGCGTGTCGGAGCCGTACGTCGACGGATACTCACCATAGTAGGGAGCGTACCCGTAGTACGGGTAGACGAAGCCTCCGTGGAACCGACCGTCAAAGTCGTGATGGCCATCGAAGCCGTGGTGGCCATCCAACCCGTGGTGCCCATCGAACCCGGGGTGGCCATCGAAGTGACCGCCGCTGGCCCCTCCCTCGTGACCGCCGCTGAACCCCCCGCCGTGACCACCGCCGGCCGCCTCACTCGGCGCATTCATCGCAAGCAGGACCGCGAATGCGGCGAACGTGGCGAACGCGAGCTTCTTGAGTTCTCGAAACTTGCGCATGCTGCCTCATCTCCTCTCATATTTGAGACGCGACAGCGGCGCTGAAGATTCGTCGGGCTGGGCGGTCAGCGTTTGAAGATCGGCGTGAGCTCGCGGCTGGGCACGGTATCGCGCATCCAGGTGAATCCGCCCGTGTCCGCCATCTCACGCGCGCCGCGCAAGAACGCGGCGAGCGCCAGCCGCGACAGCGAGCCTCCGACGCTTACGCGCTTGACGCCGACCGCGGCGAGCTGGGCGAGCGTGATCGCGGGATCGCCGTGCGTCATGACGACATTCACCGGCTTGCTGACCGCGGAAACGACGGTGCGGATCGTGGCCAGGTCGCGCAGTCCCGGCGCGTACAGCACGTCGGCGCCGGCGCGCTCGAACGCCTGCAGGCGTTTGATGGTGTCGTCCAGGTCGAGGCGGCCCTGGATCAGGTTCTCGGCGCGCGCGGTGAGCACGAATGACAACGGCAACGCGCGCGCCACCTCGACGGCGGCCTGCACGCGTTCCACGGCGAGGCCGAAGTCGTAGATCGGCTTGCTCGCGTCACCCGTCGCGTCCTCGATCGAGCCGCCGACCACGCCGGCCTCGGCCGCGAGACGGATCATCTCGGCGGCCGCGCGCGGCTCGTGCGCGTAGCAGTTTTCCAGGTCGGCGCTGACCGGCAGATCGGTCGCGCCGCTGATGGCGCGGCAGTTGTCGAGGACCTCGGCGCGGGTCACCGTCATGGTGCCGTCGACGCGACCCAGCATGTTGGACAGGCCCAGGCTCGTGGTCGCGAGCGCGTCGAAGCCGACCGAGGCGAGCAGCTTCGCGGTGCCGGCATCCCACGGATTCGGGATGATGAAGGCGCCGGGGCGCTCGTGGAGCGCCCTGAATGCGTCGGCCTTTTGCGCTTGTGTTCTCATGTCGTCCTCGCGTGACCCCCGCTCGTCGTCACGCGAGCGCGGCTTTCACCCGCTCGGCCGTGAACGGCAGCGCGCGCTGCCGTCGGCCGGTCGCGTGGGCGAGCGCGTTGGCGATGGCCGCGGCCGCGGGCCCCTGCGCGCCCTCGCCGACCCCGAGAAAGCGCTCGCCGGGCCGGTCGAGCAGCACGACGTCCACCTCGGGCACCTCGTCGAACCGGACGATCGGATAATCGCTCCACGAGCGGGTCAGCACGCGCGTGCGATCGAATCGCACCGACTCCTTCAGCGTCCAGCTCGTCGACTGGATGATCCCGCCCTCGATCTGGTTGGTCACGCCGTCGGGGTTCACGATCTCGCCCGCATCTACCGCGGCCACCGCGCGCGTCACGCGCACGCGGCCACTGCCACGTTCGACGCTGACATCCGCGATGACGGCGCAGTAGCAGGCGAGGTTCTTGTATCGGGCGAAGCCGATCCCGCGACCGACCGCGCCGTCGCTCTTGGCGCCGGGACGCCACGCGGCCCGCTGCGCGGCGGCCTCGAGCACTGCGCGGGCGCGCGCGTCGCGAAGGTGGCGTAGCCGGAACTCCAGCGGATCCGCGCCGGCGACGTCGGCCAGCTCGTCCACGAACGACTCCAGCGCGAAGACGTTGGCGTAGCCGCCGAGCGTCCGCAACGCGGAGGTTCGCAGCGGCGCCTGGGCCAGGTAGTGCTTGACGACCTTCACGTGGCCGAACTCGTAGAGCGGAATCGCGTTGCGGTCCGAGCCGCCCGCGGGCTGCGGCACGTCGGCCGGGGGCACCGCCGGCGACGGCCGGCCGGTATACCGCGCGGCCAGGAGATTGACGCCCGACGACGAGCCCGGTCGCGTGCTGTGCGGATGGCTCCACAGTTCGTGCGACCACGTGACCACGTTGCCCTGAGCGTCGACGGCGCCGGAGAGCTTCATCACCATTGCCGAGCCGTAGGGCTCCCAGGCGAATTCGTCCTCGCGCATCCATTGCAGCTTCACCGGCCGGCCGCCGGTCGCGCGCGCGAGCAGGGCCGCGTCCAGCGCCACGTCGTCGGCGCCGTTGTGGCCGTAGCAGCCGGCGCCCTCGGCGTGGATGCAGCGGATGTCCTTCGCGTCGATGCCGAAGGCCTTGCCGAGATCGGCGCGTAGCGGGAACACTCCCTGGCTGTGCGTCCACACCGTGAGCTTGCCGTCCTGCCACTGTGCGACGGCGCACGAGGGACCGATCGAGGCATGCGCTTGGTACGGGCGCGTATACGTAGCTTCCAGGCGCTTCACCGGTGCGGCGGATGCCGACCCAGTCCGCTCGACGACGGTTTCAGCCGGCGTGGCGTGAGCCATCAGGTCGCGATAGAGCATGTCGCCCGAGGGCGGCAGCGACGGCGTTTCCTTCCACCGCGCGCTCTGCTTCAGCGCCTCACGGGCGCGAATCGCCTGCTCCTCGCGTGCGGCGGCGACGGCAAGGAAGCTGCCGTCGCGCACGACCGCCACGACGCCTGGGAGGCTGCGCACGCGCGCCTCGTCGACCGATAGCAGCTCGGCACCTGGCGAAGGCGGTCGCACAACACGTCCGAAGATCATCCCGGGCAGCCGGACGTCTTGCACGTAGGCGGCGCCACCCGTGAACTTCTTCGGGATGTCGCGACGACGCACGCTCGTGCCGACGACGCGATGCTCGGCCGCAGGCTTCGGCTGCACCTTCGCGGTGGCCTCGCGCGCGAGGCCGACGTCGGCCGCCAGATCCCAGTACGTCACGCGGCCGCCGCCGGGGGCGCTGATCGTGCCGTCACTGACTCTCAGATCGGCGAACGGCGCGCCGAGCTTCGTCGCCGCCGCCGCGAGCAAGATCGCGCGCGCTTCGGCGCAGGCGAATCGGAGCGCGGTGCCGCTCTGCTCGACGGAGAGGCTGCCGGCCGTCTGGCCCTCGTTGGGGGTGCGCGCGGTATCGCCATAGACGACGTCGAGGCGCTGCAGCTCGACGTCGAGCTCATCGGCGGCGATCTGGGAGAGCGCGGTCCCGATGCCCTGTCCCAGCTCGATCTTGCCCGTGAGGATCGTCACTCGTCCGTTCGGCTCGATCCGGAGCCACGCGTCGAGACGCCGGTTGCCGTTGAGACTGCCGGGCAGCGTCGCCGGCTGCGGCCGGGCGCTCTGCGGCACGAGCGCAAATCCGATCACGAGCGCGCCCGTCTCGAGAAACCGCCGGCGCGTGACGCTCACGAGCGCATCTCCGCCGCGGCGCGCTGCACCGCGCGCACGATCCGATTGTGCGAGGCGCAGCGGCACAGGTGGCCGTTCAGCGCGGCTCTCACGTCGCGGTCGCTCGGCTTGGGGTTGCGGTCGAGCAGCGCCTTGGCCGTCATCACCATCCCGTTGCCGCAGTAGCCGCACTGACAGGCCTGCTCCTCGATGAACGCGCGCTGCAGCGGGTGCAGCCGCTCGGGCGTGCCGAGTCCCTCGATGGTCGTGATGCGGCCTTTCGCGCCGCTGGCCACGGTGGTCACGCACGAGCGCACCGGCTTGGCATCCAGCAGGACGGTGCATGCCCCGCACTGCGCGAGCCCACAGCCGAACTTCGGGCCGTTCAGCTCGAGATCGTTGCGGAGCACGTAGAGCAGCGGCGTGTCGGGCTCGACCTGCACCGTCTTGCTCTCGCCGTTGACACGCAGTGTGAAGCTCGCCATGGTGTCCTCCTGACGACTCAGATCGGCCCGTTGGGTGCGACGAGAATTTTGCCGCCGCGCTCGCCGCGCTGAGCGTGAGCGAGGGCCGACTTGATCTCCTCGATGGCGTACACCTTTGCCACGGGCGCCGTGGGCAGCGCACCAGCCACGATCTGCTGGGCGAGGTCATCGTAGATCTCGCGCACCTCGGCGGCCGACCGGGACGCGAGGCCGCGCCCGAGGATGAAGCCGACGAGTCTCTGACCGCCCGAGGTCAAAGCGCCGCGGGGCATGACGGGATCCTCGCCGCTCATCGAGCCGTAGTTGCACACGACGCCGCCGTCCGCGAGACACGACGACAGCCGAGCCGTCGCGCGACCGGACACCGCGTCCAGGGCGAGCCGGATGGGAACGCCGCCGGTCAACCGCTTCACCGTCTCGCCGAGCTCGGCATCGTCGACGACGCAGGCGTCGGCGCCGAGGGCCTTCAGCTCGGCGAACAGGGTATCGCGCCGAACGACGTTGATCGTCCGGATGCCGCGCCGCCGTGCGAGCCCGATGATCAGTCGCCCGACAGCCGAATTCGCCACGTTCTGGATGATCCAGTCGCCGGACTTCAGCTCGACGATGTCGGTGAGCAGCAGCAGCGCGGTCGGTGGATTGATCCGGAGCATCGCCGCTTGGCGGAGATCCATTTGGGGCGGCGCGGCGATGACGTCGTCGGCCTTCACACGCCGCCGCTGCGCCCAGTTCTCGCGCTGCAGGTTGATGACGAGGTCGCCGGGCTGCACGTGTGTCACGCCCGCGCCCACGGCGGAGACACGGCCCACGCACTCCGCGCCCGGCGTCGCCGGCAGCGGCGGCTTCAGCCGATACGTGCCTCGGCAGAAAGAAATGTCTGCCGGGTTGATCGGGAACGCGAGCACGTCGAACACCACCTCACCGGCATCGGGCGTGCCGACGTCCGGCACCTCTACGCAGCGCGCAACCTCCTCGGGCGCGCCGTAGCGATCGATGACGACCTGCTTCATGCCGCTTCAGTTGAACGTCAGGACCGTCCGCGCGACCTCACCCGCCTTCATCGCGCGGAAGGCCTCGTTGATGTCCTCGAGCCGCCCGCGGCGCGTGACCATCTCATCGAGCAGCAGCCGGCCCTGGCGATAGAACTCGAGATAGAGCGGGATGTCGATGCGGAAGCGGTTACTCCCCATGCGCGAGGTCTGCACCTTGCACTCCGGGCGGATGGCCATCCACGGAAACTCGATCGTCGCGTCGGGCGGCAGGACGCCGACGATCGTCGCGGTGCCGCGAATGGCGAGGCTCTCGATGGCCTGCCGCACGAGCGTGGCGTTGCCGACGGCCTCGAACGCGTGGTCGACCCCCGCGCCCTTCGTGAGCGCGCGGATCGCCTTGACCGGATCGTCCTGAGCGCTGTTCACGACGTGGGTGGCGCCGACGCGCTTGGCCAATTCCAGCTTGCCGTCGAACATGTCCACGCCGATGATCTGGCGCGCGCCGCCGATGCGCGCGCCCTGCACGATGGCGAGGCCCACGCCGCCGCAGCCGAAGACGGCGACGGTCTGGCCCGCCTGCAGTCCCGAGGTGCGCAGCGCGGCGCCGACGCCCGTGAGGACCCCGCAGCCGACGAGCGCCGCGCGGTCGAGCGGCAGATCGGGATCGATCTTCACCACGGAGTTCTCGTGCAGCAACATCCGCTCGGCGTAGCTGGCGATGCCGATGAACTGCCGCAACGGCGCGCCGCTCTGCGACAGCCGCGGCGCGGCCGAATCGGCGCGCGTGACGACGCCGCCGGTGCACAGGTTCGGATGGCCGTCGAGGCACTGCGCGCAGGCGCCGCAGAATCCCGAGAGGCAGGCGACCACGTGGTCGCCCGGCCGCAGCGTCGTCACGTCGCTGCCCACGGCCTCCACGACGCCGGCGCCTTCGTGTCCGAGGACGATCGGCCGGTCCAGCGGCCAGCGGCCCAGGCCGTCGACGACATGCAGATCGCTGTGACAGACGCCCGACGCCGCGGTGCGGACGAGCACCTCGCGGCCCCAGGGCTTGTCGATCTCGACCGACTCGATCGTCAGCGGCGCATGCGTCTTGCGAAAGATCGCGGCCTTCATGTCCATGACGCTCTCCTCACTGCGGCAGGTTCCAGCCGATCCAGTCGCAGACGCCGCGGCCCATCACCAGCTCCGCGTCGCGGCCCTTCAGCCACGGCAGCTCCTCGGTGAACATCGTCACGCACTGACGGTACGGACACGGCATGCGCGTGATGTCGGTGCCCCAGAACATCCGCGCCGGGCCGAACGCGTCGAAGATGCGCTTCAGCTTGTCGTGGATGTCGCGGAACGGATAGGTCTCGGCCGAGTAGCTCGGCGCGCCGGTCGCCTTGATCGCGACGTTCGGGTGTTTGGCGAGCGCCAGCATCTGCGGCAGGTTGTCCCACGCGGCCTCGCCGGTCTCGGCGGGCGAGCGCCGGCCGAGATGGTCGATGATCAGCTTCAGCCGCGGGTGCCGCTCCGCGACCTGGCCGACCTTCGGCAGGAAGTTGGCGGCGAGCAGCGCCACGGGCAGCCCGGCGCGCTCGGCGGCCGGCCAGAGCCACTCGATCGTGCCGTCCGTGGGCCACGATTTCATGTGCTCCTGCAGAAACGTGAACCGCAGCCCGAGCATGCCGGGCTGCTGCTTCCACCCGTCGATCAGCGCGCGACTCTCCGGCTTATCGAGCGGAAAGTTGCCGAGAATCGCGAACCGGTCGGGATGCTGGCGCGCGGCCTCGATGGCCAGCGCGTTGGCGTTCGGGTCCCACGACGTCGGCGGATGGATGACGGCGGCGTCCACGCCGGCCGTGGCCATCTCCTTCAAGAGGTCGTCCTTCGTGAACGCGGGAATCTGCCGGTGCCGCAGGTTCCCGGGCTTGCCGCCTGACCAGATGTGGACCTGCGCGTCGACGATTTTCATGCTCACTCCACGATCGCCTGGTACACGAGGGCGCGCATGAGCTGCTGGTAGTGACGCCCGAGCGGTGATTGCGTCATGAACACCACGACCATCTCCTCCTTCGGATCGGCCCACCAGTACGTCGCGAACGCGCCGGGCCAGAAGAAGTCGCCGGCGGAGCCGGCCATCGGCGCCAGTCCGCGCTGCTCGCGCACCGCGAGCCCGAGCCCCCACGTATAGCCGGGACCCGCGTAGTACGCGGGCCCGCGCGCGATGCCGTCGAGGTGATCGGCCGTCATCAGCTCGACCGTCTTGGGGGCGAGCACGCGCGCGCCGTCGAGGGCGCCGCGGTTCACCAGCATCTGCGCGAAACGCGCGTAGTCGCCGGCCGTGGAGACGGCACAGCCGCCGCCGCAGTCGAACTTCCGCGGCACGGTCGGATCCGCGAGCTTGTACTCGGCGCCCGTGTCGGGATGGGTCGGCAGCCCCTGGGCGATGCGCGCGCGCTTGTCGCCGGGGACGAGGAACGTCGTGTCCGTCATCTTCAGCGGGCGATAGACGCGCTCGGCGAGGACCTCGGCGAGCGGCTTGCCGGCGACGATCTCGACGACGCGGCCGAGCACGTCCGTCGACAGGCTGTACTCCCACCGCGTGCCGGGCTGATAGAGCAGCGCCGCCTTGCTGAGTCGCTCGATGAACTCGTCCATCGTCAGCGTCAGCGAGGATTCATTCGACGACTGCGGGTACATCTTGTAGATCTCGGTCGTGCCGCGGTTGCCGTAAGTGAGCCCGGAGGTGTGCCGCATCAGGTCCTGGATCGTCATCTCGCGCTCGACGGCGGCCCGCTCGAGACCGACCTTCTGGTCCTTGAACGCCGGGATGTATTTTGACACCGGATCCGACAGCAGCAGCCGGCCCTCCTCGTAGAGCGACAGTGCGGCGACGGTGACGATCGGCTTGGTCATCGAGGCGATCCGGAAGATCGCGTCGGGCGTCATCGGCGCTCCGGACGCCTTGTCGCGGAAGCCGACGGGCTGCAGGTACGCCACGCGACCCTTGCGCGCCACGAGGACGACGGCGCCGGGAATGCGGCCACGGCCAACGTCGGCGCGGAGCACCTCCGCAACGCGGCCGAGGCGCTCGGAGGAGAGGCCGACCTGCTCGGGCTTGGCCGTCGGGAGATCGGCAGCGCCGGCGGGCGTGACGACCAGCAGGGCGAGGAACAGCGTGACGAGCGCTCGCGTCATCATGATGCGCCTCCGTGGGTGAGGATTTCGGCGCCCGGCGCGGCCTCGAGCTCGCACGCGTTCACCGTCATGGAGAGCATGCTGTAGTAGCCGATGGCGCCGGTGAGCTGGATGAAGCCGTCGTCGCCGAAGCGCGCGCGCAGCG